>Ga0070695_100000236_pt1 | contig 27341 bp, 25 predicted proteins | sample KBSK1252metaG_FD_65471 | JGI IMG/M metagenome (GOLD analysis project Ga0070695, IMG submission 65471) | Corn, switchgrass and miscanthus rhizosphere microbial communities from Kellogg Biological Station, Michigan, USA - KBS K1-25-2 metaG | ecosystem: Host-associated > Plants > Roots >...
CACTCGCTTCAGGAGGGGCGCGGCAATGTTTGCACGCTCAATCGCGATTCTCGTGATGATGGCGGCTTTGCAGGCGGGCGCTGCCGAACCGGAGCTCGGGCGGCCCTTCGAGATGAAACCCGATGAAGTCGTGACGATCCAGGGATTACGGATCGCGTTCGAGGGCGTGGCCGAAGATTCGCGCTGCCCGACCGGCGCGCAATGCGCGTGGGCCGGCGATGCCGCCGCGACGTTCTCGCTCGAAAAACCGCCGGCGGCGGCCCGGCACAGTGCGCTTCACACCAACGGCCGCTTCGAACGTCAGGTCGCCGTCGACGCGTTTGTCGTGCGGCTCGAAGACGTCAAGCCGTATCCGAAAGAGGGTTCCACGATCGCACACGGCGATTACCGCGCGACGCTCGTCGTGACGCGGCGTTAGACCTATAATCCTCCGCTCATACCTGTGTGCGTTCGGTTCTACCCGCCGCGGCAAGTGCAACTCTGCGCGCGACACAGCTTCTGGAAAGAGGACCTATGAAGAAGGCAGCCGCGGCGTCGGTGATTGTCGTCATGGCGTCGATCGTTTCCCTGCGCGCACAGAGAGATCCGCAGCGCCCTGGCATCGAAGCCGTGCAGCGCGCCGTGTCGATCGCTGAAATTCTGAAGACGCTCGATGCCTTCAACATCGATCGGACGTCAGGCCGGGAAGGCGAGCGGCAGGCCGCCGACTATCTGGTTCGAAAGCTGACCGAATACGGCGTGAAGCATGTGAAGCACGACGCGCGCCTGTATATGAGCTGGCCGGGATTCGCCGAGCTCTCGGTGCCCGGACCGTCATCGATCACCATTCCCGGCGTGGCGCCGGCGTTTGGCGCGTCGACGCCCGACGAAGGACTGACCGCGGACACGATCGACCGCACGGGCAACCAGCCGCTCGGACCGGAGGTACGTGGGAAGATCGCGATCCTGTCGGGCGGCGTCTCACCCGACCGCACGCTCGCGGCGCAGCGCGCGGGCGTCGCGGGCCTGATTCAGATCGAAGAGGGCGAGATCGTGCACGAAATGATCGCGACCACGATCTGGGGATCGCCGACGACCGAGAGCGCCTCGCGAATTCCCCGCATCCCGATCATCGGCATCAGGAAATCGGAGGGCGATCGGCTGAAGGTAGCGCTCGCCGCATCGCCACGGGTCCGACTGAAGATCAAGGTCGAGCAGGGTTGGGCGATCGCGCCGCTCGTCGTGGCCGACGTGCCGGGAACGTCGTCCGACTTCGTGATGGTCGCGACGCACCTCGACGCCTGGTACAAGGGCATGACGGACACCGCGGGCAGCGATGCCTCCATCCTGGAAATGGCGCGTGTGCTGCAGTCGCAGCCGAGCCCTCTCGAGCGCGGCGTGCGCTTCGCGTGGTGGCCCGGCCACTCGTTCGGCCGTTACGCCGGATCGACGTGGTACGTGGATCGGTTCTGGGCCGATCTCGACGCGCACTGCGTCGCGTACACGAATCTCGATGGTCCGGGGCGCCGCGGATCGCTCGTCGATCAAGTGTCGGCCGGCGGCTGGCCGGGAATCGCGGAGTACAGCCGCGAGTTCGCGCAGATGCTCACGTCGAAGACGCCGCCCGAGGCGCGCGCCGGCAGGAACGGCGGCCTGTTCCGGCCGACACGCGACAGCGACTCGTCGTTCCAGGGACTGGGCATTCCTGAATTCTCGATCGGCGTGCCCGGTCCGCCGCGCGGTCATCCGGATCTCGAGCCGGGCGGCCGCATCAGCTACTGGCACACCGCTCAGGACACGCTGGAGAAAATCGATCCGAAGGTCCTCGAGCTCGACACGCGCTACCGCGTGGCGCAGCTCTATTCGATGGCCACGCTGCCGAATCTTCCGCTGCGCATCGCGCCGGTGGCGACGTCGTTCCGGAACGCGCTCGAAGAAATCGCCGCGGCGGCAGGAGGCACGCTGGATCTGCAAGCGACCAGCCGCGCCGCGGCGGCGCTCGTCGCGTCTGCGACGCGCCTCGACGGGGCGCCGCGGCCATCGGATGCCCGAGGCCGCGCGAACCTGAATCAGCTGCTCGTCCGGTTGACGCACCGGCTGAACTCGCGGTTGTACACGCAGGCCGGCCGCTTCGATCAGGATCCGGCGGCGAACGTGCCGGTTCTGCCGCTGCTGGCGCGCGCACGCGACTTGAAGGCGCTGTCGAAGGACTCCGACTCGTACGGGTTTCTCGAGACCGAGCTCCTTCGCGGCCGCAACGCGGTCGAGGCGACGCTCGTCGAGGCGGCGCGCGAAATCGACAGCTATCTTGCGGCCGCAGCGAGCACGCGGTCGTCGGCATCGAATCGCTGACCGGGCGTGCTTCAGTCCGCGAACAGGTCGCCGGCCAGATACTTCAAGCCCGTGTCGACGGCGACGGTCGCCACGGTTTTGCCCGGCCCGAGCTCACGGGCCAGCCGCACCGCCGCCGCGATGTTGAGGCCGCTCGACGTGCCGACCAGCAGCCCCTCTTCGCGCGCGAGCTGCCGCGCCATCGCCCGCGCGTCGCCTTCGTCGACGCGGCGCGCCTCGTCGTACGGCCGATCGGCCATGTGCGGCGGCACGCTGCCGGTGCCGATCCCCTCCACGCGGTGGGCGCCGCCGCGGCCTTCCGTGAGGGCGGGCGACGATGACGGCTCGAGTGCGACGATTCGCGCAAGACTGCCGGCATCTCTGAGTGCGCGCGACACGCCGCGCAGCATCCCGCCGGTCCCAACGGCGCCGCAGAACGCGTCGATCCGTCCGCCGGTCTGTTCCAGCAATTCGTGACCGATGCCCATATAACCGCGAACCGCATCGTCGTTGTGAAACTGATCGGTCCAGAACGTGTCGGGCTCGCCGGCGAGCACGGCGATTTCCTTCTTGAACCTCTCGAACAACGCGGGCGTCACCTTCCCGCCGTCGCTCGGCACCATTCGCAGCTCGGCGCCGAACGCCTGCATCGTCAGCAGTTTTTCGCGCGAGAAGGCATCCGAGGAGAGCACGACGAACCGGTAGCCTTTGGCTGCGCAGACCATGGCCAGCGACGAGCCGGTGCTGCCGCCCGTGAACTCGACGACGCGCATGCCCGGCCGCAGCGCGCCGCGCGCTTCGGCGCCGTCGATCATCGCGAGCGCCATGCGATCCTTGTACGAGCCGGTCGGATTCACCAATTCGAGTTTGACGAGCACGTCGGCATCGGCGGCGCCGACGATCCGCCGCAGGCGCACGACCGGTGTTCGACCAATTGCGTTCAAGACAGAGTCGGCAGTCGAGGGTATTGGCATGGATCGGAGCCTATCACCGTTCTCGACGGCCGCTCAATTCGGGCGCGTGGTCAATGGCCTGTTCACGCTGACCGGACGACGTCATCGAACGCTGCCATCGGCGACTCCGTGAACGGACGCGGGCCGCGTCAGGACCGACGGCGCGCCCGCGAGACACCAGACCGCGAGCAGCGCATCGAAGATCATGCATCCAAACGACGAGGTCGGCATGAACGGCCAGATCGGGTTCCCCCAGAAGTGGTGGACGAGATCCCAGCCGGAGTGGATCAGCCACGCCAGCCCGATGAACCGGTACGAACGAAGACCGAGATAGACGACCGGAATCGTGAGCGCGGGATAGAGCAGCTCCCAGGCGCCGAACCCGCCGCTGAGATACACACCGCTCGCGCCAGCCGCGACGACCGCGTTCAAGCTCCGGCGAGCCGGTTCCTTCACGAGCGACATGATGACGACGAAGATCGCCGCTCCGGCGGCGGGGCCGACGTAGTCCATGACGAGAAGCGGCGGTGAGCTGTGCATGAGCGTCCTCCTGTCCGATCTGATCGTATGAAATGTGGCAGACTGGGCCAGTGGCTGAAAAGACATTCTTCGCAGGATTCAAGCCAACCCGCACCCGCGCCGCGGGACGGCCGCACCGGGTCGCCGTGGTCGCCTTCGACGGCGTCGTGCTCGGTGACTTGTCGACGGCGTGCGAGGTGTTCGGGTGCGTCCGGGACGGCGACGGACGCGCACGCTACGAGGTCCGGGTCTGCAGTGTCGCGGACGCCGTGAGATCGGAATATGTCACCCTGAACGTTCCCTGGCGGCTCTCGCCGCTGCAGCGCGCCGACACGGTGATGGTGCCGGGCATTGCCGATCTCGACCGGGCGGTTCCCGGGGCCCTTCTGCGCGCGATTCGGCGCGCGATCGATCGCGGCGCGCGCGTGGCTTCCATCTGCACGGGCGCATTCGTGCTGGCCGCGACCGGGGCGCTCGATGGTCTGCGAGCGACCACGCACTGGCGCGGCGCGTCCGAGCTGGCGCGCCGCCACCCGCGGATTGACGTCGACCCGAACGTCCTCTATATCGACAACGGAAATGTTCTGACGTCTGCCGGCGGCGCGGCGGGCTTCGATCTATGCCTCCACATCGTGCGGCTCGACCTCGGCGCCGAGGCGGCGGCACAAGCTGCGCGAGTCGCGGTGATGCCGCTCGAGCGCGCCGGGGGACAGGCGCAGTTCATCGTGCACGAACCGCCGGCCGGCGATCAGACGTCGATGGGACCGCTCCTCACCTGGATCGGACAGAATCTGCACCGAGAGCTCTCGCTTCCCGTCATCGCCCGGCGGGCGGCCATGAGCACCCGAACATTGAGCCGGCGCTTCCGTGAGCAGGTGGGCGCGACTCCGGCCCAGTGGATCGCGCGCGCGCGTGTGCGCCGCGCGCAGCGGCTGCTCGAGACGACGGGCTTCGCCGTCGAGCGCGTGGCGTCCGAATCGGGGTTCGGATCGGCGGCCGTGATGCGCGAGCACTTTGGCGAGATCGTTGGAAACACTCCCCTCGCCTACCGGCGCGCGTTCGGTCGTCCAACGGATCAGCGTTCGCCCGGCGTGCGGCAATTACCTCACATGTAATAACCGTCAGCGCGCCGCCTTCGCCATCTCGAGGAGCGTCGTCACGGTGCGCCAATTGCGGGCGGTGGCGTCGACGCCGAGGAACCGCTCGGCACGCTGCGCCAGCTTGGATGCGCCGAATCCGTCGGGCGTGTGCAGATAGAAGACGTTGCCTTTCAGCACGAAGCGCTCGGTCTTCGTCTTGAACGCCTCGAGTGACTTCAAGTCCGGCTTCTTCGGACGCTCGGCGAGAAAAAAGAGGTGCACGCTTTTCGGATTCTCGTCGGCTTCCCGGAACGGGTTTCCTGCTGCCGCGCTCTCGAGCTCGCTGCAGCTGAGAACGAGCACCCGCGGCTCGAAGCCATGGCTGCTCGATACAGCGGCTGTCAGTTGTTTCGCCAGCCGCGCCGCATCGGACTTCGCGCGGCGAAAAATCACGTTGCCGCTCTGGATGTAGGTCTGCACGTCGACGCAGCCGTTCTTCTCGAACAGCGTTTTGAGCTCCTTCATCGGCAACATGTTGCTGCCGCCGACGTTGATGCCGCGAAACAGGGCGATGCATGTATTCACTGAAACGCTCCATCGGCCGTCATCCGGGTCCAGGTCTTCTCCGACGCGTCGTCGGCTGGAAAAAACGTTCGATCCGCAGTTCCTGCAGCGTCACGTCCCGAGGCGTGCCGAGCGTCATGATCGTGCTGAAGATGCGGAGCTCGAGGTCACCTTTCCTGATGTGAATTGGCAGCAGCAGGTCGGCCGCGGTCACGGACGACGATGGCCGCTGCCGCTCGGAAGAGCCGGCATACCCGCGCAGCTCAGCCAGCAGCGCCGCGGCAGTCTCGTCGCCTTTGGCCTCGCCCAGTTCCCGCTCGGCCCTTTCCAGGAGATGTCGCGCCACGTCCTCCCAGTTGACGATGAAGCGCCGGGCGCCGAGAGCGCGGCTCTCCAATCGCGGAGCAGTTGTCCGACGCTCCCGCGCGTCTGACGCTCGTAAAACTCCGTTGCGGCTGGCATCGGGCCATGCTACGCCGAAGCCGGGAACGAATCCCATTACCTCTGATGTAATCGCCGCACGTCGGCTTTGGTGATTGCTCGCGGGAGCTACGCTTTCCTCAGCTGCGGCGCGCGTTCTCGCGTTCGCGTCCCGGCTTCGGGAACGTGACGAATCGAAGTATTGGAGGGGGGATTCCTAAGCCTGCTGATACCGTTCGTCGACGCCTTTGGCGAGGAATCCGGTCGCAGCGAGGCGCCCCAGCACCTGGCCGCACGTCCCCTCGTCGAGTCCCCAGAAACGGGACCCTTCTCTCACCGTAATCCGCAGACCTGGAGCTTCTTCGAACTCTTCCCGGATTCGCTGAATCAGCTTGACCAACGCTCGTTCCACTCTCGGATCTCCTCGCGCGTCCCACTTTGGCGCATGCCGACGACGTCGCGCAATCGGGCAGCGGCGCGATCGCCGTCTCCTCCCTTCGGACGATGTCGCCGGGACGTCGAATGTGATTCCGGTCTCGACGAGACTGCGCCCGATTCCCACTCGCCCGTCATCGAAACGTTACCGGTGGGTATTACGCTCCTGCGGTTTTCGCGCGCCTGCTTCCGTGCGCGCTTCACCCCCTGTGAGGAGAGATGACTCATGACCATGAACGATGATCGATTCGCTGAAAACCGCCGCCCGTCGATGCGCAAACGATTCGTGCTGGCGGTCGGCTTGTGCATCGCTGCGGCCCTGGCGTCAGGCCTGGCTGCCGATGGCCGATCGTCCGGCCGGGACGACGATGACCGGGATGACGATGAAGGGTACGCGATCGGACTGTGGGGCGACCTGCCTTATTCCGCGACTCAGATCGTCGTCGGCGTACCGAACCTGATCGCCGACATGAACGCGCAGGCGTTGAGGTTCACGGTGCACGACGGCGATCTCAAAGCCGGCTCGAACAGCCCGTGCAACGACGCGCTCTACACGCAGTCGCTCGCCTACTTCAACTCGCTGAAAGCGCCCGCCGCCTTCACGCCCGGCGACAACGACTGGACCGACTGCGATCGCGCCTCGAACGGCGGCTTCTCGTCGCTCGAACGCCTCGATCACGAGCGGCAGATTTTCTTCAGCACGCCGTTTTCGCTCGGCCAACGCCGCATGCGCCAGGAAGTCCAGATGACGCCGCTGTGCCTCGGCGTGAGCGGTCCGGTGCCGTGCGTCGAGAACCGCCGCTGGACCGTCCGCGGCGTGACCTACGCGACGCTCAACGTCCCCGGCTCCTGCAACAACCTGTGCGACACCGCGCCCGACCCTGCTGAATGGCTCGCGCGCAACCACGCGAACATCGTCTGGATGCAGGAGACCTTCGCCGACGCGAACTTGCGCCGCTCGGCCGCCATCATGTTCATCACGCAAGCCAATCCGGGATGGGACCTCTCCGACGGCACGCGCGCGCCGCTGCGCGATCCCAGGACGCTGGCGGAAACGGATGGGCAGCCCGACGGCTTCCAGGATTATCTCGCCGCGCTGCGCGACGAGGTGATCGCGTTTCGCAAGCCGGTCGCGTACGTGCACGGCGACTCGCACTACTTCCGCGTCGACAAGCCGTTCCTCGACGCGGCGGGCCGGCGGCTCGAAAACTTCACGCGCGTCGAAACGTTCGGCGACAACCAGGCGAACGGCAACAACGACGTGCACTGGCTGAAGGTCGTGGTGAACCCCCGCAGCCGCGAAGTCTTCGCGTACCAGCCGCAGATCGTTCCGCTCAATCGAACCGCGGTCCCCGCCGCGTGAACATCGGGCGTGCTCGTGAACGGGTCGCGAAGATACGGGTCCGGAAGAACCTCTCGCGGATCAAGAAATGAGCTTCTGACGGTACGCGCGCGGGCTGACGCCGAACTCCTTCCGGAATGCGCGGTTGAAATTCGAGATGTCGGCGAAGCCGCAATCGAGCGCGACGTCGACGATTTTCGCCGGCCCGTCGACGAGGCGCACCGCCGCTTCACGGAGGCGGGCGCGCAGCACGTACTGATGCGGCGTGACGCCGGTGATGCGCTCGAACGTCCGAAGGAAATGGTAGGGGCTCAGGCCCGCGTGCCGCGCGAGCGCGCCGAGCGTCAGGTTGGCGCCGGTATGCCGCTCGATCGCACGAATCGTTTGCGTCACCCGCGCGGCGGCGTTCGGCGGCAACCCAACTGGATCGGGCGCCGTGCCGGTGGCGATACTCACTGCTCGCGCCGCCAATGCGACGCCGATCTCCTCCCACGGCGCGTGGGCCGATTCGATGATGCCGGCGCTCGCGCGCGCGACCAGCGGCGACAGCAGACCGAGCGCCGGCAGACGCGGCGTCGCGAACGCTGCGCCCGCGCGGAATGCGCGCGCGTCCGCGGCGAGCCGCTCGAAATAGCCGGGCGCGTACCAGAACGACACGCAGCGGTCGCCTTCCGCGTGCTCGTGGCCGCACTCGAAGCATTGCCCGGCGTTCCCGAGCATCAGCGAACCGGGCGTCATCAGCGCGCGGCCGAGCGGCGACCGATACTGGAAACTGCCCGCGACGACGATGGCGATCGCGTAGTGCGTGTGCTGTTCCTCGAACGATCGATCGCGAGGCCCGCACGTGCACACGACGTCGGCGACCGTCCACCCGTCGCCTCGCGCGATGATCCGCGGCGTCGTCTGCCCGGGTGTCCCGTGCTCGGCGCGACGGACCAGCGCGCGCTTCAGTTCGACCGCAATTTTTGCCAAGACGCGATCTCCGCGTCGAGCCTATAACAGTCTGACCCGGAGGACAAAGACATGGCTTCCATTCACAAGGAAATCGCGGTTGAGGCGCCGCCTGATGCGATCTGGGATGCGATTCGCGACGTCGGCGCGATCCATACGCGGCTGGCGCGAGGGTTCGTGACCGACACGCGCCTCGACGGAGACTCGAGGCTCGTCACGTTCGCGAACGGCGCGACGGTGCGCGAACGGATCGTCGATATCGACGATCGCGCGCGCCGCCTTGCGTACTCGGTCGTCGATTGGCGCGCCACGCATCACAACGCCTCCATCCAGGTGTTTCCGGATGGCGAGTCGCGCAGCCGCATCGTGTGGATTACCGACCTGCTGCCCGACGATCTGGCCGGGCTGGTCGGCGGCATGATGGAACAGGGATGCGCGGCGATGAAGCAGACGCTCAGCGGCGCCGTCGAGATGCCGGGATGAGGCAGATGGCTCGCAATCCCGCGACTCAGACGACTTCGTGGTCCCGCGTGATCTCCTCGAGAACGTCCGCCGTGAGCATCCCGCCCGGCAGCAGCGTATCGCCCGTGCGATGCACCTGTCTGAGCAGTTCCTTCCCGAGCACATCGACGAACGACACGGCGGCGAGATCGACGACGATCCGGCGGCGCGGTTGATTGAACCTGGCCCGGCGCCAGCTCCGTTCGACTTCAGGGACGTGCAGCCCCGCGAGGCTGCCTTCGAGGCGCAGCCTGACGATTCCGTTATCAGCTTGTACTGTGATGGTCAGCATCAGGAGGCCACGCCCCTTCCTGGCTCGGCGGTCCGCGCACGAACGTCCGTCTGGTGCTGGTAGTGGTTGACGAAAATACAATGCCGATCGATCGGGAAAATCGCCGGGAAACGCTTTCGGCGCGCGCGCGGCCCCAGTCAGGACATCGAGCAGTCCAATGCGTTGGAGAAACCTGTCGACCCTTTCAGAGAAGTGCGTATTCCTGAGCACTCCATCGAAAGCGGTCGCGATGTCGTGCGAACGGACGCGTTCGCCCACTCCTGGCGCATTGGCATCTGAGACGCCGGCTGGATTCAGGAGGATTCGCCGCTCGCCGCGGCACGGAAGATCCGCAGATCGCCGCGGCAGCTCGGCCGTCAGCGGCGCCCGCAGCTCAGGCCCGATGTGAATCACGGTTGGATGACGAGCGGAACGGCGCAAACGTGACACGCCTCCGCCTGGACGGTCGGGCGGACGTTGCACCGTCCGGCCCGACCGGTCAGCGCGTCACTCCGATCGCGTCTGTCCGCTTAGATCGAGCCGTGATGCGCGCTCGACAAAGGTGGACTGGGCGTATTCTTCATGGGCGAGTGAGTCAACTATTGTGGACGCCGCCCCACAGCCGCTGCAGCCGCCGAGTGGAGTAATTCATCGCGAGAGACACCATGTCGAAGACGATAGACACGCGAATCGCGGGATTCGTCATTCTTGTCGTGGTCTCTTACGGAGTTGGCTTTTTCCGTGGGAGCGATCATCTGACGCAAGTGCTCGAAGCCGCGCACGTCGCGTCGGACATGTCCGGCTCGTGGGACCGCAGCGAAACGGGCTCGGTCCACGTACTCATTCGTCACTATGAACATCATGCGTGGTACGTCCTTGTGGGATCGTATGCCGACCCGACGGACACGGTCCGACCGATCCTGGGAGCGCGAGTGGCCAGGCAGATACGGGGCCATGGAGACGAACGAGACTGGGTCCTCTACACGGTGCTAGACAATGGAACGGTCCTGCCCGCGGTCGATATCTGGATGAAACCCTATGAAAAGGGCATCGTTCTCGGGCAACAGAGCGTCGTCGTCATCAAGAATGTCGGTGACCGCGGTTATGTACGCCTGCAAGTGAGTTGACCGTCGTGGTCGACTCCTGGCTCGCGGTCTAACATCGGCCGCGCCCGCATGAGGCAGAGCGTCCGTGTTGCAATGATGACGGTCGGCGTGTGTGCGACCAGCGCGTGTGGTCCTCACGCGGTCGCGGGCGCGTCATCAAGTTCTTCGAGCTGGCGCGAACCGGCGAGGAACCGCTCGATCTCGTCGACGATCGCATCCTGCTCGCCGACAAACGGCAGGTGATCGCAGCCGGGCAGTTCCACCAGGCGCGCGGACGCCATGCGATTCGCCAGGTCGCGCGCGGCGGCAACCGGCACCATGCGGTCGCCGGTGCGGTGCAGGACGAGCGCGGGGACGCGAACGGAGGGCAGCATGCCGCGGACGTCGAGACCGGCGTTCATCCGCGCGAGCGACACGGCGGCCGCGGGTGTCGCGCCCATCCGCAGGTAGCGGCTCCACCAGATGCGGAACCTCGCGTCGGCGGCGCGGCTCGGCGCGCGCTCGACAAGGTCGACGGGCCCGGCGGGTCCTTCCCAGTCGCGGACGATCGCTTCGTGCACTCTCCGATGATCCTCGGCAGTCGGGCCAAAGCGATAGTCCGCCGACGCGGTGCCGCGGGCGTAACCGCCAAAGGTGACGAGCGCGCTCGCTCGTTCCGGATGCGTCGCCGCGAAGAGACTGCAGATGGCCGCGCCATCCGACACGCCGAACAGCGCCGCCCGGGGAGAACCGGCGGCGTCCATGATGGCTCGAAGATCGCTGACGCGCTTCGCGGCGGTCGGAACATCCGGCCTGCGATCGGAGAGTCCGGTCCCGCGCGTGTCGAACAGAATCAGCCGCGCGAACGCCGCAAGCCTGACGAGAAAACAGGCAAACGACGGCTCGGCCCACACGTAATCGAGATGGGAAATCCAACCCGGCGCGAACACGAGATCGATCGGACCGTCGCCGACGATTTGGTACGCGAGGTTGACGCCGCCGTCATGCGTGTAATGCGTGCGCGGCGGCTTGAAGAGCGCTTCCGCGGGCGAGACGGCGTCCGCGTCGTCGACGGCCGCGACGAAACGATAGCCGCGCCGGTGCGCGGTCTCGATGTATCGCGGACGCTGCGCATCGTCGCCGAGCGCCTCGCGGATCTCGCGCATGCAGGTTTTCAGCGCCGCGTCGCCGACGAACACGTCCGCCCAGAGCGTGTCCAGCAGATCTTTCTTCGTCACGAGCCGGCCGGCGGCGCCGGCCAGATGCGAGAGCATCGCAAACGCTTTGGGTCTCAACCGGACCGGCCGGCCGTCGCGCGTCAGCGTTTCGTTGGCGGGATCGAGCCGGAACGGCCCGAATGCGATCGGCGGCGGTGACATTCGCCGCACGGTGAAAGCGAACCCCGGGCTTCTCATTGCCTGCACTCCTCCGCAGTCGAGCGGATCCGCGGTTCCGCGCGGTCCGCCTCGAGGCGGTCTTCGACGAAACGAAGCAACTGTTCGAGTGAATCGAAATGCGCGACGTCGCCGGTGCGCAGATGTTCGACGCGGCCGGCGAGCCGGCGCTCGCTGACGCTGACGTCCGAATGAAACTGCACGACGAACGCACGAACCATCGACAGGAGACAACTGAGCGGCATGCTTCACACAAGGTACGCGCGTCGGCCGGTGGTGTCATAAAGCACGGTAAGAGCGGCGGTAAAATGTCCGGTTAAACTCGTGTCCACCGGCTCCGTCCTGTATTTCGCCTCGTATCGACTCGATTCCCGGGCGCAGGTGTTGTGGGAACGCGATCGGCCCATTCGTCTGACGCCAAAGGCGTTTGGCGTCCTCGACTATCTGGCTCGTCACGCCGATCGCATCGTGGCCAAGCATGAGCTGCTCGATCACGTATGGCCCGAGGTTCATGTCGGCGACGGTGTCCTGAAAGTCGCGATTCGCGAGATTCGTCAGGCCCTCGGCGATGATTCCGATGCGCCGCGGTTCGTGCAGACGGCCCGCCGCGTCGGATATCGCTTCGTCGCCGCCGTGTCGATCGGAGAACCGTCTTCCCCGGCGGCGCCTGCGGCACCGGCGGCTTCGTTGCTCGTCGGGCGGGAACGTCCGCTCGACGCGTTGAGCGCTTCGCTGTCGCGCGCCGTCGCCGGCAGCCGTCAGCTCGTGTTCCTCGTCGGCGAAGGCGGCATCGGCAAGACGAGCGTCGTCGACACGTTCCTGTCACGCGTCGAGCGCGACGCGCGCGCGTGGGTCGCGCGAGGTCAGTGCCTCGAGCACGTGGGCGGCGCGGAAGCGTACTTGCCCGTGCTCGACGCGCTCGGCAGGCTCGCCCGCCTTCCCGGCCGCGAGCGCATCGTCTCGCTCCTTCGACGCTTTGCGCCCACGTGGCTCGCGCAGATGCCGGCGCTCGTCGAGGCGCGCGAGACGCTGCAGCACGAAATCTTCGGCGCGACGCCGGAGCGCATGCTGCGCGAGATCGCGGAGGCGCTCGAAGCGCTGACGGCCGACACGCCGCTCGTGATGTTCCTCGACGATCTGCACTGGAGCGACGATGCGACGCTCGACTTCGTGGGATTGATGGCGCGGCGATCCGGAGCGAGCCGATTGCTGATCATCGCCGCGTACCGGCCCGTCGACGTCGCGTTGAGCCGTCCCGCGCTGAAGATGATGAAGCAGGAGCTGGCCGCGAAGGGCCTGTGCGAGGAGATCGCGCTCGACTTCCTGACGCCGTCCGATGCCTCGGCGTGGCTCGATGCGCGCTTCCCCGGCCACGCATTTCCGCCGGGGCTGGCCGGTTTGATCCATCAGCGCAGCAGCGGGAATCCGCTGTTCATGGCGAATCTGATGGACTACCTCGCTGCGCAGGGCATCGTCGGGCACACGGCCGATCGATGGGAGCTGACGACATCGCTCGAAACCGTGGCGACGGCGTCGCCCGAGACGCTCCGTCACGTCATCGAAGCGCAGCTCGCGCGTCTGTCGTCCGACGAGCTCGGCGCGCTCGAAGCGGCGAGCGTCTGCGGTCTCGACTTTTCAGCGGTCGCGGTGGCGGCGGGACTGGGTGTGACCGAGGAGCGGGCCGAAGGCTGGCTCGACGCGCTGGCGCGCCGCGGACAGTTCGTGACGCCGCTGGAGCTCGTCGAGCTGCCGGAGCGCGGATGGTCGCCGCGCTATCAGTTCGTGCATTCGCTGCACCAGGAAACGCTGTATCGATCGCTGCCGCCGGCACGGCGACTGCGCTTTCACCTGCGCATCGCGGAACGGACGGAGCAGATCTACGGCGAACGATCCGGTCAGGTCGCCAGCGAGCTGGCCGAACATTTCGAGCAGGCTCGCGAGTATCGCCGCGCCATCACGTACCTGCAGACCGCCGCGAAGAACGAAACGCGGCGCTTCGCGAATCGCGAAGCGGCCGGGTGGCTCGACCGCGCGCTCGAGCTGGCAGCCAACCTGCCGCAGGACGAGCGCAGCGTCGCGCGAAGCGCCGTGCTCAGCGATCTCGGGCGAGTGCGCCGCAACATGGGCGATATGCGCGGATCGAGCGGCGCCTTCATGGACGCCGCGCGCACGGCGGGCGACCGCAGCGACGTCAGCGCGACGGTCGAAGCGCTGCTGCTCGCCGGCAGCGCGACGACCTGGTTCGACGGCGCGGCCTGTCTGACCGCGGCCGACGAGGCCGAGCAGCTCGCGACGCAGATCTCCCCGGCGCTCGCGCGGTACGCCCGCGGCTACGCGGCGTACTGGTATCTGCTGTGGAAGCAGTGGAACGCGGCGTGGGCGCGCGATTGCGAGAGCGCCCTCGAGCTCGCGCAGGAAACGCAGGATCCGCTGCGCCTCTTCGCGATGCTGCCGCGCTGCGCGTACGTGCGGCTGGCGCAGAGCGACTATGCCGCGGCTGCGGCCGCCGCGACCGACGGCGGCGCGCGTGCGCTCGCCATGGACGATGCGTTCGGCCGGATGGTGTGTCTGTTCTATCAAATGTGGGCCGAGCTGCTCGCCGGATCGTGGGGTACGACCGATCTCGTGCTCGCCGAGAGCCTGCAGCTCGCCGAGCGGAACGGCCACCGCTCGTGGAAAACTCTGTTCGCGACATTCCGCGCGTGGCTCCTCCGCGAAACCGGCGCGCACGAGGCCGCGCTGCGACTGGCCCGCGATGGTGTCGAGGAAGCGCGTTTCTTGGACGCGCCACAGGCCGATCTGCTGACGCAGACACAACTCGGCCTTGCGATCGTGGACGCGTCAGAGACGCCGGACGGACCGCGCGTGGCCGAAGGGCTCGCGATTCTGAGCGGCATCATCGCGCGCATGGACCGCGAGCCGATGCTGATGGGATTTGCGTGGCGCATGCCGGTGCTCCTCGGCCTCAGCGCGGCGCACCGCCGCTGCCGCGCATGGACGGAGGCGCAAGCCGCCGCGGAGGAGGCTTGCGAGCTCGCGGCGATGTCGGGCGAGCGCACCTGGCTCGCCCTCGGCTGGACCGCGCGCGCTGAAGCGGCGCTGGCTCAGGGCGATCACGACGGCGCCGGCGGGGCGATCGATCGCGCGATCGTGACCGTCGGAGAAATGGACGCGCCGGTTGCGGCGTGGCGCGTTCACGCCTGCGCCGCGAGAACCGCGGCTGCACGAGGACGCAGTGACGCCGCGCTGGCGCATCAGTCGCGCGCGGCTGCCGTCATCAATCGGTTGGCCGATTCGATGGCTTCATCCGACGATCTGCGCCGGACATTCCTCGGCAGCCGCGACGTTCAAGCGGCGCTGGCGTTCCCGGTCGCCTGAGCGAGGGCCGCGAGTGCAGGCTGGGTTTCACGGTTTCTTCGCCCAGGCAGCTCCATCCTCTATATATAAGGTCGCGAGCTGCGACGCCACGACCGTCACCACTTGCCGCTGTCGTTCAACAGGTGCGGCGACTCAGATTCGATGTCTGGCCGCCGAGTTGAAGATCCTGCGAGACGCCGAGCGCGCCGCTCGCTGCGTCTTCGACGCCGATGTCCCGATTGAAATCGACTTCGACGGCGGCGCCGAGATCGTCGTTGCCGAAGGATGAGAGCAGAATCATTTCGAGCTTGCGGTCTTGCCGCGATGGGGCTTTCCCAGAGGCGTGACTTTCCGCTATCGTGAATGCCCCCGAGCATGCAGTGACCCACGAAGAGATCGAACTCACCTCCCCGAAGCTGGTCGCGGTGCTCGACATGGGCGCGAGCGCGATCCGCCTCGTGGTCGCTGAGATTGCGCCGAATCGATCCATTCGCACGATGGAAGAAGCGTCGCGCGGCGTGCTGCTGGGACGCGATACGTTCTCGCTCGGGGCGATCCGCTCTCGGACGATCGATACGGCGATCGCGGCGCTCGACAACTTCAAGCACATCATCAACGGCTACGGCGTCACGGAGATCTGGGCGGTCGCGACGAGCGCGGTGCGCGAGGCTCGCAACGTCGACGTGTTCCTCGATCGAATCCAGAGGCGCACCGGCATCGCCTTCGCGATCATCGACGAAGCCGAAGAGAGCCGTCTGGTCTTCCTCGCCGCCAAGCAGGAACTGCGGCGCGCCGCGCTGCGCGCCGCGTGGACGCTGCTCACGGAAGTGGGCGGCGGCAGCACGAGCCTCACCCTTCTGCATCAGGGCCAGCCCAATCGATCCGCCGTCTACGCGCTCGGCGCGGTGCGGCTGCGGCAGCAGCTCGATTTGCGCCGGCTGACGCACGACGTCCAGGTCGCGGTGCTGAAGCGGTCGATCGCGAACGTGATCGACGAGATCAGGCTCGACAACCCGCTGCGCCGCGTCAGCCACATGGTGGCGATCGGCGGGGACGTCCGCTTCGCGGCCTCGCAAATCCTCGAGGGAACCGGCGAAAACGGTGTTCGAGAGATTCCCCGTGACGCCTTTCTCGCGTTCTGCGATCAAGTCGAGCGGCTCGATGAAGAGCAGCTCGTCGACCGCTTTCGCCTTCCCGCCGTGGAAGCGGAAACGCTCGTCCCCGCCCTGCTCGTGTACCGGACGCTGTTGTCGGAAACCGCGGCGCGCAAGCTTCTCGTCTCCGACGCCTCGCTGCGCACCGGCGTGCTGCTGGACGTCGCGGATCCGGGTGGCCGATTGAGCGCCGAGGAATTCGAGCAGCAGGTGCTCGCCAGCGCGGAAACCGTCGGACACAAGCACCGGTTCGATCGCGTGCACGGGAGACACGTGATGTCGCTCGCCACGCAGATGTTCGACGCGTTTCGAGACGACCACGGCCTCGGCGACCGCGAGCGGCTGCTCCTTCAGGTGGCCGCGCTTCTGCACGACATCGGCATCTACGTCGGCCTGCGCGGACACCACAAGCACTCGCAGTATCTGCTGGCGGCGTCACAGATATTCGGGCTCTCGAATGACGAGACGGCGGTGGTGTCGAACATCGCGCGGTACCATCGCCGGGCCACGCCGCAGAAGAGCCACCTGCCGTACGTCGCGCTGGATCGCCAGGATCGATTGACCGTCGACAAGCTCGCGTCGATCCTGCGCGTCGCCAACGCGCTGGACGCCGAGCATCTGCAGAAAGTCACCGCGCTGCGGCTCGTGCGGCGCGAGCGAAGCTGGATTCTCGAGATCGACGGGACCGGGGATCTGACGATGGAGCAGCTGGCCGCCACGTCGCGCGCCGACATGTTCGCGAATACCTTCGGGCAGGAGCTCGTCATCCGCCGCGGAGGCGTGCGCTCGTGATTGACGTGCGGGTGTCCAATCCGGACCGCTTCATCAACCGCGAGCTGTCGTGGCTCGCGTTCAACGAGCGCGTCCTCGAAGAAGCGGCCGATCCGGCGACGCCGCTCCTCGAGCGCGTCAAGTTCGCGTCGATCGTCGCCTCGAACCTCGACGAGTTCTTCATGGTGCGCGTCGCCGGTCTGCGGCACGCCGTCGCCGACGGCGACGAGGCGCCGGACCTCGCCGGCCTCACGCCGCGACAGCAGCTCGCGGCCGTCGGCGAGCGCGCCCACGCGCTGGTCGACGCGCTGTACCGGCTGACCACCGGCGAGCTCATGCCGGCGCTCGCCGCGGCGGGCGTGCGCCTCGTCTCGTGGTCCGACCTCGAGCCGGGCCGGCAGGTCGCGCTCGGCGACTTCTTTCGCGACGCGGTTCTTCCGGTGCTGACGCCGCTGGCGATCGACGCGTCGAGACCGTTCCCGCTGCTCTCGTCGCTGAGCCTGAATCTCGCGCTGCGGCTGGATGCGGAGCCGGGCGAGACCGAACACCGGCTCGCGATCGTTCAAGTGCCGCCGGGTCTCGCGCGGCTCGTCGCGGTCGGCGATCCCGGCTCGTTCGTGCTGCTCGAGGCGATCATTTCCGCTCACCTCTCGCTGCTGTTTCCAGGCCAGCCGATTCTCGAGGCCGCCATCATCCGCCTCGCGCGCGACGCCGAGCTGGAGCTGGACGACGAAGGCGGGCGAACGCAGCTGGAGCAGGTCGAGCGCGAAGTGCGCCGCAGGCGCCGCAGCGACGTGGCGCGGCTCGAGGTGAGCGCGGATGCCTCGGACGATCTCGTCGCGCTGCTCCGCGGCCACCTCGACATCGGCGCCGACGAGGTGTACGTCGTGCCGGGGCCGCTCGATCTGCGCGTCCTCGTCGGCCTGACCGATCTGCCGGGGCTCGAGGCGCTGCGCGACCCCCCGCATCAGCCGGTGGACGTTCTGGCGACCGTGCAGGAGGCCGACTTCTTCTCGCTGCTCGAAAAACGGCCGCTGCTCCTGCATCATCCGTACGAGGCCTACGATCCGGTCATCGCGCTCCTCGCAGAGGCCGCCGACGATCCCGATGTCCTCGCGATCAAGCAGACGCTCTACCGCACGAGCGTCGGATCGCCGATCATCGCGAGCCTTCAGCGCGCCGCCGAGCAGAACAAGCAGGTGACGGTGCTGGTCGAACTGACGGCGCGGTTCGACGAAGAGCGCAACATCCGCTGGGCGCGCGCGCTCGAGGAAGCGGGCGCGCACGTGATTTACGGGGTCCGCGGCTACAAGACGCACGCGAAAATCTGCCTCATCGTCCGGCGAAGCCCGCACGGGTTGAAGCGGTACGTCCATCTCGGCACCGGCAACTACAACGAGCGGACCGCGCGGATGTATACCGATTTCGGATTGATCACGACGTCGCAGGCCGTCGCCGAAGACGCGACCGCGTTCTTCAGCGCGGTGACCGGCTATTCCGACCCGCCGCGACTGAAGAAGCTGGTGATGGCGCCGACCGAGCTGCGCCGGCGGTTTCTGCGCCTGATCGACCGCGAGCAGCGCCGCGCGAAGGCGGGCCAGCAGGCCGAGATCCTCGCGAAGATGAACTCGCTGATCGACGAAGAGATCATCGAAGCGCTGTACGCCGCCGCGCGGGATGGCGTGGTCATCCGGCTCAACGTGCGCGGCATCTGTGCGCTGCGGCCCGGCGTGCCGGGACTCAGCGCGAACATCGAAGTCGTCTCGATCGTCGACCGCTTCCTCGAACACTCGCGCGTCTACTACTTCATGAACGGGGGAGACGAGGAAGTGTATCTGGCGAGCGCGGACTGGATGACCCGCAATCTCGACAAGCGGGTCGAGCTGATGTTTCCCGTCGAGCACCCGGAGCACCGCGCCAAAGTGCTCTACGCGCTCCGGGCCATGTTTCGCGACAACGTGAAGGCCCGCTGGCTCGGCGCGGACGGACAGTACCGAACACGGCTGCGCGCGCCCGACGAGCCGCCGTTTCGCGTCCAGCAGCATCTCCAGGACGAGGCGCGCCGCCTCGCGTCGCTGGCGCGCGAGCGCGTCGGCGTGATTCTCAAACCGGAAGAACGGAACCGCCCGCGCGAGCGCGAATCGACGATCGGGTAACGCTCCACGAGCGAGAAGCCCGCCTCAAGCCCCCGGCACACACAGTGACACCGGTAGCGGACGAATCACTCGTCCTTGTTCAGCCACGCCTCCCAGGCCTTGAAGTCGAACGGTCTGCCGAGGAAATCGGCCACGAGCGTGGCCGCAGGTTTCGAGCCGCCGGGCGCGAGAATCGTCTCGCGGTACTTCCGCGCGACGGCCGGCGCGAGCAGGTTCGTCCGGTCGAACTGGCTGAACAGATCTTTCGCGATCACCAGCGACCACATGTACGTGTAATAGACGGCGGAATACCCGTCCAGGTGACCGAACGACGTCTGGAAGTGCGTGCCCTCGACGTACGGAAACGGCGTCAGCGTGTTCGTCAGGTGTTTGACGAGCGCCGTCGTGTCGAGGGTTTTCGGATCGCGGTCGTACACCGACAGCGACAGGCGCGCATACATCATCTGCTGGCGGACGTTCAGCGCCTTGCCGAACTCGCTGGCGCGGCGCATCTGGCGGACGAGGGGTTCGGGAATGGGCTGATTCGTTTCGTGATGCTTCGCAAACGTCGCCAGCGTCGCCGGATCCCACGTCCATTCTTCCAGCATCTGCGACGGGGCTTCCACGAAGTCCTGCTCCGTCGTGATGCCGCTGATCCCAATCCATTGATGCCGGCCGCTCAGCAGCGCATGGACGAGATGACCGAACTCGTGGAAGAACGTCTCCACGTCGTCGTGCGTCATCAGACCGGGATCGCCGGGCTGACCTCCGGGCAGATTGCAGACGAGCGCCGCCTCCGGCACCTGCCGGCCGGTGACGCCGGATCGAATGCCGAACTCGGCGGCGTGGTTGTATTTGTTGGGCCGCGGATGCATGTCGAGGTAGAAGCGGCCGATCATCCGGCCGTCCTCGAGCATCTCGTACGCTTCGACGGATGGATCCCAGACCGGCGCGTTGTCCAGCCGTCGATACGTCACGCCGAACAGCCGGCTCGTCACGTCGAGCAGACCCTGCTTGACGCGATCGAACGGAAAATACGGCCGCACCGAGAGCGAATCGAACGCGTAGTCCGACTTGCGAACCAGTTCCGCGTAGTAGAACCGCTCCCAGCCGTTGACGACCGACGCGGAAGGAACGTCCTGCTGCTTGCGCTTCAACAGCGCGGCGTACTCGCGCTCCGACTTCGCCTTCGACGCGGCGACGACCCGATCGAGGAATTGCGCGGCATTCCTGGCGCTGCCGACCATCTTGTCGGCGGTGATGTAATCGGCCCAGTTGTCATAGCCGAGCAGACGGGCCAGCTCGGCCCGCCGCGTCATCATCTTGTCGAGGACGTCGATGTTCTTCGGGTACGCGCGGTTGGTGTATTCCCTGAACATGCGCTCGCGCAGTGTTTCGTTCGTCGCGTACGAAAAGACCGGCAGCGAATCCGGGTAGTCGATCGTCAGCGTGATCGTCCCGTCGGCGCCGGGTTTGTGCCGGGCGATGTAGTCGCGCGGCAGACCCTCGAGCTCGCCGGCATCGGTCTTCACCGTGCGGAGATCCTCCCGGATGTTGCGATCCCACGCCTGACCGATTTCCGTCAGCTCGTCGCGCAGCGCCTGAATGCGCTTGCGCGCGGCCTCGTCCTTGTCCACGCCCGCGAGGCGGAAGTCGCGCAGCAGCCGCCGCACGTAAAACTGCGTTTCGGGATCGGCGGACGAGACGTCGAGCGCGTTGATCGCGTCGAACACGCCGCGGTTCAGCGACAGCTCCGTCTGGAGCGCGCTGGCCTTCTGTGAAAGTTTTTCCGCGCCTTCGCGCAGCCTGGCGTCAGGGTGGACCGACTGGATCAGCTGCGTCTGCTGACCGACCGCGTCGAGCTCCAGCTGAATATCGTCGAACACGCGCAACGTGTTCTCGAGCGTCCGCGCGCCCTTGACCGCGACGAGCGCCGCCAGCAACTCCCGCGCGTGCGCCAGCCGCGCAGTCATCAGTCGATCGAACGCCTCGGCGTCTGGCGTGCCCGTCCAGAACGGCAGGGTCGACGCACCTGTCGGCGCTGTCGGTCCTGTACCCGGCGCAGAAGCCGGCTGGGCCGGCAGCGCCGGCGCCAGCGCCAGTGATAGCAGGATGACGAGCAGGAAATCGCGAACCCATTTCATAGTCCCCATTATCCTCAAGTCCTTCACGTTCCACGGGGACTATCGCTCCTCGCTGGTCTCGTTCACCGGTCAGCGGCTGCCGCCGCACGCACGCGGCGCCAATCGAAGCAGCTCGCGTGCGCTGACCGCCGTATCCGGAAAATCCGAGAACAGTCCGTCGACGCCGATACAGAAGAACTGCAGGTACTCCTGGGCCGGGCTGTCGCCGTACGTCGATGCGAGATAGCGGCGCTCGTTGCGGAACGTCCACGTGTGCACGATCAGGCCCGCGCGATGCGCGTCGCGCACCAGGCTCGTCGGCGACAGCGCGACCTTGTCCGAGTCGTCTACGACGCCGTCACCGTTCACATCGTCGGCTTCGCCGTCGTGATTGCGATCGATGCCGGCGACGCTGACGATGTAGCGCTTCCAGGGACCGACGCCGTCGGCGTACGTCGACATCTCGGCGAGGCCGGCCGGCGTGACCAGGTCCGCATAGGTGCGCGGATCGCCGCTCGCGACGAAATCGTACGGCTGGGACGGAATGATCGAGCCGTCGAGCGCCGTATCCACCGCGTCGATCAACTGCACGAGCCGGACACGGGTGAGGCCGTTCAGCGTTTTCAGGTTACCGACCTCGAACGACTGGATGAAGACCGGAGCGTCGCGATCGCTCAGACCGTGCCGGTCCAGCGCTTTGACGAGCGGCTGCTCGAGCGGCAGCCCGACGCTGCGATGGTAGGTCGCGTGCTTGGTCTCGGGATACACGCCAATCACGCGGCCGGTGCGCGCCGTCCATCGCGCGGCCAGCTCGATCACTTCGTCGAACGTCGGCACGCGATAGCGATCGTTGAACTGCTGCGGCCGGAACGCGAGCCGCTGCTTCGCGTGCAGCGTTTCGATCTCGGCGAGCGTGAAATCGTCGGCGAACCAGCCTTTCTCCTGGACGCCGTCGATCGTCTTCGTCGTGAACCGCTTCGCGAACTCACGGCGGCTCGCCACGTCGGTCGTCTCGGTGATGTTCACCTCGTGGCGCGCGATGAGCACGCCGTCCTTCGTCGAGACGAGATCGGGCTCGATGAAATCGGCGCCGCGGACGATCGCGAGCTCGTACGACGCGAGCGTGTGCTCGGGCAGGTATCCCGTGGCGCCACGATGGCCGATGACGAGCGGGCGCGATGATGTGGCGTCCCGATCGTCCTGCGCGCGATCGGACGCTCCTTGTGACGCACGACCCGCCAGGCCGACCATCGTGCAGGCAACCGCCAGTCCATAGAGCATCGGTTTCATCGCTCGCCCTCCCTGTCGCTCTCGTCGTCGTCGTCGTCCTCGTCCGTGTTCAGCGGCTGATCGAGCCTGATGATGATGAACTCGTCGGGGTCGGGCTGCCCGGGCGTGCGGCCCGCGCTGCCCGGATAGTTGTTGTCGTTGAGGACGGCGAGGCGGCGATTCCCGAGCGGCAGCACGCTTTCGATCGTGACAAACGGAAAGCGAAACACATCGGAGGCGCCGCCGAGGTGGAACGGATCGCGGATGTGGAGGAGATCGGCGACCTCGCGCTTCACGAGAAAGCCCTCGCTGTCGACGTCATCGAAGTCCACGACGAAAATCTTCTTGAACATCGCGGCGGCGCCTTCGAAGTTGTCGCGCTCGATCACGAGAAACTTTCGGTCGGCGAAAGCGGTCATGTCGCCGATGGCGAATCCCAACGTTTCCAGCCGGTAGAACCATTGGCGGCCGGTGTAGCGCTCCTGCTTGAGACTGAACTCGTTGATGATCAGGCGGCGCTGATCCGGATCGGTCGTCAGCGGACCCTCGAGCAACGGGTAGAGCGCCTTGCCGTTCGGCGAAATCGCCATGCCCTCGAAGCCCTTGCTTCGCGGCAGATTCGGCGTCCCAGTCCCGAGAAATGGATTCTGCGGCGACTTCACGCCCGGCAGCGGGAACGGCGCCTCGAGGACTTTGCCCGTGCGATCGGTGTGGAGGAGAAACGGACCGAACTCGTCGCCGAACCAGAGCGTGCCGTCGCGCGCCTGACGAACCGACTCGATATCGAAGTCACCGCCGGTGAGCAACCGGCGGCTTCGAATCTGCGCGTCGACCGGAATCGCGCTGTTCGGGTAAAACGCGCCGTCGGCGACGATGGCGAAGTTGATCCGGCGATCGGGATCGCGAAGCGCGACGAACTGCTCGACGTCGATCGTTCCCGAGCCGCCGTGCTTCGTCCTGAAGTGCGGCGAGACGCGATAGAGGCCGAGCACGTAGTCCGCCGAATTGTCCTTCGCGCCGAACCCGTTGTCCGGCATCGCCCAGAAATCACCGTCCTCGCCGCGGAGAACCGCGGAAATCCCCTGCACCGGCTGCTTGTCGACGAACGGCGGAATCCGCCCGTTCGCCGCGGCAATGAACTGGCCGGACGTGGGCCCGGTCCTGAACGTATCGGCCGGCAGTCGTGCAAACCCCTCGAGCGTCTGAGCCTCGACGCGTGAGAACGCGCACAGGACTATCGCGAACAGCGGCGCCATCGATCGATTCATCAATGAACCTCCTGCCGATAGCCGATCCGGTGTTCGTCGGCAACCAGCGCCGGCCACGTTAGGTCAGCGGTGCGACGCGGTCGTGACGAACCTTCATCGTTCGATTCACGAATCTGGATCCGGCGTGTAACGAGGTGAGCAAACGCGAAGGGTCAGAGCGACGAATTCGGATCCTCATACATGCGGAACGCGCCAGTCCTCTTGCAGAATCCGCCAGACTCCGGTGGTTCCGGCGCTTTTACCGGATCCTCACCGCTTTCCCACCGCATCCACATGTGTCCGGCGGTCGTTGCGGGCATTCTGTCCGCATGACGTGTTCATCCAATAACGATGCCCTCCACGCATGCGCGCTCCAGTATTGCGGCCGATTCCAGGCATCGGCGCGGCGGGTGCTGCGCGATCCGGCGGCCGCGCAGGACGCCGTTCAGGACGCGATGCTCTCGGCCGTGCGAAACCTGCCTCGGTTTCGCGGCGACAGCCAGATGTCGACATGGCTGGGACGTATCGTGATCAACCAGGCGATTACGCGCCGCCGCGCGATGAGCCGGCGTCCCGAGTGGCCGCTCGAGACGTTCTTCGCGCAGCCTGAAGCGCGCCGGCGCGAGATCGCGTCGCTCGCCAGAACCGAGCCGGGGCCGGAGCGGGCGCTGCTGCAGCGTGAAAGACGCGAACTGCTGCGAGCGGCGATCGACGACTTGTCGACTCCGTACCGGACGGTGGTCGTCATGCGGCACTTCGAGGGCGCGCGCATCGGCGAGATCGCCGAGCGGCTCGGGATCACGTCGAATGCGGCAAAGCTCCGGCTGCTGCGTGCGCACCGCTCGCTGCGCCGTCTCCTCGCCGCACGCGGGTACGCACAGCCGATCGCCGCATGACCGGCGCGCGAAATCGTCTCGAGGGATCGGTTCAGCCGGCGAGAGGACGTGCCGGCGATCCCGCGGTCTTCATGCAGCGGTTCGGGGCCGAATCGGCATCACCTTCCATCGCATGTACGCGACAAACGTGGCGATGACCAGCAGGACGGCCGTCGTGATCGCGGAAGAAACTTCGCCGCGCGCGATGTGAAAGATGGTCGCGCTGATCATCACGATCATCAGCCCGGCCGCCGCGGCGGGTACCCAAAACGGTTGAATCCGCGTCGCGCCCGGCACGGTGAGGCCGAACGCCGCCACGACCTCCGCCACCCCGATGAAGATGCGGAATGCCGGCGACATCGCGGCATTGATCTGCTCAATCATGCTCGCCGGCGGTGCGAGCAGGAACCATCCATGCGCCAAAAACGCCGCCGCCAACAGGACCTGAAGCACCCACAACAGGATGTTCATCACGCGTTCTCCCAGTAATGGCAGGACAGCTCTGACGCCGGCAACGTGATGTTCCCGGCGCCAGGCTGCTCTCTTCCGATCATCGAATCGACGCCCGGAGGAAACCGGCGCCGCGATCACGCCGCCTGCAGCTCCGCGACGAGATCCTCGAGGCGGTCGTAGCTGATGCCTGCGCCCTCCGCCATACCGGTTCCGAGGACCATGTCACGCACTTCGAGCGACGGGTAACGAACCGTCGCGGTCATGCGCGTCTTGCCGCCCTCATCGGTGAACTCCGTCGTCACGACCGAGACGCTCTCCGGAAACGGCTCGAAGATTTCAGTGAAGACGAGACGGCTCGGCGGCGTGATCTCCCGGTACTCGCCGTAGAACACCGCCTCTCCCTTGGGGTGACGGCTGACGAAGCGCCACGCGCCACCCACGCGAAGGTCGACCTCGCACACGGGCACAGAATATCCCTCGCCGAGGCAGCCCCACCAGCGTTTGATGTGTTGCGGCCGGGTCATCGCTTCGAAGACGAGGTGCCGGGGCGCATCGAACAGGCGCGTCAGACGGATCTCGCAGTCCGAAGGGGTTGTGACGGTAAAGGATTCGCTATTTGCGACGCTGCCTACGGCCATGTTTCTTCTCCTTCGCTTTCATTTCCTGCAGGTACGTGTCGAGGCGATCGAAACGCTGTTCCCAGAGCGCGCGATAGCGCTCGACCCAGTCGGCGACTTCCTTGAGGCGAGCCGCTTCGAGGCGGCAGGGTCGCCACTGCGCTTCGCGTCCGCGGGCGATCAGTCCCGCCCGCTCGAGGACGCGCAGATGCTTCGAGACGGCGGGCAGGCTCATCTCGAACGGCTCGGCCAGCTCGGTCACCGACCGTTCGCCGGACGCGAGCCGAGCAAGGATGGCCCGTCGAGTGGGGTCGGCAAGGGCGGCGAACGTCGTGCTCAGGTCGTCGTCTGTCATGCGCGGTGAACCAATGTGTTAATTAACCGATAGGTTAAACACGTTCGGGGCCCGTGTCAAGCGCCGAGGCGCGCTTTCGTTCAGCTCGCCGACAGCGGCGAGGCGATCGTGGCGCGCACGGCCGCGAGCAGCGCGTCGACGTCCTCGGGATAGATCCGGCCGATGGTGCCGATCCGGAAGCAGGGGACGTCCATCAGCTTGCCCGGGTAGATGAGGAAGTTCCGCAGGCGCAGGCGCGTGTAGAAATCCTCGAACGAGAACGCGGGATCGTCCGGATAGAGGAACGACGTGATGACATCGCTCTGATGCGCGGGATCGACGATGGTGCGGAAACCGAGCGCGCGCATGCCGGAGACGAGCCGCTCGTGATTCGCACGATAGCGCGCCGCGCGTCCGCTGATGCCGCCTTCCCGTTCGAGCTCGATGAGCGCCTGCTCGAGCGCCAGCACGACGTGCGTCGGCGGCGTGAAGCGGAACTGGCCGTCGCGCTCGAACCCGCGCCATTGCGCGGCGAAATCGAGGCTCACGCTCCGCGCCGGCGGCGCGGCGCGAAGAATCGACTCCCGGGCGATGGCGAACGCGACGCCGGGCACGCCCTCCAGACACTTGTTTGCCGACGCCACCAGCACGTCGACGCCGTCGGCGTGGACGTCGATCGGCATGGCGCCAAAGCTGCTCATCGCATCGACGAGGACGGCGCAGCCCGCGTCGTGCGCGACGCGCGCAATCGTCGACAGCGGGTTGATCACGCCCGACGTCGTCTCGCAGTGCACGAGCGCGACGTGCGTCGTGCCGGGATCGCCCTCGAGGACGCGTGCGATCGTCTCGGGGCATGCCGGCTCGGCCGGCGACGAGCTGACCGTCGCCCACGAAATGCCGAGCGCGCGCGCGATGTCGAGCATCCGCTTGCCGTAGGCGCCGTTTTCGACGACCAGGACGCGCCCGCCTGGCGGCACGAACGTCCCGAGCATGGCTTCGACGGCAAACGTGCCGCTGCCCTGCATGAGGATCGCGGCGTATCCGTCCGCGCGCGAGACGCCGGCCAGCGTGAGCAGGCGATCGTGCACGCGCTCGATCGTGTGGATGAATTCCTCGTCGCGGGATCCAAGATCGCGCTGCATCGCCGCCTTGACGCCGCGCGACGTGGTGAGCGGACCCGGC
>Ga0070695_100000240_pt1 | contig 27211 bp, 24 predicted proteins | sample KBSK1252metaG_FD_65471 | JGI IMG/M metagenome (GOLD analysis project Ga0070695, IMG submission 65471) | Corn, switchgrass and miscanthus rhizosphere microbial communities from Kellogg Biological Station, Michigan, USA - KBS K1-25-2 metaG | ecosystem: Host-associated > Plants > Roots >...
GCTTGGCGTTAGCGTGCAGATACATCCAGCCCTCCTTTGGGCGTGAGTCCGCGAAGACCCACAGCCTCAAAGGAGGGCCGGATAACACCTCAGCCGTTCACAACCTCTGTAGGCGGGACACCTAGCTACTGGGGCGGTTCGCGCACCTCCACGACCTCGCCGCCCCGGCGAACGCCGCTGCCGTCGAGCTCGAAGATCCAGAAGTTGCGGCCGGTCACGTGGACAGCGACGTTGTAGACCGGGATGTCGCCGATGCAGCCCTCGAACGAGCCGGCGTGGGCGTGTCCGTGCAGGACGAGGTCGGCGCCGTTCTCGGCGATCGGGGTCGCCAGCCGGTCGCAGCCGAGATAGGTGTAGATACCGGGTGGTTCGCCCTCGAGCGTGTCCACGACCGGCGCGTAGTGGAGGAGGACGATGCGGAGGTCGCAGTGGACGATCGCTTGCAGGCCGTGTGCGATCGCCTCGACCTCGGCGCTCGTCTCCGCGTAGATCCCTCGCAGCAGCGGCTCCCCGAAGTCCGGCAGCGCCGAGCCGGGAAAGCCGCCGACGAAGCCCTTCGCGCCGGCGACGCCGAGCTCGAGCTCTCCCACCTCGCAGGTCGCACACTCGCGGTCGAGGAGGCGAACGCCGGCGCCGCCGAGCACCTCCACGAGCTTGTCGGTCCGTTGCGCATGGTGGTCGTGGTTGCCGAGGACGGCGAAGATCGGGACTTCGAGCAGCCGGCACGCCGCGGCGAGCACCTCCGCCTGCTCCGGCTCGCCGCTGGTCGTGAGGTCGCCGGCGAGAAGGACGACGTCGGCCTCGCCCTGAAGCTCGGCGAACGCCCGCTCGACGCGCTCACTGCTCGCGTCGGAGGCGTGGATGTCGGCAGCTGCAGCAATCCGCACCACGAGGCCTCATGTTGCGCGATTGGACAAACCGGAAACGACCCGCCGGTGCCCGAGGCAACGTTCGAAGAGATGCTCGACGCGATGAAGGTCGCGGCCGGAGCCCTGCAGCGAAGGGAGATCCCGTTCATCCTCGGCGGCGGGCTTGCCGTCTGGGCGAGAGGAGGTCCGAAGAGCGAGCACGACGTCGATTTCATGCTCAAGGCGGACGACGCGGAGCGCGCTCTCGACGCGCTGGCAGAGGACGGGCTTCGCACCGAGCGTCCACCGGAGGGCTGGCTCTACAAGGCGTGGCACGAGAACGGCACCCTCGTCGACCTCATCTTTGCCCCGACGGGCGGGCCGATCACGGACGAGACGATCGAGCGCTCGCCGCAGCTCGAGGTCGCAGCCGTTCGTGTCCACGTCTTCTCCCTCGAGGACGTGATGACCGGAAAGCTGCTCGCGATCACCGAGCAGGAGCCGGATTTCGGGCAGCTCCTCAGCTACGCGCGAGCGCTGCGGGAGCAGATCGACTGGGACGACGTGAGAGGCCGAACGGAGTCCTCGCCGTTCGCGCGCGCCTTCTTCGCGCTCGTCGAGGGGCTGGGCATCGTCGAGCCGGCCGGGAGCCGGCTTGAGGAGCTCGGTCGTCGTGCCGATGAGTGAGCGTGGGTCGTCGTCGGCTCTTTCTGGTGGCGCTGGGCTGCCTCGTTCTGACAGGCGCGGCAGCTGCTCACCGGGCGCAGGTGCCGTTCGTATCGGAGGTCGCGGGGCGGACGCCCGAGCGCGATGACCCGGCAGTCGTACGCAAGTTGCTGGAGCGTGAGCAGCAAGCTGCCTACGCGCGACTCAAGGCAGCCTCGAAGCTGAAACGGACGAGAGCGGCCGGTTGTGTGCCCGTCCCCGACTTTCGCGGTGGAACGTTGCTCGGGCCGCCGGCGCCGCGCGTTCGAGCCCGGATCATCGGCCACCAGGTCGAGGTGCTCTACCGCTTCCGACAGCTGCCGACGTCCGCTGCCTGCCGGCCGGCGGGCGTGGGTGTCGTCGTCAACAGCAACAAGTCGACAGCCTCCAGCGGCTCACTCGTCCCGAGCATCGGCTACTACCTCCTGGCCGGGCCCGTCGGTCGCTTCACGCTCGATCTGCCCTGGTACGCAGCGCCGCCCTACGACCTCCAGGTCGACTCCTCGACCCTGCTCGGAATCCGGAGCACGTATGTGAAGCAGCGGCTCGCCTGTCCGCAGGCAGGTTGTCTCGACGGCTACAGCCCGCCTCTGCACTCCTCGCCGATGCCGCAGCCGGTGCTGCCTCTCACTGGCCTGAACCGCGCGCAGCTCGAAGCCTCGCTCCGCTACGTCACCTCGCGCGAGCGTTGGCCGAGCGCCCGCAGCGTTAGCTGCTCATCCGTCCGCTCGTGCACCGTGACGCAGATCACGCCCGGATTCCCGAACTGGCCCTACCGGGTCCGGTACCGGATCGCGGGGCAGCAGCTGACCGGTTGCTGGATGGGGCTCAACCAAGGCACCGTTGACAAGCTTCCGTATCGCGATGCAGGCAGGGGGCCGGTCGAGCTCGCCGGCTGTCGCTCCTGGCTGAGCTGGGGCTAGAAGAAGAAGCTCGACCAGGCCGACCACCAGTCGTCCCCGCGGACGACGATGCTGCGCGCCCCGGTCACCTCGACGCCCTTGCGGTTCGCATATTCCTGCAGCCGGTCGGCGGAGGTGAAGTCGATCTCGATCTCGCAGGGCCGGCCCGGGTCGTAGGGCGCGACGGCCGAGAGGTCGGACAGCGCTTGCCGCGCGCCCTCCTCGATCAGCTCGCGAGCCCGCTGCGGCGTCTTCATCCGGGCGCTGAAGCGGCCGAGACCCTCTTTCACCTCGACCGTCGTGAGGCCGTCGCCAAGCAGCGCCCGCCCCTCCGTGCACACCGCCCGGTCTCCGGTCACCAGGACGACCGGCACGCCCCAGTGGCCGCAGAGCGCCGCGTTGATCCCGGTCTCGCCGACGAGCGTCCCGTTGAAGCGGAGGTTCTGCCACGCCTGCCCCGAGACGGTGTGCGAGAGGACACCGTCAACCGCGCCGGCCATCGCGTGCATGCCGATGAAGAGCGCGGCATCGCAGCCGGACTCAAGGAAACCGGTGTACTCGGTCCACTCCTGCTGCACGACGTACTCGCAGTCGGGATCGAGGAGCTCGGGAAGGAGCGAGTTGAAGTCGTACGCGCCGCCCGCTCCGTGGCAGTCCATGACCACGATCGCCGTTGCGCCCGCCGCCTTCGCGCCGCGCACGGCCGCGTTGATCTCCTCGGTGTAGAGGACGCGGCCCTCGTCGTAGAGCTTCTCGCCGCCGGAGACCTGCTGCCACTTGACGATTCCGGCGACGCCCTCCATGTCGCTGATCACGTGGACGCGCACGGGCGGGACGATAACGTCAGGCGCCGTGGAGACGGGACTGGCAGGAAAGCGCGTCCTCGTGACCGGCGCCGCGGGCGGGATCGGCTCGGCGTGCGTGCGCGCGTTCGCTGCCGAAGGAGCGCGCGTGGCCATCCACTACCGCACGAGCCGGGACCGGGCGGAGGAGCTCTCCCGCGAGACGGGCAGCGTCGCGCTGCAGGCCGACCTCACCGTGGAGGAGGAGGTCGAGCTGCTGTTCGAGGCGGCGGAGCGCGAGCTCGGCGGCATCGACGTTTGCGCCGCGGTGGCCGGAGCCTGGCCCCGCGAGGACGAGCCGGTCTGGCAGCTGCCGCTCGAGCGTTGGGAGGGAACGCTCCGCTCGAACCTCACGGCGACCTTCCTCACCGCGCGCGCGTTCCTCCGCGTCGTCGAGCGCAGCGGCCACGGCAACCTCGTCCTCGTCGGCTCTACGGCAGGGCGTTTCGGCGAGGCTGGCCACGCCGACTACGCGGCTGCGAAGTCCGCGATCCAGGTCGGCCTGCTCCTCAGCCTCAAGAACGAGATCGTCCGCGTCGCGCCGCGCGGCCGCGTCAACGCCGTCGCGCCCGGGTGGACGTACTCCCCGATGACACGCGGCAAGCTCGACGAGGCGCTCGTCTCCCGCATCAGCCGGACGATGGCGCTGCGGAAGGTCGCGCAGGCGGAGGACATCGCCCGAGCGGTCGTCGTCCTCGCGTCCGACGAGCTGTCGGGCCACGTGACCGGCGAGCTCGTGACCGTCGCCGGCGGGATGGAAGGCCGCACTCTCCACGACGCATGAGCCGGTTCCTCGAGCGGCTTGCGCAGGAGACGCCGATCGTCGCGGACGGCGGCATGGGCGCGCTGCTCTCGAGCGCCGTGCCCGGCCTGCGCTGCCCCGAGGAGGCGAACCTCCGCGCGGCCGAGAGCGTATTAGAAGTACACCTCGGATATATCAGGGCGGGCGCGGAGCTGATCGAGACGAACAGCTTCGGCGCGAACCGCGCGAAGCTCGCGCGGCAGTTCCTCGCCGACGACGTCGAGCAGATCAACGCCGCCGCGGTGCGAATCGCGCGCGAGGCGCGGGAGGTCGCCGGGCGCGACGTCTTCATCGCGGGCTCGATCGGGCCGCTCGGCGACGTCGAGCTGGGAGGCTTCGACCGGACCGAGCTGTACGCCGAGCAGGCGGAGGTCCTCGAGGGGCGAGGCGTCGACCTGTTCATGGTCGAGACGTTCTACGACCTCGAGGAGCTCGAAACGGCGATCGCTGCTGTCCGTTCCGTCTCGGCTCTCCCACTCGTCGCGCTGATGACGTTCGACGCCCAGGGAGAAACGCTCGCGGGCGTGCGGGCGGAAGACGCAGCGGCGCGGCTGGGGCCGCTCGACCTCGCCGCCTTCGGCGCGAACCACGGCGCCGGGCCGGCGGCCGCCCTCGCCGCACTCGCGCGCATGAGCGGCGAAGACGGCGCCGTGCTGGCGGCGCTGCCCAACGTCGGCCTCGCGAGCATGACCGGCCAGCGGATCGTCTTCCCACACGCGACGCCGGCCTACTTCGTGGAGTTCGCGGCGCAGGCGCGCGCGCTCGGCGCACGGTTGATCGGCGGCTGCTGCGGCACGACGCCGGCGCAGGTCGCCGCGATCCGGGAGGCCGTCGACGCGAACCGCCGGCCCGCCGGCTCTTTCCTCGTGCACGAGCGCAAGCAGGCGGTGCCGTTCGAGCCGGCGACCGGAGAGACGGTGCTTGCGAGCATGCTCCGGGAGGGCGAGTTTGCGATCTCGGTCCAGGTCGACCCGCCGCTCGGCGCCAACCCCGAGGCGCTGATCGAGGCGGCGCGCGCCGTCCGCGAGTCGGGCCGCGCGCAGTTCCTCGACGTCAACGACAACCCGCGCGCGCGGGCACGGATGAGCGGGATCATGGCCTCCGTCGCGATCGAGCGCTTCACGGGCGTCGAGACGATCCCGCACCTCACCCCGCGCGACACGACGATCACCGGCCTCGAGTCGCTCCTGCTCGGTGCCCACGCCGAGGGCGTCCGCAACGTCCTCGCCGTCACCGGTGACCCGCCCGACGCCGGCGACTACCCCGGCACGCACGCTGTCTACGACGTCGACTCGATCGGCCTTGTCGAGCTGATCGCGAAGCTCAACGCAGGCGAAGACTGGCACGGCCGCGCAATCGACGCGCCCACGACTTTTTTCCCAGGCGTGGCGGTGAACCCGACCGCCGACGACCTCGGGCTCGAGGCCGACCGCTTCCACCAGAAGGTCGCCGCCGGCGCGCGCTACGCACTGACGCAGATCCTCTTCGACCTCGAGTCGCTCGAGGCGTTCCGGGAGCGGATCGGAGGCTGGCCGGTGCCGGTGCTCGTGGGCGTCTGGCCGATCCGGACGACCGAGACGCTTGTCCGCATCCACAACGAGGTGCCCGGCATCGTCGTCCCCGAGCACGTACAGGAGCGGTATCGCGCCGCCGGGGCGGGCGCGCGAGACGTCGGGCTCGCGCTGGGGCAGGAGTTGATCGAAGGCGCGCGCGAGCTCGCGAACGGCGTCTACGTCGTCGCGCCGTTCCGCCGGCCGCTCGACGTCGTCGGGCTGTTGCCCGACTAGGAGGGTTTGGCGGGACGATGCTCGTCGCAGGGGCGCGATGGGCGCCGCGAGGCAAGGACGCAGGGAGCGCCGATAGCTGTGGGCTATCGACGCGACCGAGGACGCAGCAGCCGGCGTAGCCGGCCGACGAGCGAAGCGAGGAGTCGCGGCGCTCAGCGCGGCCCTGCGACACAGCCATCGTTTCGCCAAGCCCTCCTACTAAGGAGCGCACGAGCCGGTGGAAACGGGTTGCGTGCCGGCGTGCGCGAGGTCGTCGCGGATGATCGACGGCGGCACGCCGTAGCCGCTGGCCGAGTTGAGCCGCGCCGCAAAGATCGACGACTGGACACTCCCGCCGGCGTCGACTGCAGGGCCGCCGGAGTCGCCGTGCTGGACGTCGCCCGCGACTGCGGTGATCGTCCTCGTGACCGGCCCGTGGCCGAGCGCGTCCTGCGTCAGCACAGTCGCCGTCAGACCAATCCGGCCGGGAGTCGCCCTCAGCCCGCCGTCGAGCGGATAGCCGATGATCGCGACGGCGGCGCCGGACCGCGGGTCGGCGAGCCGCAGCGGCTTCAGGCCGAGCTCGTCGATATGCAGAACCGCGATGTCGTTGTGGATGTCGAGCACGACCACGTCCGCCCGGCGTGAAAGCCCCTGCCCCGGAATCTGGATCGTCGTGTTCTCCTCTCCTGCGACGACATGTGCTGCTGTCACCACGAGATCGTTCGCGGCGACCCAGCCGGTGCCTTCGACGCCAACGCCGCACGCGAGCCCGAGCACCTTGACGACGCGCGTTGCGGCGGCCCGGATGGAGGGGTCGCGGAGGACGCCTTTGCTCGGCGGCAGGGAGGGCGGCTTGGGACCGACGATCGACGGGAACGGGTCGATGCGCGCCAGCAGGTTGAGGAGCGTGCGCGGCGGCAATGCGGCGTCGAGCTGCTTCACGATCGCCGAGCGCTCGACCTCCTGGCGGATCCGCGTCTCGCCGGGCGTCAACAGCGCCACCGAGGCGCCAACCCAGACGATTCCCAGGCCGATCGCGGTGCCGAGGAGAAGACCCCCCGCCGTGTCGATCAGCCGCAACGGCGCGAGCTTCAGGCCTCCGCGGATGAACGATCCGGCGAATAGCGCCGCGAACTGGAGGAGCATCGCGCCGATCACCGCGCCGATGAGCCCGGCCGCGGGCGTCCACTTCGACGTCGACCCGCCGTGGAGGACATGCGGCGCGACGCGCGAGCCGACGTAGGCTCCGGCCGCCAGGCCGATGAGTGAGAAGGCGCTGAGGACGAGCCCTCGCCGCAAGCCGCCGAACGCCGCGATGAGCACGACCATGATCGCGATCCCGTCGGCGAGGTTCACTGCCGCAGCGTAGAGGCCGGGCTACGCTGACCTAGCTAGACTGGGCCACCCGCGGGGGCGTAGTTCAGTTGGTTAGAACGCCGGCCTGTCACGCCGGAGGTCGCGGGTTCGAGTCCCGTCGCTCCCGTCTCTCCGTTTGCCCTGCTAGCGGGATTTTCCGTTGTCTGCCTAGGCGCAGCAGGCGCAATCGCGGGCAGCAAACGGGCAGCAGCTTCGCGGTCGACCGCAGACCGAAATCCCTGCAAAGCAGCGCTTTGCACGAGGTTCACCCCTGCGGCATGCGCAAGCAAGATGCCTTGCCGTCGGGCTAGACAACGCGACCGACGGCGTGGTTCGCACGCCGCTCAGCCTTCGACGCCCACGCAGTGTCCATGCCCCGCTCGAGAGCGACCGCGTCGTCCACGCGATCCGGTGCATGCGCCCGATACATAGGGCCTGCCTGTGATCAGCGCAACGGCTGCACGCCGTCAGTTCTCGTCGTGGAACACGGGGATGTACGAGATGCCGACGATTGCGCCCTCCGGCGATTGCAGCCTGGCGACCGTCTGACCCCCATGGTTCCTCCCGCGCTGGATGCAGCAGTTCGTATCCAGCTTGCTCGAGTTCCTGTGCTGCCGGACCCACGGCCGTGGCGTCCCCGACATCGAATTCGATGCTGAGCCGCGGCACAGGGCGCCCCGCCGGCCACTCAGGGCTGCCAAAGCACGCCTCGGCGGCCTGGGAGTCAGGGCACGAGGGCGGGATGTGCCTCCGCAAGTGCATAGAGACGCCACTCGCCTGGAACCCCTTTTAGCTCGGCAACACCGCGTTCCTCGAAGAGCAGCCCGGAACCGGCGACGAGGTCACGGACGGTTTGCGACACGAGCACCTCACCCGGAGCAGCTCTGGCTGCCACGCGTGCGCCGATCGAGACCGCGATCCCGGCCACCTTGTCCTGGAACACTTCGCACTCCCCGGTGTGGACACCGGAGCGGATCTCGATCCCCAGATCGCCCACGGCGTCGCGGATCGCGCACGCACAACGAATGGCTCGTGCAGGCCCGTCGAAGCGCGCGAAGAACCCGTCGCCCGCGGTGTCGACCTCCACGCCCCGATAGTGGGCGAGCTCGCTTCGGACCATCGCATGGTGCCGCTCGAGGAGTTCGCGCCAGCCTCTGTCGCCGAGCTCAGCTGCAGCAGCAGTGGATCCGACGATGTCCGTGAAGAGCACGGTTGCGAGAACAGTGTCCGCGTCGACGACCGCGGGCCGCTGCGCGACTGATTCGAGGAACTCGCGGATGTGGTCGACGATCTCCATCGAGTCGCCGGTCCACATCAAGTGGTCGGCGCCCCTCAGCTCCACGAATCGAGCGCCAGGGATCCGGTCCGCGAGATAGCGGCCGAGCTCCGGACGATCCCCGGCTCGCCGCATCGCGAGCGTCGGGACCCGTATCGCTGGCAGAACACTTCGGATGTCGATCTCGGCGTTCATCTCCGAGAGCGCGGCGGCGGCGCCGGGGCTCGCGCTCTGCCTCGTGTAGCGGGCAAAGAACGTCCTGTATTCCGGGTCGCCGATCATGCTCGGCGCGAGCCCGGCAATTGCCTCGTCGACCCACTCCGGCGTCCCGAAACGGGCTCGCGTGTCCTCGACCCCGCGACGATACTCCGCCTCGGATGGCCCGAACGGGTAGTCGGGAGCACGCGTGTATCGGGCGCTTCCGCCACAGAGAATGATCGCCGTAACTCTCTCCGGGTAGGTGGCCGCAAAGAGCGTTGCCATAGGGGCTCCTTCGGAGAACCCGATGACCGCAGCCCGCTCCGATCCAGCGGCGTCCATCACTGCGCGAAGGTCGTCCATGCGCACCTCAAGCGGCGCCACGCCCGTGACGCGGTCCGACAACCCCGTGCCCCGCTTGTCGAAGACGATCAACCGCGAGAACTCGGCGAGCGCGCGGTAGAACGTCACCGAATGCGGGTCGTCCCAGGCGAGCTCGACGTTCGAGACGAACCCTGGCACCAGCACGAGATCGACAGGCCCTGTCCCGACCACCTGGTAGGCGATCGAGACATCGCCACTCATCGCGTAGCGAGTCTCCGGAACATCCACCAGGCGAAGTTTCCCACGCAGACCGCTGGAAGCGACTCCTCAGGTCAGTGTCGATCCTGCAACGACCGAGTGGGCGCTACTGGCTCGAACCGCCGTGAAACGTCAGATACGAGAAGTGCTCTGCGGGCAGCAATTGGGCAGCACACGCCCTGAGCGGCTCCGCTCAACCATGCCGGTCGCTCCTCATAGCCGGGAGGAGACCGCATGAACAGAGGGGACCCGTGTCCTCCGTCGTCCAGCTGGCGACCCTCGAAGCGGCCTGTCACGCCGGAGGTCGCGGGTTCGAGTCCCGTCGCTCCCGTAAAAGCCTGCAAATCGGGGTCTTTTTTCGGTGCTCGACCGCCGGCTTTCTATGCATCCCGCACAGATCCCGCACGCGAACCGGCCGCGAATCCCCGCCGGCAGCCGCTTGCGGCCGCCAATCCCCGCAAGACGGACGACCGGCCCACCCGACCGGCGGTCGGTGGGACGCAGATTCAATAGCAGCGTGTTTGCAGGTGTTTCGTCTGTTCAGACAACGGCTCTAACGAGCATCCCGCGCAGATCCCGCAGTTCGCTTCGCAGGATGGAGTTCGGCGAGCGCCGCAAGCGCGGCACCGGCGTCTCTACTGGCCTCGACCCGTGGGGACTCGCCTACCGGATCGGCTCGGCGTAGGCGACGACCTGCGCGAGACCGAGTGCGTCGCGGTGTTGCTTCGGCGTCACCTTGTCGGGCTCGAACGGATTGGCGTCGCCTTCGACCGACCGGCTGGCCGAAACGACCAACGAGGTCCGACCACCCGTGACGCAGCGCCACGCGCGCTGATTCGTGTAGTCCCCCGACCAGGAAACCTCGACGCCGTTCACCGTGAACGACTGCATGGGCGAGGCCTGTGTCGCGCAGTCCGCGGCCACCACGCTGTACTCGAGCGCCGCGGTCGAGCCGTCCCGGCTGCCGAACCACATGTCGAACTCGAAACCGCGGACGCCGTCGTACGACGTGTAATTGAGTCCGTGCGGCACGCGGGTCGGGAGGTAGGCGAACTGCGGGTAGCCATTCACGATCGCCTGTTGAACGCCCCCAGGAACGACGAACGAGTGGCGCGGCGGCCTCGAGCTCGCGGGATGCCAGAGAACCAGGCCGAGGATGCCGAGGACCAGGAGCCCGGTCGCCACGCTCACCCAAAGCGCCCGTGCACGAAGCATCGAACGCGGCTCGTGGCCCCGTCGCCGTACGTCAGCCAACTGGCACCGCGAACGGCTCGCCGCGTGTCATTAGGCTCTGGCACTCGGCCTCGGCGCCCTGGAATTTCGGCGAGGAGTAGTTGATGCCGGCGGCCTTGAGATTGATCAGACCGTCGCTGCCGGGGTCGGGCAGGTTGGGCATGCCGTGAGCCCGCATGCACTGCGCGACCTTGCGCGCTTGGGCAACGTCTGCGGCGATCTGGGCGGGCGTTTCTCGCGCGCCGGGGAAGAGCGGCTCACACGCCTTGTTGGCAGCGTCCCACTTGGGTCCGCTGAAAAGCTTTTGATAGGCCGGCGTCACGGCCCACTCCCCATTGGGTGCTCGGTACCACCCGAAGACGGGCGGTGCAGACGGGACCGACGGCGAACCGATCGGCCGGTACGTCGGGAAGCCGTGAGCCGCATAGCAGTGGTACAGGGCGGGCCACGTCCTCTTTGCGGCGGGCAAGGAGTTCCGACCGCTGATCCTCGCCACCCCCGAAATGGATGAGCCGCCGCAACGGGCCGCAAGCACTGCTAGGACGACGCTCGCGACGCCTGCGGCGAGGGTTAAGGAGCAGCGGCCGGAAGGAGTCGGCACAGTAGGAGAGATAGCGCCGGCTCGGTTACAGCGTGGGAACGGGAGCCGTTACGCGGCTGTAACCATCGCCGCGTTGTCTGACGGACAGCGCCGAAAGTGGTCGGCGGCCTTGCCGCGTCAACCGTTGTAAGCGACGAGGAAAGCCATACCGTCCCGGATGAAGCGCTGACATGCCGCGTGGACGTGGAGGAATGCGGGCGACTGCGAGTCGATCCCAGCGGCGTTGAGGCTAATCAGGCCTTGGCTATTCGGGTCGGGGAAGTTGGGCATGCCGTGCGCTCGTGCGCACTGCGAGAACTTGCGCGCCTGAGCATTTGCGGCGGCCAACTGCGCAGGCGTTGCCCTTGGTGACGGATCGAGGGGATCGCATACCTTCTCCACGGCCCTGAATTTGGCTGTGTCGTACAACTTCAGAAAGGCCGGGAGTGCGACGTAGTTCCCGTTCGGCTTCCTGTACCAGCCGTTGATGGGCGGTGCCGAGGGGACGGAGGGCGAGCCGATCTCCCGGTAGTTCGGGCACCGTGGGCCGCGTAGCAGTGGTACATGGCGGCCCACGACGGCTTAGTGGCGGATGCGTTCGAACTCGTGCTGATGCTGGCTACTCCCGGGCTCGAGGAGCCGCCGCACCCGGCCGCCAGCAGCGCGAGGACGACACTTACGGCGGCGAAGGCGAGCGTGTGGCGGGCGGTCGTATTCAGATTGATCCTCCGCGACGGGGCGTCAGCCCCCATTGCCGACGATGAAAGGCAGCAGACCGCTCTTGAGGGTGCTCTGGCAGGTCGCCAGAACGTCTTTGAATTTCGGCCCGTCGTAGTTGATGCCGGCCGCATGGAGGTCGATGAGCCACGGCGGGTCGCCGCCGGGATCGGGGACGTTGGGCATGCCGTGGGCTCGCGCGCAGCGGGCGAAGTTGCGCGCCTGAGCGACGTCTGCGGCAACCACGGCCGGGTCACGCTTCACCGGAGGGAAGAGCGGGCTACACGCCTTCTGGGCTGCCTCGAACTTCGGTCCGCTGTATAGCTTCAGAAAGGCCGGGGTGAGGACGATTTGGTTCCCTCGCCTGTACCAGCCGTTGCCCCCGGCCTTGTTTGCATTTGGCATTCGGTAGTTCGGGTAGCCGTGAGCCGCGAAGCAGTGATACGTCGCGGCAAACGACGGCCTGGTGGCTCTTGCGTTCGTGGCCTGGCCGATGCTGGCTACTCCCGGGCTCGAGGAGCCGCCGCACCCCGCCGCCAGCACCGCGAGGACGACGATTGCGGTGCAGGCGGCGAGGGTCAATGAGGGTCGTCCGGAAGGAGCCGGCACAGCAGGAGGGATAGCGCCGGCTCGGTTACAGCGGGGGAACGGGAGCCGTTACTCGGCTGTAACCGCCACGGGTGCCGAGCGCTGCGCCCGGTCGCCGGCTCCTGCGGGGAATGTGACCTCGAGGTCGAGGCCGCCCTCAGGCCCGGGCAAGGCGGTGAGGTTGGCGCCGTGAGCCTTGGCCACGGCGTCGACGATCGAGAGGCCGAGACCGAGGCCGCCGGTCCCGTTCGGGTCGCGCTCGAGCCGCTCGAACGGTTGGAAGAGGCGAGGGAGGTCTTCCGTCCGGATCTGGTCTCCGCTGTTTCGAACACGGAGGACGGCGCCGTCCACGGTCTCGCGGGTCTCGACCGAGACGGTGCCGCCCGGGCGGTTGTGTTTGACCGCGTTCTGGATCAGATTGGCGGCGAGCCGTTCGATCAACCGGGGGTCGCCGGTCGTCCGGGCAGGCTCGAAGTCGGTCTCGAAGACGAGGTCGTCCCGATCGGAGCTCGCGGCCGCGGCGCCGGCAATGGCGGCGAGGTCGACGTGGTCGTGCACGTCGAGTCCGCGCTGGCTGCGGGAGAGAGTGAGCAGCGCCTCGATCAGCCGCTCTTGCTCCTCGCCAACCGCGAGAACCTTCTCGCAGGCCGACCGGAACGTGGCGGCGTCGGCGTCCGGGTCGCTCAGCGCGAGCTCAAGCAGCGCCCGCTGCAGCGTCAGCGGCGTCCGTAGCTCGTGCGAGGCATTGGCGACGAACTGGCGCTGGGCCCCAAACGCACCCTCGAGCCGCTCGAGCAGGTCGTCGAACGTGGTGCCGAGTTGCCTGAGCTCGTCGTCCGGCCCACCGAGGGCGAGGCGGCGGTGCAGGCTAGTGGCGGAGATCTCCCGTGCCGCGCCAGTGATCGTGCGCAGCGGGCGCAAGGCGCGTCCGGCGACCAGCCAGCCCAGCCAGATCGAGAGCACGGCCATGATCGCGAGAGCGATACCGGAGTCGACGAGCAACTGGTGGAGCGCCGCGACGGACTGCGCGTGCGCTGCTGCGGGGGCGTTGGCGGTCAGGACCTGGAAGTGCGCCCTCGTGTCGCCCCGAGCCACGAAGCCGCCGACGGCAACGTCCGTGAGCCTCCCCGAGCTGATGAAGAACTTGCCCGTGTACTCGCGGCGCAGGAGGACATACGTGATCGCTAGCAGCGTCGCGCCCGAGGCGAGGAAGAGCGCTCCGTAGATCGCGGTGAGGCGGAGGCGGATCGTCGCGGCGGGCCTCCGGAGCCAGCTCATGTGGCTATCCGGTAGCCGTGAGGACCGGTCTCGATCATGGGCGGTTCCCCAAGCTTACGCCGCAGCCGGCTGATCGTGACCTTGACCACCTTGCCGTCGGGGTCGACGTAGCCGTCCCAGCCGCGCGCGAGCAGCTCGCGCGTCGAAAGCGGCGCACCGTCCGCTTCGAGGAGAAGCTCGAGCAGGACGAGCTCCTTCGGACTGAGCTCCAGCCGTCGTCCGTCACGGGTGGCGGTACGACGCACGGTGTCGAGCGTGACCCCGGCGACTCTCAGGACAGGAGGTTGGGCAGGCGCGTTCCGGCGCCCGACCGCCCGGATGCGGGCCACCAGCTCGGCGAAGGCGAAGGGCTTGGACAGGTAGTCGTCGGCGCCCAGTCCGAGCCCCTCGACACGGCTCTCGATCGTGTCCGCCGCCGTAAGCATCAGCACCCGCGCGTTCGAGCCACGGGCGACGAGGGCGCGGCACACCTCGTCTCCGTGACGCTTCGGCAGATCCCGGTCGAGCAGGATCACGTCATAGGGCTCACGTGCACTCTGGCGGAGCGCCTGCTCTCCGTCGAAGACGATGTCGACGGCCATCCCCTCACGCCGGAGACCGACGGCGATCGTGGCCGCCAGCTCTCGGTGGTCTTCGACGACGAGGACGCGCATGCAACTCCTGTCCCGCGCGGGGCTTGCGCCACAAGGATGCCCCAGGTGGGGTTACAACCGGGTAACAGCCACCGTCTCCCCGCTGTTACCCAGCGCCAGCTATCCCCTTGCTGACGTGAGCGTGCGTTGGGCCTATCTCCGCCGGCCCCGTCTGCTAGCTGTCGCGGGCGTGCTCGTAGTGCTCGCAGTCATCGGGCTGGCGGTCGCCCATCCATTCGCCGGACATGCTGCATCCGATGACGGGAGCCTCGACAACGGCTCGCCGACCTCGATCGGCCGTGTAGAGCGAACCTCGCTCAGCTCACAGACGCCGGTGAGCGGCACGCTCGGCTATGCAGGCTCCTGGACGGTTTCGGTTCCCGCCGTGAACGCTGCCGGAGGCGCTGCGATCTACACGAAGCTCCCCGCGGCGGGCGACGTGGTCAGTCGCGGTCAGCGGCTGTACGCGGTCGACGGGCAGGCAGTCTTGCTGCTGTACGGATCGACGCCTGCTTGGCGCGTCTTCCGCAGCGGGATGTCTTCCGGGCCGGACGTCGCTGAGCTGAACGCCAACCTGCGCGTCCTCGGGTACGGCGCTCCGAGGGGCAACCGCTTCACCTCGGCGACTGCCGCAGCACTCTCTCGGCTGCAGCGAGCCCGCGGGCTGCCGGAGGCCGGGATGTTCGTGCTAGGCGCGCTGGTCTTCGAGCCGGGGCCGCTGCGGGTGACTGCGGTGACGCCGACGGTCGGACAGCCCGTCGAGCCGGGGCCGCTGCTGACGGCCAGCTCGACCCGCCACGCCGTCGCGGTCCAGCTCGACACCGCGCAGCAGTCGCAGGTCAAGGTCGGCGACCGGGTGACGGTCACGCTGCCCGGCAACAACACCACCCCGGGCGTGGTCACCTCGGTTGGCAAGGTGGCCGCGTTCCCGCCGAGCGGACAGGTCGGCGGCTCCTCGGGGCCGACGATCGAGGTCACCGTGCGGCTGCTGCACGCCGCGGCAGCGGGGACGCTCGACCAGGCTCCCGTCGACGTCTCGATCACCGGCGCGAGCGTCCGCGACGTGCTGGCGGTGCCGGTGAATGCGCTGCTCGCGCTGGCCGGCGGCGGCTACGCGGTGGAGGAGGTCGAGGCCGATGGGGGCCATAGGTTGGTTGCGGTCAGGCCGGGACTGTTCGACGATGCGCAGGGACTGGTCGAGGTCTCGGGCACCGGCCTCGCCGCGGGCCAGCATGTCGTGGTGCCGGCCAAGTGACGAGCGAAGCCTCCACACTCGCGCTTCCGGGCGGGCGGGGCGGTGTCGCTTCCACGCCGGTGCTCGAGCTCGAGGAAGTGACCAAGGTGTACGGCGCCGAGCCGCGGATTCCCGCCCTGCAAGGTGTGAGCTTCAGCGTCGCCGCGGGCGAGCTCGTGGCGGTCGTCGGGCCTTCCGGTTCCGGGAAGTCGACGCTCCTCCACCTGATGGGAACGTTGGAGCGGCCGACCAGCGGGCGGGTCGCGGTCACCGGCCTCGACGTGGCGGAGCTGGAGGACCGCGAGCTGGCGGCGATCCGGGCGACCCGGATCGGTTTCGTCTTCCAGCAGTTCTTCCTCGCCGAGCACTCGACGATCCTCGACAACGTCGGCGACGGCCTCCTCTACGCCGGCGTCCCGGCGGGGGAGCGCCGTGAACTAGCCGCGGAGGCGCTGACCGCGGTCGGGCTCGGTCAACGGCTGAGCGCCCATCCGCCCGAACTTTCCGGCGGCGAGCGGCAGCGCGTCGCGATCGCCCGCGCCCTCGTCGGCGCGCCGGCGATCGTGCTCGCCGACGAGCCCACGGGCAACCTGGACAGCACGACCGGCGAGCAGATCATGGCCCTGCTCGAGCACTCAACGCGCACGGCGCGACCATCGTCGTAATCACCCACGAACACGCCATCGCCGCCCACTGCCCGCGGCAGATCCAGCTCCTCGACGGTCGAATCGTCAGCGACCGCCGCCACTGATGGGTACGCAGCTTCCGTCTCCGCGTCTCGGCTTCCCCGACCTGGCCCGCGTCGCGAGCGTCGGCCTCCGCACCCGCCGCGTCCGCGCCGCGCTCTCGGCGCTGGGAATCGCGATCGGCGTCGCCGCCATCGTCGCCGTCCTCGGCCTCTCCTCCTCCTCCCAGGCAGGTCTGCTCGCAGAGATCGACAAGCTCGGCACCAACCTCCTCACCGTCACGACCGGCCAGACCGTCTCGGGCGAAGTGGCCGAGCTTCCGCTCGCCGCACCCGGAATGATCCGCCGCATCCGACCCGTGCAGCAGGCGCAGGAGACCGGCGCGACGAACGCCACCGTCTACCGCAGCCCCTACATCCCCTCAGGCGAGACGAACGGACTCAGCGTGCAAGCTACGAGCCTCGGCCTGCCCAAGGCGGTCGGCACGACCATCGCCCAGGGCCGCTACCTCAACCGAGCAACAGCTCGGGAGCCGGTCGCAGTCCTCGGCGCCCAGGCCGCGAGCTTTCTCGGGATCGACCGTCTCTACCCCGGCGAACGAGTCTGGCTCGGCGGCATGTGGTTCTACCTCGCCGGCATCCTGAAACCCGCCGTGCTTGCCCCCGAGATCGACGCCTCGGTCCTCGTCGGCATCCCCGCCGCCGAGCGCTGGCTCGGCTTCGACGGTCACCCGACCACGATCTACGTCCGCAGCGTCACTACCCAGACCGCGGCCGTCCAGTCCGTCCTCGCCGCCACCGCCAACCCCGAGACTCCCTACGAGGTCACCGTCAGCCAACCCTCCGCTGCCTTGACCGCCCGCGCCGACGCAAAAGGGGCACTGAACAGCCTCTTCCTCGGACTCGGCGCCGTCTCCCTCCTCGTCGGCGCCGTCGGCGTCGCCAACATCATGCTCATCGGCGTCCTCGAACGCCGCTCCGAAATCGGCCTACGCCGCTCACTCGGCGCCACCAAAGGCCAGATCCGCACCCAGTTCCTCGCCGAAGCGATCCTGCTCGCCCTCCTCGGTGGCGCCGCCGGCGTCGCGGCCGGAGCGATCTCGACCGTCGTCTACGCCCACCTCAAACACTGGACGGCGGTCGTCCCTACCACTGCCTGGGCCGGCGGTCTCGCCGCCGCAATCCTCATCGGGGCAATCGCCGGACTCCTCCCCGCCATCCGCGCCGCCCGCCTGTCCCCCACTGAAGCTCTTCGCACCGTGTAGGCAGTACCTCGGGACGTCGCAACGCGACCCTTCGGCGGCCTGCCGGCCGAGACCCCCGGTCGCGCTCGACACGTTTGGCCGGACTATCTGAAGTCGCCGGACGACCGGGCTGCGACGTAGCGTAGACCTGCATGGCCACGAACGTCTACGTCGATGCGTTCAACCTCTACTACGGCTGCCTGAAGGGGACGCCGTACCGCTGGCTCGACCTGGGCGCCCTCTGCGCGCGGCTGCTGCCCAAGGATCGAATCAACCGGATCCGCTACTTCACCGCCACGGTTAGCGCTCGCCCGGACAACCCGGACGCGCCGCAACGCCAGCAGGTTTACCTGCGGGCGCTCGAGACGGTGCCCGGCCTGTCGATCCACTATGGCCACTACCTGAGCCATGTGACGCGGATGCCGCTGGCGCGCCCACGCCGCGGCGCGCGCACGGTCGAGGTGGTCAAGACGGAGGAGAAAGGCTCCGACGTCAACCTCGCCACCTTCCTGCTCCTCGACGCGTTCAACCGCGACTGCGAGGTGGCTGTGGTGATCTCGAACGACTCCGATCTCAAGTTGCCGATCGAGGTCGCCCAGCGCGAGCTTCGGCTTCGGGTCGGGGTCGTCAACCCGCATCCGCCGGCTCGGCGCAGCCGCGCGTTACAGCCGACTTTCTTCAAGCAGATCCGTCCTTCGGCGCTCGCCGCCTGCCAGTTCCCACCCGTCCTCACCGACGCGAGAGGCGAGGTCCACAAGCCGACCCGCTGGTGAGCAGCCCCACGTCCCTGAAGACGCAGAGACCCGCCGAAGCGGGCCTCGCACCCAACCACCGAAGCGGCTGGGGGGATAGGCGCATGATAGCGAGCAAGGAGGGCGTGTCCAGTCCCCCGGTGGCTCTCCCACAGACACCGCGCTGCGCGCATCACTGTCACTGTTCGCAGTGCGGACAACGCCGCATCCCGCGGAGATCCCGCAGGAGGTCGGCGGAAGCTCCCGGCGGCTCCTGCAGGTCCCCGGAACGGCAGGGTCGGAAAGCCCTGCTCTTCCCGGCAGTCCCCGCCTATCCCGGCTCAACCCGCAACCACCAAGACCGGCCTGTCACGCCGTAGGTCGCGGGTTCGAGTCCCGTCGCTCCCGCCTCGGAACTGCCCTGCAAATCGCGATTTCTGTTGTCGTCAGTGACATCAGAGTCTCATGCTGTGGTCCAATCGTGGCCCACCCCGGGATCGCAAAATGCCTGCAATTCGCGATTTGCGAGCGCGGCTTGTGCTCCTGCCACACAAACACAACCAGGTCAACGGGCAGGTGACCGCCGGCCGGCCACGCCGGTGGCCCTAGTTGCCTGACGGATCGACAGCAAGGAGGCCGCTTGCCACTGGTTGCCGACATCCCCTCTTGCGAAGGAGGTGGACGCGCTTCGATGTAGGGGTGATGTCTCGTCGGCCGGGCTTCAGCTGGAGCGCGACTCGCTGCGATCCCAGGCCAAGGCCACGACGAGGCGCACCTAGCACCGGCTCGACCGTGCGCACGATCCCAAGTTGGCCGCTGACTTCGACTCGATCACCGACTTCGAGCGGCTGCTCGCGGCTCAGGTGTCGGTTGCAACGACGCTGGTCAGTGCAACACGACGAGGTCGAGGCGGCCGACTCCTGGACGCTCGGCCGCGTCAGCGCCGTCGGCCGCGAGCCAGGCGGGATCCTCAAGGCAGGATCCTCCACGCGGCGCGCAGGGCTACGCGGTCGGCCGCTGAGGCGCCGACTAGCGCACCCAGAGCTGGTCGAGCAGGACGTTCCAGAACGGGTGGTACTTGTAGTTGCCGACCCGCGGCCCGAGCACCGTCACCGTGCGGAGGTTGTACGCCGGCACCCACGGGGCGCGGTCGACGAGCTCGTGGTCGATCCGGCTCCAGAGGTCACCGGCCCGCGCCGGGGCGCGCGTCTGGAGCGCGGAGGCCCGATCGGCCTGCTCGTCGATCCGGCGGTCGCAGAACTCGGCGACGTTGAGATTGTTCGGGTTGCCGGGGACGAAGGAGCGGCAGCTCAGCAGCAGGTCGAAGAAGTTCGACGGCGTCGGATAATCCTGGAGCCAGTTGAACCAGCCGATCTGCGGCCGTTTGCTCGAGTCGCCGAGGGGTCCCAGTCCGCCGGCCATGTTCGGAACCACCCTCATCGAGGCGCGATAGCCGAGGCGCCCGAGCACGGACACGATGTAGCGGCCGATCCGCACGATCGCGGCGCCCCGCGGCGGCGGCAACATCAGGACCGTGACCTTCGTGCCGCGGGTGCCGGACCTGGCCACCAGCCGCTCCGCCCGGGCGAGGTCGGGTGCTGTCCATGAGCCGCTCGCGCTCGGGTCGAGCGTGTACGGGCAGTACGGGCGATAACCCGGCACCGTGGGGGGAAGCACCTGGCAGGTGGAGTGGGCGGTGAGCAAGCTCCCTGTCAGACGCCCGATCCGGTCTCGGTCGATCGCGTAGTTCAGCGCCTGCCGCGCCGCGAGCCGGTCGAACGGCGGGATCCGTGTGTTCACCACGAGGGCGAACGTCGCGCCGGACGGGTCAATGTGCACCTGGTTCGCGTAGCGCCTGGCGAGCTCGTCCACATTCTCGAGCGGCGGGGCGAGCAGCGCGTCGGCGGCACCGTGCTCGAGCGCCGCGACCTGATCGGCCGGCGCGGCCTCGAGGACGATCCGGTCCGGGAACCCGGCCGGCTGCGCATCACTAGACCACACGTGGAACCGCGGGTTCCGCACCAGCACCCACGCACGGTTCGGCGCGAACGAGGCGGTCATGTACGGGCCGGTTGCCGGCAGCGCCTTGTTGCCGAACTTCCCGGCCGGAACCGCGGAGGCCATCGAAAAGGCGAGCTTGTAGAGGAAGTCGGAGTCGGGGCTGCTGAGGTGGAACGTGACCGTGCCGGCCTCGCGGTCGGCGACGATCCCGTGCCGTAGGTCGCATGCGTGCACGCCGCAGCGGGCGGCGCCGACGATCCCTGCGTACTGGTTTGCAAGATACGGGTTGCCGGAGCGCATCGTGCGCTCGATCCCGCGGCGGAAATCCGCGGGCCGCACCAGGTCGCCGTTGGAGTACCGGATCCCCTTTCGGATCCTAAACGTGTACGTCCGGCCGCCGTCGGTCGGCTCCGGGATCGCCGTAGCGAGGTCAGGCACGAGGTCGGCGCCCGCGAGACCGCCCGCCTTCCGATAGGTGACGAGACCGTCGTTGGTCAAGCTGAGCAGCTGCCATTGCGGCGGCCCGGAGAACCGCGTCGGGTCGGGCGAGTAGGGAACGTCGACCGACGGCAAGGCGAGCCTGAGAGTCCCGCCGCGGTGGCTCGCACTCCCGGGGAGGACCGTCACCCACGCGTCGCCGCCGACGATGGCGATCTCGGCCGGCTCGTTGCCGACCGCGACCGCCCGCATGGAGCCGGTCGCCGGGTCGATCCGCAGCACGTTGCCGCCACGACCCGCCGCGACCCAGACCTCGCCGTCGCCGTACGCGACGCCCGTGGGGGACTCGCCCACTGCGACCTTGCGGATCCGGCCGGTGCCCGGATCGAAGCGCGAGACGGTTCCGTCGGGCGTGTTCGCGACCCAGACGGCGCCTCCACCGACGGCCACGCCCCGCGGGCCGTTGCCGATGGCCACCGACTGCGTGACGGCGTTCGTCCGGGCGTCGACGAGCAGCAGCTGCCCGGTCGACGTGCTCGAGACCCATATTCCCTGGCGCGAAGCAGCGATTCCGCCGGGCTCCCCGGCGAGTGGGATCCTCGTCACGCGGCCGCTGTCCGGGGCGATCCGCGAGAGCGAGTAGTCGGTGGCGTTCGCGACCCAGACCGAGCCGTGGCCGAACGCGATCGCACTCGCGCCGTTCCCGACCTGGATCGGGCGCACCACCCGCAGTGCCTGCGGATTGACTTCGGAGACCGTGCGGTCGAGCTGGTTCACGACCCAGACCTGGCCGTCGCCGACCGCGACGCCCGTCGGCCGGTGGCCGACCGGGATGCGGTCGACCGAACGACCGTTCTCGGAGATCCGCAGCAACAGGTCGGACGCGGTGTCCGTGACCCACACTGCTCCTGCGCCTGCGGCGATACCGCCCGGCTCGCCGCCGGCCTTGATCACCGTTCGCACCTCGTTGTGCCGGCCGTCGACGACGCCGACGCTGTTGGGCGCGGCCGCGAGCGCGCGTGACGTCCCACCGGTGAGCGAGAGCGCGAGTAGAGTCGCGACGCCGGCCGCCGCAAGCAGCGCGACGAGAGCCAGGACGCCGCGCCGGCGTCCGAGCCTCCCCGGCCCGGCCTCATGCTCCGGAGGACGGTCGCGGCGCGGCGGAGCCTCGAGCGACGGGTCGTGGTCGAGGATCGCCCGCTCGATCCGCTTCAGCTCCGGGCTCGGCTCGACGCCGAGCTCGTCGACGAACCTGCGACGTGCCACACGGTAGGCCTTGAGCGCGTCGGCCTGGCGCCCGCAGCGGTAGAGGGCGACGAGAAGCTGGCCCTGCAGCCGCTCGCGCACCGGGTGCGCCCGAACCAGCGACTCAAGCTCCGCGACGACCGCCGCGTGGCGACCGAGGGCGAGGTCGGCTTCGACCCGCTCCTCGAGCGCGGAGAGGCGCAGCTCCCCGAGCCGCGAGATCTCGTCCTGCGCGAACGGCTCGTACGTGAAGTCGGCGAGCGGAGCTCCGTGCCAGAGCGCGAGGGCGTCCTCCAACCGGCGCGCGGCGGCGGCCGGCTCCTCCAGGCGTGCCTCCTCGACGAGACGCCGGAACCGGGACGCGTCGACCTGCTCGAGATCCACCCGGAGCGCGTAGCCCGGAGCGTGCGTCACGAGCACGTCGTCGCCGAGCGCCCGGCGCAACCTCGCGACGTAGCCCTGCACGTTCTTGGCGGCGGTCGGCGGCGGGCTCTCGCCCCAGAGCTTGTCCACGAGCCTGTCCACCGAGACGACCTCGCCGGCATGCAGGAGCAGCAGCGCGAGCAACGCCCGCGGCTTCCCGGCGGGCAGCTCGACCGGCTCTCCGTCCCGGACGACCTCGAACGGCCCCAGGATCCGGAAATCGAGCGGCTCGTTCACCGGCGATCAACCAGGCTCAACCGATCGTCAACCACCCCGCGCGAACGTCCTCTCCGTTCCGGCACAGCGACGGAGAGAGGAGGCCGGTGCTTCAGGAGGTGTTTGCGGTACTGCTCGCCGCCCACGGCCGTGCCCACCACGCGGTCGTGCGGACGGAGCTCGTTCACGGCTCCGGCGGAGGCTTCGACTGGCTGGACGCAGCAGCCGGCTTTGGCCTCGCGATCATCTCCGCAGCCGCCGTCTTGCTGGTGGTCGAAGTCGTACGCGGCCACCGCGCAAGCATAGGAAGCGCCACGCGCAGATCCAACCCGCCTCCGCCGGCCGGAAGTCAATCCGACAACCGAAAGGACGTGCAGTCATGACTGCTACTCCCATGCGGGCTTTGGTCGTACTAGCCGGCCTCGCACTCCTGGCCCTGCTCGTCGTACCAGCCGGCTCCGCGACCCAGGCGCGTCCGCAGGGCTTCTCCTGCAACCCAGGCGAAACGGTCTGCCACTACTCCGACGTCGAGGAGTACGGCCCACTCGACACGGGCCTCGTCTGCGGGAGCGGCGCGGAAGCCTTCGACATCTTCGATCAGGCCGTGCTCACCGAGTCCGGGACGGTCTGGTTCGACAAGAACGGCAACCTGACGAAGCTCACGGACAAGGACGTCTACAGCTTCGGTGAGTGGAGCAACCCGATCACGGGGGCGACGGTCTCCTACACGCAGGACAACGAGGAGACCTTTGTTCTGGCCGTACCGGGCGACTTCACCTCCGCCACCGACACGATCACAGGCCAGAACATCTACCGGGCTGGGACGGGCGCACCGGTGCTCTTGTCGGCCGGGAAGCAAGTCTTCAACTTCGACGAGACCGAACTCCTTTCCAGCCACGGTCCCAACGCATTCGTGGCAGCGTTCTTCGAGGGCGACGCGCACGCGTTCGACCAGGTCTGCGCGGCGCTGGCGGTGTAGTCGGTCCGGCTCTCCACGGCGCTCAGGCGCTTGGGGGACGGCGAGGTAGGACATCGAGCGACGGCGAGGCCCTCCTGGGGCTCGCCGTCGGTCGGCGCGGTCAATCTAGGACTGGGGCTGGACTACCGAGTCCGCAGCACGGGGGTCGTGATGGGATCGATCTCCTGGCTCCCCACCTTCGCCTCGAATCCTCGTCCAGCGCCGCGTGGTAGCGGTCGAGGAAATGGCCTAGATCCTGACTGACTCGGCGTGCAAATGTCGGGCTGCTGTTGTCAGTGGAGATATCGGGAAGCAGCTCCAGACAAGCACCGTCCGCGGCCCACTCGTGGCCCAAACGTCCGGTCGAGAATCTATGCAGCCACGCAGTATGATTGGAGCTCAGAGGATAAAAGCCCCTGCAAAACAGCTAGTTTGAGGTAGTTCGTCGTGGAGCGTCGCGACCCCTGAAGTGGACTGTCACGCCGGAGGTCGCGGGTTCGAGTCCCGTAGTAGATGTTGTCGAAGTCGATGCCTGAGAGGTCTCCTCCCCAGGTGGGTAGCGGCCGGGCGAAGAAGTAGTCGAGCGCCCGATGGCGCACCTTCCGCATCCACGACGGCTCGTTCTTGTGCTCAGCGATCGCCTCTACGACCTCGTGCGAAATCCCGCGGCCCGACTTGAAGAAGTAGTCGCCGGCCTCATCGGAGTTCGAGAACCCGTACTTGGCCGCGTAGTCGGAGCCGATCCCCTCGACGATCTCAGTCTCTGTCTCTGCAACCACAGCGGCACTTCCCTTCGACGCCAAACTCGATCCGACCCGCGCCACGGGAAAGCTCGAACGATGGAACCAACGATCGTTCCGTACTAGGAAGAAGGAGCCCTGCGAGTCGAACTCTGTTTGCCTCGGTCCCTCATCTCGCGCGCGTTAGATGGCGCGTCGATGCCGTTGGGCCTCGGCCGGCGTCCTGGCACGCAGGGCCAGTCCACCCATCCTACTCGCTTCAAGACGACCCCGCGAGCCGCCGCGCTTCCCATCGGCCCGGCGCAGCAACACAAGTGGGCGCCGCCGCGCATGCGGCGCCTCGACAGCCTCGGGTCAGAACTCGTTCAGGAAGCTCAAGCCGACGTTCAGGGCGATGATTCACTGATGTTCAGCGCCTCAGTCCCATCGCCGACGACCACCGACCGAGCGTCCTCCGACGGCTGATCGGGGTGATCGACCAGCTATCTGTTGTTGTTGCTGGGGGTGCTGCGGTCGTCGCGCGGTACGCTCTTACCGCATGGAGCGCTTGCGCGACCTTTTCGGGCGTCTCCGCTTCCGGCGCAGACCACCGACCGGGCCACTGACCACAGCGGAAACGACGGCTGCCGAGGAGTTGCGGCAGGAGACACTGGCGAAGGACACCGAGCGAGGTGAACGCAAGCAGGGAGATCGAAGCTAGCGCTGCGACCGCGCGGTGGGGGCATTCCGCGCGCTGAGTTGACGCGGAGCTTCTAGCGTCCCCTGACGCGCATGTGCACGTATGTGCACGGCGCCGGCATGTTTGACGATGTTCGCGAGTGCCTCCCTAGGTGATCCGGCCGGAAGCTCGCGACAGCAGCGCCGTCCCACTTCGCCAGAGGATCGCGGCCAGCAGGACCGCGGTGCCGGTGAGAACGCCGAGTACGCCGATCGAGATGGCGACGTGAAGCGCCTCGGAGGCGCCGACGCCGGTGGTGGCGAGAGCGGCGCCGCCGGCGCCGGCCTGCGTGGCTGCTCCAGCCAGACCGAGTGGCAGCGCTGCCGCAGCCGCTCCGGCGCAGAGGAAGAGGAGCGCGAGCGAGATCGAATAGCCGACTCCGAGTGCGCCGAGGAGTAGGAAGAACGCGACCGCACGCACGATCCAGCAGGCGGACACGAGCCCCCAAGCCTCTGACGCTCGTCGAGGCGAGGTCGTGCGGGTGCTCACCCAACGGCCGAGACGGAAGCGCAATGTCCGTGGGCTGACCGCCAGCCGGGGCAGCACGGAGATCACGGCCGCGGCTGCGACACCGGCCGCGGCGACTACCGCAAGCCCGATCCGCACGCCCGTCCCTACGTCGGGTAGCACCGCGCCAGCCAGCGCGAGCGGGGCGAGAGCGACGCTGTCGATCAGGCCAAGCATGACAAGTGAAAGACAGAGCACGCGGACGCCGGCCGGACAACTCGGATAGCGGCGAACGACCGCGATGCGCATCGCGTCGTCGAAGCGGCCGGGGAGGAGAATCCCGACCAAGGCCGCGCCCCCGTTGCCTGCAGCCAGCGCCAACAAGGGGGGCCGCTCGGACGGCGTGAACAGCCGGCCCCAGCCGACGGCCTTCAATGCCTGGGCGAGCACCAGCAGCAACGCGGCCGCCACGAGCACGCCGGGGTGTCCGCTCGAGAGCGGCCAGGACATCGCCGCGAAGTGGCGAGCCGCCAGCGCCGCCAGCGCGAGCGTGACCGCCCCTGAGCCGGCACCCACAGCCCAACGCCCGCGTCGGGACCGGCGGAGCCGCACGTAGGCGCTGACGAGCATGCGGTACCGGGACTCGAGCAGGATCGGCGTGACCGAGACCACCACCGCTTTGAGCGGATCCCGAGGCAGCGCACCCGCTACAGGTGGGATCGGGGGCCCCGCCACGCGCGGCTTTGGCTCGACCTTCGCCTCGGAAGACTCGCCCGCGACCACGCTCGCGCTGCCGGTCGGGTCGCTGAGGAGCCCGCGATGGGAGCCGAATTCCGTGCTCATCACCCCGCCGGTCGCTCTGCCGGCGCGCCACCCTCCGACTCCCACACCAGCACCGCGGCCGACGGAGCAGCGACCGGCACGCGCGCACCCGCCAGCGCGGCCGCAGGACGGTTGCGAGATCGACCATCGCGGCGGCCCGCAAGCGCCCAGTGCGTCGTCGGTCGCTGCTCTGGGGTTCGTTGCGCGAGCGTGTTTCTGTAGGCCTCGTAGGCCGCGAGGGCCTCCAAGTCGTGCCGGCGTCGGTTCGGGAAGAACCGCGCCAGGAACGCAGACCACTCCAGCCTCTCCTGTCCCTCCCTACCGAGCCGGAGGTCCCACCTTGGTGCCGGGAGCTTCTGCCGAACGGGATAGTGCTCGTCGAAGGGGCCGTGTTTCCGTGCCGACTCGAACATGCCTTGTCCTCTCGCAACCTCTCGGCCCGCGGCTACATCATTCCGCCCATGTCGCTCATGCCGCCCATGCCGCCCGCCATACCGGCTCCGGCCTTCTCGGGCGGCTCGGCGACGATTGCTTCGGTCATGAGGATGTTCTTGGCGATCGAAGCGGCGTTCTGGAGCGCCGAGCGAGTGACCATGGTCGGGTCGATGATCCCGGCCTTGACGAGGTCCTCGACTTCGTTCGTGTCGACGTTGAGGCCCTGGCCCTTGGTCGCCTTGCGGACGTTGTTGACGACGACCGAGCCCTCGAGGCCCGCGTTGTAGGCGAGCTGGCGAAGCGGCTCCTCGAGCGCGCGGATGATGATCTGGGCGCCGGTACGCTCGTCCGGATCGCTGAAGCCGTCGAGGTTGATCGACGTGACTGCGTTGAGGAGCGCGACGCCGCCGCCGGGGACGATGCCCTCCTCGAGGGCGGCACGGGTGGCCTGCAGCGCGTCCTCGACGCGGTGCTTCTTCTCCTTCATCTCGGTCTCGGTCGAGGCGCCGACCTTGACCACCGCGACGCCGCCGGACAGCTTCGCGAGCCGCTCCTGGAGCTTCTCA
>Ga0070695_100000241_pt1 | contig 27145 bp, 22 predicted proteins | sample KBSK1252metaG_FD_65471 | JGI IMG/M metagenome (GOLD analysis project Ga0070695, IMG submission 65471) | Corn, switchgrass and miscanthus rhizosphere microbial communities from Kellogg Biological Station, Michigan, USA - KBS K1-25-2 metaG | ecosystem: Host-associated > Plants > Roots >...
CCCCTCGGGTTAGCTGCGGTTTGGTCACCATCAGCTTCTCCGAAAGGGGTCCGGATGGACAATCACCCGGAACTAGTGAACAACGTCCTGAGACTCCACATCTAGTGCGCTCTCCTGCAGACGCCGGGGCAGTCGGCCCCGCCCTGCTGCGGATTGCATCCGTCTCCCGGAACGTCCTTGCAGACGAACCCCTCCGGGCACGGGGCGCCGGTGATGCCACCGCAGGGTTGTCCCCCCGGCGCGGCCTGGAGCGTGGGCGCGGCGACGCCGATCCAGCCGAGGGCACAGACTGCCGTCAAGGCGATGCAGAAGAGCAGTCGTCTCACGCGCATGACCTCCTCCTGGTATGTCGATGCGAGAGCGATTGTGAGAATTCTACGGCGCCCGTGCGCGCCTGACCGCGAGAATCTTTGCAGCGGCGAAAATGGCTCGCGGTCATGCGCGCTTGTCGCGCGCACCATGCGCTAGCTCCTCAGGAACGTCCCCTTCCGGAGCTCGTTGAACGCCTCCTGCAGCTCCTCCTGGGTGTTCATCACGATCGGCCCGTACCAGGCCACCGGCTCCTGGAGCGGCTTGCCGGAGACGAGCAGGAAGCGGATCCCTTCCTCTCCCGCCTGCACGGTGACCTCGTCGCCGCGGTCGAAGAGCACGAGGGAGCGGTTGTCGGCCGCGGTGGGAGGGGTGGTGTCCGCCCAGCCCACGCTCTCGGTCGGCACCGCCAGAGGCGCCGAGGCGTTGCAGAACTTCCCATCACCCGCGAAGACGTAGGCGAAGCCCTGGCGCCCCGTCTCCACGGGAAGCGTCTTGCGCGCGCCGGGCGGGACGGAGACGTCGAGGTAGACGGGATCGGCGGCGATGCCGACCACCGGTCCCTTCGTCCCCCAGAAGGTGCCGCAGACGACGCGCACCTTCGTGCCGTCGTCGTCCGTCACCTCCGGGATGTCGCCCGACTGGACCTCCTGGTAGCGCGGCGCCGTCATCTTCAGGTGGGCGGGGAGGTTCGCCCAGAGCTGGAAGCCGTGCATGCGTCCCTGGGGGTCGCCGGTGGGCATCTCCTGGTGGAGGATGCCGCGTCCGGCCGTCATCCACTGGATGTCCCCCGCCCCGATGGAGCCGCGGTTCCCCATGCTGTCCCCGTGCTCCACGCTGCCGGCGAGCACGTAGGTGATCGTCTCGATCCCGCGGTGCGGATGCCAGGGGAAGCCGGCCAGGTAGTCCTCCGGCCGCTCGTTGCGGAAGTCGTCCAGGAGCAGGAAGGGATCGGTGGCCTCGGTGTCGCCGAAGCCGAAGGCGCGGCGCAGGTGCACGCCCGCCCCCTCCAGGGTGGGCTTGGCCTTGACCAGGCGCTTCACGGGACGGATGGACATGGGACCCTCAGGAAGTGCGCACGATGCGGGGCAGCATCGCCGCGAACCTGAAGGTGTACACGAGCTCCGTGAGCGCGTAAAGCGGCACCCGCAGGTGCCAGCGGTAGGCCCGGGGACGCCACACCTGGTACCAGCGCCAGCCGTACTCGGCCCAGAAGCCGTTCAGCCATTGCCGGGAGGCGGCGCGCCCGAAAGTGAGCCGGGTCCAGCCGCGCAGGCTCTGCAGGTGGTTGCCGATCTCGTCCCTCTTCTCGGCCAGGATGGGCGCGAACTCGGCCTCGAACACCACCTGCTGGAAGCGGTAGAACTCGGAGACCAGGCGCAGGCCGTAGCGCAGGTGGCGCCAGATCTCCTGTCCCAGGTAGGTGGCGAAGGACAGGGGCGGCGCCTCCCGGCGGCGCTCGCGCCAGGGACGGAAGCGGTAGAAGCCCGCGATCATGGGGTGCGTGCGCTCGGTGGCGAACGACCAGCGATACCAGATGTAGTTGCGCAGCAGGTTGAAGCGGGCCGTGCGGTCCTTGCAGCGGCGCATGGCCGTGGACATGTTGGGCACCCGGTAGAACTGGCGCCAGGCGCGAAGGTAGGTGTCGAGCCACTCCTGGCGGGTCATGCGCGGGTGGTCCACCACGGGATGGAAGGTGTCGTAGCGGCTGAGGTCCGCGTCCATGGGCACGCCGGCCACCACCGCCCGGACGTGGTCCTCGCTGCCCGGACAGGGAGAGAGGATGAAGAACGACGCCTGGTCGGCGCCCTCCTGGAAGAGGTGCTCGACGTCGTTCTTGACGGACTCCGGCGTGTCGTGGGGGAAACCGACGATGTACCCCGCGTGCACCAGGATGCCGAGCTCGTGGCAGCGGTCCCAGAGCAGCCGGTACTGGCTCACCTTGTTCTGGTTCTTGCGGGCGTCGGCCAGGTTCTCGGGGTTCATGGACTCCACGCCCATGAAGATCTGGGTGCAGCCCGCCGCCGCCAGCTTCTCCAGGAAGCGCGGGATCTTGTGGCAGGCAAGGTCGGCCTCCACCATGAAGCTGAGCGTCCGGCCCGCGGCCCGCAGGGCGATGAGGCCGTCCAGCAGCTCCTCCCACCGGGGGTTGCGGGCGAAGTTGTCGTCGGTGAAGAAGAACCGCGCCACCCCCCGCCGCCGGCAGGTCTCCTCCACCTTGGCCACGATCTCGGCGGGCGCGCGGTAGCGGGACTTCCGGCCCTGCACGTTGATGATGGAGCAGAAGCTGCAAGCGAAGGGGCAGCCGCGTCCGGTGTCGAAGGTCCCCATCTCCGTCACGAAGCTGCCGTCGAAGTAGCTCGTCGGGTAGTCGGGGAGGGGGGCCGAGGCGAGGTCGGGCTTGCCGCCGCGATAGAGCGGCTGCGCGCGATCCTGCAGGAGATCCCCCAGCACGGACTCCCAGAGCTCCTCGGCCTCGCCGTGGAAGACGACGACGCCGCGCTCCATGAGGGCGGTGATCTCCGGAGGCATCGTCTTCGGGCAGGGCACGTCCTTGCGGGTGGCGTCGTGGATCCCGTCGAGCAGGGTGGAGATGGAGCCGGAAACGTGGAAGCCGCCCATGGCGCAGGTGGCGCCCCGGCCCTGCCACTCAGCGATCAGGTCACAGGCGCGAGGGAACTGCGCCGTCTGCACCGCCACCAGGCCCACGAGCAGCTTCGTGCCCGGCTCCGGGAAGCGGCGCGCCAGGCGCCGGAGCTGCCGGGCCTGCCCGTGGATGCCGTCCTCCAGGGTGTGGACCTCGAAGGGCACGCCGGCGGGGAGCAGCCGCGCCAGGCCGGCCCGCGTGAGCGCGTTCATGGCGGCCAGGCTGTTCGAGGGCAGCACACCACGCCAGTACCGGTAGGGGAACCCGGCGTCGTCGTAGTGGGTGGGCTTGATGAGCACCACCGCCACACGCTGGTAGGGGTGCATTCAAGGAATGCTACTCCCGGGGCTGGACGACGCGCAACGCGTACCGCTGGGGACCGGCGTCCCCTTCGCCGCTCAGCTCGACGACGTAGTCCCCGGGGGACAGGCGCGCCGCCGGGATCCGGATCACTGGAAGCTCCCCCTGGGAGCGGCCCTGCCACACCTCGCGGCCCTCGACCGTGCGCAGCAGGATCGCGTAGGGAGGCGCCGCCTGGCCGCGCTCGAGAGCGAGGTCGATCGCCTGCACGCCGGGCCGCAGATGCACCGTGGGGATGTCGCCCTCCCCGCGCACCGCGACGAGCGGCAGCCGCAGGGTGAGCACGGAGGCCTGGGGGAGGTGCGTCTCCCCGGGGAGACGCAGGGCCCACACCACGGCGAGCACGGCCAGGACCAGGATGGCGGCCGCCGCCAGCGGGAAGAAATAGAGGACCTTTCGCATCCGGAGCGGTGTTGCCGCCCCCGCGCGCAGGGAACGCACCATCGCCAGCCGGCGCCGGTGCTCCGGCGTGCGGAGGTAATGCGTCTCGAACCTCTGGCGGGAGGAGCCGGCGAGCCGTCCCGCGAGGTAGTCCTCCAGCAGGTCCGCTTCCACGGCCCCGACCTCGTCCAGTGCCTCCTCCTTCGCGAAGTAGGCACGCTCCAGGGCCTGGGCTTCCTCTTCTGAGGTTTCCCCCAGCAGGTACTGACGGATGACGGCTTCGTCCGGCATGGCTCTCCTGTCCTCAACCCTAGGTGAGCCGACCCGGAAAAACGTGTCGGCCCCCTTCCGGTCCCTCAGCATCCTTGCTGCGGAGGCAATCCTCCACGCGGTCGCGCAGGCGCTGCACGCGGCTCCGGAGCGCGTTCGGGGAGAGGCTCCACTTCCGGGCCAAGCGCTGCCGCCCCTCGATCTTCCCGGCGCCGTCCCCGGTCGCGTAGTAGGCGAGGAGCAGGTCCCGGCTCTCCCGGGGCAGGCCCTCCAGGCAGTGCCGGAGGTGCTGGAGGCGCCCATCCGCCGCCGCCGTCTCCTCCTTCTCGGGGGCGACCAGCTCGACGCCGTCGAGGGTGGCGTGCCGGGACTCGCCGCGCTGCACCTCGTGGAGCACCAGGCGCGCGATCCCATGCGCGAAGGCGGGGACGTCCACGACCTCCACCTCCTCGAGCTTCCCGGCCAGGCGCTCCAGGGTCTCGTCCGCCGCGTCCTCCGGTGCGAAGGCGCCCCGCCAGTCGAAGAACTTGACGAGCGTCCGACGCAGGCGCGCGAACTCGGAGGCGGCGCAGCCGGGGTCGGGATCCAGGCGGGCCAGCAGCCGGTCGAAGCCCGAGGGCTGCGGCTTCACCGCCAGTCCCCCTGCAGCGTGAACCCCGCCCAGTAGAAGGGTGCCGCGAAGCGGCGGTCGCGGGCCAGCGCGCGCTGCGCCGCCCACAGCGCGGAGGACGCCGTTTCCCCTCTCTCGAACATGCCGCGGTAGAACTGCGTCATCAGCTCGGCGGTGGCACTGTCGTCCACCTTCCACAGGCTCGCCACCACCCGCGGCGCCCCGGCGTGCATGAAGCCGCGCGTCAACCCCACCAGGCCCTCTCCCGCGATCGGGCGCCCCAGGGCGGTCTGACAGGCGCTCAATACCACGAGATCGGCGGACAGGCGCAGATTGTAGATGTCCTGCAGGCGGAGGAAGCCGTCCTGCGGGTGCCCGGCCTCGTCCACCAGCGAGAGCACCACCCCGGACAGCTCCGGCCGGACGGTGTCGAGCAGGCCGTGGGTGGCGATGTGGATGATGCGGTACTGGCCGAGCGTTCCGTCCATGGCCAGCGCCCGGCTGGCCTTGAAGTCGGTCGCCTGCAGCACGTCCGCGGGTGGGAGGAGCGCCGCGATGGCCTTCACCTCGTCCCGCGAGAAGGCCAGGCGGGGGAAGCCGCGCGTGCCGCCGGGGATCGCGGGCGCCGCCTGGGGTGCGTCCTTCGCGCGCCGCACCCGCGGATCGGAGGCATCGAAGACGGGATCGCCCAGCAGCACGAGCTTGAGGGGGGCGGGGACCCGCCCGCCGAAGGTGCGGCGGAGCGTGTCGAGCACGGAGACCGAGGGGAGGACCACGACCTCGTGGTGCTCCAGGAGCGGGCGGGGCGGCGTTCCCACCGGGAGCGCGCCGAAGGGGACGTACTGCAGGGCGCCATCGGGGACGATGGCCAGGCGCCGGTCCCGCCAGGGACCGGACAGGCGGGCGGCCACCGGCCGCAGGAGCAGGTCGGAGAGTGCCGCGGCCTCGCCCTCGGGGGACTGCCGCGCGCTCAGGCTCCGGTGCAGCTCGGCCGCCGCCCGCTCGATCTCGGCGGCCGGAGGCAGGGGCGCCGTCACCAGGGCCTCCTTCCCGAGGGCGAACAGCCAGCTCCGCTCCTTCCCCAGCGAGAACTCGAGGAGCAGCGTCTCGGGGTCGAGCACGCGGGTGCGGATCTCCTCCACCGACAGCGGGGCGGGCTGGGTGAGGGCGGCGTAGGCGGGGCTGGCGCGTCGGATCTCCGTTTCCAGCGCGTCGCGCTCCGTCGTGAGCTGCGCGACCTCGGCCGAGCGGGCCCGGTCGGCCTCCGAGAGGCGCACCTCGAGGGCGCGGTAGCGCGCGAGCAGACCCGGATCCACGCCCTGCTGGAGGTCCACGTGGGACTCCGCCAGCAGGCCGAGCAGAGTCCGCGCCCGCGCGCGCTCGGAGCAGGCGAGGGCCTGCCCGGGCTGCTTCAGCTCCATCAACAGGTCGGTGCGCTCCGCGTACCAGGGGCGCGCGTCGCCGCTCAGGGTGGCCTGCAGGCTGGGGACGAGCGCCGCCCGCTGCTCCGCCTCCAGCAGGGCGATGGTCTCGTTCAGACGCCGCAGGGCGTCCTTCTTCCGTCCCCGCCGGCGCTCGAGCAGGGCGATCTCGCCCACGATCTGCGCCTCCTGGATGTGGGCGCCTTTCTCCCGGGAGAGGACGAGCGCCCGGCCGAGGAGGGAGGCGGCGGCGACGTGCTCGCCGGCTCCCGCTTTCGCCTTGGCGAGGCCTAGCATCGACAGCACCTCCCCCTGCGGACTCCCTAACGGGCGGAGGAGCTCGAGCGAACGCGTGAGCAGCTCGGTGGCCTGGGCGTACGCGCCCCGCGCGGTGAGGAGCTCCCCCAGGCGGCGGAGGGCCCGGGCCTCGCCCTGGCGCTGCCCGATGGCCCGGAACGTGTCGAGGGCTTCCCGGTAGCGACGCTCCGCCCCCGCGTCGTCCCCCACCGACCCCGCCAGCTCCCCGAGCTGCAGGAGCACGGCGGCCTCGCCGATCTTGTTCCCGGCCGCGTGATGGAGCGCAAGGGACCGGCGCCAGTGCTCCGCCGCGGCCTCGTCGTCCCCGGCCTGCCCGTACACGATGCCCAGCCGCTGCAGGAAGCGGGCCTCGTGGTCCGGGCGGCCGTAGTCGCGGGCCTTGGCCACCCCGTGCGTCAGCTCGGCCAGGGCCGCCGGGTAATCGCGCTTCATGACGTAGATGTCGGAGAGGCCGAGGCGGCCGAGCAGCTCCTCTTCCCGCATCCCCAGCCGCTCGAACACGGGGATGGCCTCCCGGCAGGCGGAAAGCCCGGCGGCGTAGTCCCCCAGATCCTTGAGCCCCGACCCGTAGCTGAACTGGAGGCCCACGCGATCCCCGAGCGTCAGCGCGTCGGCATGCTCGAGCCCCAGCTTCCAGGCCGCGACGGCGGCGCGGTAGTTCCCCTGCTCCGTCAGTGCGTCCCCCTGGAGGTTGCGGGCCATCGCCTCGTCGGCGGCGAGCCCCAGCGCCTGGAAGCGGACCGCCGCCTCGGCGAACGCGGCCACCGCGGCCTCCGGATCGCGAAGCTTGCGGGAGCGGTCGCCGTGCTCCACGAGCGCGTGCGCGGCCATGCGGCGGTCGCCCGCACCCTCCCAGGCGAGCCGGGCGGCTGTCAGCCTCTCGCGGGCGTCGGCGTCCCCGGGAAGCCCGCGCGCCGCGAGGTGGAGGTCGAGGGGGGCGCGCCGCGGGCTGGAGGGGGGCACCTCCCGGGCGGTGAGGGCGTAGCGGCCGGGCGGGAGCTTCTCGCCCCCGGACCGGACGCGCAGCTCGTAGGCTCCGCTCTCCCGCGCCACGGCGAGGAGGACCTCCTCGCCGCTCGTCCGGCGATGCTCCTCCATCGCCGGCTTCCCCTGGGGATCCACCAAGGACAGGGTCACGTCCAGGGAGAGCTGGGAGGCGGTCACCTCCAGGCCCTCACCCGCGTTCAAGGACACGCGGTAGCGATGCGTCTCGCTCGGCATGAGGGTGGCCTGAAGGGTGGTCCCCACCGGCAGCGCGCGCGCTCCCGGGGAAGGGGAGGCGCAGGCGGCGAGCACCGCTCCCGCCGTCAGCAAACCGCCGCCCCACCGCAGGCGCACCAGCCTCCCCTCACTTCACGGAAGCGGCGAACGTCTCCATCGTGACCAGGTCGCGCGGATCGAAGTCGTCCTTGGCCTGCAGGCGCCGGAGCATGCTCGTCACCTGCTCGGGGCGGAGGCCGCGGTACCAGCCGTCGTCCGTCAGGTCGAAGACGGCGAGAGCACCCGGCAGCGCGGTCGGGAGGTCGCTCCGGTGGCAGCGGCCGCAGTGGTAGACGAGCACGTCGCGCGCGGCATCCGCCTGCGCCGGCACCACCGGCGTGGCGGGGGCCGGCCGCGTCGCGGGGACGCAGGAGGTCAGGAGCAAGCACGCGCCCAGGAATCCCCTCGTGCTCATCCCGCCTCTTTTACTCCAAAATGGCACAGAAACAACGGGTTGAGGGGGAGGTAAGACGTGGACATGCGCCCGACCGTGGTCCTGCTGGGCCTCTTTGTGGCTGCCGGCTGCGCCTCCGGACCGCAGCGCGCCCCGGCGCCCCGCTTCGACTGGATCCTCCGCGGCGGGAAGGTCTACGACGGGACCGGCGCCCCGGGGCGGGTGACCGACGTCGGCATCCGGGGCGACCGCGTGGCCGCGGTGGGGGACCTTGCGGCGGCCTCCGCCGCGCACACCCTCGACGCCCGGGGCCTGGCCGTCACCCCCGGCTTCATCAACATGCTGTCCTGGGCCCCCGACGCGCTGATGGTGGACGGCCGCTCCCTGGGGGACCTCGAGCAAGGGGTCACCCTCGAGATCTTCGGGGAAGGCTGGTCGTACGGCCCCTACAGCCCCTGGCAGAAGGAGGACGCGAAGAAGCAGCAGTACGACATCTACTACGACATCACCTGGACGACGCTGGGCGAGTTCCTGGACCAGCTCGTGGCGCGCGGCATCTCCCCCAACGTCGCGAGCTTCGTGGGGGCGACGACGCTCCGGCAGCACGAGCTCCGGAACGAGGACCGCGCGCCCACGCCGGCCGAACTCGCCCGCATGCAGGACCTGGCGCGCCAGGCCATGGGGGAGGGCGCGCTGGGGCTGGGCGCCTCGCTCATCTACGCGCCCGCCTTCTACGCGAAGACCGACGAGCTGGTGGCCCTCGCCAAGGCGGTGGGGGAGTCGGGGGGCGGCTACATCGCGCACCTGCGGAGCGAGGGACCCCGCTTCCTCGAGGCCCTGGACGAGCTCATCGCGATCGCGCGGGAGGCGAAGGTGCAGGCCGAGGTCTACCACCTCAAGGCGGCCGGGCAGGAGAACTGGCCCAAGATGGCGCAGGCCATCGCCCGCATCGAGGAAGCGCGCGCGAGCGGCCTCTCCATCGCCGCCGACATGTACGTGTACACGGCGGGCGCTACCGGCCTCGACGCCTCCATGCCCCCCTGGGTGCAGGAGGGCGGGATCGACGCCTGGGTGGACAGGCTGAAGGACCCGGCGATCCGCGCCAGGGTCCTGGCGGAGATGCGCTCGGGAACGGACGCCTGGGAGAACCTGGGACGGATGGCGGGCTCGCCGGAGCGGATCCTGTTCCTCGGGTTCAAGAACCCGGCCCTGAAGCCGCTCACCGGCAAGACCTTGGCCCAGGTGGCCGCCGACCGCGGTACCTCTCCAGAGGACACGATGATCGACCTCGTGGTCGAGAACCACGCCCGGGTGGAGACGGCATACTTCCTGATGAGCGAGGACAACGTGCGCCTGGGCATCCGCCAGCCCTGGGTCACCTTCGGCTCCGATGCCGAGTCCGCCGCCCCCGAGGGGGTGTTCCTGAAGTCGAGCTCCCACCCCCGCGCCTACGGGAACTTCGCGAAGCTCCTGGGGCACTACGTCCGCGACGAGAAGCTGATCCCGCTGGAGGAGGCCGTGCACCGGCTGACCGGCCTGCCCGCGGCGCGCTGGAAGCTGAAGGACCGCGGCTGCCTGGCCGAGGGCTGCTTCGCCGACGTCGTGGTCTTCGATCCTGCCGCCATCCAGGACCACGCCACCTACGAGAAGCCGCAGCAGTTCGCCACCGGGGTGCGCGACGTCCTGGTGAACGGTGTGCCGGTGCTCCGGGACGGGAAGCACACGGGGGCCAAGCCGGGCCGCGTCGTGCGCGGGCCGGGATGGACCGGGGGTCGGTAGCCTCCGTCGGTTAGAATCCCTGCCCTCCATGGTTGCCGGAAGACCGGGCCCGGATCTCGCCGCGTTGCGGATCGACGAGAAGGCGCGCACCTCGTCGTCGCGGCGGCGCCTGTTCGTCCCTCTGGCCGCCCTGGCCGTCCTGCTCGTCCTGACGGCGGCGGCGGTCTTTGTCGTCCGACGGCCGGTCCGGGTCGAGGTCGCCGTCGCCCACGCCTCGGGGACGCCGGGGGCCCCCTCCGCCCTGCTGAACGCCAGCGGCTACGTCACGCCGCGCCGCCGGGCCACCGTCGCCGCCAAGGTCACCGGCCGGGTGGAGCAGATCGACGCCGAGGAGGGGATGACGGTCGCGGCGGGCCAGGTGCTGGCGCGGCTCGACGACTCCGACGCCCTCCGAAGGCTGGCCTCGGTGGAGGCTGCCCGCGCGGTGGCGGCCGCTTCCTTGAAAGATCTCGAGGTTCGCCTGGCCAACGCCGAGCGCGAGCAGGTGCGCGCGCTGGAGCTGGAGCGGGCGGGGTTCGCTTCCGCCCAGGCCGCCGACGCGGCGCGCACGGACGTGCTGAGCCTGAAGGCGCGGCTGGCGCTGGCCGGGGACCAGGTGCGCGCGGCCGACGCCGACGTCGCCATCGCCCGCCAGGACCTCGACAACACCGTGGTCCGCGCCCCCTTCGACGGTGTCGTGGTCTCCAAGGACGCGCAGCGCGGCGAGATGGTCTCGCCGATGTCCGCCGGGGGCGGGTTCACGCGCACCGGCATCGCCACCGTGGTGGACATGAGCTCGCTCGAGATCGAGGTGGACGTCAACGAGGCCTATATCGCCCGGGTCAAGCCGGGGCAGCGCGTGTCCGCCGCGCTCGACGCCTACCCCGACTGGTCGATCCCGGCGTCGGTGCGCACGGTCATCCCCAGCGCCGACCGGCAGAAGGCCACGGTGAAGGTGCGGATCGCCTTCGACGCCCTGGATCCCAAGATCCTCCCCGACATGGGCGTGAAGGTCGCGTTCCTGGGGGAAGCGCCGGCGGCGGGGGCTCCGGCGCGCCCGCGGGTGGCGGTTCCCGCCGCCGCGGTCCGGGAGCGCGACGGCGCGCGCCTCGTGTTCGTGGTGCGCGACGGTCGGGTGGAGAGACGGGCGGTGACGACCGCGGGAACGAAGGGTGAGGAGACGGAAATCGAGGCCGGCCTCTCCGAGGGAGAGACCGTGGTGGTCCGCCCGCCGGACGGATTGAAGGATGGAGATCGGGTGAGGGGGACAGGCACCAATTAGCTCCAATTGGTGCCTGTCCCCCAAGGAGGGGGTCATGGTTCGAGTGGACGGTCACAGTGCGACGGGGGGCCTCATCCGCGCCCGCAACCTGGACAAGACCTATCGCCGGGGCGGCGAGGAGATCCATGTCCTGCAGGGCCTGAACCTGGACGTGGACCGCGGAGAGTTCGTCGCCTTCATGGGGCCCAGCGGCTCCGGCAAGACGACGCTGCTCAATCTCCTGGGAGGCCTCGACGTTCCCAGCTCGGGCAGCATCACCGTGGACGGCGACGAGCTCACCAAGATGAGCCGCAACCGGCTCACCGACTGGCGGGCGCGCCACGTGGGCTTCGTCTTCCAAATGTACAACCTGATCCCCGTGCTCACCGCCTTCCGCAACGTGGAGCTGCCGCTCCTCCTGACCAAGCTCTCCCGCACCGATCGCCGCAAGCACGTGGACACGGCGCTGTCCATCGTGGGCCTGGCCGACCGCGCGCAGCACCGGCCGCGCCAGCTCTCCGGCGGGCAGGAGCAGCGGGTGGCCATCGCCCGTGCCATCGTGGCCGACCCCACCTTCCTCCTCTGCGACGAGCCCACGGGCGACCTCGATCGCGCCGCCGCCGACGAGATCCTGAACCTGCTCACCCGTCTCTGCCGCGAGCACGGCAAGACCATCCTCATGGTCACCCACGACCCGCGCGCCGCCGAGCGCGCCGACGTGGTGCTGCACCTGGACAAGGGCGTCCTCCGGGAGGCGGCCGCCGCGGAGGCGGCGCGGTGAAGTACGCACGGATCATCCTCGCCAACCTGGGGCGCAAGAAGGTGCGCACCATCCTCACCGTGGGCTCGTTCTTCGTCGCCTTCTTCCTCTTCGGCGTGCTGGCCACGCTCAACTTCACCTTCGGCATGGGGACGGAGGTCGCCAGCGCCGAGCGCCTGGCCGTGATCAACAAGGTCTCCCTGATCCAGCCCCTCCCCGAGGCCTACAAGGACCAGATCGCGGCCCTCCCGGGGGTGACGCTGGTCACCCATGCGAACTGGTTCGGGGGTGTCTACCAGGACCCCAAGAACTTCATCGCGCAGTTCGCGGTCGAGCCCGAGAGCTGGCACGCCATGTACAAGGAGTTCAAGGTCCCGCCCGAACAGTGGAAGGCGTTCCTGGAGGACCGGCAGGGCGCGGTGGTGGGGGCCGCCACCGCCAAGCGCTTCGGCTGGAAGCTCGGAGATCGCGTCCCCATCACGGGCACCATCTTCCCCGGCCGCTGGGAGTTCAACATCCGGGCCATCTACACGGGGACGCGCCCCTCGGACGACGAGACGCAGTTCTGGTTCCAGTACAAGGGGCTGGACGAGCGGCGCCAGTACGGCAAGGGGACGATCGGCTGGTACGTGGTGCGGGTGAGCGACCCGGACAAGGCGGTGGACGTGGTCAAGGCCATCGACGACCGTTTCGCCAACTCCTCCTACGAGACGCGCACGTTCACGGAGAGCGCCTTTGCCGCCAACTTCGCCAAGCAGATGGGCAACATCAAGTTCCTCCTCATCCTCATCGGGTCCGTGGTGTTCGCCACCTTGCTGCTGGTGACGGGGAGCACCATGGCCATCGCCGTGCGCGAGCGCACGGCGGAGCTGGGGATCCTCAAGGCCATCGGCTATTCCGATCGCTCGGTGCTCGCCCTCGTGGTCGCCGAGTCCCTGATCTACGCGGTGGTGGGAGGGGGCCTGGGTCTTCTCGCCGCCAAAATCATCACCCTGGGCGGCGACCCCACGGGCTTCCTGGGCATCGTCTACTTCCCCAAGGAGAGCATGGCCTGGGGCATCGTGCTGCTGCTCACGGTGGGGGTGGTGGCGGCCGCCGTCCCCGCCTGGGGCGCCATGCGCCTGCGCGTGGTGGACGCGCTGCGGAGGGTGTGATGGCGATTCCCTTCGGCTACAACGTGCTCTCCGTCCGCGCCCGCTGGACCTCCACCATCGTCGCCGTCCTGGGGATCGCCGGCACGGTGGGGATCTTCGTGTGGATGCTGGCCATGGCGCGGGGGTTCCAGGCCATGCTGATCAGCTCCGGCTCCCCGGGGAACGCCATGGTCCGCCGCGCCGGCTCCACCAGCGAGATGGAGAGCGTGGTCACGCTGGACACGGTGAAGATCGTGGAATCCGCGCCCGGGGTGGCCCGCGGCCCGCAGGGACCGCTGGTCTCGGCGGAGGTGGTGGTGGTGGCCGCCATGCCCCTGCGCGCCACCGGGACCGACGCCAACACCCAGATCCGCGGCGTGTCCCCCGCGGTGCTGCAGGTGCGGGACGGCGTGCGCCTCGCGGAAGGCCGGATGTTCGGGTCCGGGCTCAACGAGCTGGTGGTGGGGAGGAACGCGGCGCGCGCCTACCAGGGATTCGATCTGGGAGGGAAGGTCAAGTTCGGCGGCGGGGACTGGACGGTGGTCGGGATCATGGACGCCGGCGGCAGCGCCTTCGACTCCGAGGCCTGGTGCGACGCCGCCGTGCTCAACCAGGTGTACAAGCGCCCCACCAACATCTTCCAGGCGGTGACCGTGCGCCTGACCGGCCCCGACGCCTACCCGGCTTTCAAGGATGCCCTGACCAAGGATCCCCGCCTCGATGTGACGGTGGATCGGGAGCTCGAGTACTACGCCACCCAGTCCCAGATGCTGACCGGGCTCATCCAGACCCTGGGCTTCTTCATCGCGGTGGTGATGGGGATCGGGGCCGTCTTCGCGGCGCTGAACACCATGTATTCCGCGGTGTCCGAGCGGGGGAGGGAGATCGCCACCCTGCGCGCCCTGGGCTTCGGCTCCGGGGCCGTCGTGCTCTCGTTCGTGCTGGAGTCGCTGCTGGTGGCGCTGGTGGGCGGCATCATCGGCGCCCTGGTGGTGATTCCCTTCAACGGCTACACCGTGGGGACGATGAACTGGCAGACCTTCTCCCACGTCTCCTTCGGCTTCAAGATCACGCCGGCGCTGGTCCTCCTGGGCGTCGCCTTCGCCCTGCTCATGGGCCTGATCGGCGGGCTCCCCCCGGCCCTGCGGGCGGCGCGCCGGCCGATCGCGGTGAGCCTGCGGGAGCTGTAGACCGAAAAGAATCGCCTCCTCCTGTCGATTCCCGGCCCGCCGGTTCGACCAGATGGCGAGCCGGGCCGCCTGGAACGGCCCGCGGGAGAAGAAGGCATGAGGATGCGAAGTTTCCTGCTCTGGGGGGGCGTCCTGCTCGCCACCACCGGAGCCCAAGCCGGGCCGACGGCGTTTCAGCGCTTCCGGGGGCTCGAGGGGACGTGGGTGGCGGCCGAGGACGGCCCGATGGCGAAGAAGGGGGACCCCGTCGCCCGCTACCACCTCACCGGGGGTGGGACCGCGGTGGTTGAGGAGCTGTTCGCCGGCACGCCGCACGCGATGACCACCGTGTACCACCGGGACGGGGACGACCTCGTCCTCACCCACTACTGCATGAGCGGGAACCAGCCGCGCATGCGGGCCAAGCCCACCGAGGGAACCACGGTCTCCTTCGCGTTCGACGGGGGGACGAACCTCGACCCCGCGAAGGACGAGCACATGCACGCCGCCACGTTCACCTTCCTGTCCGCGGACGAGATCCGCACCGCGTGGCTCGAGCACGCGGGAGGGAAGCCCAAGACCACCGTTTCCATGCACCTGGTGCGCCAGAAGGAAGACAAGGGAGGATCCGCGATGAAGTACCTGCTGCTGATCTACCAGGACGAGGGGAGCTGGACCGGACTGTCCGAGGCCGAGCAGGGGAAACTGTTCGAGGAGTACATGACGTTCAGCCGGGACATCAAGAAGAAGGGGAACTACCTGGGAGGGGAGGCGCTGCAGCCCATCGCCACCGCCACCACCGTGCGGGTCCGCAACGGCAAGACCATGACCACCGACGGGCCGTTCGCGGAGACGCGCGAGCAGCTCGGCGGCTACTTCCTCGTGGAGGCCAAGGACCTCGACGAGGCGATCGCCATCGCGGCGCGCATCCCCGACGTGCGCATGGGATCCATCGAGGTGCGCCCGATCATGCCCACCCCTCCCGTGGACTGAAAAGTGGGACAGGCACCAATTAGAATCTCCATTGGTGCCTGTCCCTCTCCTGACCTCTCTCTTCCGCGAGGAGCGCCCGCGCGCGCTCGCCACCCTCGTCCGGCTGCTTCGGGACTTCGACCTGGCGGAGGACGTGCTGCAGGAGGCCTTCGCGGTGGCCCTGGAGCAGTGGCCGCGCCAGGGCGTCCCCGGGAACCCCGCCTCCTGGCTGATCTCCACCGCGCGGCACAAAGCCATCGACCGGCTGCGGCGCGCGCGGAGCCTCGCGGACAAGCAGGCGGAGATCGCCGCCCTCTCCGAGCTCGCCTCCCACCCCATGGTCGAGGACGTTCCGCTGCCCGACGACCGCCTCCGGCTCATCTTCACCTGCTGCCACCCGGCGCTGGCGCTGGAGGCGCAGGTGGCGCTCACCCTGAAGACGCTGTGCGGCCTCTCCGTGGAGGAGATCGCGCGCGCCTTCCTGGTGCCGGAGCCGACGATGGCCCAGCGCCTGGTGCGCGCCAAAGCGAAGATCAAGGGCGCGCGCATCCCCTACCAGGTCCCCGAGCTTGGGGAGCTCGCCGAGCGCCTGCACGGCGTGCTGCGCGTCGTCTATCTCGTCTTCACCGAGGGATACGCCCCCACCACAGGGGAGGCCCCCACCCGCCCCGAGGTGTGCACGGAGGCCATCCGCCTCGCGCGCCTCCTGCGGACGCTGCTCCCGAACGAGCCCGAGGTGACCGGCCTCCTCGCCCTCGTCCTCCTGCAGGACTCCCGGCGCGCGGCGCGCTTCGACGCCGCGGGCGAGCTGGTCACGCTCGAGGACCAGGAGCGGGAGCTGTGGGACCGGGAGGAGATCGCCGAGGGGCTCCCCCTGGTGGAGGCCGCCCTGCGCCGGGGGAGCGCGGGCTTCTACGCGCTGCAGGCGGCCATCGCCGGCTGCCACGCCCGGGCGAAGGGAGCGGACGAGGTGGACTGGGCGGAGATCGCCGGCCTCTACGCCGTCCTGCTGGCGCGCCATCCCTCGCCGGTGGTGGCGCTGAACCATGCCGCCGCCTCGGGGATGGCGTTCGGACCGGAGCGGGGCCTGGCCCTGCTCTCCGCGCTGGAGCGCACCGGGGAGCTCGCCGGCTATCACCTCCTCGCCGCCGCCAAGGCGGACCTGCTCCGCCGCCTGGGACGGAGCGGAGAGGCGGCCGCCGCCTACCGCGACGCGCTGCGCGAGGTCCGGAGCCCGGTGGAGCGCCGCTACCTCGAGCGGCGCCTCGCCGAGGCATCGCGTCCAGGCTAGATTCTCCTCCCGTGAAGGGTGCCGAGCGATGGTTCCGGGTGGCGCGCGCCGACGAGATCCCCGAGGGGCGCGGCCGCGCCGTGCGCGTGGAGGGATGCCAGCTCGCGCTGCTGCGCGAAGGGGAGCGGTTCCTCGCCGTCGCCGATGCCTGTCCCCACATGGGCGCCTCGCTGGCGGACGGCACCGTGCACGAGGGGATCGTCACCTGTCCCTGGCACGGCTGGCGCTACGAGGGCGCGACGGGAGCCGGCCTTCCCCCGGCGCGCCCCTGGGCGCGCGTGCGCACGTTCGAGGTGAAGCGCGAGGGAGAGGACGTGCTGGTGCGCATCCCGGAGCGGGAGCCGCCGGCGGAGGAGCCGGAGGACGATCCATCGTACTGGGACGCCGCGCGGTGGTTCCGCGAGCGCACCTAGGGCGCGCCTCGCGCGTGGTAGCATGCGTGGCACCGGTCGCGACACCATGCATCACGCGCTTCATCCTCTCGCGGCGTACTGGTCCAAGCGCGACTTCCGCCGCACTCCGGAACCGAAGGGACGTCTCCGGCGTGCCTCGGGCATGCCCCGCTTCGTGGTGCAGCTGCACGAGGCGCACCGCCGCCACTGGGACCTGCGCCTGGAGATCGGCGGCGTGCTGAAGTCGTGGTCGCTCCCCGTGGGACCCTCGGTGAACCCGCGCGAGCGGCGCGTCGCCATCCCCGCCGAGGATCATCCCGTGCAGTACGCGAGCTTCCAGGGAACCATCCCTCCCGGTCTGCACGGTGCCGGCCGCATGCTCCTCTGGGACGCCGGGACCTGGGAGCATCTCGCGGAGGGCAGCCCCGCGGAGGGGCATGCCCGGGGACGTCTCGATCTCCGTCTCAGCGGCAGCAAGCTGCGCGGCGCCTTCGCCCTCTTCCGGCCCCAGCCGGGGGAGCGCAGCCCCTGGGTGCTCGTGAAGCTCGAGGACGAGGAGGCGGACGCCGAGACCGACGTGGTCGCGTTGCGTCCCCAGGCCGTGCGGCGGGTGGCACGGAGGCAGAACGCATGAAGGTCGCGATCCTGGTCGAGGACCTGTACGAGGACCTCGAGCTGTGGGTCCCTCTCTTCCGGCTGCGCGAGGCCGGGCACGCCCCGGTCCTGGTGGGACCGCAGGCGGGAAAGACCTACACGTCCAAGCACGGCTATCCCGCCCGGGCGGACCTGGCGGCGGAGGACGCCCGCGCCCCGGACCTTGGCGGCGTCGTCATCCCCGGCGGCTACGCCCCGGACCGCATGCGCCGCCACCCGCCCATGGTGGCACTGGTCCGGGAGCTGCACGCCCAGGGGAAGCTCGTGGCCGCCATCTGCCACGGCGGCTGGATGCTGGCCTCGGCGGACGTGGTGCGCGGCCGGCGCTGCACCGGGTTCTTCAGCATCGCCGACGACCTGAAAAACGCCGGCGCCCGCTTCGAGGACGCCGAGGTGGTGCGGGACGGAAACCTCGTCACCTCGCGCACCCCGGACGATCTCCCCGCCTTCTGCCGCACCCTCCTCGAGGTCCTGGGCGCGTGATCCCCTCCCTGCGCGTGCGGCGCGCCAACACGGCGCTGCAAGAGCCACGCGGCGACTACGTCCTGTACTGGATGATCGCCGCAAGGCGCCTGCGCGCCAGCTACGCCCTGGAGCACGCGCGCGACCAGGCCCGCGCGCTGGGGAAGCCGCTCCTGGTCTTCGAGCCGCTCCGCTGCGGGTACGCCCACGCCTGCGACCGCTTCCATCGGTTCGTGCTGGAGGGCATGGAGGAAAAGCGGGGCCCGCTGCGGGCGGCGGGGGTCGGCTACTACCCGTATGTGGAGCCGGAGCCGGGGGCGGGGTCCGGCCTCCTCGCGGCGCTGGCCCAGCGGGCGTGCCTGGTGGTCACCGATGACGCGCCCGTCTTCTTCCTGCCGAGGATGGTCGAGGCCGCGGCCTCCCGCCTGACGGTCGCCCTCCACGCCGTGGAGGGAAACGGCCTGAGCCCACTCCGCGCGACCGCGCGCGAGTTCCCCACCGCCTACGCCTTCCGCCGCTTCCTGCAGAAGGACCTGCCCCAGCGCTTCGACGAGGCGCCCGAGCCCGAGCCCCTCGACCACCCGGATCTGCCGCGCTTCGGGCCGCTGCCGGACGACGCCGCCCTGCGCTGGCCCCCCGCGCATGGGGAGACCGACCTCGCCGCGCTTCCCATCGACCACGCGGTGGGCCCCACCGGTCTCTCCGGAGGAGAGGCTCCCGCCCTGGCCGCCATGGAGCGCTTCCTCGACCGCGGGCTCGCGCAGTACGACGAGGGGCGCAACGATCCGGACCTGGACACGACCAGCCGCCTCTCTCCCTGGCTGCACTTCGGCCACCTCTCCCCCTGGACGATCTTCCAGGCGCTGGCGGCGCGGGAGGGCTGGTCCCCGGCCGCCGTGGCCGGGCGGGTGGACGGCGCCAAGGAGGGCTGGTGGGGGATGAGCCGGGCCGCGGAGGCGTTCCTGGACGAGCTCGTCACCTGGCGCGAGCTGGGATACGTCTTCGCGCACCACCGCCCGGACCACGCGACCTTCGACTCCCTTCCCGAGTGGGCCATCGCCACCCTGGAGTCCCACGCCCTGGACGAGCGCCCCCACGCCTACGACGAGGCCACGCTGGAGGAGGCGCGCACCCGGGATCCGCTGTGGAACGCCGCCCAGCGCCAGCTCGTGCGCGAGGGCCGCATCCATCCCTACCTGCGCATGCTCTGGGGGAAGAAGGTGCTGGAGTGGAGCCCCTCCCCCCGGGAGGCGCTGGAGATCTTGTTCCGCCTGAACGACCGCTACGCCCTGGACGGCCGCGACCCCAACTCCTCCTCCGGGATCTGCTGGACCTTCGGCCGCTTCGACCGGCCCTGGCCGGAGCGGCCCGTCTACGGGGTCATCCGCTCCATGAGCTCCGAGCAGACGGCCCGGAAGTTCAACGTGACGCGCTATCTCGAGCTCTACGGCGAGGCGGGGGCCCGCCTGTTCTAGGGAGCGTCGGTGGCCCGCCGTCCCGCCGAGGCGCGCTGGTAGAAGAAGGCCACCGCGAACAGGACCACCCCGAGCACGGCGAAGGACAGGATGCGGTAGATGGCGTCCAGACGGGACAGATCCACCGCCAGCACCTTCACGCAGACCACTCCCAGAAGCGCCAGTCCCGCGTAGCGCACGAGCGCCCGGGCACGCACGAAGCCGAACGCGAGCAGGGCGGCGGCGTAGAGCGTCCACAGGACGGAGAGCCCCACCTGTCCCAGCCAGCGGGCCCGCTGCGCCTCCTCGGGGTCGCCGGCGCCGGCGGAGAGGCGTGCGCGCCATCCCTGATGATCGACCCACGCCACGCTCAAGACGAGCAGCAGCACCCCGGCGGCCACGCCGTGCAGGACGCCGGCGAGGGCGCGGCGGCGGTCCGCCGCCGTGCGCAGCAGCGATCCCGCCAGCGCCAGCGCGGCGCACGCCGCGATGCGGACGGCGAGCCACCCGTTCCAGAGCGCCTGGGCGGCGTGGTGCGCAGCGCTCCCGTCGGCCAGGAGGACGCGGGCGAGCACGGTGGCCGCGAGCAGCACCGTCCCCACGAGGAGCGCGGGGTCGGCCGAGGCGCGGGTCAGCGTCGCCACCGCCAGGAGCTCGAGCATCAGGAGGACGGCGGGCCAGATCCCCACCGGCTCCTGCCAGAGGAGGAGCGCCAGCAGTCCCACGGCCACGAGCCAGAAGACGGAGCGGACGGGGTCCTCCCCGCGCTCCGTCCGCGCGCCGGACAGGAGAGCACCCATGGCGACCAGGGCGAGGACGGCCAGGAGCTCGAAGAGGAACGCGGCGTTCCAGACCACCCGTCCGTGCTCGGCCGCGGTCCGCTCCCAGAGCACGCGCGCCAGCAGCACCATCCCCACGGCGGCCGCACCCACGCGCAGGGGGAGGGAGCCCAGACGCCCCACCAGGGCCGCCACCGCCAGCGCCTCCACGGCCAGCAGGAGGACCGGCCAGGAACCCGGCGGCTCGGCCCAGAGCAGCGCGGTCATGAGCGCCATGGCGCCCAGTGCGAGACAGGCCCGCACCCCGGCGCGCGCGGGCGGGTCCGCGGGCTCCTCCCTGCTCAGGGCGCCCGCCACGGCCAGCGCCGCCACCACCGTGAGGTGGAAGAGGAAGGGAAGGTTGAAGAGCGGCGGCTCCGGGCGGACACCGGCCATCGCGCGCGTCACCTGCGCCAGCGCGGCCAGGGCGGCCAGGCCCGTGCCTCCGAGAAGGGCGGGCTCCGCGCGGTACCGCGCCGACAGCCAGGCCAGAGCGATCGTCAGCCCGGCGAGGAGCGGCTCGGGCCAGGGATCCGGCGGCTCGCGCCAGAGGAGGTGCACCGCCAGCACGCACGCGATCGCCCAGAGGAGCGTCCGCAGGTGCTTGCCGTCCTCTCCCTCGCTGCCTACCCGGGGGGCGATCCGGCCCGCCACGGCCAGGCAGGCGACCACGGCCACGTGCACGACGAAGACGACGTTGGCCAGGGGGACGTCCATGGGATCCCAGAGGCGGTCGAGCCAGGCGACGCGCGCGGCGGCCAGGCACAGGAGGATGGGACCGCCCGCCAGCGCCACCAGCGACCGCGTGCGCGTGGCCAGCACCAGCAGCGCCACGCCCTGCACCGCCCAGGTCAGCGTCACCCACGGCCCGTCGAACAGGAGCGGCACGCCGGCCGCGAACAGCGTGGCCGCGGCGCCGAAATGGGCGATCTCGGTGGCCTCGTCCTGGGGGACGCGCGCGCGGTAGCGGGCCCCCACCACGAGGTAGACGGCGGCCAGAGCCCAGGCCGCGGGTCCCTCAAGGCCAGGACGCCAGTGCTCGAGCGTGACATACACCGCCGCCACGAAGGCGGCCGCGTTCGACAGCACGAGGGCGAGATCGAGGCTGCCCACCGGCTGGCGCTCGATCCAGGCGCGCAGCAGGGGGACGGCGAGGAACAGGGAGAACACCGCGGTGAGGAGGAGGAGGCGCACGACCGGGTGCTCGGCCCCCGGATGCCTGGCGAAGGTGGGGAGCAGCAGCAGCACCGAGCCCACCCAGGCGAGGCGGTTCAGGCCCATCCAGTCGCGGTAGCGCGCGACCACCAGGGCCAGCAGGTCGAGCAGCAACAGGTAGGTGAGCAGCACCCGCTCGTCCGGGTGCGCGGTGGAGACGAGGATGGGGGTGAGCAGCCCCCCCAGGATGGCCAGCACCGCCGTGACCTGCCGGCGGCTCCACACGGACACGCCGGCACCGGCGAGCGTGGACAGGGTCATCCCCAGGAACGCGGCGGCCGGCGAGATCAGCGCATAACGGGCGTGGGCGGCGTACAGCGAGAGGTAGAGCGCTCCCAGGCCGAACCCCGCCATGCCGATGGAGAGGTAGGCGAGGTCGCGCCGGCGCCGGAGGATCACGCCGCCGGAGAGCATCGCCACACCGAAGAGGAGACCGAGGAGGACCCGGGCGGAGGGCCCGAGCAGCCCGCGCTGGATGGACCAGCGCAGGAAGAACCCGGTGGCGAGCAGGAGCACGACGGCCCCCGCGAGCGTGGTCCAGCGGGCGCCGATCCGCTGCTCGAGGGTCAGCGTCGAGGCGTGCGGGATGGAAGGAAGCGCCGGAGCGGGCGGGGCCGGCGGAGGCGGGGGAGACGGCGGAGCGACCGCCACCACGGGAGCGTCGGGAACAGGAAGGGGAGGGCGCGGAGCAGGCGGGGCAGGCGCAGGGTGCGGCACGGGCTCGGGAGGAGGGGGCTCCCCGGCCTGCTCCAGCGTCCGCACCGCGCCGCGCAGGCTCGCCAGGTGCATGCGCAGGGCTTCCAGCTGCCCCTGGAGGTCGTTCATCTCGCGGACCAGCCGCGCCGTGGCGGACTGGGCCTGGCTCCCCCAGCGGAGGGCGATCACCACCAGGACCAGGAGGATCCCCACCAGGAGCCCCATACGGGGCGGAATCTAACCCGAAGGCGTCCTGGACAGCGAGGAATCCGTCCTAGTGCCCTTCGCTCGTCCTTATCTGCACCGGCCCCAGGTAGCGATCGAGCCAGTTCAGCGTCTCCCGCACCACGTCGGGCCAGGGCGGGACATGGCCGCTTTCGAAGAGCACGTGTCGCTTGTCGCCGGAGGGGGAGCCGAGCAGTCGGAACAAAGGCTGCTGTGAGGCCTCGAGCGGCGAAAGGAAGTCGTACCTGCCATTCACCATCAGCACGGGGACGCGCACGCGTGGGGCGAAGTGGATGGCGTCCACCTCGGAGGGGACGTCCTCCTGCAGACCGGCGGCCACGAGCACGAGCGTGCGCAGCCTCGGCTCCACCGCCCCCACGATCGTCCCCTCGTCGGCGCCCATGCTCAGCCCGACGAAGGCGATGCGCGCGCGGTCGATCTCGGGCCTGCTCTCCAGGAAATCGATGGAGCGGCGAACGTCGAGTGTCCGTTCGGTGATCACCTCGCGCTCGGTGTTGGGGCCGGAGGGGCGCTCGCGGCGCCGCTCGTAGGTCTGCTGGTACGCGGGGAACAGCACCGCCCGTCCGCTGCGCACGAGGTAGGAGAAGTCGCGGATCCCCACCTGGTCGATGGAGGGGAGCCGGAGCGCACTCGACGGCGGGAAGTAGATCGCCGTCTGATAGGGCGGGGACGCGTTCTTGGGGAGATAGAGCCAGGCGGGGATCCGCTCGCCGCCGTAGGCGGCGGCGAAGCTGACCTTCTCGGCATGCCAGTACTTTGGGCGATCGTCTACCTGCTCCACCTTGGTTTGCAGCGGGCCCGGGTCGTAGTCGAAGAAGCTGCGGTAGATCCGGAAGGTGGCGTCGTCGGCCGGCCGCACGGTCGAGGCGTCGCGCACGACCCGGTGCACGTCCTGCAGCGCCGCGGAGCCGGGCGGCGCGTCGTACCTCGCGCAGCGGAAGCCGAGGATGGGGCTGCGGTCCATGGGATCGAGGGCGTCGGGGCCCGTGTACAGGTAGGTGGGGTCGCTCCAGGCGCCACCGAGCGTGTACCTGCGTGGCCCATCCGCGTTCCAGACCCACTCGCGCACGTTCCCGGCCATGTCGTAGTTCCCGAAGGCGGCCAGACTCGGCTCCGCCCCCACCTTCCTCGGCCCCTTGTCGCCGAAGTTGCTGTAGCGGAGGACGTCCGAGAAGCGAGACAGGTCGGCCGCGCGATACCAGTGGTGCAAGGTGGGAAGGCTCCTCCCGGCGAACGCGGCATAAGCGGCCGCCTCGTACCAGCTCACGCCCGACACGGGGAGATCCTCCTGCCCCTCGGGAAAGGTTCCGAGCTGCCAGGTGGACGGACCCGGCTGCCCCGTCCCGTCGCGGAACGACGCCATCGCTTGGGCGAACGAGAGCGTCCTGCCGCGCCCGACGAACGCGTGCTGCCATAGCTCGGGACGCGCGTAGCCGCCGGCGTTCACGAACTGCTGGTACTGCCGGTTCGTGACCTCGAACCGATCGAGCCAGAAGTCCTCGAGCACGACCTCAGGACCGGCCCGGAACCGGAACGGGCCGCCCGGCACGCGCACCATCCCCTCCGGCGTCTCCGCCGTTCGGAACAGCTGGATGGGACGGAGACTGAGAGGGGAGAAGGCCACCTCGACCGGCGCGTAGCCGTCCTTCTCGAAGCGAAAACGGGTGAAGACGCGCGGCAGCTCTCTTTGGACGGGCGTTTTCCCGAGCCGCCACCACGGCTCCCCGGGCTGCGCGTAGGGCTTCGCGAGGACGTCGGCCGCCGGTGGCTCGCTGCGGAGGGACGTGGCGGAGATGATGTCCAGCCACAGCTTCTCGAAGATCGGATCCCCGGCGAGCTGTTCCCGCGCCTCCTGAGCCAGGCGGAAGGCACCCAGCACGTCGTCGGACTCGACGCGGCGCTGGATCTCGGGGAGGGTCTCCCGCCGCGCGCGCTGCTCGAGCACGGACCCCCGCCAGAACCAGGCGGCGACCACCGCGAACCCGAGCAGTGCCACTCCGAGGGCCGCGACCCAAGCCCAACGAGGTCGGGACGCTGGCGCGGTGGCGGCTTGGAGGTCCTGGGCGAGTTCCCCAGCGGACGGGTATCGGCGTGCGGGGTCCTTGGAGAGACAGCGGGAGACGATCGCCTCCAGACGGGGATCGATCCCCGGCCGTACCGAGGACAGTGGAGCCGGCGGGGCCTTCAATGTCGCGGAGAGCTGCGAGAACGGCCGTCGGCCAGCGAGCATCTCGTACAGCATGGCGCCGAACGAGAAGACGTCCGACCGCGCATCCACGGGATGCCCCTCGATCTGCTCGGGCGACATGTAGGTCGGCGTCCCCACGATCGTGCCGGTCTGCGTGGCCGTCGGATCCGGCGTGCCCTTGGAGACGAGCTTGGCGATGCCGAAGTCGAGCACCTTCACCTGTCCGCTTCGGGTCAGCATCACGTTCGCCGGCTTCACGTCGCGGTGGACGATCCCCGCCTCGTGTGCGGAGGCCAGACCGCGGGCGACCTCGAGGGCGATGCGGCCGGCCTCCGAGGGATCCAACCTCCCGCGCGCCAGCCGCACCTCGAGACTCTCGCCCTCCAGGTGCTCCATGGCGATCCAGGTGCCGCGCGTGGGGTCGTCGTCGATGTCGTAGATGGTGACGATGTTCGGGTGGTTCAACGCGGAGGCCGCGCGCGCCTCCTGGAGGAAGCGCGCGGTACGCTCCCGGTCGGCGACGAGGTCCGAGCGCAGCAGCTTGATGGCAACCGTCCGCCCCAGACGGTCGTCGCGCGCACGGTAGATGACCCCCATGCCGCCTTCACCGATCTTCTCGTCGAGGGTGAAGCGGCCGAGCCGATCGCCGATCAAGGGTTCCTCACGGGCGGATTCTAGGCCACCCAAAAGTGGCCCACCGAGGGGCTGGACAGCGAGAGGCCGCAGACCGAAGTTGTGACAGAATCCGCGCCCGTCCAGGGGAGAGGATCCAGAGGTGCCGGTTCTCGCGCTCGTCGCCCTCCTGCCCGTGCTCGCGCAGACGCCCCAGGCGGCCGCGGTGGACGCCCGCGTCACCGTGGACACGAGCGGCCCCACCACGCGCCTGGTGGTGACCGCGTCGCGCCCCGTGGCCTGGCACGTCTCGGCGGCCCCCACCGGGCTCGAGGTGCTCTTCGACGAGCCGCTGCGCCTGGACGTGTCGAGCGTGACCTTGGACGACCCCATGCTGCGCGGCTGGCACCTGGTGTCCGAGCGCCGCCTGCAGCTCCAGACCGGCCCTGCCTTCACCGGGCAGGAGACCTTCGAGCTGCGCAATCCCTGGCGCCTCGTGCTCGACCTGCAGGGGCGGCGGCCGGCCGGGCAAACGGGGAGCGCCCGGGTCGCCCCCGCCACCGTGATCGTGCTCGATCCGGGGCACGGCGGCGTGGAGAGGGGGGCCGTGGGCCCCGGCGGCCTGCAGGAGAAGGAGGTCGTGCTGGACCTGGCGCGCCGGCTGCAGGCCGTGCTGCAGCGGAGCGATCCCGGTCTGGCGGTGGTCCTGACCCGCGACGAGGACCGCCAGGTGGCGCGCGACGAGCGCACCGCCATTGCGAACCAGAACCGGGCGGAGCTGTTCGTCTCCCTGCACCTCAACAGCTCCCCCGCCAAGGGCGCCGCCGGTGCGGAGACCTACTTCCTCTCCGCCGAGGCCAGCGACGACCAGGCGCGCACGCTGGCGGGCGTGGAGAACGAGGCGGCCCGGCGTGGAGAGGTGGTGGCGCAGCCGGCGGCGGGGGGGACGGGGACGCTCGACCTCATCCTCTGGGACCTCGCCCAGAACCAGTACCTGGCGGAGAGCGGCCGCCTGGCCCAGGCCGTCCAGCGCGAGCTGAACGAGCTGGCCGGGACCAAGGACCGCGGCGTCCGCCAGGCCCCCTTCACGGTGCTGATGGGGGCGACGATGCCCGCCATCCTCGTGGAGCTGGGGTTCGTCTCCAATCCCGCCGAGGAGGCGCGCCTCAAGGACAGCGCCTACCGCGACCGCATGGTGGACGCGCTGGCCCGCGCCATCCAGGGCTTCCGGCAGAGGATCGCCTCCCTGCAGTGATCCGCTAGAATCGGCCGCACATGACACGCGTGGCGGTCGCTCTCGGGCTCCTCTTCCTCACCGGCTGCGCCTGCGGCGGACCGCGAGGCCCGGCACCCTCGCCCGCCGCCCAGCAGGCTCCGGAGGGAACGCTCCCTGAGCTGGAGCACATCGAGGTCACGCTCTTCTTCCCGGCCGAGGACGGAACGGTGCTCGTTCCGGAGAAGCGCCAGATCGTGAAGACGGCGGAGCCGGTGGCCCTGGCCAAGCAGGTGCTGGCGGAGCTGGTGGCGGGGCCGCAGACGCCGGGCACGGTGCGCGCCCTTCCGGAGAGCACGGTGCTGCGGCAGATCTATCTGACGCCGGACGGCACCGCCTTCGCAGACTTCGGGTCCGAGCTCCCCGCGGGCCTGGGGGGAGGGAGCGAGAGCGAGCTGATGGCCGTCTACTCCATCGTGAACTCGCTCACGACGAACGTCAGCGGCGTCACCCGCGTCGCCATCCTCGTGGGCGGCCAGCCCGCCGAGACGTTGAACGGGCATCTCGATCTCACGCGCCCGCTGGCCCCGCGGCAAGACCTGGTGCGGGGCTGAAGGGTGGATCCGCGCCCCATCGGCGTCTTCGATTCCGGCGTGGGGGGGCTCACCGTCTTCCGCGCCCTGGCCGCCGCCCTCCCCGACGAGGCGCTCGTCTACCTCGGCGACACCGCGCGCGTCCCCTACGGCCCGAAGTCGCCGGAGACGGTGCAGCGCTACGCCCGCGAGGCCTCGCGCTTCCTCAAGCGCCAGGACGTCAAGATGATGGTCGTCGCCTGCAACACCGTCTCCTCGGTGGCCATGGAGGCCATGGAGGAGGGGGCG
>Ga0070695_100000244_pt1 | contig 27051 bp, 38 predicted proteins | sample KBSK1252metaG_FD_65471 | JGI IMG/M metagenome (GOLD analysis project Ga0070695, IMG submission 65471) | Corn, switchgrass and miscanthus rhizosphere microbial communities from Kellogg Biological Station, Michigan, USA - KBS K1-25-2 metaG | ecosystem: Host-associated > Plants > Roots >...
AGAGTCAACAGGATAGCCTTAAGCATAAGTGGCATCCGGTCTATCTGGCGCTGCGCCTGCTTCTGGGGGGAGTCATCTGCAACTGTGTCAAGGGCATTTTGAACTCCACTGATGTCGCTTGGACTCCAAGGATTCGTTTTCTTACCTTTCCACACACTCTCAGCAATTCCATTTGACAACACAGCAGTCGGGTCTCCAGTAACTGTTCGTACTGCGTTTAGCAGGGCATCAGGGTCTGGAGGAGATGTGCGTGTTGTCGTGAACTCTGCGTAGTTCGCCATTAGTCTACCGGGAAGATGATTGTGAATGACTCATCAGTACCATTAGTACTGGTGGCCCAGTTAGACAAATCTAACCTTAGAATACCGATATCGGTAGTGCTCACGCTACTATTAACCTGTGTAATTGTTGCCGTAGCAGTACCTTGATTACCATAGCCAATTGTGTTGACTGTAGACGAAATGGTAAACGTTGATGGAATGGCCACAAACAATCGAAACGTTGCAGAACTAACGGATGAATTGGTGATTACAACTGAAACAGTCATGCTGCGACCAACCAGCATGTATCGAAATCCAAGTAAATCGCCCGAATCTACGGTCCATGTTCCTGTCGTGGCTGTGAAATCTCCCGAGTTATAGGCAACTGAAATCCAGTCACCTTGATAATGCTGGACTAGACGCCACCGCGATGAGGTGCCGTCATATTTGAATAGTGCTGCGCCAGCACCGGCTGCCAGAGACGTAGGTCCACTCGTCGCACTGTTGATAAGGCGATTCGCTGCCGAACTGCCTGCGTCCTGGTGCGTGAAGTCAACCTGACCAGCTCCAATACTGTAAATGTAGAGAAAGGCACCATCGACACCATTCGCCAGACCCGTAATGGTCAGCAGCGAGGCATTGTTGCATCGCAGGTACGAGACAAGGCCCTCAGCGTATGTGATGCTAGCAGGCGCGAAGTCGTTCTGTGTGCCCGTGCTGGTGGTTGTAACACCATTGACGCTCGCACCAGACATTGCAACCCACGATAGGTTGCCGCTACCATCGTTCTGCAGTACCTCACCACTCGCACCCTGAGCACCAGGTAGTGTGATTGTATACGTACCAGCAGCTGCTAGAGGCTGAACCGTGATAGTGCCCGACGTATTACCTGAAAGCTTGAGAGTACCCTTGGCGGACCCTGCTACACCCACGTCGAGTGTGCCAGCACTGATAATAGCCTTAGCAACTGTCAGTGTGTCAGTTGCAAAGGTCATATCGGCATCGTCTACCAGCCGACCATTCGTTGTCGCGAATGGAACCCGCCCACTCGTTAGTCGACTACCATTATCCAGCACGAAGCCCTTACGCGCTGGTCCGGTCGTTATGGTTGCGAAGAAGTCGTCGGTGGTGAATTCGATAGCACCAGCTTCTGGGCTGGTCATGACCGTGCCAGAGGTCAGTTTGATGGGAGCACTAGACGCAGCAGCACTGCTGGCCTGAATATGCAGTGAGGCTGTAGGGGCGCTCACACCGATACCAGTAGCTCCACCAAAGAACGCAGCGGCGTTGACGGTTGTCGCCCCAGTCGGGACTGCAACGTGAAGTCCATAGGCATTTGTGACAGCAACATTCAAGTCGTTCGCAGGCGCAAATACACGCACACCATACTGAGTTGTTACGGTTCTAGCTGCGTCCGCTGTCGAAATAGGAGTAATACTCAGCGCGGTATGCGCAAGATTGTTTCCTCCGTCAGCTTTTAGAACGGCACCATAGTTGACACCAGTCAGGCTACCTGACGAGGCAGACAGGCTCTCGAACCCCGACGCCGTACTACCACTACCGATACGCATAACTGCAGTAGTAAGTAGTGCGCCATTTTTGCCAAATGCCGAGTTGGTGCTGTTGACAACGAAATCACCACCATTACGAACAAGCACACCACCGTTCACATCCAGCGTGACGGTTGGTGCAGCGGTGCCGATACCCAAGCGGTTGTTGGTGTCATCCCAGAACAGGTTGGCGTTATCTTGTGTAAGGATCGTGCCATTACTGAATATAACGGAACCGCCAGAGAACGACGTAGATCCTGTACCACCATGCAGTACGTTCAGGGTGCCGTTGATGTTGTCTGGTAAGGTAATTGAACCATTCCTGACATCATCGTAAAGCTCCTGAAGCATCGTGTCAATCCACTCGACCTGTTCGGCATCAAGTGGATTCTGGAGGCGGAATGGTTGTGAACGCGGTGCCATTATCTGCGTCCTAGTTCAACGAAGGGAATCTCGATGCCATAAATTTCAATTGGCTCGTTAGCGGCTGAGTGCTGGAGGTTAAGTTTGACCATCTTACCATTCCCAAGCCTACGTAGTCTCTGTCTTCCTTTGGTCATGTCGTAGTTTATGGTTCCACCAGGGGAACTGTTTAGGTATCCTATTGTGGGAACAACTGCTATAGTCCCGGAAGACTGCGCCTTACCTAGAATTGATAGCTCACCAAAGTGTTTGTCGATGTCTGGTGAGGAGCCGTCCATAAACTTGGTATCTACGTCGATGGCGATGCCGGTTGCCAGGTCATCCACGGCGTCCGTTCGTTCCTTCCACATGAAACCATTACTGGTTCCAATGGTTGGTAGGAGGGTGTCGTTGGCATCTGGCATGACGAAGGAGCAGGTTGGAGTCCAGCCATTCACGTCACATTTGTGTGGTCCCCACCAGGTTTTGTTCTCGATGTCATACTCGACCCACCGGTTTTCAACAGATGAGCCCGCAGCTGCCAGGAACAACTTATATCTGTTCCTGATTGGATCGACAATAGCGAAGGCATTTTGGAATCTGGCGCGGTTAAAATAGGTGTCGGTGGAGAACCAGCTTCTTACTTTGTTATCGGAGATGGACTTTATCCCATTCGAGTCCCACTGGTAGACGCCATCTTTCCACAACCAGTAGGCTACATCCCTATACACTTTAACTGACTCGTTAGACTCTACGCCGACGTTCTCAGACAGCTTTACTGGTCTGAAATCACTTGAACTGGTTCCAGTGATCTGGTGGATAGAGTTACGGCGTCCAACCCCCAGGGCCTCTCTCCTGGCTATCAATGAGATGATGCCCCTGGTATCTTCACCTAGCCTTGGAATCAGGATGGAGTTGGCAGTGGGCCAAGCATACATTGCGCTGGCCTCAGAGAATCGTAGGAACTCAATTGCTATCTTCGAAACTCCCCACAACCTACCACGCCATTCTGCTACCAGAGACAGGTCGGGTGATGTTCCTAGTGTTGCAGCAGAGAGGAGCTGAAGGGATGCATCGGATAAATCGTCCTGAATACTGGTTTGGGTGTTGCCATCTACGACAATCCAGGGGAAGTAGGTAGACCCGCCAGTTGTTGTTCGGTAGAGAAGTGTCTCGGTTACGTCATCCTCGGAGATGTCTAAGCCGTCGGCCTTTAGATATTGACCTGAGATGGCGACCGCTGCGCTCGGCAGACCATAGTCACTCTGGGTGATAATGTTTCCGTCCGCATCCTTGATACGGAATGTTTGTTTAACTGTGTATGTGCCAGTTAGCGACCCACCTGCAGCTCCACTCAATGTGATTGTTGTACGTGGAGGTTTTGGAGACAGGACCCTTACAACCCCAGCTCCATCGATTATCACTGGGCGACTTACGCTATTCACCAAGACAACGTAGCGGCCAAATATGGCCCACCTTGGGAGCAGGGTGCTATCGAGTGTAACACCAGATGGAAGGGTTAGTGTAGTTATACTTCCAGCCGTGTTAACAAACTGTAGGGATGTTCCGGCTTGGATGATTGTAAAAGCCATTATGATGTAAGCGCCACGAAGACGCCCTGACCCTCGTCACCATTGAGAGCTGTTGTGTGGCTGGTCCAGGAGGTTCCGTTTGCACTGCTCACTAAGTCGTCAGTGCTGCCACCAGAGGTGGTTCCTGAACTTATATAGATACGTCCGTTGTGGACGTAAGCGTTGTTTAGCTGACCTGCAGTAGCAGAGCTGAACACAGTAGATCCTGTGGTTCCGTCCCACTTACGGATGACTTTCTGTGCGGTACCAGTGGAGCCTGAGTATAGGTTACCGCTGAATTCAACTATCGAGTAGAACCCATCGTTATCAGCAGTAGAGGTTGATATATCAATTAGAGACCATACCCCTAGCGTTGTGCGCTTTCTTATCTGACCTGAGTTGCCCAGGTTTGATACAGTAGTGACATAAAGCTCACCCTTATAAGTAGCCATCTGTGTAACAATGAACTGCCCGGTGGGCATTGTTACATCAAGAGCCCAGGCTGTGTCAACGAGCGGGCGAATCCAATATATGTTGGCTAGGTTAGAATGTGTCCTACGAGCTGTGCCCAACCAGAGACGACCAAGATAATACCATAAAGAGTAAGGGACGTGACCGGTTGTAATGGTTGGTCCGATTTGTGTAAGGGCCGCGTTGTCAGGGTTCATCTGGAACACGCGACCACGGAAGTCTCCGTCAGTCGTTCCGCCGTCTAGTGTCGCGATGTAGATGGTGTTGTTAGCAGCTAGCATACTAACAACTCCCCTAGAAAATGTTCCTACTCCTACATCTGGGTTATAAGGAATACGACAGAACTGCTTATCAACAACTCCATCAAACACCCTAACGGTTGGACTGGTTGATCCGGCTGTGAAGTCGTTTCCGGCATAGTAGAGTCTGTTGTTTGATACACATCCTGGATGACCGTTATGGCTTGTGCTCACGTTGAAGTCTGAGACTGGGGAGGCACCAGATGATCTTAGTCCAGCGGGTGTCCCGCTGGTGTTAGAGCCTGTAGCCCATGCGTCTGTCGACTTCCTCCAACCTACTGCGCCGGTGCGAGCAAAGTAGAATGTGTGGATACTGGTAGAGTCTAGTTGGTTGAATAAAGGTACACCAATACCGCCCAGAATAGAGCCAGCAGCGGCGGTGCTGTTGAATTTAATGATTCCCGGTCTGTTCTTAATTCCAGCGTCAGCTCCAAGTGGGTCACCTATGACGTTCTGGGCCTTCGTGAACTCATCATCTTCAAGCTGGAGCTGGTTCTGGTCTACGTTTACTCCCTTCTTACCAAGAGAGTAGACAGCAATCTTTCCCTCAGACATTAGCCCCAATACTCCTCAAAGAATGCGTCAGTCACGGTGTCTTCCTGGTAGTTTCTGAGTCCTAGAGATTCCAGGATGTGCTGCTTCTCGGTGGCGTATACAGTGATCCAGTCTGGATCAACTGAACGGTCATCTCGTTCTTTGGCCCTGGCGAATGCTACTGTGTAGGCTACTAGAGCCTGGTCTGCTTCCCCAGGAATAGGGACATACTCTGACGCTACTTTTGCAGTCAGGGTTGGGACGTATGAGAAGGTGAGGTTGACTGCGCTGGTAACTTTAGGGCCTATCCTGATAACTGGAGCATCCACTGGAGAACCCGCGCCCTGGACTGAGTAGTAGATGACTGCGTTAGAGGGGTCGATTGGGTCCATCATTCTCGCTGCCCGGAAGATGTGATGGTTATAGTCCATTGGCAGGAAGATTAGGCCGAAGTTGGATGAAGTAGAGGTAGTGTCGCGGGGCTCAAGCAGGTATACTTTGTGGACATCTGTTGGAACACCACTCAGTGTGGTAGCTGAGGCTGCTAAGGTGACGTTAGTAGGATCTACAGTTAGGTAGTGCTCCTGCTTCAGATCAACTATGTCACGCCACAGGTCCTTGATGCCGTTGTTGATGATATCTATGAGTTCAGCTGAGGACCAGAAATTGGCCGTAGGTTCATTCAGATGACGCCTGGCTTGGGTTTCGATTGATGACAGGAGTGTGGCCATTAATTTGGAAGCTTTCCGTGAGATACCTTGAAGTCGTCTAGGATTCTAGCTATCTCTTTAACATTCACAGCTCTATCCTCAGGGGACTGGAGCTTACTCATCGCATTGAGCATACGATCTAGGATAGTAAAGCAAGCTGACAGAACATCAGCAGGAGAGGTAACGTCAGGGATGGAGGCATTCTCCATAGCTGACATGGCTGCTTTTACTAGTTGTTCTACATGCAACGGGTCGGGCTCGTATTCTTTGACGACGTAATCAACCATTTCCGCTCCAGTTATTTCTTGGTTAAGGTAGCAATTATATCAGAACAGACTTCCTTATAATTACTGATTGCAAACTGCTGGTATTCCTGGCTTCTGACTAACAAATCATCCCTGAGGGAGTATCCCCATTGGGCCTCGAAGTGGCAGTTATACTTGTTGTTGTGTGGTGCATTCGATGCTCGCCAGTCCTTGTTTAAGTAGTAGAACCAGAATTCTGATACTGGAGGCCACTGATGAGTTAGGTCACCGTAAGCACGACAGGAGGCCCAGTGTGGAACAATGATTGTGCAGACCCCATTCGGAACCAGGATGCGATAGAGTTCGTTACAGAAATCAATACGCTGGGACGCTGTAAGGTGCTCTATGAAATGAGAGGCGTGGGCCTCTGCTACTGAATTGTCTAGCCAGGGCCAGGGGAGTTTGGTTAGGTCAAGAACGTAATCTACGCCCTTAAAATCTATACAATCTACGCCTTTGAATCCGTCACGCTTGTTTGGTCCACATCCGAAGTCTAGCTTGAGTAGTTCCGGTTCCGATTTTCGTTTCCGCGCCATCCGTTCTCCTTACCATACGACATCACTAACGGGGTCTAAATGCCCTACCCGCACACTACAATCTATAGCACAGCGATAGCCGTGCTTTCTGAAATCTCCCCACGCATACAGGTCCTGGGTGCCTATGCCTTCCTTGCCTGCTAAGGTTTTGAACCAGGGCTTTCTTAGCTTGGGGTCCTTGAACATTTTAAGGCGCCATAGGTTGAAGCCCATCCCCGTCCCACAGCACTCCTGTAGTTCCCCAGCACGTGGCACCTGCGGCCGGAAGTTCACCACCGGGTCAGTCGGGTCTCCCCAAATCTGGGCCACCCCACCCTCCCCCTTCGTGAAGTAGAGGCCCCCGATACACGAATACTCCGGGTGGGCCTCCATCTGGGCGAGCAGGCTGATGACCCCATCCATCGGGGGAAGATTGTCCTGCTCCAGCGTGAGGATGTATTCCCATGTCGATAGCTCGGGGTGGGCAAGAATCTGCTCAATCGCGGTCGAGTAGGCATCCCCAACTTCCATCCCCTGCGCGAGTAGACGAAACACCCCATTATTGGGCGGAAACGCAAGATTCCAGTGAGACAGCGCGGCCTTCGCGGGGATAAGGGCCGCAGCCGGGATGATGACGATGATTCTCTGCCGCTTCCATGAGGCCCCCTTGAGTAGACGAGCGGAGGTCAGGCCCATGTTTGCGCTGTGCAGTCCGCCGAAGTCCTGAGAGACGAGTTGGGGCTTCATAGGATGAGAGCAGCCGTCGGAGCCGAGAATACCAAAATGGATGCCCCTGTTAGGGATATCCCAAGGGAGGAGCCCACTGCCTTCACGGCATCCGCAATTTTTGAAGTCAATGTGATAGGCGAGTCGGTGTTAGATATACTCAGTGGAACACCCACACGATACTGAGATCCATCGTTCGTAAAGAGCACATCCATTTCGATGACGATGGAGGCACCATTCCCCCCAGTTACATTTGGACTCATGCTGAGAACAAAAGCGGTAATCATTAGACCGTATAGTTCACAAAATTCAGCACAGGGACCCGTAGCAGGGTGGCGTTATTCGCGCCAGTGATTTGACTAAAGGGCACTGATGCGCCAACTCCGTTACTGAACTGACCCCAACCGGGATACACCTGATTTGAAGCATTAGAGTTCGATAGGAAAGAGCCAAAGAAATTCACGCCGAAATACGATATGGCGAGATTGGATGCTGTATACCAATTCGCACCGGCTGACGACGTGGATGATCGGAATCCAATCCAATACTCGCCGGGGGTCAGGGCCGCATTCACCGGAACAGATACCATCTTCAGATTACTAAGCTGCCCTGTGGAGTTATTGGAGGTGTTTGTCCACGCATACGTCTGTGACCCAGACGACGCCGAGGATAATGTTGAACCAGACTTCGTATAGAGCACAACCGAGAGACTAATGGTTCCTGCGTGGCTAGAATTCGTCGAAGTGGATAACGATAGCCAGATGAAGTGGTTCACCTGCGAGAAGCTCAAATTTTGAGCCACAAACCACGGGAAGAACACGCCATTACCACCTGTTGCAACTTGCAATGTCGCAGTTTGCCCGCCCGGTGGGTGCAACCATGAGCCTGAAACTGTAGCTGTGTCACCAGCATTGGGAGCTGATAGCCAGAGAGTGTTTGGGCCTCCAGCTGCGGTGGATTCACTTACTGTGATGTTGTTGGTGCCTGCTATGACCCAATTGATACCAGTTGACACTCCGGTGTTTCCTGCAGTGTTACCTGTATTAGTAGCTCCGAATGCCTTGATGGCTGACTGATTAGTTTGGTTGAATGAGGCAGTTGCTGTTACCGTGGAACCATTAAGACCAAACGAGACGTTGTTGCTATTACTTAAAGTAAAGGCTGAAAGGTTGTTTGAGGTAGTTCCGGCGCTCAGGTTAATATTAGTTATCCCGCCCCCACCTGCTCCACCTGAGATAGTAATTGATGAACCATTTCCACTTAGGGTGATGTTAGCTCCACCATGTAGGAAGATAGTGTTGTTGTTGGTGGCGTGGAAGGTGGTTGTGCCTGCTGTGTTACCACCTAGGGTGATGGCGTTGAAGTTGGTGGATTGACTGGTCAAGGCATTATGTGAACCAACTATGGTATGAGACCCACCCGCCCCACTTGATAGTGAAAGGGTAATTCCATTGAGGTTCGTAAAGGCCAAGCGGGCGACCGTGCCGCTCGTGGCATTATCACTAACCGTCCACGAGCTGTTGGTGACTGTTGGGACTGTGTAGGAACCTGTGATTGCTGAGCCAGCGGATGTTCCAAAGCTAAAATTGTTGGCGTTACTGAATGAGAGTGTTTGGAACGCGAAGCCACCATTGGCAGCCGTGACGTTCTGGTTGCTTTGGCTGGTTAGGTAATCAGTTTTTACTGTGGCTGTGATAGTGCTGGCGTTCAGGCCAAAGCTAACTCCATTGCTATTACTAAAGGTGACTGCAGTTAGGTTATTAGATGTGGTCCCTGCACTTATGTTTAGGCTTCCACCTCCACCACCGGCCCCACCAATGATGGAGACGGTGCTGCCATCCTGGGAGAGGGTAATGTTACTTCCACCGGCCAGAACATACAGTCCTCCACCAATTGTAGATGGAGTTCCAGCTGTGTTACCTGAAATGGCCTCAGCTATCGACGGGCCAGATAGGAATAATAGCGGCATTAGTCTCTAGTTAACCAATTCACTGTCCCTGTCCCGCTGGCCATCTTAATGTATATAAGTGATAGTGAGATGATTGGGATGGTGACAGCTTGTCCTGGGGTAAGCTTGATATCCTGTGACAAGGCACTACCAACGAGGACGTTGGTGGTATTAGCTGGATCGGACTGAATTAGGGCCTCTCGGCAGTTTGGCTGGTTAGTGGCTACAGCCTGCGCAGTGGCCGTAAGACCAGAGACTTGACCCGAGAATATTCGTCCACTAACATATGCCATTGTCGCCTTATGAATCTATAGAGTAGCTGCCATCGAGTGAAGTGTGGATCGGAAGCATGGAGGATGAGATCTTCATCCGCTGAGAATGAGAGCCTGGTGCCAGCTTCGTGAATGCGGAGCATTATAATAGGTAGTCTGCACCGATAGAGAATGTAACAGCGTTAGTACCAACTGTTGCTACTACTCTCCACTGAGAGGAGATGAATTGGCTGGCCTCTGTTGATCCGTTAGCACCACCAACAGCTGCTGTGATGCCAGGATAGACTGTTAGTGTTCGAGTTCCTGTGGCTGTGAATGATACCGAAGTAGCGGTTGTGATATCAACATAATTGTCAGTTAGTGGGTCCTTGCACTGGATCTTAACTACTAGGGTTCCAGCACCACCAACGCTAGTGATATCTATAAACAGACGCACACCCTTAGCACAGGGATTGAATAGGTCGTCTGAGTTGTAAGTAGCGTTCGTTCTGGAAAGAGATGGAAATATGATACCAGCAGTCAGCGTCGAGGCGGCTGCGTTTGCTCCAGAGGTTGGAACGGGTTGATTTACGTGAGTACTTGCCATTATATTCCTTAAAAGAGGGGGGACCGAAGTCCCCCATCTGTTATGGTGCTATTGTACCGAGGTTGAAGGACTCGACGTTCCACTTTGTGGCCGTCACTCCCAGCACAGTCAGGGACGAGCCCTGGACTGCTGCTGATGTCCAAGTACTGTTAGCGCCTGCAGTACCGTCCTGTAGGGTTGTACCTGTGAAGGTTACAACGTGAGCGAAGTCAGTACCAGTTGTAAGTGTGATGCGGGTACCGATTCCAGATGCACCGGGGGCTGCTAGAGTGTAGGCTCCAGCTGAACCCTTAGTTAGGTATGCTACTCCAGATACAACTGGAATGGCACCATCTGCGGCGTAGGAGGCAAAAGCGGCTTGGGCTGAAATCTCAAGTTCCGTTGTGCCTGAACCGGCTCCGTTGAATTTTAGCTTATTGTCATCAGAGTCAACATAGATAGGAGCTGCGTTAGCTTTCGCTGTAGTAGGAAACGCAGACGATCTACGTACAATATATTGAATAGGCATTTTATTTGAAAGTCTCTCTACCTTGGGACTCCCCACATGTTCAGCTGTGGGGGTCTCCGGTAGCTAAGTGATGATCTGCTGAACCAGATTTTAGGTCTTACAGGTCATACTCGCAGATTGAGTCACAAGCATTCACAATATGGTTGACCGCTTGGATCTAGATGACAAATAAACATACACGCGTATGCTTCTTTGGCAGCCACCGCGAGCGACGCTGCAACGAGCAGAGCAATAAGATATTTCTTCATTGTGCTACTCCTTCAGGTTATGTGCTTACGATTACGAACCCATCAGCTGCGTCAGCGGTTGCTGACTCAGTTGCACCACCAACTGCGGTTGCAGACGAGATGGCCAAGCTGGTTGCGAACGGGACTCCGTTTGGATGAACCAGAATATACTGCTGACCCGTTGCGTTGATTTTCTGGGTCGCCAGGGTTGTGGTTGTAGCGGAGTTGTCTGCAGCATCGTGTAGAGCTACGAATGCAGCTGTGGTACCCGTGGTCCTACGAGCCTTTGCAAACCATACATAGAGAGTGCCAGCACCAGTTGTTAGGTCTGTGCCTAGGTTGGTAACTGCCTGCTCTGCTGTGAACGGAATGAACTGTAGGTCAGGGTTGCCCTTGTTTGCTGCCCAATGAAGGAAGAAAGCCTTTATTGCGTAGAAGTGGTAAGGGCTGATTGCGGACGTGGTTGTGCCTAGTGGTGAATAGACGGCGTTGTAAGCCTTCTGTCGGACCAGGTTAGCATTCTGTGTTGATACAGCCATTGTTTAATCTCACCCCATCGTGGGGTATCGCCATCACAGCTTAGACTGGTGATGGTCAGCCCCAACACCTTAGCGGGTGTGGATCGCTTTGGTCTGTGGTATCCACATGTGGGACCTAAGACCAATCCGTTTGTTGTATAATCCCCAAGCATCCTTGCTGATACTGGTTAGATGTTCGTCCTGCTTTGCAGCAGCATCCAGCTCGTCCTGTTTGTCGTAGGCTTCCAGCATTGCATTCACCTTCTCATGGCCTCCGAGGCGGTGTGGTGCGCGCCTGCGAAGCTCCTCGAATAGGTAGGGGTTACTCCAGTTGGCAGTAGCTAGAATGGTGGTGACAGGAATCAAGTGGTAGCTGGCAAGCATCCTGGTGTCTGATTCTTTGAACAAGACATCATTCACTATGTTTGCCGATAATGCAGGCTTCCTGCGCTGTGCTAGCCTGTAATAGAACCCCTGCCTACTCGGCACAACTACCAGGGAGTTATCGAAATCCCATAATTGTCGTAGCCACCAGGTAGGGGGTCCTGCCAGTTTGAACTTGTTCTGGTCGGGGATGTAGTTAGTCACGGCTAGGGCTTCTCGAAGCCTACAACATCAGTAGTGCCTGGGCCATTGATTGGTGGGTTGGTGTCATTGCGGGTGTATAATCCACCTGCGCCTGGCACAACTACCACCGGCACAGCTCCTCGAAGTCTACGTGAGCTGAACAATTCAATCTCCTTAGACTGTTCTATAGGAGTCGTGGGGTCGCCCTGCTCTTTGATGCCAACCAAGTACTGCAGTTCACCAGTGGTGAAGTCGTCTGAGCCCATCACTGGGTTCCGACGCTTGATGGCTTCCGCGATTGCGAGAGGTAGGTTGGGGGTTTCTCCAGGCTGAACCTGATAGGTCCGACCATCCCAAGTTCCCTCTAAAACTCTTTTTGTGCGATTGACGAGTGTAACGTATTCCATTTTTTCCCTAAATGATGGTGGACCACCACAAGGATGATCCACCATTGAATGCTAGTTTTATGAACCAGCTGCGCGCTGAACAACCAAGCTCTGACCAGTGATACCGTCGAGTCTGGCGCAGTATGCTGGATATTCAAGGAAGTACTGCTTCCTCATCCTATACCACGCTTCGAAGGCGTCACGAGCCGAGGTGCCTGTTCCGACACGCCACAGGACTGAGCCGTCCTCATCGACCCACTTACCAGGCTCGCTGACGTACTCCTTGAAGCCTGCGTTCTGTAGGTCAAGGAAAATCATCACGTCGAGTGGGAAGTCACGGAGGGCTCGCACTGGGACATCACCGAATGGAATGTCGCCCTGCTTGAACGCCACAGTGGCTGGGTCTGGCCTCAACAGAGAGGCTTGAGTGTAACGACGGTCAGCATCCGTTAGCTGGATGACTAGGCGTCGAGTTGAGTGATGTGCTAGGATCATGCTGATCTTACCGTTCAGCTTCTGGTCAACAATGTCGCTGACACGCTGAATCAAATCAGTTGATAGAGCACCAGTTGAGGCGGTCACGTAGCTGGAGTAGGCTGGAACCGCAGTGCGGTCTAGACCATAGTAGGATGCGCGGTACGTGCCGTCATCTACTAGAGCCATCAAACCCCACCAGGCGTGCTCGAACGATGAGTCGAGAACGTCGGTTACTGCTGAGTTTGCAACCTGTACCAGGTAGTCGTTGTCAGCCCAACCAGTGAAGGTTGCGGCGTCGAAGGTTACCTGAGTGCCAGCGTTGTTTACTGCTATTACCCTACGGACTGAGGTTCGTAGAGCGCCAGAGGCTGGGTTAACTGCACCAATCTGCATACCGACGGAAATGAAACGGTTTCCGAAGTTAGTATTGGTGATTCCACCTGGATTGTCAACTGGCCAAGTTGCGCCAGTTGCTGCACCGTTTAGGAATGCAAGAACGCCTCGACCGTCTGAGTTGAGTGCGTACTCGTCACGTCGGGCCATGTCGTCGATTAGGTACTGCATCTCGGACTTACGTGCTGAGATGAAGGCTCCTTCGTTCGACGTGGAGTCCTGCATGACTTCCCAGGTCATACGGATACGTGAAGTCAGCTTGCGCTGATCCACGAACATCCGTGAGTAACCCTGCTGACCGGCGTCAGCAAGTAGTGTATCTTCACCCGAGAACATGGGTGAGATGTTACGTGAGGTGTGCGATAGACGGACAATCTCACGACCCCTGAAAGGTACCTTTTCTGTCTTGATTAGGTCCCGTAGGGGATTCTTGTTATTTACACCCTCAGCAACGCCCTCTTCAAAGCTCTAATCCATATCTTCATATTCGATATGGGATGGACTGTATCTTGATCCCAGTGGGATCTCACCTATTCAGTCTCTCGACCTTCTATTAAGTAGCCCTTTTCAGTGCCTTTAACTTGGCAACTGTTTCCACCCTCAAAGCAGCAACCTCAGAAGAAACACTTCCGTGTTTCTTGATATATCCAACTTCTTTTTTAAATAATTCAAGAAGTGTATCTACTTGTTCTGCTTTGACGTGGAGGTAAGGGCGAATTGCTTCGAGAAACTCTCGAACTTGTGCTTTCTTAGAAAGCTGCCATTGATAGGCGGTTCTTCGTTTCCCGTCCTTGAACTTCTGAGTGGAAGATCTTCCAATCCCAGTAATCTTACCAACCCAAATAATAACATTTTGATTGGTATTGCTAATATGAACACTTGAATGACAATACGGAGTTCCTTGAGGATTTGGATTGGCATTGTAGTATCCAATGCAACCTTCACCATCAAAGAGCCCAGCGATATAAGATTTGTCAGTTTCCGAAATGTTCATGTTCAGGGTATAGCTTGGTTCGGGATTAGCATTTCAGCTTTCCCCGAGTTTAAGTGAATTTTACAGATACATTACTGTACCAGGAAGCCTTTGACTTCCTTGAAGATGGCATCGAGGGCCTGTTTATCTGCGCCCGCCCACAGCTTTCCCTCAGGGGACTGAGTGAACTGTGAAAGCCAGCGCATGGAGGCTGATAACATTATGTTACCTGTTGCCTAACCTGTTGTTAGGGCTTAGCTGTAGATTGATATAGTGCCCAAGCAGCAGCGGCTCGTTCATCGAGGTTGTTTGGCTGGGGAGCTGGGGTTGCCCTCGGAGCACCACTAGGAGTATCCTGTGGGATTGGAGGGGCACCCGAAGCTCGGCCAGCTACCGTAGCGGTAGCGGAGCGACGAACGGGGTCAATGAAGCTGGACGTGAATGCTCGCCAAAAATCTTCAATTAGTGTTGGATCACTGGCATAACGAGCAGTCAATTCTGGTGAGGACTGTACGAAACCTGTGAAGGCTGAATGAAGTTGCCCCTTAGCTTCCTCGTTGAGTGGTCCACCGAGGGCCTTGGAGGCGTGGTCATACAGTCTATCCATAGTCTGGTATGCGTAACTCTGCCAGTAGTGCTTGTTCTGTGATTCCAGGTCTCCAGCACGTTCTAGAAGATCTAAAACGTCCACACCGCGTTCCTCTAGTCTGGCCAGGTTTGGGAATAGTTGGCTAAACTGTGATTTGACGGCGTGAACCTCAGGGTTTGGTGGAGGCTGAACCCCTACCAAGGCATGAAGTTGAGACTGTATCTGATTCAATCGACCCTGATACTCAGCTTCTCGTGCAGCAAACTGTTCGTTTGCCTCACGCATTGCTGCTTCTCTGGTCTCACGAATCCTATAAGAGGGAACATAGCCCTCCGGTGCCTGTGGTGTCGCTACAGGGGCGGCAGTCGGTGGTGTCGCTGCGACTGGAGCAGCGGGAGCACTCTGAGCCGGTGCGGGGGCTGCCGTTGGTATCGCTGACGGTCCAGCGTCCCCCTCGTCCCACAGTTTACCTTCTGGTGACTGTGTGAGATGGGTTAAGAAGCGAAACGATGTGTTCATTTACTCTACCTTTGGTTTCGCGGTCAAGTTCCGCGTGGAGTTATCACATCTGACATGATGTGATGGGTTGTCGGGTTAAGCGGGTCCGACTTTCTGGGCAGTGGCTTGTCCTGTGCCCTTTGGCTGCCCCGAAACGGGAGAGCCGGAGTTCTGATTAGAGTTTGACATGGCTTTTGCACCGCCTTGAGCGGGTTTGCCCTTAGGTTCGACCGGTTTTCCATCTGGGCCTATCTCTTGGGGCGGTGCAGCTAGCATCATGAGAAGTTGGAGATGAGCTGTGACTATTTGCTCAACCATTGGGTTCTGAGCCATCAACTCACGCATCCGATCACTGTTTAGCCACTTCACCCGCTCGCTGTAATGGATGAGAGGGTCATGCCAGGGCTTTATAGTGAGTGGAGAGGGTCCAACTGGCTGTTTTATCCACCTTTCGAAGGTGTCTTGGAGCTGTAGGGCTGCCTGGACGTGGATATCGAGTGATGGAGACAGGTCGGAGAGGCCGAATTGGGTCAGGAGGGCGTAGCGTTGGTCTGGATCTTGTGGATTCAGGAGTCCAAGCTGGTTTGCTTGCTCGATTGCGGCCCTTTTGCCCAGTGCAGTCTTGGGCATCGTGCTGCCATCTTCGATTTTGATGGCGATTTGTGCCTGAAGTTGGGCATTTTCAAACTGTTGGAACGTGTAGCCCCGATTCTCACCAATAATGGCCCAAACTCGTTGCTGTGGACCAAATTGACGCTCCATTTCGAGTGCCAGGGAGTACCAACGACGATACATCTCGCCCCTGGACTGGAAAACTGAGCCGAAACGTGACTGTGACCTCTCGACGAGGAGCTGGAGGGCACTGAATGCCTCAACTCCAGCTGGTTTTTGGCCCTTTAGGATGTCGAATGCTCCAGAAAGGTCCTCGATGTCCTTTAGAATCTGCTCACGGAGGTTCCAGAGAGAAGTTGGGACCTCTTGACCACCTAAACGCTCAGGTTTTCCCTGCCCACCTACTGCAAGAGGGTTCCACTTCATCACCAAACCGGGTTCTCCGGTGAAATGATCGATGCCTGCCCCCTCTGGAACGACCCAGACCGGGTTAGCCATCCTTTGGATGATGAGTTGGATGAGAGAATCGAGCTGATTTAACTGATCCTGCTTGGTGATGAGTGGAGAGATGGCCGAACGGCCCAGTAATCTACCTCCCATGTGCTCGTATTGAGCGTGGACGAATGGGAAAAGCGGGCTACCTTCGATGTCTTTGTATGGAATTGGCCCTGGAATGCCCTCTTCTGGTACTTGGAGCAGAATTGGAGACTTGTCCCCTATCACTCGCATCACTAAACCTTGTGGGAACTCAGGTGTGGGCTTCATCCATAGTTCGTATTCAGTGACTCCTTCGACTGTGTGAGAGCCTGAGGAGCCAAGGTAGGCGAACTGGGAGCCTGTGCCTACGTCATTAGCTAGTGCGAGGGACTTGAATATCTGGAGGGAGCGGTCTGATGGGGACTTTTCCCATGTAATCTTGTTCACAAGTTCGGGCTTGTTGGCCTCGAACCAGTGTTTGTCGCGCCACCGCAGCCTAATCAGGTATGGAAGGTCATCCCAGCGGGTAATGTTGGGAGCGAAGGCGTACTCGAATGGGGATAGGGCTGTGGTTTTACCCTTACCGAATGGTAGATATTGTCCAGATGGCTTCCCGTCTGGACCCATCGCAGGTTGAAACTGAGATGAGCCACAGTTTGGACATGTTTGTCCAGCTTGAACAATAGCATCTGGTGGAAGTACAGCTCCGCACTGCCCACACTGTTCGTTTGGAACGAACATCATGTTTGTGCGTGTGTCTTTGTCCCAGCTGATTTGTAGGACTGCGTTGCCTGTGGTGATGAGCCAGAAGTCAGCCTCTCGCATCACCTGATTCATCAGATGCTCCTCGTGGATGAGAGGAGCCATCTGATCTGCAATCTCGGCCGCAGCTATACTCTGGGTGTCGTTTCCGACTGGCCTAGCTACTGTTTGTAGCTGAATAGCACCCAGGTTGGTGCGGATGGACTGAAGGATTTCGGCCATCTTATTCGTGATTGGCCGTGGAATCCACTTCTGCAGGCGCTTATCTACCCACTCTCTGCGGGTTGGGTGGAAGAAAATCCACTGACGATTAGCTACATAGTAAAGGTCACGAAGCCATTCACGTTCCCAAATCCATCTATACTCAATTGCTTCCCTCTTCAGCTTATCAAACATATCGAGCAGACGCCGCTCGTCGAATGGATTAGCTTGAGGTAAGGCTGCAGATTGAGCGTTGGGATTGTATTCACCCCCAGGTGGTAAGCCTGGTTGGGCGCCGACGCTGAAGGTATTTGGTTCGATAGCCATTACTGTTTAGTATCGTACGTTGGGTATCCGAACTGCTTTGCTAGCTTGTCACCAATATCCTCGAAGGTAAACTCCTCCATCTTGGTTTCGGCCCCTATCACGGGTGTCCTGACTAGTTCAGGGGTGGGAACTTTGATGTTGTAAGCTTTCTCCAAAAGGGCTGTGCGCTCCAGTTGGAGGGTGTTAACCTGCATTCGTAGCCAGTCGGATTGGATGTTAGAAGTCTGGACCTGATGCTTTAGTGAGGCGTTCTCGGCCCTCAGAGCTGCGTTCTCTGTGACGATAGTATCGACGTATTCTTTACTGATTTTAAACCAGTCCGCAACCGCTCGTGGTACCCACATTATCTAGCTCCAATACAGTCTGACACCAGTAATACCAGCACCAGCAGTGAGACCAATAGTGGTAACTGATGAATCGATGGCGATGGTAGTTGGATCAGTGTTATGTATACGTATTCCTGTATCACCTGTTATCCCCTTCACGATGATAGAGGTGGTGTTACCAGTTGGTGGTACGATTGTACAGGCTGTTACAGTGGTTCCACCTGTGGGAACTGAGATAGAGTTGAAGCCCGAGGAAAGGGTCTTTATCTCAATAGATCCTGGGGAGGCGGCGTTCGAAGCTGCGCTCAGGGTTTCTGTGCCCGAGACATCACCACTGTATGTAATTGTTATAGTTCTTAATGCTGTAGTTGCCATTAGGCCCAGAAATCTCCGGTTATAGTTTCAGGTTTCTCTTTGGGGTTATCTATTCTTCGCATCCGCTCGATTACTGCCTGGTCTTCTGAGGAGAATTTAGAGATATCACGACGTGTGTCGTTGTTGATGGCAGGATTCGGGAGGAGCGGATATGTCATTACTGCGTAGCGGATACAGTCTGGAAGTTCATCGTCCTTTTTATGGACCTTCTCGATACGCTTTGTTTCGTCCTTAGGGGAGACATTCTCCGCCCACCTATATGATTTCATCTGCTCGATGGTAAGAGGACAGAGGGATTGGATGAAGTAGAGCTGACGTTGGTGCAGCCATGACTTCACTCTCTCAGTGCCAGCTACGATGTCGTTCTCGGCAGCTTGAGTGATGATACGGTCTGGGGCTTGGGCCAACTCGATGCGCGGTTGAAGCTCGTTCTTGTTCAGGCTCCACTTCGCATTTGGGTTGTTGGCAAGGCGTAGGAGGTTGCCTTTGTGTTCTATGAAGGTCTTGTGACGTTCGAGGTATTCCCCTACTACTACCAGTCCCTTCTCGGTGGTAACTAGCTTGACTGCTCCGAATGGATGATCTGCTCCAGTATCAATACCGACCAGTACCTGGCGCCACTGGGCAATCTCGGGCCACTCTGGGATGATTCGCTTGATCTCCTCGTTGGTTCTGAGGATCTGGGGATCAACCAACGCACCATATACGGCCCCTGTGAAGATAACGAAGTCCGCCTCGTACTCTTGGCGGTACATCGTGTCGGACATGCTCTCTTTTTCTCTAGCAAGGAACTCTACTCCTTCTGGAGTTTGGAAGATTGGATTATCACAGGTCTGAGCATGTACGCCCCAGTATCCTGGGGTTCCGTCTTTGGCTGGTTTGAATAATTCTTTATATACCCAATCAAAACCTCTTGGTGAGGTAGTAAAGAAGGAGCCACCTTGTTTATCTCCAAGAGAAGGTCTGATGACATCCCAGTGAGCTTTGGTGAGTTCGCATACTTCATCAATCCACAGCCAATCTAGCCCCTGGCCTCGGCCCTGGTCGGGATCTTCGAGGGTTTGGAAGTGGATGAGAGAGCCGTTTTTGAGGCGAAGGTCGTTGAACTCAGAGGACCATTCCTTTACCCATTCTGGTGGGATAAGTTGTTGGAAAGCTGGGATGACGTAACGATGGAGCTTTGGGTTGGTAGGAGCACAGGCCCATCCGATGGTGTTTGGGATGGTGGCTTCTTCGGTGCCTGCGATACTACCGATACGTGACTTCCCCCACCTTCGGCCTGCGATAATAGTGAGTTTATCGAACTGGCGGATACCCTTCAGTCCACAGTTGGGACAGAAGGCATTTGGTGGGGAGTTGTATGGACTCTTGCATGGATTACACCACCGTAGGCGGCGTGCTCCAAGGAATTCCTGCTGATCCGGCTGGTAGATGAAGCGGTCAGCGGGATAATTTGCCCATTTTGGCATTATTTTGGTGAACTTTCTCTCAGTCCCTTAATAGCTGCTTCAGATGGACTGCCTGATTCTGCATCCCACTCTTGCCACGAACCACTGATGTACTGATAGTGTTTTCCAGATTTTGATTTGACAATCGTACCCTCAGAGTACTTCTTGTCTGGATTGAATGGTTCGTGAATTGAACGAACTCGGCCACGGTTTATTCGATAGCTGTCCCCACGGCCCTCGATGTCGACAACCATTTAGCTCTCGTAGTCGTTTTTATTGTGGAGGTAATAGTCAGCGTACTCTTCTACATCCTCGTTGCAGTAGTCATATGTGACGTTGGATGACTCTGGAGAGTGGCGCTTCTTTGGATCGTTTGGGGCATTCATAGCCTCATCAAACGATTCGCCTTTTGTCTTTTTTGGGAATGATTCTTTCGAGGGCAGAACGTCGGTGCGGGATGTTACTGGATATTTACTCACTTACATTCTCCTGTGACCTGTGGAGGGCCGTAGAAGGTGTTGATGGCGTCTTTGTCAGTGTCTGATAATGCGGTCATGAATGCACGGTAGCCTGCGCCGCTGGAAAGCTCATCTGCGGATAGCTTAGCAGCTACCTCGAAGAATACTGCCTGGATATGTTTGCTGGCTCCCAGCTTCTGGTCATCTATGTCAATTGCTAGAACTACTGCCTTCTTGTCGAGGGTGCAGCCATTGAAGTCCACGGGCTTAGCTGATACGGCCACGGAGAGGGCGAGGAATGTGAGTAGGGTGACTAGTGTTTTCATTTCTTTATCTTTTTCAGGGCTTCAAGGGCGTGAGACTTGTATTCCTTCTTGCCGCCTTTCGCAGCTCTTTTTTCGGACAACATGATTGCGACAGCTTGGGAACGAGACTTTACCTTGGGTCCACTTTTGGAGCCAGAATGAAGCTCTCCGTGTTTGTACTTGTGCATTACTTCGTTCCAGGGCAACTTATACTCCCAATGCTTAAAATGGGGCCAGGCAGTCTGGCCCCTCGTGGTTAGCCCTGATCCGATGTATCAGAGATGTCGTTTGAAATTGCTGATACTCTGTTTGAGAGAGCATCTAGATCTGCCTGAGAGACAGTACTACCAGCTGCAACCTTAGCCTTAAGGTCTGCAATTTGGGTCTCTAGTGCATCTACCCCTGATGCTACCTTATCTAGGGCTGCATTTACGTCTGCTAGTGTTGCCATCAGTTTGTCTCCATTCTTTAGCAGTTGGTGGTTTTGATAAGTGACGACTGCCAGCATCAGTCCTATCATGATGAAACCTATTATTTCCACTGTTTACTCCTAGTGAAAAGGCCCATTACGAAGGGACGAACGTCAGTTAGTCTAGGATTACTACGATGGATTCGTACACTTCAATTATGATGATTAGTATGTCAATCATTTTACTTCCCCTTCTATGATTCTTGGTCTGCCCACAATCTTACCTCTTGGTTGGGCTGAGGTGTCTGGCTGCTCCATCTTGATTGCTAATACTGTCTGTGGAGCGTCGTTGATGCCCTTTGAGTCTTGGAAGACTTTAAAGATGGTACCTTTTGCGGTTTCGATTGTGACCTTCTGGTCGCGGGCGTCGAGGAAGTAGTTAAGGTTTTCGAGGACCTTCGGGATAATGAGGTGTTCTACTTGGTCTAGGGGGTCGGTTAGCTTCAGCCAGCCATCCTTCAGGGCCTTAGAGATGTCGCTACTGAGGGTTGATGGGTGGATGCCAAGGCGCTGAGCTGCGTCCCGGTTGGTGATGTTTGGCTCGTCGGTGCGTAGTTTGAGCCATTCGGCTACCCGCTCCCTGGAGCGTACGTCGAGAATGGTTAGCCCAGTCTCCTTAGGCGGATTGGGTTGGGTACCCACAAGTCCCCCTCCATCTCCAGTTGGGATAACGAGGGCTTCCTGGCGCCTACGGCGTGCGACACAGGAGACACATTTGCAGTTTGGGTTCGTGTGTGCTGCTCGTTTAGGAGCCTTTGGATTTGAGAGTGTAAAAATTGGTCTAGATCCTGGTTGGGTTGCATTGCTTAAATGGAGCCCCGCACTACGCGATAGTGTCTTCTGGTGCAGTCGGTCGGTTACTGCTGGGCATGGTGGACGATAACGATCACTCGTCGGCCTCGTTGGGCTAGGTCAGGTAAGGGATCTAAGACGGCTTTAGGCCGAATTCGCCCATAAATTGGCGCCCTGCATCCCGAATTCCACGAGATGACCTCCATGACCCTGGGCTATCCACCCAAGTATGTGAAAGGCTACCAGCTGTAACGGTAGGGCATGGTTGCAGACTGCCGGAGTCTAACCGGCTTATAGGACGTTATGAGCGTCCGAGGATAACGACCCCCCAGCTGCGGCAAGCCTAGTTAACGTCCAGGCCATGACGTTCCCTGTCGGAGAAGTGAGCAGGCGATTCGCAATGTGTGGGGTAATTTATCACCGCTAACCCGTCCAGACAGCACGTTACGACCGTGCTCGCGGCCCCAGCAACCACATAGTGGAATTAGGCTGAGTATTATTAAAAATTTTTATACAGAAATTACATGATATAGGGTGGGATTAGTTACCGCCAACTCAGCTATTTAACTGTGTCCCAAAAAATTTGCCCACCCTCGCGTCCCGGTGGGTACCTTGGGAGGCTAGGACAGCGTGTCAGCGGTGGGGCGGTTATGAAGTTCTGTACATCAAGAAAGTGGAGCATATTGTACCATAAGTAGTACTGAGTTGTCAATAGGGTACTATTAGTGGGCTACTTTCAGATAAATATAGACTAAAATGAAGATAGCAAACATGAAACTAAGCATGGGAGGCATTTTAACATATCTCAGAAATGAAGTCAAGCTGGGAGAAAGTGAAAAGTTGAACAAAACTTTTTTTTCCCAATACTATATGTATATAGGGGAAAATCCTAAGCTCAGCAGTAACCCCAGCCATATTCTATTAAAATTTTACTGCCGAGTACCCCCGGGGGGGCCAAGGAGTCCCAAAGAGTCCGAGGGTGTCCCCCCATGTACCATAGAGTGCACTTGTGGCTGTCCAAGGTGGTGGCTGGAGTCATACTGCCTATGGTTGGGCTTCTAGCTCTAGGCTCAAAGAGTACGCTGAAGGCGTGGCGAGTACCGTCCTGAGCCATCGTGTACTACTATGTACAGCTGAATCAGTTCGTGTCATATGGACGGCATAGGCGTAGGTGTAAGACGTGGGGTGCTGAGTCTAACTCTCTCAGCACGTGAAACTTACAGTCTCCGCTGAGCCTATTCGCCGAAAGTTTCGCGAAGGTCCGCATTAGGCGCCTACTTTCGCCTCACTTTCGCTCCCCCCGCCGCTAGGCCCTTACCGGCCTGTCGCTCGTTCAACTGGCGCGATCGTGGCTCGTTCTAGAGGCATTCTGGTGCAAGGTCAGACCCTACTGCTGAGCTGGATTGGCCATCCGACGGTCAGCATACGGTATAGACGTAGCTGTAGGGTAGAAGCTCAGCAATAGATCCATACACTGAATGTCAACATGCCCTAACTGATAGAAAACAAACGAGATCGCTCGATTCCGCTCGACGAGCGAGTAGTGAAAGCAGACAGTTTTCATAGCTCAGCTGTTCTAGCTCTAGCAGAGCTAACTTCAATCGGCTCAGTACTTTAGCCCACTTGGCATCGGCTTGGCAGACAGAGCGGCAGCGGCGGTTTTCTCTCGGAAGCGGAACGGAAGCGCACACACACACACACACGCAAGCCTAGGCGTAGGACATAGGCAATGGGCGTAGACGCCCAGAAAGGATTACAGCAATGGCATACGGACAGAAAGCGAAGACGGACGTTCTTGGCGCAAACGACACGCATATCGACATCGCGACCGTGGGCGACGAGATCGTGTCGCTTCCCATCGCGGGTCTTACGGTTATCGTGCCGGAAGACTTCAATAAGGCTGGTGTCGTACTTGTGAACGCGCGACGTAAGGTCATGGTCGATATCGGCGACGGCCACTACGTTACCGTTACAGCGTCACTTTACGTCCAGCGTGACGCGATCAACGAAGCCGAGGAACTGAAAGTCAAAGGTATCGCTGCAGAGCGCAAGGCAAACGCCGACAGTAAGAAGCGCGAGGAAAACGAGCGTCTCGCGTCGGAGAAGCGCGCAGCGTTCGACCTTGGACAGCAGAGCACACTCGGGATGCTCAACAACGTCGATCAACTCGCGCGGGCGGCATCGGCGATCGCGAAGTTCACGAAGTAGGGCCATAGCGTAGGGGACAGCACACCCTACGCTCTCGCCTCATCGGCAACAACCGTGCCAGTGTCCAGAATAGTGGACAGAGGATGTCAAATGGTTGACAGTCCGGTTACAGTTGAGCTAGTCAGGGTTGAGGTGCGCGATGGAGTGGACACGCGTAGGTGCTCTCGCTTCTCTGGTGACGTGCCCGAGGTGTCACAGCGAGATAGAGCGTGAGGTGATGAGACTCGGGTGCCCGATCTGCAGACAGCGTAAGGTTGAGCGTACGCCTATTGTGTTGAGGCATCAACTCTACTGTAACGTGTGTGAGATGAGGCAAAGCCACGATGTGGTGATTGTCAACCGTGCAGCAACGGCCAAGTGCAGGGATTGCGGCGCTGAAAGAGGTGCGTGATGGTGTGGAACGTGTTGATCGAATCCGTTGCGGATGAGCTTACGTCATTCACGGTGCTTGGCATCGTGGCCGATGACGCCGACGCGGCAATCGAATTGGCGTTCAACGTCGCTGTTGTGGGGAAGCGTGAGGACTACAAAGCTCGCGCAGATGCTCGCGGGTACGAATGTGAATCTTGTGGGGAACCCAAGGTCTATGGGGCAAGCGAGCTTCTGCTGATGGTGGTGTGATGGCGATTGGAGAACCGAGGAAAGCATGAAGTGCTACCACACGGGCCTGCCCAAGTCGATGTGTGGGCACTGCAATGGCACGAAGCCCATTGAGAAAGAGCCGTTCAATGGGCGACCGCAGGATCAGGACACACCACGGTATGTCAAGGGGCGCGATAGTGCGAAGTGGATTGGTCGCGGGCGATCAACGGGTGAGATCGGTTCAGATGTGGTGAGGTGTGCTGCTCAGTCGGGTTCGTATCGTGGCACGTGGGAACCTCACAGCGTGTGGGGCGAGGAGCAGGTGTGGCGCTCATTCGTGGATGCCACAAAGAAGTGAGGTTATGACAACCCTAACCATCTACACCAAAACGTTCACGGCTGTCGAAACCTATTGTGGTGACGACATCAAGTATGTGGAGTCGTTCGGTAGTTGGTATTCGTTGCTCAATAAGCTCGCGGGCTACTTTGACTCATACGCCTACGTAAGGGTGAATTTTGAATAGATCGCTCAGGCCCTTCATTCCGCAGGGTGCCCCACTAGCTATACTGAGCGATCCATTGAAGGTTCACTTTACCGAGGCGTGTGGAAACAATCGGCGAAACGTGGTATAATAGTAGAAGCACCCACTCAACAATCAGGCTGGTGAGGTGCGGAGAGATGAGGGTGAGAATGAAAATGAACCGTAAGTTGGTGCTTGGACTGTTGCTGGCGTTGGCACTGGCATTTGGTATCGCCAACACAGCATACACCGAGAGCATCGTGCTGATTCTTGATGGTAGTCCGGAGAGTTGCTACTGCCGGGTGACCAACACAGAGACAGGACAGGTGACGTACGCCTGGTACACACCTTGTCCGGTCGGCAGCTAACCGGAAGCGTCGGCGCTAAAGGGCCATAGGGCGTAAGCCTTATGGCCTTTTTGTATTTGAGGGTGAGTTGAGGACACATTTCGTGCCCAAGGAGTCGACATGAAGCTCGAAGACATGGGAGAGATGAAGTCCACCACGTTCATCGGTGCGTGCAGGCAGTTCTTCGGCCTGAAGCCAGGACAGACCCTGAAGGACTTCGCCGACGAGATCAAGACGCTCACTCCGCAGGACAAGCTCGACCTGATCGCGATGTTCAGGACGGTCGGGTACGATGCGACGAAGGTGAGCTAGGCTTCACTCGCGTGGGGCTTGAGGGAAGGGGGACAGCAAAGCATCACCATGCTGGGAGGCTTGGTGCTGAGATATGACTCGAAGCTGCACCATAATTCTGTGGTGAACAGCTTCCTACCATCAAACCGGTTGTGGGATGGTTTGCCTGAGTCATGTCTTGCTGTCCCCCTTGGAGGATAACATGAGACTCTTGATCGCGAACGCAGTTCTGTGGCTGGCTGCTATCCTCGGCGTGGCGTTCTGGTTCATCCTGGGGTACATTGCGATTCACTTCCTCATGAAGTATTGGTGATTCATGAAAGACACGAAGTGGAAGGACAGAGGCTACATCACCTTGCGGTCGTATCGTGGGGTGTGGATCACTACCATCCTGCGCTCCGAGCTGACAAAGCGTAGGAAGGCGAGACGCGGCAGGTACGACATGAGGTGGTGGAAAGTGGTCAAATGATTGTCGATGAGATCCTGAAGGACCTGGAGGGCAAAGAGGTGTTTGACCTTACAACCGTCATGCCTGGTGCAGTCGTTGAGGTTCAGACCCGCAACAGCACCTACCTCCTCAAGAGGGATGAGGAAGGGAGTTGGACCATCGAGGGGAATGAAAAGTACTGCCCTACTCCCACAGAGTGCGCCGTGAATGGCAGCACGTGGGGTGGAAGCTGCCTGCTGTGTGACAAGCTTGGTGTTGGAATGCACATGGAGTTTTGCCTCCACAGTGGTCCATACGACGGCAAGCGCACCGTCACATCGCCCATCAAGGCGGTGAAGTATGTGGATGCCTGAAAAGGATGAATTCGAGCAGTGGTACCAGCACAAGAAGCAACTTGAAGCCCCTACTGATCCTTACTCCTACTACATCAATTACGAGCCGCTGATCTCGAAAGAAGCCGCAGACTACCTGGAGAGCTGGTTCCAGAAGGAGGCCAAATGTTCATCGGATTCCTAGCTAGTGTTGTCTGGATTGCACTCGTTGGGTACATCATTCGTCAGTTTCACACTGGTGGCTGGAGTGGACGATGACTGACAAGCTTGTAGATGTGGTCGTAAAGCGTTCCAAGTGGTTCAGGGGACAGGGAGCGAACGAGAGCTATCTCCTGGGTACGGATGGTCTCATGTGCTGCATGGGCTTCGCTGCCCTTGCACAAGGTGTGCCGAAGGAACGGATTCTCAACTACCAGACGTTTTATCAGACAGGAGAACTCCGAACTCCTGCAGGGAACGCGAGTAATAATAGGGTGTTAAATTCG
>Ga0070695_100000245_pt1 | contig 27029 bp, 21 predicted proteins | sample KBSK1252metaG_FD_65471 | JGI IMG/M metagenome (GOLD analysis project Ga0070695, IMG submission 65471) | Corn, switchgrass and miscanthus rhizosphere microbial communities from Kellogg Biological Station, Michigan, USA - KBS K1-25-2 metaG | ecosystem: Host-associated > Plants > Roots >...
GGCTCCTGTGACGACGACGGCGCGTCCCTGGAAGAGGGGCATGGTGTGCGCCCATTCTATGGCAGTCTCCTCGGGAGGCGGCTACCGTGCGCCGGGGGGAAGCGTTCCATGCAGCGTGCCGTCCTCGTCCTCGCCGCCGCGGTGCTCCTCTTTCCCGCCTGCAGCAGGGAGCGCCGCTCGAGCGACCTGGTGGCCGCCGGGCACGTGGAGGCCACCGAGGTGCGGATCTCGTCCCTGGTGGGGGGGAAGCTCGTCTCCTTCAAGCTCATGGAGGGAGACCGCATCGCGGCCGGGCAGGAGATCGCCCGCATCGATCCCACCGACATCGAGCTGGCGCTGGCGCAGGCCAGGGCCGAGCGCAGCGGTGCGGCGGCCCAGCTTGCGCTGCGCCGCGCGGGCGCCCGCAAGGAGGAGATCGCAGAGGGGGAGGCCCAGGTGGAGGCGGCACGCGCCGCCCTGGACGCGGCGGAGAAGGAGCTGCGGCGCCTGGAGGAGCTGCTCGTCCAGGGGGTGGCCCCCGCCCAGATGCGCGACGACGCCCTGGGGAGGCGAGACGTGGCGGCCGGACAGCTGGAGGCCGCACACCAGCGCCTGGCCGCCCTGCGCGCGGGCTTCCGGCACGAGGAGATCGAGGCCTCGCGCAGTGCCGTGGCCGCCGCCGACGCCCGCATCGCGCAGCTCGAGAAGAGCGCGAGGGACACCGTCGTCGTCTCCCGCGTGTCCGGCGTGATGACGGAGAAGGTGTCGCAGGAGGGGGAGACCGTCTCGCCGGGGGAGACGCTGGCCGTGGTGGCCGACCTCGGCAACGCCTGGCTCACCGTCTACGTGGGCGAGCCCGACCTGGGCCGGCTGCGCCTGGGGCAGACCGTGACCGTGGTCACCGACGACGGCGCGCAGCGGCCGGGGAAGATCACCTTCATCGCCTCCCAGGCCGAGTTCACGCCCAAGAACGTGCAGACCCGCGACGAGCGGGTGAAGCTCGTCTACCGGGTCAAGGTCGGCCTGGAGAACCAGGACGGCTTCTACAAGCCGGGGATGCCCGCGGAGGCCCGGCTGCGTGCCTGACCCGCTCGTCCGCGTGGAGGGGCTGGTTCGCCGCTACGGCGAGGTCCCCGCGGTGGACGGCGTCTCCTTCGAGGTGGAGCGCGGCGAGACCTTCGGGCTCATCGGCCCCGACGGCGCCGGGAAGACCACCACCCTGCGCACGGTGCTCGGGCTCCTGCAGGCGCACGGCGGCAGCGTGCGCACCTGCGGCCTCGATCCCTTCCGCGACCGCCGCCGCCTGTCGCGCCGGGTGGGCTACCTCTCCCAGCGCTTCTCCCTCTACGGCGATCTCAGCATCGACGAGAACGTCTCCTTCTTCGCCTCCGTGCACGGCGTGCGCGGCTTCCGGCCCCGCCGCGACGAGCTCCTGGAGGATTTGCGGCTGGCGCCCTTCCGGAAGCGCCTGGCGGCGCGCCTCTCGGGAGGGATGAAGCAGAAGCTGGCCCTCGCCTGCACCCTCATCCACACCCCGGAGCTTCTCGTCCTGGACGAGCCCACCACGGGAGTGGACCCCGTCTCCCGACGGGACTTCTGGCGGATCCTGGCCCGCCTGCAGCAGGAGGGGCTGACGCTCCTCCTCACCACCCCCTACCTCGACGAGGCGGAGCGGTGCGGCCGTGTGGCCCTCATGGACCGCGGGAAGATCCTGGAGCTGGACGCGCCGGAGACCCTGCGCCGGCGGGAGGCCGGCTCCGTGCTCGAGGTCCTGGCGCGCCCGCGGCGCACGGCGCAGGAGGTGCTCTCCGGCACCCCGGAGGTGACGGACCTCGAAACCTTCGGCGAGCGCCTGCACGCCACGCTCTCCCGCACGCCGCGGGAGGAAGCGGGAGCGGCTGCGGAGCGGCTCACCGCCACGCTGCGCGCGGCGGGGGTGGAGGTGGAGGTGGTCCGCCCCGTCCTCCCTTCGCTGGAAGACATCTTCATCGCCCGCATCCGGGGGAGGGCGTGAGCGCCATCGAGGTCTCGGCGCTGACCAAGCGCTTCCGCTCCTTCGTGGCCGTGGACGACCTCTCCTTCCAGGTCGCGGAGGGGAGCGTCTTCGGCCTGCTGGGGAGCAACGGGGCGGGGAAGTCCACCGCCATCCGCATCCTCTGCGGGCTGCTCTCGGCCACCTCGGGATCGGTGCGGGTGCTGGGGGTGGACGTCCTGGCCGAGCCGGAGCGCGTGAAGCGGATGCTCGGCTACATGACGCAGCGCTTCTCCCTCTACGAGGACCTCTCGGTCCGCCAGAACCTCCGCTTCTTCGGCGGGGTCTACGGCCTGCGCGGGCAGGCACTCGCCGAGCGCGAGGCCTGGGCGCTGGAGATGGCAGGCCTGCAGGGGCGCCAGGACACGCTCACCGGGGCGCTGTCCGGCGGCTGGAAGCAGCGGCTGGCCCTGGCCTGCTCCGTCCTGCACCGCCCCCGCGTGCTGTTCCTGGACGAGCCCACCGGGGGCGTGGACCCGCTCTCCCGACGGCGCTTCTGGGCCCTCATCGACGCCATGGCGGGCGAGGGGGTCACCGTCCTCGTCACCACGCACTACCTGGACGAGGCGGAGCACTGCGACCGCATCGCCCTCATGCACGCCGGGCGTCTGGTGGCGCTGGGGTCGGTGCCGGAGCTGAAGCAGGTCTTCCTGGGGCGGGCCGTGCTGGAGGTGACCTGTCCCGACTACGTGGCCGCCCTGCGGGAATGCGAGGCACAGAGCTTCGTCCATGAAGCGAGCGTGTTCGGGTCCCGCCTGCACCTGGTGGTGGACGACGTCCCCGGCGTGCGCGCCCAGGTGCTCGCGGTTCTGGAGCGGACGAAGAACGTGCCCGCCGCCGTGGAGCGGATCGTCCCCTCCCTCGAGGACGTGTTCATCCACTCCGTGGAGGTGGCCGACGCCGCCGCCGGCCGGCAGGGGGCGGCGTGAGGCGGATCCTGGCGGTGGCCCTCAAGGAGCTCCGGCAGGCGGCGCGCGATCCCCTGAGCCTGGCCATGCTCCTGGGCGTCCCCGCCATGATGCTGCTCCTCTACGGCTACGCCCTGAACTTCGACGTCAAGCACATCGCGCTGGCGGTGCAGGACGAGGACCGAACGGCGGCCAGCCGCACCCTGGCGGACGGGTTCTTCACCTCCGGCTACTTCGATCGCGTGCGGGACGTGCCCGCCGGCACCGACCTCGCGCGCCTGACCGAGCTGCGGGAGGCCTCCGCCGTGCTCGTGATCCCGCGCGGCTACGGGCGAGAGCTGGCGGGAGGCCGCGCCTCGGAGGTCCAGCTCGTCCTCGACGGCACGGACGCGCTCACCGCCACCACGCTGCTGGGCTACGCGCAGGCCATCGTGGCCGAGCTGGACGGCCGGCGCCTGCGCCGGACGCTGGTGCGCCTGGGCGGCCGGGAGGCCGCGGCCATCGAGTCCCGCCCCCGCGTCTGGTACAACCCGGAGTTGCAGTCCACGCAGTTCCTGGTCCCCGGGCTCATCGGCTTCATCCTCATGCTGACGGCGGTGATCTCCACCGCTCTCTCCGTGGTGAGAGAGAAGGAGAGGGGGACAATGGAGCAGCTCCGGGTGACCGAGCTGCGCACCGCCCAGCTCATCGTGGGGAAGGTCCTGCCCTACCTCGGCATCTCGCTCCTGGCCACGGCGGTCATCCTCCTCACGGCGCGCGTCCTGTTCGGGGTCGCCGTGCGCGGCTCCTACCTGGCGCTCTTCGCCGCCACCCTCCTCTACCTGGTGGGAGCGCTCAGCTTCGGTCTCCTGGTCTCGAGCTTCTCGGACAGCCAGGCCATGGCCTTCCAGGTGGGGGCGGTGTCCTCCATGCTCCCCGCCATCTTCCTTTCCGGGTTCATCTTCCCCATCCGGGGGATGCCGCACCTGCTGCAGTACCTCACCTACGCGGTGCCGACGCGCCACTACCTGATCGTGCTGCGGGGCGTGGTGCTGAAGGGGACCGACCTCACGCCCTACGGGCGGCCCATGCTCTACCTCGCGCTCTACGCCGCGGTCGTGCTGGCGCTGGCCAGCGTGCGCCTGGCCCGGCGGGAGGGCTAGCGGTGTACGTGCTCTGGCGGATCCTGGTGAAGGAGCTGCTGCAGCTCCGGAACGACCGCCGCATGATCCCGGTGATGATCGTGGGGCCGCTCATGCAGCTCCTCGCCCTGGGGTTCGCCGCCAACACCGATGTCCAGCACCTCCCCATGCTGCTCGTGGACCTCGACCGCACGGCGGCCAGCCGCAAGCTGGTGGATGCCTTCCTGGGCTCGGGCTACTTCGATCTGGTGGGGGTGGAGGCCACCCAGAGCGCCATCGAGCCGTGGCTCGTGGCGGGGAGGGCCGAGGTGGCGCTCGTCATCGAGCGGGGATACGGCGCGGACCTGGCCGCGGAGCGCACGACGCACGTGCAGATCATCGCCGACGGCACCAACAGCAACTCCGCCGTGGTGGGCCTGGGGTATGCGAACCGCATCGTGGCCGCCCAGGGGAGCGAGCTCCTGGAGAGGCGCCTGGACCGCCTCCCCGAGACCCAGCGGCCGGGGACGACCGATCTGCGGCCGAGGGTCTGGTACAACCCGGACCTGAAGAGCCGCTGGTTCTACGTCCCCGCCATCACGGCGCTGACGCTGATGCTCCTCACGCTCATCCTTCCTTCCATGGCGGTGGTGCGGGAGCGGGAGATCGGGACGCTGGAGCAGATCAGCGTCACCCCCATCCGGCCCTGGCAGCTCATCCTGGGGAAGCTGCTCCCCTTCGGCCTCATCGGCCTCGTCAACGTCTGCCTGGTCACCGCCGCCGCCCGCGTCGTCTTCGGTGTCCCTTTCCGCGGCTCCTTCGCGCTGCTGCTCCTCCTCACCCTGCCGTTCCTCGTGGCCATGCTGGGCCTGGGCCTCTTCGCCTCCACCCTGGTCTCCACCCAGCAGCAGGCGATGATGACCTCGATCTTCCTCTTGATGGTGCCGATGATCTACCTGTCGGGGCTCATCTTCCCCATCGAGAACATGCCGCACGCCATCCAGCTCGCGACGTACGCCATCCCCCTTCGCTACTACAACCACGTGATCCGCGGCCTCTACCTGAAGGCCTCGGGCCTGGACGTGCTCTGGCGGGAGGGGCTGATCCTCACCGGCTTCGGCGTGCTCAACCTCGCCGTGGCCAGCCTGCGCTTCCGGAAGAGCCTGGATTGACTGGCGCGGAGACGAACCCGCTGAGTTCTATGCACCCCATTGCCGCGCGGCGCCGCTCCCTGATCCTTGGAGGCGGGGCAGGAGGGATCTCATGAGAGTGCTCCCGCTCGTGTTGGCCACGCTCGCCGCTTCGTCCGCCTTGGGCCAGGCCGAGAAGCCGGCCCAGGCCGCCTCGGCCTTCGTCACGATGCCGGTCAAGGAGGTCACCGTCTTCAAGGACGGCCATGCCTTCGTGGTCCACGAGGGTCGCATGCCCGTCGATCCCACGGGGTACGTGGTCCTCGACCGGCTGCCGGCCCCGATTCTGGGCACGTTCTGGCCGTACTCGGCCCAGCGCGGCGTCGAGCTCACCAACGTGACGGCCAGCCGGCGGCGGCAGCCGGCCGAGCGCACCGCGACGGACGTCCGGGGCCTGCTGGCGGCGAACCCGGGCGCGACGGTGGATCTCGTCGATGTCGAGGGGAAGAGCGTGAGCGGACGCCTACGGGAGCTGCCGTCCCTGCCGGTCGAGGAACGGATCGAGGAAGGGGCCGCAGGAGAGAACCTCGTGCCTGCTCCCGGGTTCGTCGTGCTGCTGGAAACGGCCGATGGGGTCCTGGCGATGCCGGTGGACCGCGTCCGCTCCGTGACCTTCCGGGAGTCTCCGGCGCCGCGCTACGCGAGCGAGGGCTACCGCCAGCTCCTCACCCTGGGCTTCGCCTGGCCCGGCGGCCGTCGCGAGCGCGAGATCGACGTCGGGATGGCGTACGTGCAGAAGGGGCTGCGCTGGCTCCCCTCCTACCGGGTGACGATCGACGGGGCCGGCCACGCTCACGTGGAGCTGCAGGCCACGCTGGTGAACGAGCTCGTCGATCTCGAGGACGTGACCGTCAACCTGGTGATCGGCGTGCCGACCTTCGTCTTCAAGGAGACCGTCGATCCCATGGCCCTCCAGGCCACGGTCGCACGGCTGGGGCCGTACTTCGATAGCGGATCGGCCAGCGGCTACGCGCTCTCGAACGCGATCATGTACCAGGCAGCTAACGTAGCGGAGCGACAGAGGGACCTCGCATCGCTCCCCACGGCTGGCCCGGGCCCCGAGATCTCGGGGTCCGAAAAGGAGGAGGACCTCTTCGTGTTCACGGTGAAGGGGGTGACGCTCAAGAAGGGCGAGCGCATGGTGCTCCCCGTCACGGCGGGTAACCTCGGCTACCGCGACGTGTTCGTGCTCGACCTGCCGTTCGCCCCTCCCACCGAGATGCGCCCCAACGTGGGCGACGCCCAGCAGCGGGAGCTGGCTCGGCTCTTGGCGGCGCCGCGCTTCATGCACGTGCTGCGCCTCGCCAACACGCTGCCGCAGCCTCTCACCACGGCACCCGCCCTGATCTCCTCCGGAGATCGCGTGCTCGGTCAGGGAATGATCTCGTACACGGCCTCCGGCGACACTTGCGACCTCGCCTTGACGACGGCAGTGGATGTCAAGGCGACCAAGCGCGACCAGGAGGTGCGACGTGTGCCCAACGCCGTGACCGTGAACGGCTCCCCCTTCCTGCGGGTCGATCTCGAGGGAAAGATCGCGATCACCAACCGGCGCCCGCAGGCGGTGGAGGTGGAGGTGACGCGCGCGATCCTCGGGCATGCCGACACCGTCGGTCAGGGCGGCAAGGCCGCGATGTTGAGCGCGGACGACGACAGCGGCTTCGTGACCCAGCCGCCATGGTGGGGATGGTACGGCTGGCCGGGATGGTGGGGGGCGATGAACGGGTTCGGGCGGTTCACCTGGAAGGCGCGCATCGACCCGGGCCAGAGCATGGACCTTACCTATGCCTGGCACTACTTCTGGCAGTGAGCCTCCCCCCGAAGCGGGGATTGAATATCATTCGCGGGTGAGCGACGGCCCGGAAACCCAGGAAGGAACGAGAACACAGTCCCCCGCCACGCCCGGTCCCGCCCCGCGCCTGCTCCCCCCCTGCATCGGCGCCTACCGCATCCTCGGCCTCATCGGCGAGGGCGGCATGGGCACCGTGTACGAGGCCCTCCAGGAAAAGCCGGAGAGGAAGGTCGCGCTCAAGGTGATCAAGCCGGGCGTGATCTCCGCCGACGCCCTGCGCCGGTTCGACCAGGAGACCAGGCTCCTGGGAAAGCTCCACCATGCCGGCATCGCCCAGATCTACGAGGCGGGGACCGCGGATGCCGGGCAGGGGCCGCAGCCCTACTTCGCCATGGAGTGGATCCAGGGGGAGACGCTGCGCGGCCACGCCGAGCGCGCGCACTTCGGCGTGCGGGACAAGCTGGCGCTCATGGCCCGCATCTGCGACGCCGTCCACCACGCGCACCAAAAGGCGATCATCCACCGGGACCTGAAGCCGGGAAACATCCTCATCGACGAGACGGGCCAGCCGAAGATCCTGGACTTCGGCGTGGCGCGCGCGACCGATGCCGACCGGCAGGCGACTTTGCACACGACGGCGGGGGAGATCGTGGGCACGCTCCCCTACATGAGCCCGGAGCAGGTGTCCGCCGACCCCTCCGACCTCGACATCCGCAGCGACGTCTACGCGCTGGGGGTCATCCTCTACGAGCTGCTGGCGGGGAAGCGCCCCTACGAGGTGCGGGGAACCCTGGCCGAGGCCGTCCGCACCGTGGCCGAGGTGGAGCCGACGCCGCTGCGCACCCTGGACCGCGCCTTTCGCGGCGACGTGGACACGATCGTGGGGAAGGCGCTGGCCAAGGAGAAGGATCGGCGCTACGCCTCCGCCGCGGAACTGGCGGCCGACATCCGGCGGTATCTCGACGACGAGCCCATCCTGGCCCGACCCGCCTCCGCCACCTACCAGCTCGCGAAGTTCGCGCGCCGGAACAAGGTGCTGGTGGGCGCGGTGATGGTTGTCTTTCTCGCTCTGGCCGGAGGCGTCCTGACCACGAGCCTGCAGGCGGCGCGGGCGCGCCGGGAGGCGCACAAGGCGGAGGCGGTGAGCGCCTTCGTGCGCGACATGCTCGGCTCCGCCAATCCGCGGTCCATCTCGCGCGAAGCCCCCGACCGCGGCCGCACCCTCACCGTGCTGCAGGCCATGGAGCCCGCGGCGGCCAAGCTCGATGCGGGGGAGCTCTCCAAGGAGCCGCTGGTGGAGGCCGCGGTGCGCCAGACGGTGGGGGCCACCTACCGCGACCTGGGGGACTACGCGGCGGCCGAGACCAACTTGCGCAAGGCGCTGGACACACGCACCCGGCTGCTGCCGGCGGAAAACGATGAGGTGGCCGAGAGCCTGGACGGGATGGCCCAACTCCTCTCCATGCGCGACAAGCCCGAGGAGGCGGAGCCGCTGTTCCGCCGCGCGCTGGCGATCCGCAGGAAGACGGCGGCGGCGCAGCCCGGAGCGCTCGCCAGCAGCCTGAACGGCCTCGCCGAATTGCTACAGGGGCAGGAGGGAAAGGCGCAGGAGGCCGACGCGCTCTTCCGCGAGGCCCTGGAGCTGGAGCGCACGCGTCTGGCGCCGGACGATCCCCAGGCGGCGCGCACCCGGAGCAGCCTGGGGATCCTGCTGCACGCGCAGGGGAAGCTGGAGGAGGCAGCACCGCTCTTCGAGGAGGCGCTCGCATCCCGCCGCCGCAGCCTGGGGCCGCACCATCCCGACGTGGCCAGCACCCTCTACTACCTTGCCCTGCTCCAGAAGGACCAAGGCAAGGCCGAGGAAGCCACGGCCTCGATGGGAGAGGCCGTGAACATCTGGAGGGGCGTGCTCGGAGCCGAGCATCCGTTCCTCGCCGTCAGCCTGGCCACCCTGGGGGCGCTCTACCGGGATCAGGGGATGCTCGCCGAGGCGGAGCCGGTGCTGCGCCAGTCCATCGACATCCAGCGCCGCACGGTGGCGAAGGACGATCCCCAGCTGGGCGCCAGCCTGTACAACCTGGCGAAGCTGCTGCAGGCGGAGGGGAAACCCGGGGAGGCGGAGCCCGTCGCGCGCGAAGCGCTGTCCATCATGCGCGTCAAGCTTCCCCCGGACAGTCCCACCCTGGCCGCCATCACGGCCGGACTGGGCTCGATCCTCACCGACCAGGGACGCTTCGCGGAAGCGGAGCCGCTCCTGCGCCAGGCGGTGGCCATCGGGGACAAGGCCCTCCCCGAGGGCGACTGGCAGCGAAGCCTGCTCCACAGCTTCCTCGGGGGGGCCCTGACCGGCCTGCACCGCTTCCAGGAGGCCGAGCCTCTGGTCGTGAACGGCTATGCGGGATTGAAGGATAATCCGGCGGTCTCACCGGACAGGAAGCGTGGGGCCCTGGCTCGGGTCGTCCGGCTGTACGAGGCCTGGAGCCGCGTGGAGCCGGACCGGGCGCGGGCCGAGAAGCTGCGGACCTGGCGCGCGGCGGCCGCAGCGGCGTCCAAGTAATCGCGCGAGAGGAGGGGGACATGCCCGGTCCGCTGTCGATCCGCATCGCCAACTACACTCCCACGCCCAACGGGAACGCCGCCGCGCTCTCCATCACGGGCGCCAACGGCAACCCCAACCAGGCCACCTGGACGGCCAACGACCGCGCCTACCAGATCACGCTGCCGGCCGCTGTCTGGAGCCCGCCCTCGGGCGCGAGCCTCAGCTTCACCCTCGCCCAGGGCGCGACGTCCGGCGTGTACACGCTGCAGCTGGATGCCCCCACGGGGCTCCAGAGCTACGCGATCGCCACCACCGCGGGGGATCCCGCGCCCAAGGTGCTGGTCCAGGTGTAAGCGCCAGAGCAAGACCTGCCCACCCACCCCGGCGGTGGCCAGCCGCAGCCCGTCCGGGCTGAAGCGCACGGCGTGCACGTCCTCACGGTGTCCGGAGAGGCGGGCAAGGAGCGCCCCGTCCTGGGCTCGCCAGAGCCGGATCATGTCGCCCGGTCTTCCTGCGTGCTCCGCGCCCACGAATTCCCTCACGAAGCCGTGGATGGAGCTCTTGTCGCGCGACCCGCTGGCGACCATGCGTCCGTTGGGGCTGAAGGCGACGCCGTAGACACACTCGAAGTCCCCCCACGCTTTCCATCGCTCCCGCCCGTCCGCGAGGTTCCACAGGCGCACCGTCTTGTCGTCGCCGCCGGTGACGAGCGTGCGGCCGTCGGGGCTGAAGGCGACGGAGAGGATGGCCTGCCGGTGGCCGGAGAAGGTGCGCTCGAGCGTGCCGTCCCGGACCCGCCAGAGCTTGGCCTCGTGGTCGAAGCTGCCGCTGGCGAGGTGCTCTCCGTCGGGGGAGAAGGCGACCGACCAGACGATCAGACGATGCGCCTGGATCGTGCGGAGCAGCTGTCCGTCGTCGATTTGCCACACCCGCACGGTGGTGTCGTTCCCACCGCTGGCGAGCAGGGCTCCCCGAGGATGGAAGGCGAGCGACCAGACCGTCCCCTGGTGCCCCTTCATCTCGCGCACCGGTCGTCCGTCGGCCGCATCCCAGAGCCGGACCACGCCGTCGTAGCTTCCCGTGGCGAGCCATCGTCCGTCCGGGCTGTAGGCGACCGAGGTGACCCCGATGGGGTGCGGCAAGGTGAGGAAGGGAGAGCCGTCAGCCACGCGCCAGATCCGGGCCGTCCCGTCCACGCTGCCGCTGGCCAGGAACTGGCCGTCCGGCGAGAAGGCCAGCGACCACACGTGCGCGCCGTGGCCGACGAGCCTTCTCTCCATCGCAGGAGCAGGGAAGGCGCGATCCTCCGGAGGATCCGGCCAGCGCACGGCATGGGAGGCGTGGAGCCCGAGCACGGCCAGCGTGTAGAGGGGGAGGAGGAGCGCGCCGGCCAGGACGGCTGACGACGCCAACGCACCGCCGCGCCGGAACGGAGCGGCCAGGCCAGCGATCAGGATCAGGACCCCCGCGAGGGCCAGCATCCAGGGATGGGTGCGTGCGGCTTCCTCTCCATCGGCGGCGAGCGCGAAGCGGGCGGCCCCCGCCCCCGCCGTCGCCAGGACGGCAAGCAGGATCGTCTTCACCTTGGGGGAAAGCTCACTTCTGCTGCTTCAGCCAGTCGTCGAGGATCGCCTCCAGGCCGGCGAGGCCGCGCAGCTCGGCATCCAGCTCCGCTTCCATGCCGGACTTGCGCTCTTCCATGGTCTTGATCCGGCCCTCGGCCATGGCCAGACCGCGCTCCATGTCGGCGCGCATGGAGCGCTCCTCGGCCGTCAGCTCCTTCCCCTCCTGCCGCCGCTGATCGTCGCTCTCCGCGAACTGCGTCTTGAGGATCCCGAGCTGGTTCCGGAGATCGTCGGTCTCGTTCTTGAGCTGGGCCACGCTGCCTTCCAGGCGCTCCACCTTGCGCATGCGCAGGCCGAGGATCTCCACCGCCACCTGGACCCGCTCGCCCTCTCGCGTGTCGCGGGTGCTCGAGGCCTGCTTCTCCATGGCCGCGCTCAGGCGCTCCATGGCCGTGGCCAGCCGCGACACGGCACCGGCAAGGTCCCCCGTGGCCGGATCGTCGGCGGCGGAGACGGCGGTCAGGGAGAAGAGGAAGACAACGGCCAGGGGGATCGTCGATCGGCGCATGGAGCACCTCGTGCGCTGGAGACGTGCTGAAGACTACCCGGCGCGGCGGCGTGCCCGGAAGCAGAGGCGCCTGTCGGGAAGACGCATCAACCCGAAGCTCCCGGAGACGCGGCAGGAGAGTCCCGCCTGGCGCAGCGCCTGCTCCAGCACCTTCCGCTCGAACACGCGCAGGACGTGCGTCTCCTGGGAGCGGCGCCACTCCTTCTTCACGCGGCGGAACGTGGTGATGGTGCGGGTGAGGCGCTCTCGGCTGCGGTCCTCGTCCACGTCGGAGAGCACGGCCCAGTCCTCTCCCTGTCGCCAGTTGCGGTAGCACATGGGGGCGCTGCGGTCGGCGACGAGCGCGTCGAACACCAGCACGCCCCCCGGACGCAGCGCCCGGGCGATCCGCCGGAAGAGGCGGACGAGGCCGGCCTCGGTGGTGGCCGAGGCCGGCACGTAGGAGAGGATCTCGCCGATGGCGGTGACGGCGTCGCAGGGCGGGAGCTCGGCCCGCTCGGCGGGCGCGAGCATCAGGTGCGCCGCCGGGGCCGCCGCCTTCGCGAGCTTCAGCATGGCGGGGGAGGGATCGATGCCCACCGTGGCGTAGCCGGCGCCGCTCAGGGCACGGAGCAGGATGCCGCTCCCGCAGCCGAGGTCCACCACCGTGCCCTCGTCCACCCCGGCCTCGCGCAGGATGCCCAGCACGCCCGGCGCCGCCTCCTGGGCGTAGAGGCCAAACCCCACGTCGTGGGCGTAGGCGAGGTCCTCCCCGTAGATCAGAAGTTGACCCCCGCCCCCACCAGGATGCCGTCGTGCTTGATCGTTCCCGTCCCCAGGGGGACGTCGTACTCGTCCTTGTGCATGCGGTAGCCGCCGAAGAGCTGGAGGAAGGGGAAGGGCTTGAGCTGGAGGCCGAACTCGTACTCGAAGGCGGAGCCGTTCGTGAAGGTGACGGCCCCGGCATGCAGGTCCGAGAGGTCCGGCATGTAGGCCAACTGCCCGTAGAACCAGAGGATGCTGGTGAGCCCCACACGGCCCTCGGCCATCACGCGTGGGCCGCTGCTGTTGTCGTCGATCGTGCTCCCCTTGAGGTCCACCTTCTCGTAGCCCGCCCCCACGGCCAAGAAATTGTTCTCCGTGAGATCGAGCAGCTTCCACTTGACGTCCAGGCTCCCGTAGTCGAAGTCGAGATCGCTCAGCGAGCCCTCGGGGCGGAGGCGAAAGAGCTCCGCCGTGCCGCCGATCCGCTTGAACCACACCTCTGCACGGCCGCCCACGTCTCCCGAGGCCTCGGTCTGGTCGAGGACCTCCGTGTCGGCGTTCCAGAAGTAGGCGGTGACCGCCACGTCCAGGGGGCCCAGGGCGAAGGCGGGGAGCCGGGAACCGAGGACCGCCACCGTGGCCAGGGCGAGGAGCCGGAGGGTTCGCTTCATCTCGCTCTCCTTTCGGCGCGCAGTCTGCCATGGGTGCGGGGCGCATGCCGCGGAAATCGGACCGATCCGGTTCCGTTCCCGCACCCACCGACGCATGCTTCCGGCACGGGAGCGCCGCATGCCACCAGGTGTTTCGGCCGCCGCCTTCGCCCTCATCGCCGTCCTTTCCGACCGGCCGGTCGAAGAGCACGGGAGCATCCGCCTGACCGGGTGCGCGGCCGCCTCTCGCGATGCGGCGCTCCGCGTCCTCTCCTGGCCCGACCTTCCCACCAAGAAAGGGGACAGCCCCATCGGCGATCTCGTGGAAGGGGAGGTCTGCCGGGTGGACTACGCGGCGCCCTGGGATCCCGAGGCGAGCGCGCGCCTGCGCGAGGCGCTGACCGAGGCGGCGGCGGAGCACGGCCGGACCCTGCGCGGGTGCATGACGCCGGCCGCCTGCACCGGCGCCGCCGACGAGCGCTGCAAGGACCTGGAGGGGACGGCCCGGGCCGAGCCGGCGGGGCCGGGGACCTGTGTCGCCACCTGCAAGGGGAGGCTGCTGCGCCCCTTCGTGGAGACGTGCTTCGAGCTGGTGGAGGTGCGGCCCGCCACGCCGCGCCACCGGGGAACGGGCTGATGCCATAATTCCGGTCCATGGGCGATCCCGTGCGACCGGTGGCCGTTCCCGACCGTCCTTCGGCCGGATCCGACCTCTCGCCCCAGCAGCTCCTCGATCTCTACCGCGCCCTTCTCCTGCCCCGGCTCATCGAGGAGAAGATGCTCGTGCTGCTCCGGCAGGGGAAGCTCTCCAAGTGGTTCTCGGGGATCGGGCAGGAGGCCATCGCGGTCGGTGTCACGGCCGCACTCCGGGAGGACGACTGGATCCTCCCCATGCACCGGAATCTGGGGGTGTTCACCGGGCGTGGCGTGGACCTGGCGCGCCTGTTCCGGCAGCTCCTGGGACGGGAGGGCGGGCTCACCAAGGGACGGGACCGCACTTTCCACTTCGGCATCCTCGAGCAACGCATCGTGGGGATGATCAGCCACCTGGCGGCGATGCTCCCCGTCGCGGACGGTCTGGCGCTCGCCGCCACCCTGCGCGGGGAGAAGCGGGTGGCCGCCACCTTCACCGGCGACGGCTCCACCAGCGAGGGTGACTTCCACGAGGCGGTGAACCTGGCCGCGGTGTGGAAGCTCCCCGTGCTCTTCGTGATCGAGAACAACCAGTACGGGCTCTCCACCCCGGTCTCCGAGCAGTACGCATGCGCGCGCCTCTCCGACCGCGCCCTGGGGTACGGGATCGCGGGGGAGACCGTGGACGGGAACGACGTCCTGGCCGTGCACGCCGCCGCCTCCCGCGCCGCCGCGCGCGCGCGGGCGGGGGAGGGGCCGACGCTGCTCGAGTTCCTCACTTTCCGCATGCGTGGCCACGAGGAGGCCTCGGGGACCGCCTACGTCCCCAAGCACCTCTTCGAGGAGTGGAAGGTCAAGGACCCCATCGTCCGCTTCGAGGGGGCGCTCCGGGAGCGCGGCCTTCTCGACGAGGGGAAGGCGGCGGCGCTGCGGGCGGAGATCAAGGCGCGCGTCGACGCCCTCGCCGACGAGGCGCTCGCCGCCGCCGACCCGGACTCCACGGCGGAGGCGGAGCTGGCGGACGTCTGCGCCCCCAGCCTGGTGCGAGAGATGGCGCCGGCGGCTGAGGAAACCGAGCTCCGCTACATCGACGCCATCCGCGACGGCCTCTCCGAGGCGCTCCGCCAGGACGCGCGGGTGGTGCTCCTGGGGCAGGACATCGCCGAGTACGGCGGCGTGTTCAAGGCCACCCAGGGCCTGGTGGAGGAGTTCGGGAAGGCGCGGGTCCGCAACACGCCCATCATCGAGTCGGGGGCGCTCGGTGCCGCCCTCGGCCTCGCCCTGGACGGCTTCGTCCCCATGGTGGAGATGCAGTTCGGCGACTTCGTCACCTGCGGCTTCAACCAGATCGTGAACAACCTGGCGAAGACGCACTACCGGTGGGGGGCGCGCGTCCCCGTGGTGGTGCGCCTCCCCATCGGCGGCGGCACGGGGGCGGGTCCCTTCCATTCCCAGAACGTCGAGGCCTGGTTCACCCACGTGGCCGGCCTGAAGGTGGTCGCCCCCGCGACCCCCCACGATGCGAAGGGCCTGCTCCTGGCCGCCTTCCAGGACGGGAACCCCATCCTCTACCTCGAGCACAAGCAGCTCTACCGCTCGGCGAAGGGGAAGGTGCCGGCGGGCGCGTACACGGTGCCGCTGGGGAAGGCCGCCGTCGTGCGCGAAGGGGAAGACGCCACGGTGGTGACCTATGGCGTCGGCGTCCTGTGGGCGCAGGAGGCGGCGGCGCGCCTGGCGGAGGAAGGGTTCTCGCTGGAGGTGGTGGACCTGCGCACGCTCCTTCCCTGGGACGTCCCCACCGTGATCGCGTCCGTGCGCAAGACGACCAAGGCGCTGGTGCTGCACGAGGCGCCCCTCACGGGCGGCTTCGGGGGGGAGATCGCCGCCACGCTGGCGAAGGAGTGCTTCCGTGACCTGGATGCTCCCGTGGAGCGTCTGGGGTCCCTGGACACCCCGGTGCCGTTCAGCAAGGCCCTGGAGGAGATCTCCTCCCCGCGGGCGCGGCTCCTCCCGGCGCTACGCGCGCTCCTTTCCTTCTGACGCGATCCCCAGGCGCCGCATCATGGCGCGCACGGTCCCGCCGGGATCGCGGGCGGCGCCCCGGCCCACCTCTCCCAGGATGCGTGCGGCCTCCGCCGCGGAGCCGCCGGCGAGGGCGAGGGCGAGGGTGAGCGCGGCGCGCTCGAGCGCGACCACCTCCGCGCGCAGGTTGAAGCTCCCCCTCCGGAGCCGCTCCGTCAGGACCTGAGGATCCAGGAGCGGCGTCTCCCCGGACGAGACCTGGGGCCGGAGGATGCGCGACGGGAGGTCGGAGAGGAGGATCTCGGCGCCGCCGCGCTTTCCCAGGAGCGACTGGAAGAGAACGTTGCGTAGCTCGCGCACGTTGCCGGGCCAGGGATAGCGCGCGAGCGTGCGCAGGACCTCCGGCGTGGCGTGGATCTCCGGCCCCGCGGTCGTGGCGTGCTCCCGCTGGAAGCGGCCCACGAAGTGCGCCACCAGCTCCGGAAGATCCTCCGTCCGCTCCCGCAGCGGCGGGAGGTGGAGGGAGAGGATGGCCAGGCGCTCGTAGAGATCTCCCCCGAAGCGGCCCTCGGCGATCAGCGGCCGGAGGTCGCGGTTGGTGGCGGCGACGATGCGGAAGTCCACCTGGTGCCAGGTGCTCTCGCCCAGCCGGCTCACGGTGCGGTCCTCCAGCACGCGCAGCAGCTTGACCTGCACGGGCAGCGGCGTGTCATCGATCTCGTCGAGGAACACGGTGCCGCCCTCGGCGGCCGTGAGCAGGCCGTCGTAGCCGTGCACGGCCCCCGAGAAAGCGCCCCGGGCGTAGCCGAACAGCTCGGCCTCCATGAGGTCGTTGGGGATGGCGGCGCAATTGATGGGGACGAACGGCCGGTCCGCGCGCGCCGACCAGGCGTGGATGCGGCGGGCCAGCAGCTCCTTCCCCGTTCCCGTCTCGCCGGTGAGCAGCACGCTCATCGAGGTGCGCGCGGCGCGGCTGGCCTGGAGCAGCAGCTCGCGCATGGCCGGCGTGCGCGTGACGAGCGGCCCGGGGTCCGGAGGCTCCGGCGCCGCGGCGGCCAGCTCGCGGACGCGCGCGGCCAAGCGCTCCCAGCCGCCCGCTTCCGACAGGGCCACCGCATCGTAGGCCCCGCCGAGCACGGCCACCTCGCGCGCCGCGTCGTCGATGGGACCCTGCAGGACGGCCCAGATCCAGGGGCGCTCGGGAGGAAGCGGAGGGCGCGCGCCGCCCTGCGTGCCGTGCACCCGCACGGTCCCCGGGGGGGAGACGTGCAGGCCGAGGCGCGCCAGCTCTCCTTCGAGCTCTGTCGGCCGGTCCCCGGTCCACGAGAGCGTGGCGGCGTGATTCATTTGATCATCGTCAGCAATGCAATCGTGATCTTAGACGCAGGAGAAGGAAGAATCCACGAGGAGCGAGGATTTCTTGGTGGCGCACCCCCTGCAGTGCACCCGGCCGGGAGGCAATCCATGGAACACCTGCTGGTCTGGGGAGGGATCGCGGCGCTCGTCGCCGCGGCTGCCGGGATCGCGGCATGGCTCGGAACCTGGATGATCCGCGAGAACGCGTCGGGGCTCGTGGTGAAGAAGTTCGGGCGGGCGCTCCCGCCCGGTCAGATCGTCGCCCTGCACGGCGAGGCCGGCTACCAGGCCCGCCTGCTGCCGCCGGGGTGGCACTTCGGTCTCTGGCGCTGGCGCTACCGCGTCGAGCACGTCCCCATGGTGGTGGTGCCCCAGGGACAGATCGCCCTGGTGGTGGCCGCCGACGGCGCGCCCATCCCGGCGGAGCGGATCCTCGCCTGCGAGGTGCCCTGCGAGGACTTCCAGGACGCCGAGGCGTTCCTGCGAGAAGGTGGGGAGAAGGGAAGGCAGCTGGCGCTGCTCACCGCCGGCTCGTACAGGATCAATCCCGCTCTGTTCCGCGTCATCACCGCGGGGTCCGCAGAGGGGAACGGCATGCGGACCGTTGAGCTGCGCGTGCGCGAGATCGCGCCGGACAGGGTGGGCGTGGTCACCGTGCACGACGGGCGCCCCATCCCTGCCGGGGACCTGGCCGGGCCGCGCGTGCCCGGGCACCATGGCTTCCAGCGCGGGCAGGCATTCCTCCAGGCGGGCGGCTGCCGCGGGCTCCAGGAGGAGGTGCTCCTGTCCGGGAGCTGGAATCTCAACCCCTGGTTCGTGACGGTGGAGGAGATCCCCATGACGGAGGTGCCCATCGGCCACGTGGGGGTGGTGGTCAGCTACGTGGGGCGCGAGCACCGCGACATCTCCGGGGAGAGCTTCACCCACGGGGACCTGGTGGAGAGCGGCGGCAAGGGCGTGTGGGCGGAGCCGCTGCTTCCGGGCAAGCACCCCATCAATACCCGGGTGATGAAGGCGGAGCTGGTGCCGACCACCAACATCGTCCTCAACTGGGCCTCGCGCACGGAAGCGCATCACTACGACGAGAAGCTGTCCTCCATCTCCGTGCGCTCCAAGGACGGGTTCTCCTTCAGCCTGGACGTCTCGCAGATCATCCACGTGGGGGCGAAGAACGCGCCCCGCGTGATCTCCCGGGTGGGATCGGTCCAGAACCTGGTGGACCACGTGCTGCAGCCGGTGGTGGGGAACTACTTCCGCAACTCGGCGCAGGAGGTGAGCGTCCTCGAGTTCCTGTCCGCGCGCAGCGAGCGCCAGAAGCAGGCCTTCGCCGCCATCTCGGAGGCGATCCGCCACTACGACGTGGAGTGCATCGACACCTTGATCGGCGACATCGCGCCCCCCGCCGAGCTGATGAAGACCCAGACCGACCGCAAGATCGCGGACGAGTCGCGCCGCACCTACGAGGTGCAGATGGAGGCCCAGGTGAAGCGGCAGGCCCTGGAGCGGGAGACCGCCGTCGCCAACCTCCAGGCGGAGGTGGTGCGCAGCGAGCAGTCCGTGAAGATCGCCGGTCAGACCGCCCTGGCGCGGGCCGAGGCCGCCCGGGGCGAGGCCAGCGCCGTCCGCCTGCTGGCGGAGGCGGAGGCCGACGCCACCCGCGCCACCGGTGCCGCCAAGGCGGAGGCCTACCGCCTGGGCATCTCCGCCCTGGGCGGGCAGGCCTACACGGCGCTCCAGGTGTCGAGCATCCTCGCCGAGCATCAAGTGAAGCTCGTTCCCGAGGTGGCGGTGGGAGGCGACGGGGCCACCGGCCTGGTGGGCGCGCTCCTGGGCAGGATGCTGGAGGAGAAGCGGTGAGGAGTCCCTTCGTCTACACTTCCCCCTCGCTTTCCGGGAAAAGGAGATCGCCCATGCACCGTAGAACCCTGGGACTGCTCGCGATCGTCGCCGTCCTCGCCCTCGCCGGCACGGCCCTGGCCGGGGACCAGGCCGCCCCCGTCACCGTGGAAGGCAAGCTCGTCTGCGCCAAGTGCACCCTCGCGGAGGAAGGCCAGGCCAAGTGCCAGTCCGTAGTGGTGGCCGGTGACCAGAAGTACTACCTGGTGAAGAACGCGCTCGCCGACAAGGACGGCCACGTCTGCAAGGGCGAGAAGGCGGTCAAGGTCACCGGTGTGGTGTCCGAGAAGGACGGGCGGAAGTGGATCGAGGCCACGGAGATCACCGAGATCAAGTCGTAGCTCCTCCCGTCCCCGCGCTGCGCCTGCAGCGGGTGAGCAAGACGTACGCGGCCGGCGACGGCGGCCCGGCCCTCGAAGTGCTCCGCGACGTGAGCCTCGAGGTGCCGCCCGGGCGCAAGATCGCCGTCCGCGGACGCAGCGGCAGCGGAAAGTCCACGCTCCTCCACCTGGCGGCCGGCATCGACACGCCCAGCGCGGGCCGGGTGGAGGTGCTGGGGGAGGACCTCTCCTCCCTCGGCGATCGGGCGCGCACCCGCCTCCGGCGCGACCGCATCGGGCTCGTCTTCCAGTTCTTCCATCTCGTGCCGCATCTCTCGGTGCTGGACAACGTGCTCCTCCCGGCCTGGATCGCCGCCGAGCCCCCGGGCCAGGCCGAGGTTCGGGCCCGCGCGCTCCTCGAGCGCGTCGATCTCGGGGGACGTGCCGGAGAGACCGTGGAGAAGCTTTCCGGGGGCGAGCAGCAGCGGGTCGCCCTGTGCCGCGCGCTCCTGCGGAAGCCGGCGCTGCTGCTGGCGGACGAGCCCACCGGGAACCTCGACGACGACACCAGCCGGCGCGTCCTCGACCTCCTTCTCGAGCTGTGCGCGGGGGAAGGGAGCGCGCTCGTCTACGTGACCCACAGCGCGGAGATCGCGGCCCACGCCGACGAGGTGCACCTCCTCCGGCGTGGCGTGCTCGAGCGGGCGTGATCCGGTACGTCCTGCATGCGCTGCGGGCGCACTGGCGCGCGGGGCGCACGCTGTTCGTGCTCACCGTGCTCGGGGTGGCGCTGGGGGTGGCCTCCGTCCTCTCCATCCAGATCCTGAACGGGAGCGCGCTCGCCGCCTTCCGGGGCGGTCTGCAGGCCATCGGGGGCGATGCCGACCTCTCGGTGCTGCCGCGGGGACCCGACCTCCCGGACAGCGCGGTCCCCGAGGTCCTGGCCGTGGCGGGCGTGCGCGCGGCGTGGCCCGTCGTCCAGATCCCGGTGACGATCGCGGGTGAGGAGCTGTCGTTCCTGGACGTCGTGGGTGTGGACCTGCTGGCACCGCGCGAGCTTCCCTTCGCCGGCGGGGAAACACCGGACCTGAGCTCCGCCCTGGGGGAGGAGGGCTGGGCCGCCGTGCCCCTGCCGCTGGCGCGCAGGCGGGGATGGAAGGTCGGGGACACCATCCGCCTGGCCAGCGGCAGCCGCGCCGTGCCGTTGCGCATCGGCGCCCTCGTGGACTTCTCCCGCCTGGGGCCGACCGCGGGGGGGAAGTTCGTGGTGATGGACGTCGCGCAGGCGCAGGCCCTCCTCGGGCGCCCCGGCCTGCTGCACCACGTGGACGTGCAGGTGCAGCCGGGCTTCGAGGCCAAGGCGGTGGCCGCCGCCATCGAGCGCAGGTTCCGGGGGCGCGTGCAGGCGCTCGCCCCCGAGCAGCGCGAGCGGCAGGCCGCGGGACTCCTTGCGGCCTTTCGCCTGAACCTCACCGCGCTCTCCCTCATCAGCCTGGTGGTGGGCGCGTTCCTGGTCTACGTCGCCACGCAGGCGGCGCTCGTGCGACGGCGCGGGGAGTTCGGTCTGCTGCGCTCGCTGGGGGCCACGCGCGGGCAGGTGCTGGCGGCCATGCTCGTCGAGGTGGCGCTGCTCGGCGTGCTGGGCGTCGCCCTCGGCCTCCCCTTGGGGTACGCGGTGGCCCGGGCCAACGTGGCCGGGGTCTCCGCCACCGTGGCCAATCTCTACCTCCTCCAGGAGATCGACGCCCTGACCGTTCCGGGATGGATCTGGGCGCTCGCCGTGGCAACCGGCATCGGCAGCGCGCTCGCGGGGGCGCTGCTTCCCGCCCTCGATGTGGCGCGGCGCGACCCCCGGGAGCTCCTCTCCGCCTTCTCCCTCCATGCCCGCGCCCGCGGCGCCGCCCGGGGCCTCCTCCTGTGCGGGCTCGCCCTGTTCGCCGTGGCCGGGGCGGGAGGTCTCGCCTTCGCCCGCGGTGTCCCGGTGAACGGCTTCCTCCTCGGCCTCGCCGTGCTCGCGGGGACGCCGCTCGTCACTCCCTGGGTGCTCCGTCAGGTGGCTGTCCCCCTCCCCGTGCGGCGGTTCGGCCTCCTCTACGGCGTGCGCGGCCTGGCGGCGCGCCTCCAGACCGCCGCCTTCGCCACCGCGTCGCTGGCCGTCGCCGGCTGCATGCTGGTGGGGATCACGCTCATGGTCGGCAGCTTCCGCCGCACGATCGCGGTCTGGGTGGACTCGACGGTGCGCGCGGACGTCTACGTGACCACCGAGTCCTGGCGGCGGGCCCGCGACCAGGCGGTGCTGGGGCCGGAGGTGATCGCGGCCCTCTCCCGGGTACCGGACGTGGCGCGCGTCGATCGCCTGCGCCAGGTGACGACCACCGCCGGCGGCGCGGCCGTGAACCTCGGCGGCATCGACATGGGGCTGCCGGGAGGGGAGCGCCGCTTCGTCTTCCTGGAAGGCGTGCCGCGCCAGGCGCTGCGGCGCGCCCGCCAGGAGGGTGCCGTGCTCGTGGGCGAGCCCATGGCGCGCCGGCGGGGGCTGCGCGTGGGAGATCGCCTGACCGTGGAGGGGCCGGAGGGTCCGGTGGCGTTCCCCGTCGCCGGCATCGTCCACGACTACAGCGCCGATGCCGGCTCCGTGCTGATGGACCTGCGCACGATGGAGCGCGCCTTCGGGCCCGGCCCCATCCAGAACGCCGCGCTCTACCTCGTGCCCGGCGCCGACGCGGAGGCGGCCGTGGACGCCGTGAAGGCGCGTCTTCCCGGCGTGCCCCTCCTCGTGCGCAGCAACCGGGCCCTGCGCCGGGAGATCTTCCGCGTCTTCGACCAGACCTTCGCCGTCACCCGCCTGCTCCAGGCCATGGGGCTGCTCATCGCGGTGTGCGGGATCACGGTGACGCTCCTGATCCTGGCCCGCGAGCGCGTCCCGGAGCTCGCGCTCTATCGCGCCCTGGGGGCCACGCGGGGAGAGATCTTCCGCGTCTTCCTGGGACAGGGGCTGGGGATCGCCGCCGTCGGCTGCGCCCTGGGGGCGCTGGGGGGGATCGCCCTCGCGCTCGTGCTCGTCTACGTCGTCAACCGGGCGTCCTTCGGGTGGACGATCGCCCTGGCCTGGCCGCTTCCCGAGCTGGCGCGGCAGGGCGGGGCCATCCTCCTCGCCGCAGCACTCGCCGGGATCTACCCGGCGCTGCGCGCCAGCCGCGTCCCCGCCACGGAGCTCCGGCGTGAGGACGTGTAGGGCGGCGGCGGGGCTCCTGCTCCTGGCGGCGTGCAGCCGCGCTCCCTCGCCGCCCGCGGCGGGCCGGGCGGAACGCCCGCCGGATCCACGCTGGGCACGCGCGCATCCGGGATATGTCTGGCAGTTCCCGCGTGACCACGCCGCGCACCGGGCCTATCGCACCGAGTGGTGGTACCTGACCGGGATCGTCACGGCCGAGGACGCGCCGGGGCGCACCTTCGGCTACCAGCTCACGATCTTCCGGATCGGCCTGCGACCGGAGAGGACGGCGCTGGCCTCCGCCTGGGGAACGGACACCGTGCTGCTGGGACACGCCGCCGTCACCGACGTGGCCGGGAACGAGCACCGCTTCGCCGATCTCCTCCACCGCGAGGTCCCCCTGCTGGCGCGGTTCGGTGCGCCCGGGGACCCGGTCCTCGCCTGGTGCCGCGCCCCCGCAGGGACCGACGGTACCTGGTCGATCGTGTGGAACGGCTCCGGCTTCGACGTCGCGGCGGTGGACGCCCGCACCCGCCTTGCATTCCGCCTGCGCACGACGGCCAGCAAGCCCCTCGTCCTCCACGGCGATCGCGGCTTCAGCGCCAAGTCGCGCGATGCGGCCAGCGCGAGCCTCTACTACAGCTTCACGCGCCTGGCGACGGAAGGGACGCTCTCCCTGGACGGCAGGACCTTCCCCGTCCGCGGCACCAGCTGGATGGACAAGGAGTTCAGCACCTCCTCTTTGGGGCCCGATCAGGTGGGGTGGGACTGGCTGGCGCTGCGCCTGGCGGACGGCCGCGACCTCATGCTGTATCTGCTGCGGCGGGCAGACGGAAACGCCGACGTCGCCCGGGCGTCGCTCGTCTCCCCGGAGGGGGCGGTGCGGGCGCTGGCACCCGGCGAATGGACGCTGCGCGCCACCGCGCGCTGGCGCGTCTACCCCAGCCGCTTCCGGCTGGACGTGCCGGGGGAGGGGATCCACGTGACCGTGGTCCCCCTCGTGCTCGATCAGGAGAACCGTGGCACCCTCCCGCGAGCGCCGGACTACTGGGAAGGAGCCGTGCACGTCGAGGACGGGGAGGGCGACGTGGTGGGAGAGGGTTACGTGGAGCTGACCGGCTACGGCCGCGGGAACCGCCCGCCCGTATGATCGCGGCGGCTCTCCTCCTGGCGGCGGCCCCCGCGCTCCTCGACACCACCCTGGAGAACGGCCTCAGGGTGACGATCCTCCCCGACCCCGGCATGACCGTGGTCGCCACCCAGGTCTGGTATCACGTCGGCTCCGCCGACGAGGACCCCGGCAGCCGGGGGCTCGCGCACCTCTTCGAGCACCTGATGTTCGGGCCCACGCAGACGCGGGAGGCCCGCGAGTACTCCGCGTTCCACACCGGTCACGGCGGGGAGGAAAACGCCTTCACCGACACGGACGAGACGGTGTACGTGTCGGAGATCGCCCCTCCTCACCACCTGGGCGTGCTGGTGCGCGAGGCCGACCGCATGCGCCACCTCGTGCTCGACCAGGCGGCGCTGGACAACGAGCGCAAGATCGTGATCGAGGAGCTGCGCCTGCGCACGGAGAACGATCCCCTGGGGCGCCTGTTCACCGCGGCGCAGGTGGCCCTGCTCGCCGGGCATCCCTACGGGCACGAGGTGGCGGGGACGCACGAGGACCTGGACGCGGCGTCCCTTTCCGCCGTGCGCGCGTTCTACGCGCGGTGGTACGTCCCCGGGAACGCCCAGGTGGTGGTGGTGGGGCCGGTGGACGCGGAGGAGACCCTGGCCGCGATCCGGCGGGAGTTCGGGTCCATTTCAGGCGGGGGTTCCTTGGATCGGCGCCAGATCCCCGCCATCCCGGCACACCGCTTCCCGGCCCGGGTGACGCTGCGCGAGGACATCCCCCCGGTGGACGTGGCGATGCTCGGGTTCCCGCTCCCGCCCCCGGACGCGCCCGATGCCGACGCCGTCGAGGTGCTGCTGGAGATGCTGACCGCGCGCCAGGTGGACCCGGTGCGCGAGGAGCTCGTGGTCCGCCGGAAGCGGGGCATCGAGGCGGGCGCTCAGGGAATGGTCTTCCGGCGGGGCGGGGCGCTCGTGTTCTACGTGGCGAGCCTCCCCTACCGCAGGCAGGAGACCGCATTCCGCGATCTCGAGGACGCGCGGCTCGCCCTGGACGGGGGCGCCTGGCTCTCCGAGGAGGCGCTGCAGGCGGCGCAGCGCTCCCTCCTCCGCAAGGGCGCGGACCGTCGCTACCGGGCGGCGCAGATGGCGGACGCTCTGGGGCGGGACACCTGGTTCCGGGGCGACCCCGCGGCCGCCCTGGACCGGGAGCAGCGTCTGTCCGCGGTGACGCTCGCGGACGTGCGCGCCGCCTGGGAGCGCTGGGTCTTGCGGCGCGAGCCCGTGCGCCTGTACGTGGAGCCGAAGCACGTCCCCTGGTACATCACCGCCTTCGGATGGCTGGCACCCCTCTTCCTATGACGACGAGCCTCCTGCTGGCCCTGACCCTCCTGGCCGCGCCGCAGGCGGAGATGGCGCCGCTCGATGCGGCCACCGCGCTCGTGCTCGTCGAGGACCATCGCGCTCCCCTGGTGGAGGTGCGTCTCGAGGTCCCCGTCGGACGCTGGTCGCGGTGGTTCCGTGAGCAAGGCGGTGAGGCTGCCTGGGAAGCGCTGCTCCTCGATCCCGACCGCGCGCTGCTCCGGCGCGCGGACGCGCTGGCCGTGGACGTCGCCACCTCCGTGGACAGCCGGGCGTGCACGCTGCGGGCCACCTTCCTGCGCGAGGACCTGCCGGCGGCGACGGAGCTGCTGCGCGGCATCCTGGCCGAGCACCCGCTGGACCGGAAGGAGCTGAAGCGACGGGCGCGCGCCCGTGCCCTGGGCTGGCGCCTCTCCATGAAGGACCCTTCCTATCTGCTGGAGCGGGCCTCGGCCTACCTCCTCTTCGGCGAGGGGGACCCGCGGCGCCTGAGCTACGCCCCCCCGTGGAAGGACGTGCCGTCGGACGCGGGCCTGCGCGCGGTGCAGGAGCGCATGCTGGCCATGCCGGGCCGGGCACTGGGGGTGGCCGGAGATCTCGACCGCGCGGCCGCGGAGTCGCTCGCCCACGCGCTGCTCCCCCCGGCGGATGGGGCGCGCCCCCAGGGCGCGGATCCCTCGCTCCCGGCGGCGGTGCCGCTGGCGGAGCGCAAGGACGTGACAGAGACGCTTTCCGGTCTCACCCAGGTCTACCTGGCGGACGTCCGGACCTCGCTCCCCCTGCAGGAGGCGGACGCCCCCGCGTTCGCCATCGCCGACCACGTGCTGGGAGGCCACTTCTACGCTCGCTTGTCCACCGCCCTCCGCCACGAGGGAGGGGAGACCTACGGCGCCTGGACGCGAAGCACGCGGGAGACGGTCGAGACCGTGTATGCCGCCTCCACCTTCACCCGCACGGACAACGCCGCGGTGGCGGAGGGGAAGCTCTCGCAGGTCCTGCGCACCTTCCACGAGGGAGGGATCACGGAGGAGGAGCGGAACGCGGCGGTGGGATACCTCCGAGGCCGGGTCCCCTTCACCCGGCAAGAGCCCGCGCAGATCCTCGAGCGCGCGCTGTTCGAGCGCCGCCTGGGCGTTCCCCAGGGAAGCCTGGACGCCCTGGTGGAGCGGGCGGGGGCGCTTTCCCTGGAGGAGGTGAACGCCTTCATCCGCCGCTTCTACGACCCCGCCCTCTTCCGCCGGGTGGAAGTGGGGGACAGGCACCAATAAGAGTGGGAATCCTGTGTTCGCCGTCTCCTCTCATTCTTATTGGTGCCTGTCCCCATGTACGATGACGGCATGAGCACGCGGGCGCGCACGTTCCAGGAGGCGATCGCGGAAGGGATCCCGGCGGAGCTTCCCTCCATGCCGGCCTGGGATCCCGACGTGGACCACGCGCCGCGCCGGCCGCTCACCCTCACGCCGCCGGAGCAGGAGCAGGCGGTGGCGAACGCGCTCCGCTACTTCCCGCAGCGCCTGCATCCCGCGCTGGCGCCGGAGTTCGCCGAGGAGCTGCGCCGCGACGGCCGCATCTACATGCGTCGCTACCGGCCCACCGACTACCCGATGCGCGCGCATCCCATCGACGCCTATCCCGCGCGCTCGCGCGCCGCCGCCGCCGTCATGCTCATGATCCAGAACAACCTCGACCCCGAGGTGGCGCAGCACCCGCACGAGCTGATCACGTACGGCGGCAACGGCACCGTCTTCCAGAACTGGGCGCAGTACCGCCTGACCATGCGGTACCTGGCCGAGATGAGCGACGGTCAGACGCTGGTGCTCCACTCCGGCCATCCCCTGGGCCTGTTCCCCTCCTCCCCGGAGGCCCCGCGCCTGGTGCTCACCTGCGGCATGGTGGTGGGGAGCCACAACCGGCCGGAGGACTACGCGCGCCTGGCCGCGCTGGGGGTCACCTCCTACGGGCAGATGACCGCGGGCTCCTTCATGTACATCGGCCCCCAGGGGATCGTGCACGGCACCACGATCACGCTCTTGAACGCCGGCC
>Ga0070695_100000251_pt1 | contig 26904 bp, 21 predicted proteins | sample KBSK1252metaG_FD_65471 | JGI IMG/M metagenome (GOLD analysis project Ga0070695, IMG submission 65471) | Corn, switchgrass and miscanthus rhizosphere microbial communities from Kellogg Biological Station, Michigan, USA - KBS K1-25-2 metaG | ecosystem: Host-associated > Plants > Roots >...
CATCGTGGCGGAGGCCCTCCCCTTGACCGAGGAGCAGGCCAAGGCCTTCTGGCCGCTGTTCCGGGAGTACCGGACGGAGATGGAGAAGCTGGGGGACCGTGTCATGGACCTGATGATCGACTACGGGAAGAGCATGGACACCCTGACCGACGAGAAGGCGGCCGCCCTTCTCGATGACTACCTCGGCATCCAGCGCGACGAGGTCAAGGTCAAGCAGTCCTGGCTTCCCAAGTTCCGGAAGATCCTGCCCGCCAAGACGGTGATGCGCTTCTACCAGATCGAGGGGAAGCTCGACACGCTGCTGCGCTTCGAGGCGGCGGCGCAGATCCCGCTGGTGGAAGACCTGAACGTGAAGAAGGAGTAGGGATGGCGAAGGAGCGGGCGCCTCTGCCAGGCGCCCGCTCCATCGGTCAGAAGGCGAGGGTGAGGTAGCCGCTGACGCCCGTGACCTCGTAGATGAACTTCAGCTTCTTGTCGTCGGTCTCGTATTCCTTGATGCGCAGCGTCGTCGAATCGTAGCCCAGGGCGGCGCCGACGTGCTGCGTGAAGTGCCACTTGAGGCGCGCGCTGGCCTCGCGCATCCCCCCGTTGAACGAGGCTGCATTCAGGCGGAAGAAGCGGGTGAACATCTCCACGGACAGGCGATCCCGCAGGACCCAGTCCAGGCGAAGGCCGACCAGGGGCACCGGGAACCGCACGGACTCCCCTTCGCTCACGGCGCCGCTGACCGGCCCCTCGGGGCCGATCACGTCTCCGGTCGCGGCCAGGGTGGGCGCGATCTCCATGAAGCTGATGCCCGCCGACCCCGAGATCTTGACCTTGTCCTCGTGCAGGAAGTCGTAGCGGTAGGCCGCGTAGGGGAAGTTGGAGTCGAAGGTGGCGGTCACGAAGGCACCCGCCTGGAAGTTGAAGTCCCCCCAGGTGACGTCCTCGTCGATCTGCCGCGAGCCCGACCGGTTGAACTGCACGTAGCCGAAATCGAGGTAGTGCCTTTCCCCGAAGCGCCAGAAGCCGTCCAGGCGGGCCGCCTGCTTGTCCCCCGGGATGTTGAAGAGGCCCTCGAAGTCGATGGCTACCCCGGTCCCCCCGTTGGCGGGCGTCAGGCTCCCCTGGGTGACCAGCTCGGCAGCGGTTCCGCCGAGAGAGAGTTGCACCCGGTCGGGCACACCACCGAAGTCCGCCCGGGCGGAGGAGGCTGCCCCCACCGCGAGGGCAACGGCGAAGCCAATTATGGCGGCGCGCATCAGATCAACCCGTGCTTGTCGAGTTCCTTCGCGATCATGAAGGAGATCTCCTTGCTCACGGCCTTCACGTCCGTGGGATCCACCGATTCGCTGACCCCGGTCCAGAGGGGCTTCCCCTCGCCTTCCGCCGCCCACAGGCGCGTCTGCAGGCGCACCACCGTGCTGTTCACGAGGTAGCCGGGGGAATAGACGGTGCCGTACCAGCCGCCATAGGCGCCATAGTACGGTCCCCAGCCATACCCCCCCACGACCACGCCGGAGCTGGGCGGAACGTAGTCGGTCGTCTCGTCCACGCTGATCAGGCGGGTGATGACGACGCCGTCGTAGCCTCCCTCCCGCACCTTGGCCTTGAGGTCATCCTCGCCGACCTCGCCCTCGGGGAGCACCTGCGTGGAGGGAGTCGCCTGGACCTTCTGCCCCTGGAGGGCTGCCACCAAGGCGTCCTCGAAGGCCCTGCGCTTGGCCATATCTGCGCTCATCCCGATCACCAGCACCTTCTTGAGCGGTGCGCGGCCGGCAGCCGCGGGCTCTGTCCAGGTGTTCACCCACTTGGTGGTGGCACAGGCCGACGCCAGGAGGGCGATCGCCGCCAGGGCGTACTTGAGGTTTCGCACGAGCAAGCTCCTTCCCTTACCAGCGGAAGCCGAGGGTGACGGGCACGAAGGAGGCGCTGCTGGGTGTGTCCATCCAGTGGTAGACCGCCTCCAGGTACATCTCGGAGTGGGGGGTGACCTGGAAGGTCAGGCCGGCGCCGGCGTTCAGGCCCCACTCCCAGCTGGACTGGTCCTGAAGGATGTACTGGCCTTCCACGATCCCGGGGTAGCACCAGCCCCACCACGGATCGCACCAGTAGCCGTAGCCGTAGCCGGTCTCCGAGATGTGGGCCTGCACGTAATAGACTCCCGCGCCGCCCACCAGGTAGAAGCCGACCTTTCCACCCCCCTTGGAGTTCCAGAGGAGGTCGAAGGTCCCCGACCACACGCGGGCGTCGCCGTCATCCGGGGGCTCGATCACGAGAGGCGTGTTGGGATTGGTGTCGATCTGGTCCAGGAACTCGTTCTTGGCGTCCCACCAGTCGTAGCCGAAGTCGAGGCGATACCCGAAGTTGGGACGCCCGGTGGCGAACCAGGTGGCGCCGCCGTGGATCGCCCAGCCGTCCTCCAGCGCCTTGCTGGGATCGCCCTCCACGAAGCTGGGGCCGAAGGAGAAGTGGCCGACGACGGGGCCGTCCACCGACGCCCCGGCCCCGGAGACAGCGAGCCCCAGGCTCGCCGCGACCGCCACCAGCATTGCCGCCCGCTTGAACCTCATGAATCTCCTCCGGGCGTCCTGCTCCGCGACAGGGCGGAACCACGCCACCTTTGCGTCATCGCTGCCTTTCGTATCACACGGCTCCCGCCGCCAGCGATTGGACCAAAGTCCAATTGAGGGGCGGCCGAGCGGGCGACATCCTAGCCCGTATCCGTCCAGGGACGACGACGGATACCTGGTCCGGGCCCATCGGCCCCGCCGGACTGGCTGCACCTTCGTATGGGGCCGGGAGGGGCCGGCCATGAAGATCACGAGGTCCATCGGGACCTGCATCATCCTGCTCACCGCGCTGGCGCTCTCGGTCTCGGGCGTCTTCGCCGCCGAGACCGCGCTGAACGCGGTCCTCTACCCCGAGGGGAAAGAGATCAAGCTCAAGTTCCAGACCACCGAGCGCGCCCCCAAGGCGGCGCTGAACGGCTCGGTCCGTCCCCAACAGGGACAGTCCAAGATCGAGATCAGCTGGAAGAAGCTGGAGCCGGCGCTGCTGTTCGGCGGCGACGTGAACTGCTGGATCCTGTGGACCGTCACCCCGGAGGGCGTGGCCCAGAGCCTGGGCGAGCTTCCCGTCCGGGAGGACCGCAGCGGTGAGGCCACCTTCTCCACCCCGGCCAAGCAGTTCGCCCTCATGGTCACGGCGGAGCCGCTGCCGGCCGTGCGCCGCCCCTCGGACCTGGTGGCGTTCATCTCCATGCCCTCCGACGACAAGATGGCCAAGAACTCCACCTTCAGCTTCGACGGGTTCCGCACCATCGCCACCAAGCGCGACCACGAGTCCATCGCCGGCCTCAAGTACGACGACAAGACTCCGGTCGAGCTGCAGCAGGCCCGCAAGGCCATCGAGCTGATGGACCGCTTCGAGGCCGAGAAGTACGCGCAGGCACCGGCCAGAGACGCCCGCGTCGCCTTGGGTCAGGCCGACGACGCCTACCAGGGCCGGGTGGGGAAGAAGAAGGATGTCCCCGAGCTGGCGATGCGCACGGTGGCGCTGGCCTCCAGCGCCGTGGGCTCGGCCATGACCCAGATGGAGGCGCAGAAGGCCAAGGAGACCGAGGCCGCGCGCCTGGCCGAGCTGTCCCAGAAGCAGAAGGAGACCGAGGTGGAACGGGCGGCGCGCGTGAAGACCGAGGCCGAGCTGGCCAGTGTCGAGCAGCAGCGCCAGGCCCTGCAGACGGACATGCAGCGCGTGCAGGCCGAGAAGGCCCAGGTGGAGGCCGACCGGGAGAAGATCCGGCGCGACCGGGACGCCCTGGCGCAGCGGCTGTCGGGCGCCCTGGGCAAGGTCTCCGCCACCGAGCGCACGGGGCGGGGGCTGGTGGTGAGCATGTCCGGAGGGATCCTGTTCCCCAGCGGAAAGTCCACGCTCAAGCCGGAGGCCAAGGTCTCCCTGGCCAAGCTGTCCGGGATCCTCCTCATGATCCCCACCAGCATCCAGGTGGAGGGGTACACCGACTCCACCGGCACGCCGGAGACCAACGCCAAGCTCTCCATGGACCGCGCCGCCGCGGTGGTGGAGTTCCTGAAGGCGCAGGGCGTCGAGGAAGCGCGGATGAAGGCGGCCGGCCTCGGGCCGGAGAAGCCGGTGGATACGAACGACACCGCGGAGGGCCGGGCCAAGAACCGCCGGGTGGAGATCGTGGTCCCCGAGGACAACGCGGCAGCGCAGTAGGGATATGGCGAGCGCGCCGCGCGACCTAGTGTCCGGCGTGCTCGCCGACCTGCGCACCAGCTGGCGCCAGCTGGCGGCTGCCGACCTCGCCTACAAAGCCGTCGCCTTCGCCGTGCTGGCGCCGGCGGCGGCGCTGCTCCTGCGCTGGCTCATCCCGGGGAGCCACGGCCGCGTCCTCGCCGACGTGGACATCGCGCGCTTCTTCGTGACCAGCGGACGCGGGGTGGCCAGCCTGCTGCTCCTGGGCGCCGTGCTGGCGGCCATCACCGCCCTCGAGGTGGCCTGCCTCCTGCGCATCGCCCTGGGAGCGTCCCAGGGGCGGATCATCCCGGCGCGGAGCGCGCTGGCCTTCGCCGCCGGCCGCGTGCCGCACGTTCTCGCCCTGACCCTGCACATGGTGGTGCGGGTGGCGTCGGGCGCCGTGCCGTTCCTGGCGGGGGCCGGCCTTCTCTACTGGGCGCTGCTGTCGTCCCACGACATCAATTACTACCTGACCGCCCGCCCCCCGGCCTTCTGGGCCACCGCCGTCCTGGCCGGCCTGCTCGGTGGCGGCCTGATCGCCCTCCTGCTGTGGGCGGTGGCGCGCTGGGCGATCGCCCTGCCCCTGGTCCTCTTCGAACGCGTGCTCCCGCGCCGTGCCCTCCTGGAGAGCGCGCGGCGCTCGGCGGGGCGCCGCTTTCCTCTGCTGGGGGCCCTCGCCGTCTGGGCGGGCCTGGCCCTGCTCCTGGCCACCGCGGCCACGTGGCTCCCGGGGCTGGTCGGCCGTGAGCTGGCCCCGCGCTTTGCCGGATCACTGCCGATGCTCCTGTCCTTCGTCATGGGGCTGGCGGTGCTGTGGGGCGCGCTCGGGATCATGGCGGCGATCATCAACGTCACCCTGTTCTCGCTGCTCGTGAACAGGCTGTACCTGCGCGTGGGCGCCCCGCGCGAGTTCGTAAGCGGCTCCGCCTCGGAGCGCATGGTTCCTCCCCGTGCGGTGCTGGCGACGGTCGCGGTCCTGGCCGTGCTCGGGGTGGCCGGCGTCGTGCTCCTGGTCGCTTCCGCCACCAGGCGCAACCAGCCGGTGCTGGTGATCGCGCACCGCGGTGCCTCGGCGACGGCGCCCGAGAACACGCTGGCCGCCTTCCGCCTGGCCGCCGATCAGCACACCGACTTCGTGGAGCTCGACGTCCAGGAGTCCGCCGACGGCCAGGTGCTGGTCGTCCACGACAGCGACCTCATGAAGATCGGCAACTCGCCCCTGAAGGTGTGGGAGACCGAGGCGGCGCGCCTGCGCGACGTGGACATCGGCAGCCACACCGGTCCGCAGTACGCCGGCGAGCGCGTGGCCACCCTGGCCGAGGTGTTCGACGCCAGCAAGGGCCGCACGAAGGTGGTCGTGGAGCTGAAGTCCTACGGTCACGACCAGCGCTTGGAGGAGCGCGTGGCGGCGGTCGTGGAGGCGGCGGGGATGGAGGGGGACTGCGTCTTCATGTCGCTCGATCACGGGATGATGGCCAAGCTGAAGGGGCTGCGGCCCGGCTGGCGCTGCGGCATCCTGGCCGCGAAGGCGGTGGGCGACCTCACCACGATCCCCGCGGACTTCCTGGCCGTGGAGAAGAAGCTGGCGACCCGCCGTTTCGTGCGCCGCGCGCACCGTGCCGGCAAGGACGTCTACGTCTGGACGGTCAACGACCCGGCGGACATGCTGGCCGCCATGAGCGAGGGCGTGGACGGGCTGATCACCGACCGCCCGGACCTGGCCCGCTCGGTGGTGGGGCGCCGGACGGCCATGAGCGATGCGCAGCGGCTGCTGGTGGCGCTGCTGGTCCGCCTGGGCGCGACCACGGACGCGCTCGTCTCCGAGGACGCGCTGCGGCCGTGAAGAGCCTCAGTCCTCCGACACCGGTTGCCAGCTCTTGTCCGGATCGTACCGCCACATCTCCCTGAAGGCCTGGGCCGTTTGCGGCCCCAGGTCCTTCTCGTACACGACTCCGTCGTGGCTGACGATGAAGGTCTTGACGCCGGTGACGCGGTAGTCCGTGGGGGAGGCGGCCAGGGCGAAGCCGCCGATCATGACCCCCTTGACCACGAAGTCCATCTCGCCCAGCGGGGCGTGCTTGCCCTGCGCCTTCAGGATCTTGAAGTAGTACCCGTGATAGGGGTGGGCCCCCCCGGCGTAGCCCTCCGCGATGGACCGCGCGATCTCCTCGCCCACCGGCCCCTGCCACGACCCGTCCGGCGTCTGCCAGGCCAGTCCGTCCTGCTTACCAGGGGTGGCGATCACGCGCTGGGCGTACTGGTTCACGGGGGAGCCGTCGTGCTTCTCCGCGGCGTACTCGTGCTGCGCCTCCACGTAGCCGCGGCAGACCTCGATGGCGTCCAGCTCGTTCTGCCCGATGCGCCGGTAAAGGAGCTCCTGACGGCCCGCCTTGGTGTCGAACCGCCACTGCTTCCCGTCCTTGACGATGGGGATGGGGAGCGGCCAGTCCTCCCCGCCGACCGTGAGGGTGGCCCGGCTGGGCTTCTTGGGGTCCTTGAGGATCTGGTGCTTCTCATGGGCGCGCGCCGCGAAGTTTTGGGCCTGGGTCTGGTCCTGCACCGTGTCCCCGGTGACGACGAGGTCCACGCTGTCCGGCCCCAGGATCTCCTTGAGGGCGGGGACGTCGAACGACTCGGCGGCGGCGATGAGCGCCTCGCTCGCCGCCTCCGGCGTGGCGAATTTCTTCTGCACGGGCGCTGCGGCGGCCCCCAGCACCGCAAGGGCCAGGCAGACGGACAAGGTCCGGTAGCGCACGGTCATCTCCTCCCCCCGCCGCCGCGTCCCCCGCCGCCGCGTCCACCGCCACCGCGACCTCCGCCGAAGCTCGAGGCGCCGCGCGAGGAGCTTCTCGCCGCGCTGCTCCCGCTGTATCCGCGATTCCCGCCGCTGAAGCCGCCCCCGCTGCGGGACGCGCCGCTGCTGGGGACGCTGCGGTTGCCGACCTTGTCGCCGCCTCCGGCGCCGCCCGCGCGATTGGAGGCACCGGGGCTGCCGCCGGCGCGGTTGGACGCGCTGGGTGCGCCGCCGGCGCGATTGCCGGCGCTGGCTCCGCCGCCCGCGCGGTTGCCGGTGCTGGCGCGCGGTGCGTCGCCTCGGGCCTGCCCTCCGTACTTGTTGGCGGTGGCACGGTCCCCGTAGGGCGCGCCGCCACGGTGCGAGGGGTTGTGCTGCCACGCGCCGCCGCCGCCGCCGGCGCCGCCCCGGCCGCCGGCACCCACCGCGCCGGTCCCCGCTTTGGGACTGCCTGCGCCGGGCTTGCCGACGCCGCCGGCTCCCCCGACGCCGCCGACGCCTCCCGCTCCGCCAACTCCACCCACGCCACCCGCCCCACCGACGCCGCCGACGCCACCGGCTCCGCCGACACCGCCCACGCCTCCGGCCCTGTTGAAGTTGTTATTCACGTTGATGTTCACGTTGCTGCTTCCGCCCCAGCCGCAGCCGCAGCAGGAGCCACCCCAGATCGCCGCCCCCCACATGACGCCGAAGGTGAAGGAGACGAAGGCGGCCCCGGGCGGGTAGTACGGATAGTAGATCGGCGGGTAGGGATAGACGGGAGGACCGTACACGACCGTCGGGCTGTAGGAAGGGACGTAGATCACTTCCGGATTGGTGGGCTGGACGACGATGACCGTCTTGCCCTCCACGTTCTCCGTCGCGACCTTTTGCTGCTCGTTCGACTCCAGCGCTCCCTTTTCCTTGGCCTTGGCCCGCATGCGCTGCACGGCGTCCATCACCTCGGCCTGCTGCGCCAGGAAGGCGTTCCCCATGTCGGTGGTCCACTGGATGTCGTCGGAAAGGCGCTTCACCACCTCGGGCACCGCCGCCATGGACTGGATGGCGGGATCCCACGGCTGCTTGGCCACCGCATCCGCCAGCGCCTTGTCCTTCAGGTCCTTGTTCTTGGCCATCCACTGCTGCAGCTGGACGAGCTCGAGGGGATACGTGGAGGCCACCAGCGTCTGGGCCAGTAGCGGATCCGGGTAGAGCGCGATGGGCGCCACCAGGGAGTCGAGCTGGTCGGCGGTGAGCTTGACCGACTCCTCTGCAGGCTTGGCCGCCGCGTCGGCGGGTTTTTGCTCGGCGGGCTTCTGTGGGGCGGGCTTCTGCTCGGCGGGCTTCTGCGGTGCTGGCGCGGGTGTGGGGGCTGATGGCGTCTGGGCCAGGATCAGCCCTTCGCCGGGAACCAGCAGGATCGTGCAGAGAACGGCAAGGAGGCGTCGACTGATCCGGCTTTCGTTCATGAGTTGCCCTTCCTTCGCGCGCGGAGCTTACCGCAAAAGTCCGGGCGGAACCCGTCGGATTGGGTAGACTGCGCCGTCATGGACCAGGCACTGGGGCGGGAAGGCGAAGGCCTCGCGCGCACGTTCTTCACGGGGGCGAACGCTCCTCTGCTGGCGGAGCTCAGGAAGCGCACGGATGCGGAGGACGAGCGGGAGGCCCTGCGCGAGGTGGTGGGGATCAAGGACGAGACGTTCCTCAGGCGCCTGCAGGCGCTGGGCGTGCGCCCCGAGGCGGCCGTCGCCCTGGTGATGGTCCCGCTGGTCCTGGTGGCCTGGGGGGACGGCAACCTGGACGAAAAGGAGCGCGCCGCCATCCTGGAGGCCGCCCGCAAGCGCGGCGTCGGCGCCGAGCGCATCGCCGGCGAGCTCCTGAAGAACGGCCTGGAAAGCCATCCCGATCCCAAGCTTTTCCCCACCTGGACCGCCTATGTGCGCCGCCTCTGGGGGTGCTTCACGGCGGACGAGCGCTGGGCCATGCGGGAGAACCTCCTCCGGTCCGCCCGCCAGGTGGCGGAGGCGACGGGAGGCCTTTTCGGGCTGACCTCCAGGGTGTCGACGGGGGAGCGGAAGATCCTCCGGGAGATCGAAGCCGTCCTGGACTGACGTTTCCCCCAATCCTCGGCCTGAGATGCGACCAAAGTCCCATTGAGCGCCTCTCCGCGCGGGCGCACGATCCGGCACGGCTCGGGTCACGGACGACAAGACGGGGTGAGCGCGTTCATGCATGGAGCACCACCACCTCGAACGTGCCTACGGCGAGGCGATGGGGACCCTCGTGCCGGCTTGACAGACGACCCCGAAGAGGTGGCACGATCGGCCCACCTTCGCCGCCTGGCTGGGCAACGTGGAGCGCGTCGAGGTGCTGCCGTTTCACCAGGTCCGATTCAAGCGCTGTGGCGCGCGGCGGGGCGACATGCGAACTGAAGCCAAACGCAAGGTGCTGCTGCTGGGCCTGGCGCTGGCCCTGAGCGGGTGCCTGAAGTCGTTCGAGTACAAGCAGCCCGAGGTCAAGCTCAACGAGCAGTGGAGCCTGCGGGGCGCGACCGGGGTGACGGCCCAGGAGTACGAGGCCGCCTGGTGGCGGGCCTTCGACGACGCCACGCTCGACCAGCTCATCGAGACCGCGCACCACCAGAACCTGCTCCTGCAGACCGCGGGCGTGCGCATCTACGAGGCCCGCGCCCAGCTCGCCCTGGCCGTGGGCAGGAAATACCCGCAGGTCCAGGAGATGTTCGCCAGCGCCGCCGCGGTCGGTCTCAGCAAGCACGCCGCGAACAGCGCCTTCGCCGACCGGAACTTCGGCGACTACCAGGTGGGGTTCGACGCCGAATGGGAACCCGATTTCTGGGGCCGGTACCGGGGGGAGATCCGGGCGGAGACGGCGCAGCATCTGGCCACCCTGGCCGACTACGACAACGCCCTGGTCTCGCTGAACGCCGAGATCGCGCGCACCTACGCCGTGATCCGCACCTTCGAGACGCTCCTGGAACAGTCCCGGGGCAACGTCACCCTCCAGGAGGAGGGGCTGCGCATCGCCGACGCCCGCTATCGCCACGGCGCCACCTCCGAGCTGGACGTGCACCAGGCCACCACGCTCCTCGAGAGCACGCGGGCGACCATCCCCCAGCTCGAGATCAGCCTGGTCCAGGCCAGAAACGCGATGGCCTCCCTGCTCGGTCAGCCGCCGGGATCCGTGGACGGGATGCTGGCGGCTTCCAAGGGGATCCCCACGGCGCCCGCCGACGTCGCGGTGGGCGTCCCCGCCGAGCTGCTGCGGCGGCGCCCCGACATCCGGAAGCAGGAGCTGCTGAGCATGGCGCAGGGGGAGCGGATCGGTGTGGCCCGCGCCGACCTCTATCCCCGCTTCTCCCTGTTCGGGGAGATCGGGCTGCAGACCAGCACCGGCGCGGGGACACTCGCGAATGACGCCAACCTCAGCGACCTCTTCAAGGGGAGCAGCATCTTCTACTCGTTCGGTCCCCGCCTGGTGTGGCCGATCCTCCACTACGGACGGATCAAGAACAACATCCGCATCCAGGACGCCCGCTTCCAGGAGCAGCTCGTGGAGTACCAGAACTCGGTGCTGGAGGCCGCCCACGAGGTGGAGGACGGCCTGGTGGGGTATCTGAAGTCCCAGGAGGCCACGGTGTTCGCGGAGAAAGCGGCCGCCGCCGCGCAGCGCTCGGCGGACCTGGCCATGGTGCAGTACCGGGAAGGGGCGGTGGACTACCAGCGCGTGCTGGACGCCCAGCGCTCGCTCCTCCAGGAGCAGATCAATCTGACCGAGAGCCGCTCCGCCATCGCCACCAACCTGATCGCGCTCTACAAGGCCATGGGCGGCGGATGGGAGCTGCGCCAGTACACGCCGGTCGTGCCGGATGCGATCCGGGAAGAGATGGGACAGCGAACCGACTGGGGCGACCTCCTCTCGGAGCCGCCGCCGGAGACCTCAACCACGTCCTCGCCGGGCGAGAGGTAGGCACATGGCCACCGCGAAGAAGAAGTCGTACCGGATCTGGATCGTCGCCCTCGCCGTCGTCGCGGTCGCCGGGTTCGCCGGCTACAAGTGGTGGAAGTCGAGGCAGTCCGCGCTGCCCCCCGGGATCGCCTCGGGGAACGGCCGGCTGGAGGCGAAGCTCGTGGACATCGCCGCCAGGGAGTCCCTGCGGGTGAAGGAGATGCTGGTCGCCGAAGGGGACCTGGTCCATCCCGGCCAGGTGGTGGTGCGCATGGACACCGTCACGCTGGAGGCGGAGCTGGCCGAGGCCCACGCGGCGGTGGCGGCGGCGAAGGAGAAGATCGCGGTCGCCGCCTCCAACATCGCCAGCAAGAAGAGCGAGATCCGGCTGGCGGAGATCGAGGCCGACCGCTCCCGCAAGCTGGTGGAGGAGCGCGCCGGCTCGCAGCGGGAGCTGGATGTCCGGACGATGACGCTGGAGACGACCCGGGCCGCCCTCAGCGGGGACGAGGCGCAGCTCCTGGCGGCGCAGCAGGACGTGAAGGTGGCGGAGGCGAACGGGGCGGCCATCCAGACCCGCATCGACGATGCCGTGCTCACGTCGCCCGTGACGGGGAGGGTCCTCTACCGTCTGGCCGAGCCCGGCGAGGTGCTGGGGCCCGGCGGGAAGGCGCTGACCGTCGTCAACCTGGAAGACGTCTACATGGAGATCTTCCTCCCCGCCGGCGAGGCGGCCAAGCTCAAGGTGGGGGGGGACGCCCGCCTCACGCTCGATCACGAGCCGGGCCGGTCCGGTCCCGCCTACGTCAGCTTCGTCTCCCCGGAGGCGCAGTTCACCCCCAAGGAGGTGGAGACGCGCAGCGAGCGGGAGAAGCTGATGTTCCGGGTCAAGATCCAGGTCCCCAAGGAGCTGGTCATGCACTACATCCAGTTCATCAAGACGGGGACCCGGGGCGTCGGCTACGTCAAGGTGGATCCTGCGGCCCCGTGGCCGGACTGGCTGGAGAAGGGTCTGCTGCGCGCCCCGCAGGAGGGCATCAGTCCCTACGCGCCGAGCGCCGCGGGTGAAGCCACCCCCACCACCCGGTAGGGCGCTGGTCCATGCACGCCCCCGCCCCCGTCCCCGCCGGCGAGCCGGTGGTCCGCATCCAGAGCCTACGCCATCGCTACGGCAAGGTGATGGCCGTGGACGACCTGTCCCTCGACATTCCCAGCGGCCTCATGGTGGGGGTCATCGGCCCCGACGGGGTGGGGAAGTCCACGCTCCTGGGCCTGATGGCGGGATCGAAGAAGCTGCAGGACGGCAAGGCCACCGTCCTGGGCGGGGACATCGCCGACCGCCGCCACCGCCGCGCGGTGTGCCCGCGCATCGCCTACATGCCCCAGGGACTGGGGAAGAACCTCTACTTCGAGCTCTCCGTCCACGACAACGTGGATTTCATGGCCCAGCTCTTCGGGCTGTCGCGCAAGGAGCGCCCGGCGAAGATCAAGGAGCTGCTGGACGCCACCGGCCTGTCGCCGTTCCCGGACCGCCCGGCCGGGAAGCTGTCGGGGGGCATGAAGCAGAAGGTCGGCCTCTGCGGCGCCCTCGTGCACGAGCCCGACCTGCTCATCCTGGACGAGCCCACCACCGGCGTGGACCCGCTCTCCCGCCGCCAGTTCTGGACGCTGATCGACGACATCCGCGCCGGCCGCCCCAGCATGAGCGTGGTCATCGCCACCGCCTACATGGACGAGGCGCAGAAGTGGGACTGGATCGTGGCCATGGACGCGGGCAAGGTGCTGGCCACGGGGACGCCCGCGGAGCTGATGCGGAAGACGGGCACCAAGGACCTCGAGCATTGCTTCATCGCGCTCCTGCCGGAGGAGAAGCGGGGAGGGCACACCGAGCTGGTCATCCCGCCCCGTGCGGCGGGAAAGACCGAGATCGCCATCGACGCCAAGGGGCTGACGCGCCGCTTCGGGAGCTTCACCGCCGTGGACCGCGTCACCCTGTCCATCGAGAAGGGAGAGATCTTCGGCTTCCTGGGCAGCAACGGCTGCGGCAAGTCCACCACTATGAAGATGCTGACCGGCCTGTTGCCCCCCACGGAGGGGTCGGCCACGCTCTTCGGCAGGTCGGTGGAGGCGGGGAGCCTGGAGGTCCGCAAGGAACTGGGCTACATGACCCAGTCCTTCTCCCTGTACGGGGAGCTGACGGTCCGCCAGAACCTGGCGCTGCATGCGCGGCTGTACCACCTCCCGCCCGACGAGGCGAAGGCGCGCATCGCCGACCTGGTGGAGCGCTTCGGTCTGGTACCGCACCTGGACGCCATGGCGGAGGAGCTGCCCATGGGTCTGCGCCAGCGGCTGTCCCTGGCGGTGGCCGTCCTCCACGATCCCAAGCTCCTGATCCTGGACGAGCCCACCTCGGGCGTGGACCCGGTGGCGCGGGACAGCTTCTGGGAACTGCTCGTCGACCTCTCCCGCAACCAGGGCGTGACCATCTTCGTGACCACGCACTTCATGAACGAGGGGATGCGCTGCGACCGGATCTCCCTCATGAACGCGGGCAAGGTCCTGGCCTGCGACGCCCCCCAGAAGCTGATCGACGATCGCGGAGCAGCCGGTCTGGAGGACGCCTTCATCGGCTACATGGAAGACGCCATCGCCGAGGACAAGGCGAAAGCACCCGCGGCCCCGGCGGCGGCCCCGGCGGCGGTGACCAAGGCGGAGGCGCACGTCGAGCAGCAGTCGGCCCTCAAGCTCGCCCTGGTGCGCTTGATGGCCTACGCCCGCAACGAGACCATGCAGATCCTCCGAGACCCCGTGCGGCTGGCCTTCGCCTTCGGTGGGTCGGCGCTGCTGATGCTCGTCTTCGGCTTCGGCATCACCACCGACGTGAAGCACATCCGCTACGCCACCCTGGACCGGGACCACTCCGCGGAGAGCCGTGCCTATCTCGAGCAGTTCCAGGGGGCGCCCGAGTACTTCCAGTACGCGGGCGAGGTGATCTCCGACGACGATGCCTTGACGCGGCTGCAGGCGGACGAGATCTCCATGCTCCTGGAGATCCCGCCCGGCTTCGGGCGAGATTTCCGCCGCCGCGCCGGCCCCGAGATCTTCGCCCAGGTGGACGGAGCCAATCCTTTCCGCAGCGAGACGGTGGCGCAGTACGCGCGGGGGGCCCACAGCCGGTTCCTGCAGGATCCCGGCAGCGGCCTCTCCCCCGGTCCCAAGCATGGGGCCGCCGTGGAATCCCGGTTCATGTACAACCCCACCTTCGAGAGCATCTACTCCATCGTGCCCAGCGTGCCCGCCCTCCTCCTCATCCTCATCCCCGCCATCCTCATGACGGTGGCCATCGTGCGGGAGAAGGAGCTGGGCTCCATGATCAACTTCTACGTCACCCCCACGGGCCGCCTCGAATACCTCCTGGGCAAGCAGCTTCCCTACGTGGTCATCGGCATGCTGAACTTCTTCGTGCTGGCGCTGATGGCGCTGCTCGTTTTCGGAGTTCCCATCAAGGGGTCCCTGCTCGTCCTCGCCCTGTGCACGCTGTTGTACGTCGTGGTGACGACCGGGGTGGGGATGGTCATCTCCACCTTCACCAAGAGCCAGGTGGCGGCGGTGTTCGTGACGGCCATCCTCACCATCCAGCCCACCATCCAGTTCGCCGGCCTGCTGCAGCCGGTGTCCACCCTGGAGGGCGGTGCCCGGGTGGTGGGGACGATCTGGCCCACCACCTACTACATGCATTCCAGCGTGGGCGCCTACACCAAGGGGCTCTCCGCCGGTCTCATGATGTCGGATCTCGTCTATCTGGCGTGCTGCATCCCCGTCCTGCTCGCCATCAGCGCGATCTTCCTGAAGAAGCAGGAGAGGTGACCGTGACCACGCTCCTGAACATCTTCTGGCTCGGCCTCAAGGAACTGAAGAGCCTGCTGAGCGACAAGGTCATGGTGCTGTTCGTGATCTACGCCTTCACCCTGTCCGTGTTCTCCCAGGCCACGGGAACCTCGAACGAGGTGAACAACGCCTCCATCGCCTTCGCCGACGAGGACGGCTCGGCGCTCTCGGCGGAACTGTTCAACGCCTTCTACCCGCCCCGGTTCCAGTTCGCCGTCCCCATCTCCCCCAGCGAGATCGAGACCTCCATGGACCAGGGGCGCTTCATGTTCGTGGTCACGATCCCGCCCCGGTTCGAGCGGGACCTCAAGGCGGGACGCAACCCCAAGATCCAGCTCAGCATCGACGCCACCGCCATGCAGCAGGCGGGGATCGGCTCCAGCTACATCCGGAACATCCTCACCGATCGCGTGGACACCTACCTGGCGCGCTCGGACCTGGCGCAACCCCCGCCCCTGAACCTGGTGGTGCGCAAGCTCTTCAACCCCAACGGCGTCTCCTCCTGGTTCCAGAGCATCGTGGCCATCATCAACCAGCTCACGCTCCTCACGATCGTGCTCACGGGGGCGGCGGTGATCCGGGAGCGGGAGCACGGGACGCTGGAGCACCTGCTGGTGATGCCGCTCACGGCCTTCGAGATCGCCATGGCCAAGGTGTGGGCCAACGGCCTGGTGATCCTGCTGGCCACCGCCCTGTCCATCTTCCTGGTCGTGCGCTGGGCCCTGGAGGTCCCCTTCGCGGGCTCCTTCCTGCTCTGGTTCGTGGGGGTCGTGCTCTACCTGTTCTTCGCCACCGCACTGGGGATCTATCTCGGCACCGTGTCCCGCTCCATGGCCCAGTTCGCGCTGCTCATCATCCTCATCATCGTCGTGCTCATGCTGCTGTCGGGCGGGTCCACCCCCGTGGAGAGCCAGCCCCAGTGGCTGCAGGCCCTGACCTACTTCCTTCCCTCCCGCCACTTCGTCAGCTTCTCCCAGGTGATCATCTACCGCGGCGGGGGCCTGAGCGCGGTCTGGAAGCAGTTCCTCATGGTCACCGCCATCGGCGTGGCCTTCTTCGTCTATTCCCTGTCCCTCTTCCGGAAGTCCATCGCCGTCACCAAGTAGGTCTACGGCTTCACGAAGACTCCCTCCGTGATGGTCTGGTTCCCGCTGGCCTCGATGGCCAGCACCTCGAAGGGGTGCTGTCCGGGGGCCAGCGAGGCGGCGAACTCGGGGGGCAGCGTGACCTGGGTGGCCGTGGCGGGCAGGGTGACCTGGAAGGGGTCCACGATCACCTGGTAGCCCACGATGACCACCCTCTCGCCGGGAAGGATGGCGGCGGGACCGGTGACCGGCGTCCAGCGGATACGGATGGCGCCGTTCTGGATGGCGGTGGAGACTCGAGGCCCGGCGGGCACGGCGTGCGACAGGGTGCCGGAGCCGGTGAGCTGGCCGCCGCCGGCCAGGCTGGCGGTGAAGCGGTAGCGTCCCTCGGGAAAGCGCGCGAGAAGCTGGTCCAGCGGGAAGTCCGTGAGCGTGGGCTCCGCGCCCTCGAAGAACAGCTCCGTGAGGCCGAGGCCGGTGTAGCCCCCGCCGCTGTCCACGTCGAAGATGACGGTGCCGCCGGGATCGCGGATCTGAAGCGATTCCCAGTCCTCGCCGTCGAGCGACACGTGGAAGCCCAGGTCGTTGGCGGATTCGTTGTACTCGATGTAGATGCGGGCGATCTCGAAGGGCTTGGCCTGGACGGTGGGTGCCGCGAGCAGGAGCGCAGCACAGGCGAATGGGGCCAGTCTCCTCATGGCGTTCCTCCTGTGGGGGACTCGGGTCTGGTCCGTTGGAGGGGGGCGGGGGCGCGGTTCCTTCGCTGGGGGGTGGAGAATGCGAAGGATCGGGCGGCGGCCCCACCTCTCACGGGTGTAGAGCGGGGAATCGATGGGCTCCGTGGAGCGGGAACTCGTGTCGAGGATGCTCTCCGGGGAGGAGCGCGCCTTCTCCGAGTTCTTCGACGGCTACTTCCCCGGTCTGTTCCGCTTCGCCCTCACGCGGCTGGCGGGAGACGAGGACGCGGCCGAGGAGGTGGTGCAAGCGACGATGAGCGCGGCCATCCGGAAGATCGCGACCTACCGCGGCGAGTCCGCTCTCTTCACCTGGCTGTGCACCTTCTGCCGCCACGAGATCGCGGCCTTCTGCCGGCGTGCCCATCGCGACCAGGTCTCGGTGGGCCTGACGGAGGACGATCCGGCGATCGCCGCCGCCCTGGCGGCGCTGGCGGCGGGGGAGACCGCGCAGGAGGGGGCGCTGGAGCGGGCGGAGACGCGGAGGCTCGTCCACGTCGTGCTCGACGGCCTGCCCCCCCGCTACGCGCAGGCCTTGGAATGGAAGTACGTGGACGGCAGCTCGGTGCAGGAGATCGCCGATCGCCTGCAGACCAGCGTCAAGGCCGCGGAGTCGATGCTGACGCGGGCGCGGGAAGCCTTCCGCCGGAGCTTCGCCGTGCTCGCCGGAGGCGGGGCATGACAAACCAGGACCCCATCGCCTCCCTGCTCCGGGCTACCGGCCGGCGCCCGGCCGCCCCCCCAGAGCGAAGCGCGCGCGTGCGCGAGGCGGCCCGTCTCGCCTGGAACGCCGAGATCGTCCGCCGCCGGCGCAGCCGCCGGCTCACCTTCGCCCTCGCCCTGGCGGCGAGCGTCGTGCTGGCCGTCTGGACGGTGCGCGCGCTCCGGGCAACCACCTCTTCCATGGCGCCTCCGCACGTCGTGGAGGTGGACCGTGTCGTGAACGGCGTCTGGGCCGAGCACGGTGGGTTCCCAGGCCTCGCGAAGCGATGGGACCTGCAGGCGCGCGCGCGCGTCGATCCCGGGGTCACGATCCGGACGAGCGCCGACGGCCGGGCCGCGCTGCACTTGCTCATGCATGGACACGCCCTCCGGCTCGACCACGCCACGTCGTTGCGCATCCTCTCCGACCGCGCCTTCCTGCTGGAGCGGGGTGCCGTGTACGTGGACTCCGGCACGACCGTGGGCTCGGTGCGCATCGAAACGGCGCTGGGCACGATCGAGGACGTGGGGACGCAGTTCGAGGTCCGCCTGAACGACGGAGGTCTGACCGTTCAGGTCCGCGAGGGGGAGGTGAAGGTCGGCGCCGGCTCCGCCTCACTCCAGGCCGCCGCCGGGCAGGCCGCGACCGTCGATCGCGGGGGACGCCTGGCGCGCGCGGCCGCTCCTTCGGACACCGGCTGGGCGTGGACGGAGACCGTCGCTCCCCCCTTCCCCATCGAGGGTCGTTCCCTGGCGGACTTCCTCACCTGGGCGGCGCGGGAGCGCGGCGCCCGTGTCCGGTACCTCGACCCGGGGCTGGCGCAGCGGGCGACCGGAGTCCTCCTCCACGGCTCCCTCGAGGGCATGACGCTCGACCAGGCGGTGGCCTCGGTGGCCGAGACCTCGGGGCTCGTCCACCGCTGGCAGGCCGGGGAGCTGATCGTGAGGGAGGCCCGGTGAGGCCGGGCTTGCCCCGGGGGAGGGTTCGCCGCACACTCGGGCCATGACACGGGCTCGCGCCCCCATGGCGCTCGCCCTGGGGGTTGTTTCGCTCCTTGCCAGCGCGTCGGCGGTCGCCGGGCTGCGCGGCCGTCACCTGGTCGACGTGCTGGCCGAGCTGCGCGCGCGCGGTCTTCCCCTCGTCTACAGCACCGCCGTCGTGCGCCCCGATCTCGTCCTCTCCATCGAGCCCAGGGCGCAGGACGCCCGGTCGCTGCTCGACGAGGTCCTGGCGCCCTTCGGCCTCACGGCGCGGGCCGACCCCACCGGTGCCCTCCTGGTGGTGCGCGCGGAGCCCGTCCGGGGCAAGCCGGAGGAGCTTCCCCCGCCCACCCTCGTGGAGGAGATCGTGGTGACCCCCGGGCACCACGAGCTCGTCCCCCACGACGTCACCGCCAGGCGCTCCCTGAGCGGGACCGACGTGACCCTGGCCCCCACCCTGGGGAGCGACGCCAGCCGAGCCGTGGGCTTGCTTCCGGGGATCGCCGCCTCGGACACGTCGGCGGCCTTCTACCCGCGAGGCGCGACCAGCAACGCGGTGGCCACCATCCTGGACGGGCTCGAGCTGTACGGCGTGTTCCACCTCGACGCGTTCCAGCGCCCGTTCACGGTGGTGGACGGACGGATGGTGGAGGCGGTGGACTTCACGGGGGGCGGGTTCACCGCCGATCGTGGCGACCGCAACGGCGGCTTCGTCGAGATGTCCACGGCCGCGACGGCGGAGGGTCCGGCGGCGCAGATCGAGGTGGGAACGCTGAACAGCCGGTTTGCCTACGAGACGCCGTCCTCGCTGGGGCCCGTCCTGATCTCGGCACGCTACTGGTACCCGGAGGCCGCCACGGACACGATCGCCTTCGGCTCCGACGGCCTGCGCCCCTCGCTTCGCGATGTGTACGTGAAGGCGGGGTTGCGCTCCACCGCGCAGACGCTGCTCACCGGCCATCTGCTCCTCGCCTCGGACGACGCCACGCTCGAGGACCCGGAAGCAGCGGAGCGCCTGCAGGCTTCGAGCGCCAGCGGCACGGGCTGGGTGCGTCTCCTCCATTCCTGGTCGGACCGGGTGTCGATGGAGACCGTGGTGTCGGCCGGAGAGCTCCACGAGGAGCGTGGCGGCGTCGCCGATCCCGACGAAGGCCCGATCGCGCTGGAGGACGACCGGCGCCTGCGCTTCGCAGGGCTGCGAGCCGACGCCGCCTGGACGATGGGGTACTCCGATCGCCTGCGCGGCGGCGTCGAGGCGCGTGTGCTTCGCGCCGACCTGCGCTACGCCTCCGGTCCGCCGGGAGCCCTCTCGCCGCTCCAGGTGGACCCATCCGGCACCTCCTACGCGGCCTACCTCGCCTACCGCCGGGCCTTCCTTCCCGGGCTGACGGGAGAGGCGGGGATGCGGTGGGACCGGCAGTCCTACACCGGCGAGCACCAGTGGAGTCCCCGCCTGCACGTGGTGTGGCAGCCGGCACCGCGCGACGAGCTGCGGGTGGGGGTGGGACGCTACGCGCAGTCGCAGCGGATCCACGAGCTGCGGATCGAGGACGGGGAGACCTCCTACCGCCCAGCCGAGCAAAGCGACCAGATCGACCTCACGTACACGCACGGCTTCCGCGCCGGTGCGAGCGTGCGCCTCGACGGATACCTCCATGGGCTCTCGCAGGTGATCCCGCGGTACGAGAACCTGCACAAGCCGGTCGAGCTCTTTCCCGAGGTGGAGCCGGACCGCGTCCGGGTGGCCCCGGATACGGCCCGGCTCACCGGCGTCGAGGTGTCGGTGAGCGGGGACCCCAAGGTGGCCATCGGCTGGTCCGCCAGCTACGTCTGGTCGAAGGCGGTCGACGTGACGGACGGGGTCGAGGTGCCGCGCAGCTGGGACCAGACGCATGCCGGCAAGTTCCTGCTCTCATGGCGGTCGAGCCACGGCTGGTTTGCGGCGGTGAACGGCACCGTGCACACGGGGTGGCCGACCACTCCCATGGTGGCGCAGGTCGTCGCCGACGAGAACGGCACGACGACCGTGGAGGCCGTGCCCGGGGCGCGCAACGCGGCCCGCCTGCCGACGTACGCGCGGCTCGACCTCCGGGCCGGCCGCGAGATGAGGCTCCGGGGCGGGCGCGTGCGCGTCGAGCTGTCGGTCCTGAACGCCACCGACCGCGCCAACGCCTGCTGCCTCGACGAGGCGCGCGTGGTGGGCGAGCCCGGAGGACCTCTGGGGACCGAGACGACCTACGACTCCTGGCTCGGGGTCACTCCCGCGCTGCAGGTTCTCTGGACGTTCTGATTGATCGCGCGGGCCGGTGGTGCCATCGAGCGACACCTTGCCGCCGATCGCGGAGGGTGCCACGCGCTGAGGCCTCAATGCGGGAGGTCCGTGATCCAGCGGCCGAGGAGGGCCAGCGCCTCGTCGTCGGGGACGACGGTGCCCAGGGGCGGCATCTGCGAGGAGGGCCGCCGCGAACGCATGCGGTAGAGGAGGGCGCTGCGCTCCGGTGCGCCGGAGGCGACGCGGCGGCTGTCCTCGGGCCCGTGCCCGGGGACGAGGAAGCGGCCGGCCACGTCCACGGTAGTGCCGCGCGCGGGCTCGGGAGCGCTGCGCTCCCCGCCGCTGTCGTGGAGGAGGTTCAGGCCGATGCGGGCCAGGGGGCCGCCCCCGTTGTGGCAGCCGCCGCAGTTTGCGGAGAGGTAGCCGACCGCCGCGCGCGCCAGGGGATCGCTCTCGCGGATCCGGGGAGGATGGATGGCGAGCTCCCGGCGCGCCGGCTCCAGGAGGTCCGTGTCCAGCAGGGAGCGCAGCGTGACGTCCTCGGCCTGGAGCGGCTCGCCGTGCGGTGCCAGGGGGTCGCGATCGTCGGAGAGCTGGAGCGCGTTGAAGCCCAGCACGGTCGCCGGCGAGGAGCGGTGACAGGCAGCGCAGTCCGCGAGGGAGGGGATGGAGTGGCGCTTGCCCGGCGCGATCTCCACGACGTCGGCGATCCCCTCCGCCGGGGCCAGGCGGGCGTCGGACTGATCGGCGTCCCAGACGTAGGTGGCGAAGACCCAGTCGCCGACGGTCCTCCAGAGCATGCGCGTCTCGACCTTGCGGCCGCCGAAGGAGAACTCCTTCCAGAGCTTGGTCCCCTCGGGGAAGCGCCAGATGTCCACGTCCGTCACGTCGATCTTCGATCCCGGGGGGAGGTGGATCCACCGCGCCTTCACCGCCCCGTCCGACCACAGCGGGTACTGGGGCAGGAAGGGGAGGTTTCCGGAAGCGATCGCACCGGAGGCGTCGTACAGCCCCGTCTGCGAGAGCCGCTCCGGCGGCGCCGGGGTGCCCTCGGCCCGGAGGGCCAGGCCGAGGGGCACCGCCAGCGCGGCGAAGCCGAGGAGGACCCGCAGGCGCATCAGTGGGCCTCCACCGGCTCGATGGGCTGAGGAACCCTGTTCTTCACGGGCGGGATGGACTGCAAGTAGCTGAAGATGGCGCGCAGGTCCTCGTCGGTGGCCTGGGCGAACCAGGGATAGGGCATCGGCGGCAGGATGGGACGGCCCACGCCCTCGTGGCGGCCGGTGCGCAGCGCTTGGAGGAAGGTGTCGGCGGTCCACTTGCCCAGGCCCGTCTCCGGGTCGGGGGTCAGGTTGGCGGTGAAGCTGACGCCCCACGGGCCGGCGAAGGCGGTGTTGGTCCCGGCCATGCTGATCACCCACGGCCCGTTCGGCGCCGGGGGCGCGGGCATGGCCAGGTCTTGCGGGTGGCCCGAGAGCATCCGGGTCATGTCGGGCTCGGGACCCTTGGGTCCCATCTTGAACGGCGTGTGACAGTCGTTGCAGACCATGAGGGTCACGAGGTACTTCCCGCGGGCGATCTGCGAGGCCTTCGCCTCGGGCTTGGCCTTGGGCGCCTCGGCCGCCGAAAGCAGCGCGGGGGCGGCGAGGGCCAGCAGGGTGGTCAGGGTCAGGATCGGTCGCTTGCGCATCGGCTCCTCCTCGTCTGACAGGTCTCGAGAGGAAAGTAGCGAGATGCGGGCGCGCCGGTTCCTGAGTCCTTCCTAGACTTTTCCTAAAGTTTCCCTAAGATCGGAAACCCCGTGGCCACGACGACGAAAACCCCCATCGACGAGGAGCTGGCGCGCTTCCTGGAGTCGGGGCTCGCCGTCACGTTGGCCACCCGGGACGCCGACCTGCAACCGGACGGTTCCTGGGCCTGGGCGGTCCGGGTGGAGGAGGGCGGGTCCCACCTCACCGTCTTCGTTCACGAGGACGGGGCCGCCGCCATGCTGCGAAACCTCGCGGATCATCCGCAGATCGCGGTGGTGCTCGACCGGCCCACGAGCCACCGCGCCTGCCAGGTCAAGGGCACCTTCGTGGCTTCCCGTCCGGCGCACCCGGAGGAAAAGGAAGAGATCGCCCGTCAGGTGGAGGCCTTCCGCGCCGACCTCTCCTCCATCGGGCTCCCCGCGGGGCTCACGGCGGGCTGGGTCCTGTGGCCGGCGACGGCGCTCTCGATCCGCGTGACGGACGTGTTCGAGCAGACGCCCGGGCCGGGCACGGGGGGCCGGCTCCCGTGATTCCGCTGGAGAGCCTCACCGCCTGCTTCCAGGGATTGATCCCGTCCTGGCTGTGCACCTGCTCGGGCGACGGCATCCCCAACGCCGCCATCCTGAGCCACGTGGACTACGTGGACCCCAGGCACGTGGCGCTGTCCTTCCAGTTCTTCAACAAGAGCAAGCGCAACGTGATGGAGAACCCGAAGGCGCTGGTGCGCGTCTACGACCCGGACACCTTCCAGGTGCACGCGCTGCGCCTCCGCTACGTGCGCACCGAGACGGAAGGACCGGTCTTCGAGTCCATGCGGCTCCGGATCGAGGCCATCGCCTCCTACAGCGGCCTCAAGGGGATCTTCAAGCTGCTGGGCGCGGACATCTACGAGGTGCTGGAGGTGAGCCCGATTCCCTGGGAGGTGGGCCTTCCCGGCGCCTCGTGCGAGGAGAAGAGGAAGGCTCGGCTTCCCGACGTCCCCTTCACCATGAAGGCGCTGCAGGAGTTCTCCGAGGGGATCCAGCGGGCGACGACCCTGGACCGCCTGCTGGACGTGATCCTGGAGACGCTGGAGCGGCACTTTGGCTTCGGCCACTCCATGATCCTGCTCTGCACCGAGCGCCCGGACCGCCTGGAGCTGATCGCCAGCCGCGGCTACGCCCGGGCCGGTGTCGGCTCCGAGGTGGGGTTCGGGCAGGGGATCGCCGGCCTCGTCGCCGAGGCGCGCAAGCCCATCCGCATCTCCGGAATGCTGCGGCAGATGCTCTACGCCAACGCCGTGGCCACGCAGGTGGGCTTGTGTCCGGAGAACCGGCGCATCCCACTGCCGGGGCTCGCCAACCCCGCCAGCCAGCTCGGGATCCCGCTGCTGGTCCGCGACGAGCTGATCGGCGTGCTCGTCATCGAGAGCGAGGAGTCCTACCGCTTCCACGAGGAGGACCGGACCTACCTGGAGGTGCTCGGCGGCTACCTGGCGATCGCCATCCAGCACGCGCTCCTGAAGGAGCGGACGGAGGAGACGGAGGAGACGCCCCCGCCGGCGTCGGAGCCCGCTCTCGGGAAGCGCCGGAGGATCGAGGTCGCGTACTACCGGGCGGACGAGTGCATCCTGGTGGACGGCGAGTACCTGGTGCGGAGCATGCCCGCGAAGATCCTCTGGAAGCTCTTGCGGGAGCACGCCGAGCAGGGGAGCACCGAGTTCACCAACCGCCGCCTGCGCCTGGACAAGTCCCTCCAGTTCCCCGAGTTCAAGGACAACCTGGAGAGCCGCCTCATTCTCCTGCGCCGCCGCCTGGAGGAGCGCTGCCCGGAGATCCGCATCGTGCAGTCGGGCCGGGGGCGTTTCCGCTTCGACCTGGGGGCCGAGGTGGCGCTGGTGGAGCGGCCGTAGGTTTTCGAGCGGGAACGTCCTGCGCGGTGCGCCCTCTCGTGGCGCTGGTCCAAAGCGGCTAGCCTCGGGGCATGAAACACCAAGGCGTCGATTTCGATCCCGAGCTGGAGAGGCTGGAGGAGCTCTCGAACGGCGTCCTCGACCTGATCGAGGCAGGACGCTTCGCCGAGGCAGAGCGCGCCTGCGAAACGCTGCGCCGCGACTTCCCGGATCAGATGGACTGGATGGAGCGCACGGCCGCGCTGCACGAGGCCCGCGGCGAGACCGACGCCGCGGTCGAGCATTACGAGAAGTGCATTCGGTTCATCCAGCGGAACGCCGGCGACTTCGATCCCGACGCCGTGGAGTGGTACCGAGAGAAGATCGAGGGGATGCGGAGCTAGCTGGATCAGCTTCCCGCTCGTGCCTTCCACCTCGCCGCCTCCGCCGTCCTTCCCTGCTTGGCGTAGAAGTCGGCCATGGCGCCGTGCACGATCTGGAGCATGGGGTCGTCCGCGCGGAGCACGGAGGCGAGCTGCTTTTCCGCCTCCAGGTAGGCCTGCTCCGCCTCGGCATTTCTGCCTTGGACGCTGCGGCACTGAGCGAGGTTGCGCAGGGCGAGTCCGACGTTCGGCGTGTCGGGGAGACTGTGCGCCCGGCACACCGCGACCGTCTCCTCGACGAAGCCGATCTGCTCGGCACAGAGGCCGGACTTCGCGTAGAAGCTGGCGAGGTTCACCATGGAGACCAGCGTGGGGCCCGCGGTGGCGCCCAGCATGCGGCTGGTGGTCTCGTAACCCTCCCGGTAGAGGGCGCCCGCCTCGTCCATCTTGTTCAGGCGGCGCTTGGCCATGGCCAGGTTGTTCACGTAGTTCAGCGTCTCCCGGTGCTCGTTCCCCAGCACCCGGCGCGCGCGCGCCAGCGCGTCGGCGGTGACCCGCTCGGCATCCGCGTAGCGCTCCTGCTGGAAGTACACCTGGCCCAGGTTGCTGAGGGTGGAGAGCACCCCGATGTCGTCGTCGGTCCCCGCCCGCTTGCGCTGCACCTCGAGGAGGTGCAAGAAGCTCTTCTCCGCTTCGTCGAACCGGCCCTGATCGAGGGCCACCGTGGCCACCAGGTTGGCCGCCGCCAGGGCGGGGTCGGCGGCCTCGCCGATCCCGCGTCGTGAGGCCTCCACCACGCCCTGGGCCAACGCCCCCGCCTCCTCGATGCGCCCCTGCTCGTAGCGCACCTGGGCCAGCGCGCCGCGCGTGACGAGCGTGTCGCGCGCCTCCTCGCCCAGCCGCCGCGCCTGCGCGTCGCCGGTGCGCGTGAGACGCTCGGCGGCTTCGTCGTAGCGGGCGAGATACAGCTCCAGGCTCCCCAGCGCCGACGCGGTGCGCAGCGTCTCCGGATCGTCCGGCCCGAGGTTCTTCTCGAAGAGCGCCAGCGCCTCCAGCAGCGTCGGCTTCGCCTGCTCCCCCAGTCCCAGGCCGAGATAGGTCTGGCCGAGCGTGCGCTGCACCGCCGCCTTCACCACGGGCTCGTCGGCGAACCTTCCCCGGATGCGGGCGGAGGCCAGGTCCACCACCTTGCGCATCGAGATGTCCCCCGCGGCGCTGCGCGTGGGGTCGGCGGCGGCGAGGAGGTCGTCGTTCAGGAAGTCGTTCACCGCCGTGGCGATCTTGGCCTGGCGGAGGGCCTCGGCCTGGGCCCGCGTGGCCCTCGCGTAGAGCACGCCCATCCACACGCCGAAGCCGAGGACGGAGAGCACGAGCGCCACCGCCAGCGCGGCCGGGGCGCGGTTCCGGGAGATGGCCTTGCGGAGCTGGTAGATGGTGCTCGGGGGGCGGGCCTGGATGGGCTGGGAGGCGAGATAGCGGCCGACGTCCTCGGAGAGCGCGGCGGCGGTGGCGTAGCGCTGGTCGGCGTCGTTCTGCAGCGCCTTGCCCACGATCGTCTCCAGGTCGGGGTCCAGGCGGAAGTCGGCCCGCCAGCGGGCGCGCATCGGCAGGGGGGGTTCGCTGGTGATCACCCGCAGCGCCTCCACGATCGTGGAGCGCTCCAGGGCATGGGGTCGCCCCGCCACCAGCATCTCGTAGAGGATCACGCCCAGGGCATACACGTCGGAGCGAACGTCGATCTCGTCGGGGTTGCCGCGCGCCTGCTCGGGACTCATGTAGGCGAGCGTGCCCTTGATCATCCCCACCTCGGTCACCCGGGTGGCGGCGGCCACGTCGCTGTCCGTGATGCGGGCCAGGCCGAAGTCCAGGATCTTGACGGTGGGCCGGTCGGACTCCTCGGAGACGATGATGTTGCTCGGCTTCAGGTCACGGTGGATGACGCCGCGCTGGTGTGCGTACTGGACGGCGTCGCAGATGGTGCGGAAGAGCGCCAGGCGCGAGGCCAGATGGGCGCGGTCCTGCACCGGCCGGCCTCCCATGCAGGCGCCCAGCATGGGACCGCGCACCAGCTCCATGGCGAAGAAGTGCTGGCCGTCCTCGGTGCGCCCGGCCTCGTAGATGGCGGCGATGCTCGGGTGCTTCAGCCGGGCGAGGGTATCCGCCTCGCGCGCGAACATGCGCAGGGCGTCGTCGTCCACGAACTGGCCGGCCCGCACGACCTTGAGCGCCACCCTGCGCTGCGGGTTGACCTGCTCGG
>Ga0070695_100000253_pt1 | contig 26811 bp, 27 predicted proteins | sample KBSK1252metaG_FD_65471 | JGI IMG/M metagenome (GOLD analysis project Ga0070695, IMG submission 65471) | Corn, switchgrass and miscanthus rhizosphere microbial communities from Kellogg Biological Station, Michigan, USA - KBS K1-25-2 metaG | ecosystem: Host-associated > Plants > Roots >...
AGGTCGACCGCGAGGCTCGACGGCGCGCCAACCGCGACGAGAACCGGGCAGCCCGCGACGGCGGCCTTCTGGACGAGCTCGAACGAGAGGCGCCCGCTGACGCAGAGCACGTGCTCCGCGAGCGGGAGCAGCCCTTCCCGGAACGCCCAGCCGGCGACCTTGTCCATCGCGTTGTGCCGGCCCACGTCCTCGCGCGCACACAGGAGGGCGCCGGCCGCGGAGAAGAGCCCCGTCGCGTGGAGGCCTCCCGTCGCAGCGAACGCGGCCTGCGCCTCGCGAAGCCGGTCCGGCAGCGATGCGACGAGCGCCAGCGACAGCCGAAGCTCGGACTCGACCCGCGGCGCCTCGACGGCGACCGCCTCGAGTGCTCCCTTTCCGCAGACGCCACACGAGGACGAGGTGTAGAAGCTGCGCTGCAGCCGCGCCGGATCGACGCCGGGCGCGTCGACGTCGACGGTGTTCGCGGCGAGATCGTCCGGCAACCGCGCCTCGTTCGGTTGCAACCCCTCCGAGAGACAGAAGCCGAGTGCGAGCTCCTCATCGTGGCCGGGCGTCCGCATGGTGACGGCGACCGGCCGGCCACCGATACGGATCTCGAGCGGCTCCTCGACGGCTACCTGATCGCGCTCGGTCGCGCCGGCCGGGAGCCGGAGGACGTCGACCGCGGCGGCCGAGTAGGGCGGCGCGTCCATCGCGCCCGCAGCGTAACCGCGGCGTCAGGTGCTGTCGGCTGCGTCGCGCCCGGCGTCCGCGGCCGCGCGGGTGGCGACGAGGTGCTCGGAGACGGCGCGATAACCGTTGATTGCGGCGGCGACGTCCCCCGGCGAGAGCTCTGCGGAGCCGCGCTCCGCCGCCTCGACGATGTCGTGCGCGGCGAGGTACTCGGCGACGATCTCGCGCTCCTCCCCTTCGCGCACGACAGGGTCGGTCAGCTCATAGCCGCTCTCCTCGAGCATGCGGCCGACGAGCCGGTCGAGCTCGCTCAGTGCGTCGGTCGCGTTGGCGCGGATGCTCTCCTCGAGCGTTTGCCACTCGCTCTCCCACGCATGACGGTCGAGACCAGGTTCCTGCATGGCCGAATCCTGCGCTCCGCGTCCAGAATCGAAACCGGGTGTCCCTCCGCCGAGAGGCGGAACTTTGCCCCCGGCGGCGCCGGCGTTGCCGGCGCCGCCTCGCAGGCTTAGGATCGCTGGGTGCGAGTGCTTGTCGTCGGGTCGGGGGGTCGCGAGCACGCACTCGTCTGGTCGCTCTCGCGCAGCGAGAGCCTCGGCGAGTTGCACGCAGCTCCGGGGAATCCCGGAATCGCGAAGCTCGCGCATTGCCATCCGGTGCGAGCCGACGACCACGCCGCGCTCGTCTCCCTTGCCCGCGAGCTCCGGATCGACCTCGTCGTCGTCGGGCCCGAGGCTCCACTCGTCGCGGGCCTGGCCGACGAGCTGCGCCACCGCGGAATCGCCGTCTTCGGCCCGAGCGCCGCGGCTGCCCGCATCGAGGGCTCGAAGTCGTTCGCGAAGGCGGTGATGGAGGCCGCAGGCGTGCCGACCGCGAGGGCGCTGCCGGTCGCCCAGCCGCCGTGCGTCGTCAAGATCGACGGGCTCGCCGCCGGCAAGGGGGTCTGGGTCTGCCGGACGCAGGACGAGCTCGATGCGGCGCTTCCCGCGGCCGACGCGCACGGCCAGCCGTTCGGCGTCGAGGAGCTGCTCGAAGGGCCTGAGCTCTCCGTCTTCGCCGTCGCTGCAGGCGAGACCGCGGTCGCGTTTCCTCCGGCTCGCGACTACAAGCGAATCGGTGACGGGGACGAGGGGCCGAACACCGGGGGGATGGGCTCGTTCTCGCCGCTGCCGGACGTCCCGGACGACGCGGCCGAGCAGATCATGGAGATCGTGCATCTGCCGGTGCTCCACGAGCTCGCGAGCCGCGGAACTCCGTTCCAGGGCCTCCTCTACGCGGGGCTGATGCAGACAGAGGCCGGGCTGCGGGTGATCGAGTTCAACTGCCGCTTCGGCGACCCGGAGACGCAATCGCTCCTGCCCAGGCTCGAAAGCGACCTCGTCCCGCTGCTCGCCGGCGACCTCTCGCAAGCGCCGCAGCTCTCCGATCGAGCCGCCGTGACCATCGTGGTCGCCGGCGCCGGATACCCCGAGCGCAGCGACCGGGGCACGCCGATTGCGGGAGTCGAGGATGCCGAGGCGACCGGGGCGCTCGTCCTCCACGCGGGTACCGCGCTGCACGACGGCAAGCTCGTCACGAACGGGGGCCGCATCCTCAATGTCGTCGGGGTCGGTGCGACCGTCGACGAGGCGCGGACCGCTGCCTACGAAGCGGCGGGGCGCATAGATTTCGCCGGCATGCAATTCCGCTCCGACATCGCCGATGGCTGACGGGCCCCGGGTCGGGATCCTCGTGGGCTCGGATTCGGACCGCGAGCGGATGGAGGGCGCCACGGCACTCCTCGACGAGGCCGGCGTCGGTTACGAGTTCGAAGTGCGGTCGGCACACCGCACGCCGGACGCCGTCGCCGAGTACGCCAGGAGCGCACGCGACCGCGGCCTTCGCGTGCTCATCTGCGGCGCCGGGCTGGCGGCAGCGCTTCCCGGCGCGGTGGCGGCGCACACGGACCTGCCGGTGATCGGAGTCCCGCTCCGCTCGAGCCTCAGCGTCCTCGACGGTCTCGATGCGCTGCTCGCGATCGCGCAGATGCCGCCCGGTGTGCCCGTCGCCACGGTCGGCGTCGACAACGCGAAGAATGCCGCCGCGCTCGCGATCCGCATCCTGAACGCCTGAGTCCGGCCTACCCCGCGATGTTGGTGCCGCCGCGCGGAAGCGCGAGGTGACCGACGCCCTGAGACGCGAGCGCGTGCGCGAGGACGCGATGCGCCGCGTGGGGCCGATACCCGCAGTGGCACGTCGCGCCGCCCTGGGTCATCACGCCGGCGAAGCTGACGTCCAGGTGGTAGCGGCGGTGGGCGATCCGGGCCAGCTCCGCCCATTGCTGCGCCATCGCGGGGTAGTAGATCTCCGGCAGCGCCTTCGTGTGGCGGAGGCCGCCGGCGACGTACCACATCTGCCGCGCGCTCCAGATCGCGCCGACACCGCCGTCGAGCGAGCCGTAGTCGTAGAGCGTATGCCCGTGCACGGCCGACCGGAAGCCGTGGAAGAACTGCTTCGTCTTGTGGAAGCTCCGATCCCAGGCGGGCTCGGCGTCGTCCGCGGCGGCCGATTCGACGTGCGCCGAAAGCCCGTAGCGGCGGAGCAGATGGCCGAACTTGTTCGCCGCGCGAGCCCAGCGTACGCCGGCGGTGTACGCGCTCGGCACCGACGGGTGGTAGTTGCTCGTGCCGCGCGCAAGCGTGACGTGGGCCCGGGAGCCGCGGTGCAGGCATCGGACGTAACCGCGCGCATAGCCGACCATCCCGATCGTGATCTTGTGGTTCGATGCGAAGCGGTTCGAGAAGAGGATCGTGCCGTAGCCGTGGTGCTTGTGCGCCGGCTTGCCGAAGTCGAGGATGACGATGCCGGTCTCGTGCCGCCTCGCAGCGACGCAGCCCTGGCGCGCGAGAATCCACGGCTTCGTCGTCCGCTCGTAGATCGACGACGTCGTGCCACGCAGGTGATGCGGCTCGCGCGGCTGCCGGTGTGGAGCCCTACGGCGGGCTGGCTTGTGCTGCGCGTGCTTGCGAGGCGACTCGTGCCGCACGGCCAGCCGGACCTGCGGATGCGGAGCGAAACTCGGAACGAGGCTCTGCGCGCGGTGGCTCGGGTGACTGAGAGCCAGAGCAGCGCCGGCGCCTGCGAAGGTGGCCGCAAGCGCGACCGCGACGGTGAGAGCGTACCTCTTCAAAAGCACCTTCCTACAGGTTTCGTGGGGTAAAGCCGCGCCAGAGTAGCGGGGTCTTTCGGAGGTCGCAGACCGCGTTTACACACCCCGAACGCCAGCGGGCGGGCGCTCTAGACTGCGACCGTGATCGCCCGTTACTCCCGCCCGGCCATGGCCAGGATCTGGTCGGACGAGGGGAAGCTGGCCACGTGGCTGGAGGTCGAGCTCGCCGCCACGGCAGCCTGGGCCGAGCTCGGGGTCGTCCCATCAGACGCGGCTGCCCGGATCGCCGAGGCATCCCCGCCTTCCCCGGCGCGGGTGGCCGAGCTCGAGGCGATCCTCCACCACGACACCGCAGCGTTCGTGGACGCCGTCGCCGTCGAGCTCGGCGAGGCGGGCCGCTGGTTCCACTACGGCCTCACGTCCTCCGACGTCGTCGACACCGCACTGTCGGTGCAGATCCGCGAGGCCGGCTCGCTGATCCTGGCCGGACTCGACCGCGCGTTCGAAGCCGTCGAAGCACGAGCGCAGGAGCACCGCGAGACGTTGCAGATCGGACGCACCCACGGCGTCCATGCCGAGCCGACAACGTTCGGGCTGAAGCTCGCGGGTTGGGCGTTCGAGCTCGCCCGCGGACGCGAGCGCGTGACGCGTGCGCTCGAGGGGATGCGCGTCGGCAAGCTCTCCGGCGCGGTCGGCACCTACGCCGCGACGGATCCCGAACTCGAGCGGCTCGCGTGCGAAAGGCTCGGCCTCGAGCCGGCGCCTACGTCCACGCAGATCCTTCAGCGCGACCGGCACGCCGAGCTGCTCTCCGCGCTCGCCGTCGTCGCGTCGTCACTCGACGCGTTCGCGCTCGAGATCCGGCACCTCGCGCGCACCGAGGTCGGAGAGGTGCAGGAGCCGTTCGGCCGCGGCCAGAAGGGCTCGTCGGCGATGCCGCACAAGCGGAACCCGGTCGTCGCCGAGCGGATCTGCGGGCTTGCGCGCATCGTCCGGGCGCAGGCGCTCGTCGGTCTCGAGAACGTCGCCCTCTGGCACGAGCGGGATATCTCCCACTCGTCCGCCGAGCGTGTCGCGATCCCGGACGCGTTTCTCGCGCTCGACTACATGCTCGACCGCTTCGCCTGGCTCGTGGAGGGCCTCGTCGTGCGGCCGGAGCGGATGCGCCGGAACCTCGAGGCGAGCCACTTTCTCTTCTTCAGCCAGCGCGTCCTCAGTGCGCTCGTCGAGTCGGGCCTCGCGCGCGACGACGCGTACCGCCTCGTCCAGCGCGCGGCGATGCGCGCCTGGGAGGAGGAGCTCGACTTCCGCGAGCTCTGCCGCGCCGACGATGAGATCGCCTCTCGTGTCGACCTCGACTCGACCTTCAACATCGGCGCCTACACGCGCCACGTCGACACAGTGTTCGCCCGTCTCGAAGCCCTCAAGGAGGAGCCGCTCCATGCCTGAGACCCACATCGCGTCCGGAAAGGTGCGTGAGATCTACGCCATCGACGACGACAGCCTGCTGCTCGGCGCGTCCGACCGCATCTCGACCTTCGACGTCGTCCTGCCCACCGAGATCCCGGACAAGGGACGCGTCCTGACCGGGCTCTCCGGCTACTGGTTCACGCTCCTCGCGCCGATCGTGCGGAACCACATGCTCGCCATCCGCGACGACGGCCGCTCGATGGAATGCCGCCGGCTCGAGATGCTCCCGATCGAGTGTGTCGTCCGTGGCTATCTCGCGGGGTCGGGCTGGAAGGACTACCGCGCGAGCGGCGAGGTCTGCGGGCACCGGCTTCCCGTGGGGCTGCGCGAGTCGGAAAAGCTTCCCCAGCCGATCTTCACGCCGGCGACGAAGGCACAGGAGGGACACGACGAGAACATCACGCGCGAGCAGGCGGCCGAGCTCGTCGGCGAAGAACGGCTCCGTGAGGTCGAGGACGTCTCGCTTCGGCTCTACACGACGGCTGCCGAGCACGCGCTGAGCGCCGGGCTCATCATCGCCGACACGAAGTTCGAGCTCGGGCTCGATCCCGACGGCAACCTCGTCCTCGGCGATGAAGCGCTGACGCCCGACTCGTCCCGTTTCTGGCCCGGCGAGGAGTACGAGCCCGGCCGCGCGCAGGACAGTTTCGACAAGCAGTTCGTCCGCGACTACTGCGAGACGACCGGCTGGGACAAGACCGACCCCGGCCCCGAGCTGCCCGACGACGTGGTCCAGGTCACCCGCGCCAAGTACCACGAGGCGTTCGAACGTCTGACGACAATCCCGTTCCCGGCGTATCTCGACGACCCCAGGGTGGTGCTCGGGTGAGAGCAAGTGTCGTCCGAGCGACCGTTCTCGTCCGGCCGAAGCCGACCATCCTCGATCCCCAGGGCGAAGCGGTCGGCGCGGCGCTCGTTCACCTCGGCTTCGAGGTGCAGGACGCGCGCGTCGGGAAGGTGATCGACCTCGAGGTGGAAGCGGCCGACGCCGCGGCGGCCAAGGCGGAGGTCGAGCGGATGTGCGAGCAGCTCCTGGCCAATCCGCTGATCGAGTCGTACGAGGTAGAGATCGTTGGCTAGCCCCCAGCCCCGGATCGGCGTCGTCACGTACCCGGGCTCGCAGGACGACCGGGATGCGCTCTGGGCCCTCGCCGCGCTCGACGCCGAGGCGGTGCCGGTCTGGCACGACGAGCCCGAGCTCCCTGACCTCGACGCGGTCGTCCTTCCCGGCGGCTTCTCGTACGGCGACTACCTCCGTTGCGGCGCGATCGCGGGCTTCTCGCCGGCGACGGCGGCCGTGCGCGAGTTCGCCGCGGCAGGCGGGCTCGTGCTGGGGATCTGCAACGGCTTTCAGATCCTCTGCGAGACGGGCCTTCTGCCGGGAGCGCTCCTGCGCAACGAGTCGCTCCGCTTCGTCTGCCGGGACGTGCCGCTCACCGTCGAGCGAGACGACCTGCCGTTCACGACGCGGTGCACCGCCGGTCAGCAGCTCGTCCTGCCGGTCAAGCACGGCGACGGGCGCTACCTGCCGCCTCCTGATCTCGATCCCGCCCAGGTCGTCCTCCGCTACGCCGACAACCCGAACGGATCCGCCGACGGCATCGCCGGCGTGTGCAACGAGGCCGGAAACGTGATGGGGCTGATGCCGCATCCGGAGCACGCCGTCGATCCGCTGCTGGGCTCCGACGACGGCGCCCTCCTGCTCGCATCGCTTGTCGACGCCGCCCGTGACCGAGTGCTAGCTGCGCTCTAGATCCAGGGCCTTCGCGAGCTCTGGATACTTGGCGAGGGCGGCTTTGAGCCGTCCGATGTCTCGCTCCCTGAGGGTCACCGGCCCGCGCGTGCCGCCACCCGCACCTGCGTAGGAGAAGCGGACGAGACGCTCTCCCTTCGCGGTCTCGAGCAGCTGCACTTTCGACGAGAACCGCTTGGTCCCCGCCTGCTGCGGAACGATCAGCTCCTCCACGAGATCCGCAGGTCCCCACGGTGTCGCCGCCCTCGTTGCCATGCCGAGGACGCTAGCCGGAAAGGCGTGACGGCTCCGTCACGCCTTCCGGACTGGGATGAAAGAGTTTCAGCCGAGCTTGGCGATGCGGGGGTCGAGATAGACATCGTCGACCTGCCAGCTTCCCGACTTCGCCTGTGACGTGAGCTGGACTTGCGCCGTCGACGTCAAGAGGGGAAGAGCCAGTGTCGAGAGCACCCGTGACGAGGGCTGCCAGCTCGCGTAGCCGCTCGGCGAGAGGCTCCCGAAGTTGAGTAGGCCGGTCAGGTTGCCGGTGAGGCCGCGGAAGTACACCTGCACATGAAGTGAACCGTTGGCGCCCACGCTGTGCGCGAAGAAGCGGAGGTACGGATCGAGAAGGTTGACCGGTAGTGGCGAGCTAAGCGCACTCGCACCAGGCCCGAGCTGGAGAGCGTGCGTACCGGCCCCGGACACGTGCCACGGCTCATTCGCGGTGACGACCGAGGCATTGCCGCTCAGCGTCCACCCCGTGCTCCCGCGCTCGAAGCCGAGATTCGGGAAGGCGCAGTACGCGCTGCTGTCGCCCCAAGGTGTGAAGGGATGGGTCGTCGTCCCGCAGGAGGGCAGGAGCCCACCGATGAGCCCGCCGGAAGCCGCGGGAACCGTAAGCCCCGCCGCCGCGACGGTTGCCGCAAGAACGCACCACAGACGCCTACCTGTCATTGGAAACCTCGCAATAGCCGCAGGAACAGTGCGCTCATCGTGCTGCGGCCCTGCCCGCCCGGACAATCACCCCGCCGGGGGGCATCGTTCACTCGAACGAGGGTTCTTGCACTCGAACTCAAGCACCCTCGGCCGAGGGCCGATCTTTTGTTCGTGACCGAAGCCATCTCGGAGTCACCCACACGTACAACTGACGACGCCGTTCTCGCGCTTTCACGGGAGAGCGAGTCGCAGCACCTGGCGAGCACGGGCCGGACTGGCCTGCTCGCAGCCGGGTTCGTCGTCGTCGCGCTCGGAGCGCTCGTGCTTCCGACGCACCGGCCGCTTTCGTTCGTGGCGCTCGCCAGCGCCGTCGCAGCCTTGGCGATCACCTCTCGCGTAGAGGTCGAGTTCCCGGGCTTCTACGCGGTCCCGACCGAGGCGATCTTCGTCGTCATGTGGTTCGTCCTCCCGCTGCGGACTCTCCCGCTTGCTGTCTGCGCGGCGATGCTCCTGGGCCGGCTGCCGGACGTGCTGCGCGGGAAGATGGCGCCCGATCGGCTCGCGATCACGATCGCGTCGTGCTGGTACAGCGTCGGCCCCGCCCTCGTCCTCTACCTCGCGGGCCCGGACTTTCCTCGCTGGCGAGACGTGCCTGTGTACCTCGCGGCGATCGGCGCGCAATTCGTCTTCGACTTCGTGCCGACGTTCGCGCTGCAGCGCTCGGTCGTCCCGGTCTCGCTTCGTGCGGACCTCAGGAGCGCCGTTCTCGTCTACGGCTTCGATCTCGTGCTCGCCCCGCTCGGCCTTCTGGCCGCCTTCCCCGCGTATCGCCATCCGGCAGCTCTGCTCCTGCTCATGCCGATGGTGCTGATCGTCGCCCGTGTCGGTCGGGAGCGCGAGGAGAAGAACGACAAGGTGCTCGAGCTCAAGAACGCGTACCAGGGAACGACGTATCTGCTCGGCGACATGATCGAGGCAGACGACGCGTATACCGGCGAGCACAGCCGGGACGTGGTCGAGCTCGTCCTCGCCGTCGCGGAGCGGCTCGGCCTCGACGCCGACGCGCAGCGAATGGCCGAGTTCACGGCCCTGCTCCACGACGTCGGGAAGGTCCGGATCCCGAGCGAGATCATCAACAAGCCCGGCCCTCTCGACGACGAGGAGCGCGCCCTGATGAACACGCACACGATCCTCGGCCAGGAGATGCTCGAGCGCGCAGGCGGGCTTCTGGGCGAGGTCGGCCCGTTCGTCCGCTCGTGCCACGAGCACTGGGACGGCAACGGCTATCCCGACGGGCTCGCCGGTGAGGAGATCCCTCTCGTCGCCCGCATCGTGTGCACGTGCGACGCATGGAGCGCGATGACCACGGATCGTTCGTACCGCCGAGCGCTCTCGTTCGAGGAAGCCGCGGCCGAGCTGCAGAGGTGCGCCGACACGCAATTCGATCCGCAGGTCGTCGACGCCCTCGTGGCGGCCCTCGCCCGCTACCGGACGAGCAGCCCGAAGACGTAGCCGGCGGCGATCGACGCAGCCGGGCCGAGCACCCAGCCCTGGAGGATCGAGAGCAACGTCGAGAGGTGCACCGTCTCGCGGCCGCGGGCGAAGCCGGCGCCCGCCATCGCTCCCACGAGCGCCTGGTTCATCGAGGTGAAGAAGCCGAAGGCAACCGCGGCCAGCACGACCCCCGCCTGCACGAGCTGAGCCGCTGTCGCCATCGCCCGGTCGACCTCGACGATCTCGAACGCCACGCGCCGCAAGAGTGGCTTCCCCCACGTGAGCACGCCGAGCGCGATGCCGGCGCCGCCGATCGCGCCCGCCGCGAGCGGCCCGAAGGTGCCGGTGCCGACGAGGGCGCCGCTCGCGTTCGAGACGTCGTTCGCCCCCATCGCGAAGGCCGCGCACGCTCCGACCGCCACGAGTGCGGCGCCGATCCGGCCGCCCAGCGGGAGACGGTCGAGAACGAGCGTCAGAAGAAACCCCAGCACGATCGCTGCGGCAGGCGCGGCCGCCCAGACGGCGATGAGGTGCTCGATCGACGACCAACTGACGCCCGTGCCGGTCGCGAGCGCGACACCGACGACCGAGAAGACGAGGATCTGGATCGTCGACGTCGGCATGCGAAACCGGTTGAAGAAGGTCGTAACGGCGAAAGCGACGCCGATCACCACGACCTGCCGGCTCACCGACAGACGCCCGTCCGTAAGCCCTGAGCCCACGCGCTTCTCGACCTCGTGGCTCGCGAACGTCGCGCCGAGGAACGCCAGCGGAGCCATCAGGACGAGGGCCTGCCAGGCTCCGATCGCCCGCAGCGCGTGCGGCATCCCCATCACGGCGCCCGTGTAGTGCGCGCCGATGCTCCACGCGAACCCGACCGCGAGCACGATGAGGAGCGCCGTCACCGCGCGCGAGGCTACCTGGCCTGGCGCAGCAGCCCCGCACGCTGTACGGTCAGCGCTCATGGAGGGTCGCGAGGAGAGCGACCAGGGCTACGACGACTGGTTCGACGAGCCCGAGCCGCTGACCGAGTCGCAGAGTGGCGCCAACCGCGGCGTCCACGAGCCCGTCGAGGAAGTCTGGGTGCTGCCGGAGGACGAGGCGCCCCGTGATCGCGGCCCGCGCGGCGAGATCGCGATCGGTAACTGGACGCTGACGACGACGCAGGCAGCGATCATCGCCGGGTCGGTCATCGCCCTTGTCCTCGCAATCCTCGCAGCCACCGGAGCCTTCTCGAGCAACAAGGCCGCCGTGCCGCCCGTCACGACGCCGCACCCGCCGCCGACTGCCACAGTCACGGTCACAAACCCCACCACACCCACGAACCCGACCGCGCAGGCTCCCCAGCAGACCCTCAAGCCGGGAGACACGGGAGAGCAGGTGAAGGTCCTCCAGCGGGCACTCACCGCGCTCCACTTCTCACCGGGAAAGGCAGACGGCGACTACGGGCAAGCGACGCAGATCGCGGTCGAGAAGTTCCAGCTCTCGAAGGGGCTCGGCGAGGACGGCATCGTCGGGCAGCAGACACTCGCCGCACTGCAGCAGGCGCTTTCCGGCTAATAGGAGGCTAGGCCTTTGCGGGCCCGTTGAGCTCCTGCGGGATGACCAGCTCGAAGCGCGCGCCGCGCCCGCAGGGGTCGTAGACGAGGTCTCCTCCGTGCGCCTGCGCGTACGCGCGGGCGATCGCGAGGCCGAGGCCATGGCCCGTCTGGCCGCCGCCGCGCGCGAAGCGGTCGAAGACTCTGCCCTCGAGCTCCCGCGGCACGCCGGCCCCTGAATCTTCGACCGTCACGCGAAGGTGCCGGTCGCGCTGCTTCGCGGCGATCCGGATCGGCGGCGCACCGTATCTCGCAGCGTTCGCTACGAGGTTCGAAACGACTCGGTCGAGCACCAGCGGATCGACAACGGCAGCGAGGTCGCTCGGAATGTCCAGCTCCACAGCGTCGCCGGCGGGCAGGGCGCCGTGGACGACATCCGCGAGCGCCGACTTCAGCACGATGGCCCGCGGCTCGACGTTGATCGCTCGCGCGTCGAGGCGCGAGAGGTCGAGCAGGTCCTCGAGCAACCGGCGCAGGCGCTCGCCCTGCTCGACGCCGACCTCGAGCAGCTCCTCACGCACGTCGTCGCTCAGCTCCTTGCCGCGATCGGACAGCGTCTTGAGGATCCCGTAGACGGACGTCGCCGGCGTCCGCAGCTCGTGGGAGGCAATGGCGACGAAGTTCAGCTTCAGCTGGTCGAGCTGGACGAGCTCCTCGTGCAGACGCGCCCGTTCGATCGCGAGCGCCACCCGCTCCGCGACGATCTGGAGAAGGTCGACCTCAGCCCGCGTGAAACGGCGTGGTGTGAGCGTCCCGACGTGGAGGACGCCGAGGGCGAAGCCTTGGACCACCAGCGGAACGCCCAGCATCGACTTGATCCCCTTCTGCCGGAGGATCGGGTTGTAGATCTCGTAGGTGTCGACGTCGATCAACATCGGCCGCGCCTCGGCGGCGACCCGGCCGGCGAAGCCCGCCCCGAGTGGGATCCGAACGCCCTGCTCGACCTCCTCCTCGATCCCGAGCGCGGCGCGCGCGACGAGCTCGTTCGTGTGCTCGTCGAGCAGCAGGACCGCGCACGTATCCGTCTCGAGGATGTCGCGGATCCGCGGCAGGAGAACCTGCAGCAGATCGTTCACTTCGAGGTGCGCGAGGGCCGCGTCGGTCACCGCCTGCACGTGTTCGATCCGCTCGCGGGCGGCGCGCTCGGCCTCGTAGAGCCGCGCGTGCTCGATCGCGAGCGCTGCCCGGTCGCCGACCAGCTGCAGCAGCTCGACCTCGTCGTCCTGGAACGCGCGCGGCACGAGTGAGCCGACGTGGAGCACCCCCTGCACTGCTCCCTCCACGACGAGGGGGACGCCGAGCATCGACTTGATCCCCTTCTCCCGCAGGATCGGGTTGAGGACGTGCCCGTGATCGACGTCGTCGAGGATCACCGGCCGCTTCTCGGCCGCGATCCGCCCGGCGAAGCCTCCGCCGACCGGGATGCGAACGCCCTGCTCGACTTCCTCTTCGATCCCGAGCGCAGCGCGTGCGACGAGCTCGTTGGTGTCCTCGTCGAGCAGAAGGATCGCGCAGGTGTCGACCTCGAGGATCTCCCGGGTCCGCTCGAGGAGAGCCTCTAGAAGCTCATCGAGGCGCAGATGCGCGAGAGCAGCGTCCGTGACCGCCTGCAGCCGCCGGACCCGCTCCGCCGTAGCATTCTTCGCCCACATCTTCCGCGTCCTTCCGCAAATCGCGGAAACTACGCCTGGCTGGCCTGCGAGAAGCGGTTCGAGAAGCGGGCGAGGAGCACAGCTGCGGCGAGGGCGAGCCCGATCGCGACCTCCCCGATCCAGACGTCGCGGTAGGTGATCGGGTCGATCGTTACTTTCCGCGCGAGCGGCTCGAGGCAGAGACAGGCTGCCGTGGCCAGGGCGCCCACGACCGCACGGCGCGTCCGCCACCGGTGGCCGAACCAGCCGAACAGCGGTCCGGTCGCGATGCCGCCGACGAGCACGAGGCGCTCGCTGACGACGAAGCCGCGGAGAGTCGCCACCGTCACATGCGCGTTCTCGACGGGACTGAGCGTCATGATCCCGTAGCCGAGCAGCGCCGCGTACGTGCAGGCGAGACCGAGGAGCGCAGCGCGGCGCGGATCTCGGTGGGTGGCTCCAGCAACGAACGCGAGGACGACCCATGGCGCCGAGAGCAGGCTGATGTCGCTCGCCCAGCCGGCAGCCCACACATGGCCGGAGCCCAACAGGCTGCCCAGGTACTGGTCGCCGGCGCCGAACGCGGCCGAGATGCCGAGTGCGAGGACGACCCCCACGACGGAGATGCTAGCTCCGGAGCGCACGAACGCGTTCGAGGCTGTCCGCCGGCCACAGCGCCTCCGTGTCGTAGTAGACCTCGAAGGACGGAACCGATTCCGGCAGGGCCACCCACGGCAGCTTCGAGCGGGTGAAGATGTGCGCGTCGGGTGAGACGCTCGCCGGCTCGTCGAGCGTTCCCGCCCGAACGAAGGCCACGACGGGATGGCCGTAGCGGCTGTAGAGCGCGGTCTGGCAGCGCGGGCAGCGGAAGATCTCCTGCGCCGATCCGTCGTCGCGCGGCACGTCGACGAGCTGCGGCTCCCCCGCCACGATCTCGACGCGGTCGACCTCGATCAGCGCGTTGATGACGAAGGCGCTGCCCGTCTGCCGCTGGCAATTGAGGCAATGGCAGCAGTTCACGAAGAGCGGATCGCTCGTCAGCCGGTAACGAACCGTTCCACACGAGCAGCCACCCTCGCGGATCACACTGCGGAGCCTACCCGGGCGCCAACGTAGATTCCGGCCGGTGAGACTTCGCGTCCCCGGCCTCCTCCGCCGCAATCCGAACTTTCGCCACTACTTCTTCGGCCAGTCGGTCTCGCTGCTCGGCGACCAGATCTCGACCATCGCGCTGCCGCTGACGGCGGTGCTTGCCCTGCACGCGAGCGCAGGCGAGATGGGCGCGGTCACGACGGCGTACCTCCTGCCGAACCTGCTGCTCTCCCTCCACGCCGGCGTCTGGGTCGACCGCAGCGGCCGGCGACGGGCGGTGATGCTCGCAGCCGACGTCGCGCGCGCGCTCCTCACCGCGACGATCCCGATTGCCTTCGCATTCGGCCACCTCTCGTGGACGCAGCTCTATGCCGTCTCGTTCCTGCTCGGCTGCGCGAGCGTCTTCTTCTACGTGAGCTACGGCGGCTTCTTCCAGACGATCGTCGAGCGGGCCGACTACGTCGAGGCGAACACGCTGCTGCACGGGTCGCGCGGCTTCTCCTTCCTCGCGGGGACGAGTCTCGGCGGCGTGCTCGTCCAGCTCCTGCGCGGCCCATATGCACTCGCGCTCGACGCTGCGTCGTTCGTCTGGTCGGCGCTCTTCCTGAGACGGATCGACGTGCCGGACCCACCGGGTGCGACGCGGGAGAGCGGCGGCATCGGGGTCGGTCTCCGCTGGATCCGCCACAACCCGGTGATCCGCGCCGAGCTCCTCGGCGTCGCGACGATCAACCTCTTCAACTTCGTCTTCTTCGCGCTCTTCCTGCTCTACGCGACTCGTTATCTCCGCGTGGCGCCGGCGGCCATCGGCGTCGTGCTCGGCGTCGCGGCCGCCGGGACGCTCGTCGCGTCGGCGCTCACCGGGCGCATCGCGCGCAGGATCGGCGTCGGCCCGGCGTTCCTGATCGGCTGCTTCCTCTTCCCTGCCCCGCTGCTCCTCGTGCCGGCAGCGCGCGGGCCGCACTGGCTCGTGATCGCGTTCCTCTTCTCCGCCGAGTTCATCTCGGGGTTCGGGCTGATGTGGCTCGACATCCTGGCCGGCGTGCTCCAGGGCGCGCTGATCCCGCCCCTCCTCCGCTCACGAGTCTCCGGCGCGTTCATGGTCGTCAACTACGGCGTGCGGCCGCTCGGCACGAGCGTCGCCGGCGTGCTCGGCTCGACGATCGGCGTCCACAACACGATCTGGATCGGCGCCGGCGGCGCGCTTCTGGGGATGGCGTTCCTGCTCCCCTCGCCGATCCGGCACATCCACGACGTGCCGGAACAGGCGGAAGCCGACCTCGGCTAGCCGCGCCCGATGATCTCGATGCGGTAGTCGTCCGGATCCTGCACGAAGCAGAGCCACGACCCGCCCTCGCGCACCTGGTACGGCGGGCGTTCCGGCTCGATGCCCTGCTCGGCGAGGCGCGCCAGCGTGGCGTCGAGGTCGTCGACGCCGATGGCGATGTGGCCGTAGCCGGTGCCGAGCTCGTACTTGCGGCCGTCGTGGTTGAAGGTCAGCTCGAGCACCGACTTCTGGTCCCCGATCCCGAAGAAGTAGTTCGTCGCCTCTTTCTCGCCGTTCCGGACGATGTCCATGTCTCGCTCGAAACGGAAGCCGAGCGCCTCGTAGAAGGTGCGACTCTTCTCCGGATCGGTGATCCGCACCATCGTGTGCAGGAACTCAGCCACGCGGAGCAGTCTAAGGCGCCGATTCGACGAGGGTGAGGATGCGGTGCGCGGCGAAGCGGGCCCAGGCTAGGCGGTGACTTCGGCGCGAGGCCCGGCCTCGGCAGTCTCGAGACGATCGAGGTACGGCCTCGCGCCGAGGCGCTCGAACGTTTCCCGTGCGTCTGCGAGGAGCGGCTGCGCCTCCTCGGTTCGCTCTTGATTGGTGAGCCACTCGCCGTGCTCGGCTTGGGTGACGGCGAGCCAGAACGGCAGCTCGAGCTCTCTGAACATCGCCTCTGCCGCGCCGTACTGCGCCTCGTCCGCATCCAGGCGCCCGCGAAATCGACACGCCTGCGCGTCGAGGAACGGCGCGCGGTGGCCGGGCGGGGCGTCAGTGGCCCGGGCCAGCAGGCCACGCGTTGTCGCCGTGTCGCCGAGCGTGAGCGCGGACTCAGTCGCCGCGACGAATCCCTGCTTCGCGGCCTGCTGTCCGTAGCCGAGCGTCTCGGCGGCCTCAATCGCAGCTACGCCGTCCTTCAGCGCGTCCTGGAACCTGCCCTCGGCGCGGGCGATGGACGCCCGTACGGCCAGGTAGCACGACCGGTCCTGGACGTCGCTCGAGCCCTCGAGGTGCGAGAAGAGCGAAAAGATCCTGCGCGCCTCCTCCGGCCGGCCGCAGTGGAGGTGAATCTCCACGAGCGAGCCGAGGAGGCTGAGCACCACCGCCCCGGAGTGCGTGTGCTCCTCACTCGGCTCCGGGATGAGGGCGAGCGCCTCGTCCCAGCGTCCGAGCATGAAGAGCGGGTATGTCAGCTCGGAGAGGTTTGCCCACTCTGCCACGCGGCTCCCTCGGCGCCGGGCGAGTGCCAGTGACTCGCGAAGGTACTCGAGCGCCTCCCCGTAGTGGTCTCTGCGGAACTCGCCGTCGGAGAGGAGGAAGTATGCGGTCGCGGCCTCCTCGAGGAGGTCGTGCTCGAGCGCGATCTCGAGGGAGCGGCGCAACAGCGCGTCGGATTCGTTCACGTGGCCGCGACTGAACGCCACCGCACCCTTGGCGCGGAGGGCAAACGCGAGCGGCTTCGGGAAGGCGTAGGCCTCGGCGACGTCGAGCGCCTTCTCCGTCCACTCGGCGGCCCTCTCCAGGTCGCCCTTGAACCAGTAGCCACGCCCCAACAGCGCCGCGATCAGGGCGACGTCCTCGTTCGGCTCGTCGCGAGAGATGATGTCGAAGGCGTCTTGCAGGCGGGCGATCGCCTCGTCGCGGCGCTCGGTGAAGCCCTGGATCCGGCCGAGGACATAACTCATCCGGGCGGCACCGTGTGCGTCGCCCTCGCTCTCGTAGATCGCGATCGACTCCTCGAGCAGCGGCGTCGCCTCGTCCGGCAGGCCGAGCTGGCCCGCCATCTTGCCGGCGCGGCCGAGAAGTGCCGCCCGCTCGAGCGCCTTGTCCGTGAGCTCGCAGGCCTGCTCGAAGTAGCGCCGTGCCTCGCCCGGCGCCGCGAGCGAGGCAGCCCGCTCGCCTGCCCGCGTCAGCATCCGGCGGGCGTTGGCGCGCAGTTCGGCGGCATCGCCCTCGTCCGGGAGCACCCGGTAGGCGTCGAGGTAGTGCGACGCGATCACCTCGATTACCTCGTCCTGCTCGCCGACGAATGCGCTCTCGAGGTATGCGGCTGCGGCGAGGTGGCGGGCGCGCCGTTCGCGTTTCGAGAGCGTCTCGTAGGCGACGCGCCGCACGAGGTCCTGGAGAAAGCCGTACTGACCGCGATCCGGCGAGCGGGGGTCGGCCTGGATCGAGAGCACCTCCTTGCGAACGAGCCCAGTGAGGAGCGCCGCGAGGTCAGCGTCGACGACGCCGCTGACGGCAGCGAGTGCCGGGCGTGTGAACGTCTTGCCGAGCACGGCGGCATCCTGCAGCAGCCGCCGTTCGTCGGCCGAGAGCCCGTCGAGTCGCGCCGCGATCAACGCGTGCAGCGTCTCAGGAACCTCGAGGGTCTCAACCTGCCCGACAGGGCGGTAGACGCTTCCCTCCTGGACGAGCAGGCCTCGGTCGAGCAGCATCCGCACCGTCTCGACCGCGTACAGGGGGACTCCCTCCGCGCGCGCGAGGATCTGGCGGCGCAGGGAGTCGGGCAGCCCCGGCACGAGCCCGTCCAGGAGTTCCTGCATTGGCTGCTCAGAAAGCGGTTCGATGTAGAGGGCCGTGAACATGCGCTTTCCCGCGCCCCACGTCGGCCGTTTCTCGAGCAGCTCCGGCCGCGCTAGCGTGATCACGTAGAGCGGCTGGTCACGCGACCACTCGAGCAGGTACTCGACGAAGTCGAGCAGGCTCGCGTCCGCCCACTGCATGTCCTCGAAGACAAGCGCGACGGGCGCCGCATCGCCGAGCCGCTCGAAGAAGAGGCGCCAAGCGCCGAACAGCTCCTCCCTCGAGCTCGCCTCGCGCTCCTCGAGTCCGAGCAGGTGCGCGAGCCTTGGCTCGACGAACCGCCGCTCCTCCTCGTCGAGCACGTACTCGGTCAGCGTCGCGTGCAGCTTTTCGAGCGCCGGGCCTGAATCTTCGTCCTCTGCGATCCGGCAGCGCATCCGCACCATGTCCGCGAGGGCCCAGTAGGTGACGCCCTCGCCGTAGGCGAGGCAGCGGCCGCGGTGCCAGAGCGTTGTCTGCTGGAGCCCATCTATGTACTTGAAGAACTCCCAGGCAAGCCGCGACTTGCCAATGCCGCCGATGCCCGTGACCGAGACGAGGTGCGCCTTGCGCTCCTCCGCGCTTGCGTGGAAAAGCTCCTTGAGCAGGCGGAGCTCGCGGTCGCGGCCCACGAACGGAGCCTCGAGACCCTCCGACTTGAGCGTGCCGCGCGCGCCGGAGACGACGCGGACTGCACGCCAGAGCGGCACGAGTCCCGTCTTGCCCCTGAGCTCGTGGCTGCCGGCGCTCTCGTAGACGATCGCCGCCTCGGTCGCCCGGCGCGTGGCCTCGCCGACCAGCACTTGGCCGGGCTCAGCGATCCCCTGGATCCGCGAGGCGGTGTTGACCAGGTCGCCGGCGATCATCCCTTCGCCCTCAGCGCCGATCGTCACCGCCGCCTCGCCGCTCAGCACCGCCGCCCGCGCCCGCAACCCAGTGGCCCCCACCTCATCGCCGAGCGCGGTCACCGCCGCCACCAGGTCGAGCGCCGCCCGGACGGCACGCTCCGCGTCGTCCTCGGTCGCGAGCGGCGCCCCCCACACCGCCATCACGGCATCGCCAATGAACTTCTCCACGGTGCCCCCGTAGAGGCCGATCAACCTGCGGCACCCCTCGAAATACCGCGACAACAACTCCCGCGTCTCCTCCGCATCCCGCTGCTCCGAGGCCGCGGTGAAACCCACCAGATCCGCAAACAAGACCGACACGTAACGGCGCTCCGCCACCGGCGCCTTGGGCAGTGGAGCAGTCGCCCCACCGGCAACCGCGTCCGCAGACGCAGCGGTCACCCCCTCGGAAAGCGCAGCGCCACACTCGTCGCAGAACTTTCGTTCTGCTGCGTTCGGCGCACCGCATGCGGGGCAGACGAGCGTGAGAGCAACACCGCACTCGCCACAGAACTTCGCACCCTCGCGGTTCTCGGTGCCGCAGTTCACACAGGCAGTCACCCCCGAAGCCTAGAACGACACCGGCGCACCACCAAGTGGCCGGCCACAGTGGGTGGCGTTCAGTCCGAGCCGGATCCGGTCGTCAACTCAACGTTGTTGAGTAACCGTCCGGGTCGCGGACGAAGCAGAGCCACGAGCCGCCCTCCCTCGCGCACCGCGCCGCCGCCGCGTCACCGCGCTCTCTGGTGAAACGCGTGTACCCGCGGATGTCGGCAATGAGGAAGGTACGCTCGCCGGCCTCGGTCTCCGCGCCGCCTAGCGTCGTGCCACCGACGATCTCGGTCATCGCCGGATGATCGTTTCTGACGTCCATGAATACAAGACGGGAGGAACCGGACGCGGCTTCCCTACAGGCCCCGTGTAATAAGGGCCTGGCCGGTCGCCGGGCCCTTCAACCGATCTACTCGCGACCTGCGGCGCTACTCGGGGAGCAGCAGGTGCCCCTCGGCGACCTCGTCGTCGCCGTCGGTCTCACCTTCGTCGGTGGGCTCGGCGGTGGCGCGACGCGAGTGAGCCTCGACCTCGAGGAGCTCCTTGTCCGCCACGAGCTCGTTCGACAGGTTGAGCAGCTCGTCCGACATGCCTCCCCTTCGGGAATCGTCGCGCCGGATCGGCGCCTTCGTTCCTCCAGCCGCGCCCCCGAGCATAGATCTTCCGCTGCGGGGTTCCTAGACTCGTCCGGTGACCGCGCTCAGCAGGCTCTTCGCGCAGGCCCGGGCGGCGTTTCGCAACCGGAACATCCGTCGCTTGGAGCTTGCGTACGCGGGCGCTATCACGAGCGAGTGGGCCTTCACGGTCGCACTCGCGGTCTTCGCCTACGAGCGTGGCGGCGCGCGCGACGTCGGGATCCTCGGCCTCGTGCGGATGGCTCCCGCCGCCCTGGCAACGCCGTTCACGGCGGCGTTCGCCGACCGCTACGAGCGCGAGCGCGCACTGGTCGTGGTCTCGCTCCTTTCCGGGGCAGCGCTGGCCGCTTCCGCCCTCCTGTTCTACGAGAGCAGGAGCGAAGCGGGGATCTTCGCCTTCGCAGCGGCACATGCGATCGTGTCGACGCTCTGCCGGCCCACGGTGTCAGCGTTGCTGCCCTCGCTCGCGACGAGCCCACAGCAGCTGATCGCCGCGAACGGGCTCTCCATCACGCTCGAGGGGCTGGGCACGCTGATCGGCCCGCTCCTAGCCGGGCTGCTGGTGGCGACCGCGAGCGTCGGCGTGGTCTTCGTCTTCGGCGCGGTCGCGTACCTCGCCGCCGCGCTCGCCCTGGCCGCAATCCACGTCGAAGGGCGGCTCCAGTCCGCGCACGACCGGGGCGACCGGAACCTGGCCGCAGGCTTTCGGCTTCTCGCGCGCGAGCCACAGCCTCGACTGATCGTCGGACTCTTCGCCGCGCAAACCCTCGTGCGCGGTGCCCTCAACGTGCTGGTGGTCGTGATCGCGTTCAGGCTTTTGCACGTCGGAGGAAGCTGGGTCGGCTTCCTGTCGGGCGCCGTCGGTGCGGGGACCCTCGTCGGCGGGTTCGCCACGGTGGCGCTCACGGGCCGGCGCCTTGCGCTGCTGTTCGGCCTCGGGCTCGTGCTCTGGGGAGTGCCGATCGCGCTGGTCGCAGCCGGATCGAGCAAGGCCGTGGCCCTGCTTCTCCTCGGAGCGGTCGGGATCGGGAACGCGATCGAGGATGTCACCGGCGAGACGCTGCTCCAGCGGCTCGTCAGCGATGACGTCCTGGGCCGAGTTCTCGGCGTGATGTTCGGGCTGGCTACCGCCGGGTTCGGGATCGGCGCGATCGCCACGCCGGCATTGATCGCGGGCCTGGGCGTCCGCGGCGCACTCGTGGCGACTGGAGTCTTGCTCCCGGCGCTCGTCCTGCTCTCGCTCCGGACGCTCGGGCAAATCGACGCCACCGCCGACGCACCGACGCACGAGCTCGCGATCCTCGACCAGGTCCCGATGTTCGCTCCGCTCCCGCTCGTCGCGAAGGAGCAGCTGGCCAGGAGCCTCGTCGCGATGACAGTGGCGCCCGGTACGGAAATCATCACGGAGGGCGACGTCGGCGACCGCTTCTACATCCTGGCGCGCGGCCGCGTCGCGGTCACACAGGCCGGGCACGACATGGGCGACCTCGGCGGCGGCGACTCCTTCGGCGAGATCGCGCTGCTTCGCGACGTCCCGCGCACGGCGACGGTCACGGCCCGGGACAAGGTTGAGCTCTATGCGCTCGGCCGGAGCCACTTCCTCGAGGCCGTGGCGGGCCACGCCGCGGGCCGCGCTGCCGCGGATGCGGTTGCCGCCGAGCGCCTGGCAGCGATGACGCCCGACTAGGGAGCGGCGACCCGATTCAAGCCCTTGCCGTGTGGCGCCGATAGAGAGGTGAGCGTCGAGGGAGGGCCTGTCTGGTGGGGGCAGACGACGGATGAAGTCGACAGTCGCAGGAATCGGGTCGTTCGTGCCGGCCGGCGCGGCCGTCGTGGGCTCGGTCGCCCTCTCCCTGGTGATCCTGCATCCACCGCCCGCCGGGCTGCTACCGGGAGTGGGGACGGCACCGGCGGATCGCCAACACGTCACCGGGGCACTCGTTCTCCCCGCTCTGCACGCCGCGCGGTCTCGCGCGAACACCCAGCTGGAGACCCCACGGCCGGCACCGACCACAAACGCCGCCGTCACCACCCCTCGCCGGGTCGCGCATCCGACTGCTCCCTCCGCTCCACCCGGCACGCCGTCGCCTCCCCGAACGCAGACCATTCCGACGCCGGCGACAGAGCCGGTCACGACTCCCGTCACAACCCCCGTCACAGCCCCCGTCACCACGCCGGTCACGACGCCGAGCGTGACAACGCCGCGGTCCCACACGAACAACGGACGGTGGAAGTCGCAGAAGGCGAAGACCTGGAAAGCGGCCGCCTCGAAGCAGAACACGCGGACGCAGAAAGGGAAGCCGCCTTGGGCCGGTCAGGGGAATGACCACTTGGCAACCACGAGGACTCCGCCGGCGGTCGCGCCGGACACGTCGAAGAAGACGCCGCCAGGGCAAGCCAAGAAGACGCCGCCAGGGCAGACCAAGAAGACGCCGCCAGGCCAAACCCAGACCCCGCCCGACCAGACCCAGGCCTCACCCGAGCAGACCGCCACCCCGCCCCGGCAGGACAAGACGCCGCCCGGTCAGGAGAAGAAGGGGCAATCGCCGCCCGGTTGAGCACCCGCCTGAAGGTCGGGGCGGCGCTCGTGTTCCTCGTCCTTCCCATCGCGGCCGGCGCCTGGGCGTTCGCGGGAGCCGAGGCTGCGCGGACGCGCTCGCACGCCGAAGCGGCATTGCAGGCGACCCTCCGCGAACCGTCGAACGCCTACCGCCGCGCCCTTGCAGCCGCCGGCGAGCGCGCGCACGCGCTCGCGTCCTCGCGCCGGGTGCAGCGCGCGTTCGAGCACCTCGACCGACGACAGCTCCGCAGGCTTTCCGGCCCGAATGTGAGCCTCGTTCTCGGCCGCTCGGTCTCGCGGCCGGTTAGCGAGGGCGTACCGAGCCGAAAGATCCGCATCGTCGTCGGCCGGCACCGGGTCGGCACGGTGGTCGTGCGCGTGCCTTTCGACCAGCGCCTGCTCGCGCGCCTGGAGAGCACCTCGCCCCCCCTCTCGCCGCACCACGAGCTCGCCTTCGCGCACGGAAGCACCCTTCTCTCGCCTTCGGGGCATCAGAGCACCCTTCCGACACAACTTCCCCTCGACCGGCCGACGGAGGTCACCGTCGACGGCACGCGCTACGTGGCGGTGTCCACGATCCTGACCCGGGAGGCGCCGGCAACGAGGCTCGTCGCGCTTGCGCCGGCCGCGGAACTCCTCGCCGGCGCGTATGCCACGCAGCGCCGCTGGCTTCTCGCCAGCCTCGGTGCATTGGCGGCGGTCGCGCTGGCCGCGTACGCACTGGCGCCGCTGCTCGGACGAAGCCGCCTCTCGAGACAGCAGCGCGACCGGGCGGCCCGGGTCCTCTCCCATCTCGGAGAAGGCGTCTTCCTCGTCGATTCGAACGGCGTGATCCGTCTCTGGAACGCCGCGGCGGAGACCATCACCGGCCTCGCTGCGCAGCAGGTGTCCGGCCTGCCGGTCGAAACGGCGCTCCCCGACTGGCCCTCGGCGGTCGCCCGTGTCCCGGTCTTCGAGGCCGACGAGCGATCTCAGCCACAGACGATCCCGGTCGAGATCGCAGGTCGCGAGCTGTGGCTGTCGATTGCGGGGGTCGAGTTCAGCGACGGCACGATCTACGCATTCCGCGACGCCACGAGCGAGCACCGGCTCGAGGCGATCCGAGCCGAGTTCGTGGCGACGGTCTCGCACGAGCTTCGCACGCCTCTCGCGGCGCTCCACGGGGCGGCGCTCACCCTCACGCAGCGCGGCCACCAACTCCCCGCTGAGACACGGGACAAGCTGATGTGGATGATCTCCGCTCAGTCGAAGCGGCTGGCGGGCCTAGTCGAGGACATCCTGCTGGCAGGTCAGCTCGACGCCGGCACGCTCAGGGTCGAGCGAGAGCCGTTCAACGCCGCGGCGGTCGCGGCAGCCGCGGTGGACGAGGCTCGGCAGCGGGCCGCTCACAAGTCGATGCTCCGCATCTCGACGTCGGATGACCTTCCGCGTGTGCTCGGCGACGAAGGGCGGACGCACCAGATCCTCGCCAACCTCATCGACAACGCGGTGAAGTACTCGCCCGCAGGCAGCCGTGTCGACGTCGCGGTGCAGCGGGAGAACGGCCGCATCCGCTTCTCGGTGCGAGACCGGGGTCCGGGAATCCCGGTCGCCGAGCGCGAGCACGTGTTCGAGAAGTTCTACCGCCTCGATCCCGACCATCGTCAGAGCGCCGGGGGCAGCGGGCTCGGCCTTTACATCTGCCGCCAGCTCGTCTCCTCGATGCACGGGCGGATCTGGGTCGAGTCGGTGCCCCAGCAGCAGGGCAGCACCTTCGCCTTCGACCTCCCCATCGCAAACGCGGCGTAGTCGTAGAATCGCGGCGCATGGCTCTGGCCGTCCGCACGCTCGAGAACTTCGTCGGCGGGACGTGGGTCGCTGCAACCGGCGACCGCGCCCGTCCCATCGTCTCTCCCGTCACGGGCGAGACGCTCGCCGAGGCGCCTGACGCGAGCTCGGCCGACGTCGACGCCGCCGTCGCGGCCGCGAACGCGGCGCAGCCCGCGTGGGCGGCTCGCTCGGCCTGGGAGCGCGCGGAGGTGTGCCACGCGATCGCCGACCTGATCGACGCACGACGCGAGGACTTTGCCCGCGAGCTCACGCTCGAGCAGGGGAAGCCGTACGAGGGCGAGGCATTGCCCGACATCGACGAGACGGCCGAGAACTTCCGCATCGCCGCCGAGGACGTGAAGCGGATGGAGACGGCGATCATCCCGTCACGCGACCCGGGCAAGCGGATCCTCACCTTCCGCAAGCCGAACGGCGTCTACGCAGCGATCACGCCGTGGAACTTCCCCACGCTGATCCCCGTCGAGCTGATCGCGCCGGGCATCGCAGCCGGCAACACGATCGTGATCAAGCCGTCGGAGTGGACGCCGCTCGCGATGGCGAACTTCATGCAGATCATGGCCGAGGCCGGGTTGCCCGACGGCGTCGTCAACGTCGTCTACGGCGGCGGCGAGGTCGGCGAGCGCCTGGTCACGCATCCGGGAGTCAACGGGATCGGTTTCATCGGCTCACACACGACCGCCGACAAGATCGTCCGCGCCGCGGGGCTCAAGCGCTCGCTCATCGAGGCGAGCGGGAACGGCCCCGTCGTCGTCTGTGAGGACGCCGACCTCGCGCGCGCCGCGCAGGGCGCGGTCTTCGGCGGCTTCTTCTGCGCAGGCCAGGTCTGCTGCGCGACCGAGCGCGTTCTCGTGCACGAGCGAGTCCACGACGCCTTCCTCGAGGAGGTCGTGAAGGTCGCAGGCGAGTGGCCGCTTGGCGACCCGTTCGAGGCCGAGACGAAGGTCGGCCCGATGAACAACGAGCCGACCGCGGCGAAGATGGACGCGCATCTCGAGGACGCCGTCGCGAGGGGCGCCGAGGTCGTGCTCGGCGGCTCCCGAGCCGGCGGACATCCGACCGAGCTGTACTACGAGCCGACCGTCGTCGCCGGTGTCGGCCTCGACACGCTGATCAACCGCGAGGAGACATTCGGGCCGATCGTCCCCCTCATCCGCGTGGGTTCGGACGACGAGGCGATCGCGGCTGCGAACGACTCGCACCTCGGACTCCAGGCGGCCGTCTACACGTCGAGCCTCTCGCGTGCGTTCCGCTACCTCGACAGCCTCCGCGTCGGCAACGTCGTCGTGAACGACTCGACGGACTACTGGGAGGCGCACGAGCCGTTCGGCGGCGCGGCGGGAACACAGACGGGCTGGGGCCGGATCGGCGGCCGCTACACGATGCTCGACATGACGGACCTCAAGACCGTCGTGCTCGACGTCGGCGGCGGGCTCGAGTAGCTGCGAGCGCGGAAGCGCCCCTGGAGGGGGCGCTTCAGCATCATCGAACCGATCGGTGTCAGGCTGGCAGCCCGGGCGGCGTGCGCTTGCGCGTGGCGCCGAATCCCGCGGCGGCGATGAGAAGCGCGCCACCGGCGATAGCGCCGGCCAGTTCCCCTGTCGACAGTGTGCTGCCGTCGCTGCTGCCGGTGACGGCGGTCTGGCCGGAGCTCAGGTTCTGAGAGATGTGCTGGTCTTGCACCAACCCTCTCTCGGTTCCCGCCATGACCGCTGCCTTGTCGCCCGCAGGGTTCGGGGCAACCGCAGTGGTAGGGGCAACGCTGAGGTGTTGAGACAGGCCTCTGTCCTGCTGGAGGGCTGTCTCGGCTCCTCGAAGGACAGCCGCCTTGTCGCCGGCCGGGTTCGGCCGGTTCACCGAGTCCACGGCGACTGCCACCGTGCCGTCGCCGCCGGGCTCGGAAGCCATCCGTGCGAACGCCGGTGTCGTGCTCGCGCCTGCCGCCACCACCGCGACTGCGAGCACTGCCGCCTTCTCGCGAAGCCCGTGCCCCTCGACGTCGTCAAAGGCCAGAGCGAGCTCGCGCTCGTCAAACCAGAGCCCGATCTCCTGATCCTCCGTCGACGCCAGCAGCTGCTCGAGCGTCTCCCGGTCCCAGTCGACGGCGACCGTCGCCTGCGCAGTACCGCTCTCGGCCTCGATTCGCTCGAGGTCGAGAAGAAGCGTGGCGGGAAACTCGGTCCCGGCTGCCGCCTCCGCGATCTCGGCCCGCGAGAAGGCGGTGCCGACCGCACCCGCACGATCGAGGTCGACGAGCTGAGCCCGTGTCCGTAGATCGTCCATCTTGCTCCCTTCGTCCACTAGACCTTTACAACTCACCGGACGGGCAACATCGCCGCGATCTTCCGCTACTCGGCGATCCGGATCGAAACGATGTGGTCGTACCGGACGTACTCGCCCGACGCCAGCCGGATCCAGGTCAGCGCGTACGGGCCCTGGCGGTTGAGGAAGCGCGTCAGCTCCTCGTGATCGGCCTGATCCGAGGTGACCGGCAGCTCGTGCTCGCCGTCGCGCCCGGTGATGCGTATGAGGAGCTGCATGGGCGGATTCTCTGCTACGAGCCCTCGCTAGTCGAGGTCCTCCGGAAGCAGCGCATAGAGAACGCTGTCCGCCCAGTCGCCATCCTTGAGATAGGCCTTCCGCTTCTGTCCTTCACGGACGAAGCCGACCCGCTCGGCGTGGGCGCACGCGCGCTCGTTGAAGGCGTAGATCTCGAGCTCGAGCCGGTGGAATCCGAGC
>Ga0070695_100000257_pt1 | contig 26657 bp, 23 predicted proteins | sample KBSK1252metaG_FD_65471 | JGI IMG/M metagenome (GOLD analysis project Ga0070695, IMG submission 65471) | Corn, switchgrass and miscanthus rhizosphere microbial communities from Kellogg Biological Station, Michigan, USA - KBS K1-25-2 metaG | ecosystem: Host-associated > Plants > Roots >...
GAACGCGCGTCGTCTTGACCGTGCAGCGGAACGGCAGGGAGTTCGAGGCCGATGCGCGCCTGGGAGAGAGGCCCGACGGGAGCTTGCTCCGGCTCCGCCGGGGCTGGATCGGCGTCTCCGCCATCAACCTCCCTCAATCGCTGCGCGTGCACTTCGGCGGCACCGAGGACGCCGGGGTGATGGTGGCGGCGGTGGAGCCGGGAAGCCCGGCCGAGGCCGCAGGGCTCCGCGTCGGGGACCTGGTGATCGCGGTGGGCGGGGAGAAGGTGGGGTCCGTGGGGGCGCTGGGCGCCCTGATCGCCGAGTGCGGGATCGAGAACCCGGTGGAGGTCGCGGTCGTGCGCGACGGGGCCGACCTGGTGGTGGAGCCCGTGGTGGCGGCGGTCCCGGAGCGGCGCGAGAAGGGGACCGGGGACGAGGGCGCCGGGCGCGAATAGGTAGAATCCCCCGCTCATGGATGTCGACACCGCCACCGGGACCGACCTCGACGATCCCGGGCTGTACGTCAACCGGGAGCTCGGCCTGCTCGCCTTCCAGCGAAGGGTGCTCGAGGAGGCGGAGGATCCCGGGAATTCCCTGCTCGAGCGGGTCAAGTTCCTCGCCATCCTGGGAAGCAACCTGGACGAGTTCTTCATGGTCCGCGTGGCGGGCCTCAAGCAGCAGGTGGAGGCGGGGGTCACCGAGGTGTCGCCCGACGGGCGCACCCCGGCGCAGCAGCTGGAGGTCGTGCGCCAGGAGGCTGCCGCCCTCATGGCCTCCGCCCGCGCCTGCCTGGAGGAGCGGCTGCTCCCGGAGCTGGCCGCCGCCGGGATCGAGGTGCGCGAGTACCGGAGCCTCGACGGCCCCGCGCGGGCCGCCCTGCGGGCCTGGTTCGAGCGCACCGTCTTCCCGGTGCTGACGCCGCTGGCCTTCGATCCCGGCCGTCCCTTTCCCCACATCAGCAACCTGAGCCTGAACCTGGCCGTGCTCATCCGGGACCGGGAGGGGCAGGAGCGCTTCGCGCGCGTCAAGGTCCCGGGCACGCTGCCGCGTCTGGTGCCGGTGGATGCCGGAGCGGGCCGCACCTTCGTCTGGCTCGAGGACGTGGTGGCCGCGCACCTGGACGCGCTGTTCCCGGGGATGCAGGTCCTGGAATCCCACCCCTTCCGGGTAGTCCGCAACGCGGACTTCGAGATCCAGGAGCTGGAGGCGGCCGACCTGCTGGAGACCGTCGAGGAGGGCGTGCGCCGCCGCCGCTTCGGAGAGGTGGTCCGCCTCACGGTCCGGCGCGGCATCGCGGATCGCGTGCTGCGCCTGCTCGCGCACGAGCTCGAGGTGGACCCCCTGGACGTCTACCGCATCGAGGGCGTGCTCGGCCTCTCCGACCTCGTGCAGCTCGCCACCCTGGACCGGCCGGACCTGCGGGACGGCGCTTTCGTCCCCGCCATGCCCGCGGGCCTGGAGACGGCGGGGGAGGACCTCGACGTGTTCGCCGCCATCCGGCGGGGAGACGTCCTCCTCCACCACCCCTACGACTCGTTCGTGCCCGTGGTGGACTTCCTGCGCGCGGCCGCGCGCGACCCCGACGTGCTGGCCATCAAGATGACGCTCTACCGGGTGGGCCGGAACTCGCCCGTGGTGGCCGCGCTCATGGACGCGAACCTGCACGGAAAGCAGGTGGCCGTGCTGGTGGAGCTGAAGGCGCGCTTCGACGAGGAGAGCAACATCGAGTGGGCCCGGGCCCTGGAGAAGGAGGGCGTGCACGTCGTCTACGGCCTTCCCGGCCTGAAGACGCACGCCAAGGTGCTGCTGATCGTGCGCCGGGAGAACGGAGGCATCCGCCGCTACGTGCACCTGGCCACCGGCAACTACAACGCCATCACGGCCCAGGTCTACACCGACCTCGGCTATCTCACCTGCGACGAGGCGATCGGCGCGGACGTCACCGACCTGTTCAACTACCTGACCGGCTACTCGGCCAAGACCGCCTATCGCCGGCTCCTGGTCGCTCCCATCAACCTGAGAGAAGCGCTGGAGGCCCGCATCCTCCGGGAGATCGAGCACGCCCGCGCCGGGCGTCCCGCCCGTCTGGTCTTCAAGGTGAACGCGCTCGTGGACCGGGCCATGATCCGCCTCTTCTACCGGGCGTCCCAGGCCGGGGTGGACGTGGACCTCCTGGTGCGCGGCATCTGCTGTCTGCGACCGGGTGTGCCCGGGGTGAGCGAGCGCATCCGCGTCACCAGCATCGTCGGCCGCTTCCTCGAGCACAGCCGCATCTTCTACTTCAGGAACGGGGGCGCCGAGGAGGTGTTCCTGGGGAGCGCCGACCTCATGCCGCGGAACATCTTCCGCCGCGTGGAGGTGCTCTTCCCGGTGACGGATGCGCGCCACGTGGCGGCGATCCGGGACGAGATCCTCGCCGTCTACCTCGCCGACAACCTCAAGACGCGCCGCATGCGCCCCGACGGGTCGTACCAGAGGGTGCGCCCTCCCGAGGGCGAGGCTCCCATGAACGCCCAGGCCTGGCTGCTGCGGCGACGGGAGAGCGCGCGCGGCTAGCGGGGAGGCACCGTCCCCTCCCGCACCGCCCAGGCGTAGAGGTCCAGCACCAGGCGCCCCGCCTGGATCGCCGCATCGGGGGCCGCGATCTGGCGCAGGTGCTTCTGATCCGTCCCCCGGAACACGAACACGCCGCGGAGCGTGCCCTCGTCGGCGAGCGGGCCGGCGATGGCGAGATCGCCGCTGGCGGCCATGGCCTCGATGTTCGCCATGTGGCCCTTCTGGATCTCCTCCAGCTTCTCCTCCGGGAACTCCGGGGCACCCGGCGGACGCCGCAGGAGGCCGAAGGTCAGGTGCGCTTCCGGCGCGCCGCGGGGCGGGACCTTCAGGATGCCCTTGGCCGCGTACCACGGGTGCAGCTCGAGCACGCGGGCGCCGGACTGGACCCAGGGGTCGCGCTCCAGGAGGGTGCGGGCCTCCCCCGACGAGACGACGTCGAGGACGATCACCTCCACGAGCTCCGGACTGCCCTCGATGGCCCCCCAGGTGATGGCCTTCCCCTTGGCAGCCAGACCGCGGAGCAGCGCCTCGTGCTTGCCCTGGAGCGCGTCCAGGCCTTCCTGGGCCGGCTGCTTGTCGGGGGGGCCCGGGCGCACCAGCACGAGGGTGAAGGTCGTCATGTCCCACTTCTTCTGTTCCGCAGGCTTCGCGGGGGCGGGAGCGGGAGCGGGATCGGCGGCAGCGGCGAGAGGCATCAGGGCGAGGAGCGCTTGGACGATCATGGCGAGGTCTCCGTTACCAGGCGGAAGGGGTTGAAGTCGGTGTCGCGGTCGTAGAAGTCCTCGGACTCCGCGCGCTTCAGGGCGTTCACGACGCGGTAGGTGAGAGGGGTGGCCATCGCCTCCCAGCTCACCTTGATGGTGTAGTTGCTGAGCATCACGGTGAGGAGCTGGGAGGCGGGCCAGGTTCCGTAAAAAGCCACCGTGTAGAAGATCAGGGAGTCCACCCCCTCGCCCACGATCGTGGAGCCGATGGTGCGCGCGAAGAGCCACCGCCCCGAGGTCTTGACCTTCATGCGGGCGAGCACGTAGGAGTTGCAGAACTCCCCCGCCCAGAAGGCGACGAGCGAGGCCAGCACGATCCGCCAGGTGGAGCCGAACACGGTCTCGTAGGCGGCCTGGTGCGGCCAGCTCGGCGCGGGAGGGAAGGCCAGCACCACCGCGGCCATGAACGAGGCGAAGGCCAGGGCGGCGAACCCCGACCAGACGACGCGACGTGCCCGGGCGTAGCCGTACACCTCGGTGAGGACGTCCCCGAAGATGTAGGAGATGGGGAAGAAAAGCACGCCGGCGCCGAAGGTGACCGGTCCCAGCTTGGCCACCTTGGCGGGGCCGATGAGGTTCGCGCAGAGGAGCACGGTGACGAACGCCACCGTCACCAGGTCGATGTACCGGTACTGGCGCGCGGGCGCGCGGCGCGGCTTGGGGGTGGTCACGTCGCTCACCGACCGCAGACTCTACCAGAGCAGTGGTGCTGCTAAGGTAGGAGGGATGCGCCTCCCCAATTCTGCTCTTCCCATCCTGCTCATCCTCTCCATTCTCTCGCTCCCCGGCCTGGCGGCGCAGAAGCCGCCGGCGACCGCCGAGCCCCAGCCGGTCGCCCCGGCTCCGCCGGGGGAAGGGCCCGGTGGCGGTGAGCTGGGGGAGGAGGCGCCGCCCCTGATCGAGCGCTCCGTCGTGCGCGTCGTCACCTACATGCAGCGGGGGAGCTGGTTCGCCCCCTGGGACATGGAAGGGGTGTCCAGCGGCGTGGGGACCGGCTTCGTGGTGGAAGGGGGCCGCGTCCTCACCAATGCCCACGTGATCGCCGACGCCAAGATGGTGCTCCTCTTCCTCTACGACGACCCCGTGCCGCACGAGGCGCGCGTGGTCGCCGCCGGGCACGACGCCGACCTGGCGCTCGTGGAGCCGACGGAGGCGCACCTCCTCGACCCCGTGCCCAAGCTGCAGCTGGGAGGTCTCCCCAAGCTGCGCACCGTGGTCGAGACCTACGGATTCCCCACCGGCAGCGATCAGCTCTCCTCCACCCGGGGCGTGGTCTCGCGGGTGGACCTCCAGGTCTACGTGCACTCGGGGGTGGATCGGCACCTGGCGGTGCAGACCGATGCCGCCATCAATCCCGGCAACAGCGGTGGCCCCGTGGTGCAGGACGGAAAGGTCGTGGGGGTCGCCTTCCAGGGGACGGAGGGCCTGGAGAACGTGGGGTTCTTCATTCCCATGGAGGTGGTGCAGCACTTCCTCCTGGACGTGAAGGACGGGCGCTACGACGGCTATCCCGACCTGGGCGCCTTCTCGGCCACCCTGGAGAACCCCGTCCAGCGCAGGGCGGCGGGGATGTCCGACAAGGAGAGCGGGGTGCTCGTGTCCTTCGTCCGCCGGGAGTCCAGCGCCGACGGGGTGCTGCAGGTGGGGGACGTGCTGCTGGCCGTGGATGGGAAGCCCATCGCCAACGACGGCTCCATCCCCGTGGACGGCCTGCGGCTCCCCTTCGGCATGCTCCTGGACCGCCACCAGGTGGGGGACGTGGCGCACTTCCGGATCCTGCGGGGCGGGCAGCGGCGCGAGGTGGCGGTCCCCCTGAGCGTCTTCCCCAGGCGCGAGCTGTACGGCACGCCCTACGACCGCCTGCCGCGCTACTTCGTGTTCGGCGGGCTCATCTTCGTGCCCCTCGACCAGGGCATGCTGGAGACCTTCGGCCAGCACTGGTTCTCGGACGCGGACAAGCAGGTGATGTACGAGTACTTCTACCGGCCCTACGAGGATCCCTCCGTGCAGACCCGGGAGCGGGTCGTCCTCCTGCGCCGCCTCGATCATCCGGTCAACGCCGACATGGCCTGGTACCGGAACCAGGTGCTGGAGAAGGTGAACGGCAAGGAGATCGCGGACCTGAACGACCTGGTGCACACGATCGAGTCCTCCCAGGACCGCTTCCTGGTCTTCGAGTTCTCGGGCTCCGGACATTTCTCCGTGCTCGACCGCCAGGCGGCGGCGGCGGCGAACCAGGCCATCCTCACCACGTACGGGGTGGAGAAGGACCGGAACCTGTGAGCGGGCGTCCCCTCGCCGCCGTGGTGCTGGTCCTCGCCGCCAGCCTCCCCACCGCCGCCCAGGAGCCGCCCGAGACAGGGGGCGGGACGACCGAGGCCCAGGTGGTCAGCCTCGCCATCACCTTCCAGCCCTGGGATCAGGATCGTCCCTGGGCGAAGAAGAGCCCCCAGGTGCGGCGCGCCGAGTCCGTGGTGGTTCCGGGGCCCTACCTCCTCACCACCGCCTTCGTCATGGCCGACGCCACGCACATCGAGGTGGAGAAGCGCGGCAGGCCCGTCCGCGCCACGGTGCGTCCCGTGCTGGTGGATCCCGAGGTGGACCTGGCCCTGCTGTCCGTGGAGGAGCCGGGCTTCTTCGACGACCTCAAGCCGGTCAAGCTCGCTCCCAGCGTTCCCATCCGCGCCGCCCTGCGCACCGCGCGGTGGCGGAACCGCCAGCTGGAGATGCAGACCAGCCGCGTCACGCGGGTGGAGGTGCAGTCCTCCCTGTTCGGCGCCGTGGAGCACCCGTTCGTGCTCGTCACCACCGACCTGTCGGGCGGCGGGTGGGGCGAGCCCGTCTTCTCCGACGGCACCCTGGTCGGCCTGTCCGCCTCCCAGAGCGACCAGTCGGCGCGGATCATCGCCGTGGACGTCATCGCCGCCTTCCTGCGCGAGGCCCGGCACCCAGAGGGGTACCGCGGCATGGCCAGCCTGGACTTCGACTGGCAGGTGAACGAGGACCCGGCGCTGGCCGCGTACCTGGGCCTTCCCGGTCCAATGCGCGGCATCGTCGTCACCGGTGTTCCCTGGGGGACCTCGGCCTACGGCATCCTCGAGCCCAGGGACATCCTGCTCTCCCTGGACGGGAAGGCGCTCGACGAGTCGGGGTACTACGTGCACCCCCGCTACGGCGAGCTGCGCTTCGGCTACATCGCCAGCGACGGCCACGTGCCGGGGGACCTGCTCCCCGCCGTGGTGTGGCGCGACGGCAAGGAGGTGCGCCTGCAGATCCCGCTGCGGCGCGCGGACTCCGAGCTGGACATGATCCCCAACCGGCAGCTGGGCCCCCCTCCCTACCTGGTGGCCGGGGGCTTCGTCTTCCGCGAGCTGGACGGTCCCTATCTGAGGAGCTGGGGGGACGAGTGGCGCAAGCGCGCTCCCACCCAGCTCGTGGTGCGGTCGGCGCTGTTCTCCGAGGACCAGGCCGCCGACCGGCGACGCATCGTGATCATTTCTTCGGTGCTTCCTTCCGCCTACAATCTCGGCTACCACGACGTCAGCGACCTGGAGGTCGTCCGGGTCAACGGCCAGGTGGTGGACTCGGTGGCCAAGGTGGCGGAGGCACTGCAGCACCCGGAGGACGGGTTCGACCGCATCGAGCTGCGGCCGAACTTCGTGCGCAACGAGATCGTTCTCGATGCCGCGGGCCTGGAGGCGGCCACGGCGGAGGTGCTGGAGGCGTACCGGATCCCCGGGGCCGCGCGTCTGGACGAGACGAGCCCGTAGAAAGGAGTTCCATGCCCTACGCAAACGTCGCCATCGCCCCCGAGCAGCGCACGGCCGCCGTGCTCACGCACCTCTCGGGCCTGGCCGGCTATCTCGTTCCGCTCTGCGGCGTCCTCGTCCCCCTCGTCATCTGGCTCATCAAGAGCGATTCGCCGGTCATCTCCTCCATCGCCAAGCAGGCCGTTTTCCTCAATATCGTGGCCTGGCTCCTGGCCGGCGGGGCGGCGCTGCTCCTCCTGACGATCATCCTCATCCCCTTCGTCTTCGTCTTCTGGTTCGTGCTGGGCGTGGTGGCGCTGGTGCTGCCCATCGTGGGCGCCGTCAAGGCCTCGGAGGGGATCTACTTCAAGTACCCCCTCATCGGCGTGGCGCCGTAGGGGACAGGCACCTAGAAGAACTCACGTTCTTCGAACGAGTCCCTTGCCGGCAACCCTCCTGCTGGGAAGCATGCCTGGCTCGATCTATCGTGGGGCCGTCCCGCCGAGAGAAGCTGCGGTGCCACGCCACGCGAGGATCGTTCCCCCCGGCCCGTAACCCATCGAGGCAACCGGCGCGATCCCATTTTCTTGGGCGGCGGAGATCAACGAGGTACCTCCACCTGTTGGGGGCCGAAACCCAGCGTTTCGCCGTTGATGTGTGGGCGTATTGCCTCATGCCCAACCACGTGCATCTGATCGTCGTCCCGCGAGAGGCGCACGCATTGTCGAAGGCGATGCATCGGGCCCATGGTCAGTACGCGCAATGGGTCAATGCACGCCAGGGCTGGTCGGGTCACCTGTGGTCCAGTCGCTTCTTCTCCACCGCGATGGATGAAGCGCATCTCTGGGCTGCGGTCCGCTATGTGGAATGCAACCCGGTGCGCGCCGGTCTGGTGCAGCGGGCGGAAGACCATCTTTGGTCGAGCGCCCGCGCTCACGCGAGGAAGGTCCCCGACCCCCTGCTTGCTCCCAACAGACCGTTCCCGGGACAGATCGAGGACTGGGGCGCGTGGTTGGCTGCGGACGCCGACAGGACGCTTGAGTGCGTCATCCGACAGCGTACGAGTACGGGCCTACCGGCCGGGGACGAGGCATTCGTCGCCCGGGTCGGTGCAAAGACTTCGTGAAATCGTGAAATCCTATAAGTGCCTGTCCCCTCGCTCGCCGGCGGGGGCCATCTTCACGATCCTGGGCGCGAAGCGCGCGATCGGCTCCACCAGGTCGGCCTGCGCGGCCATCACGGCGTCGATGTCCTTGTAGACGCCGGGGACCTCGTCCAGGCCGGCCGAGAGCAGCCGCACCCCGCGCGCCTGGAGCAGAGGCCGCACCTCGTCCCAGGAGAAGCTCTTCTTCGCGGCCGTGCGGCTCATGCGCCGTCCCGCGCCGTGCGCGGCGGAGTGCAGGGAGGCGTCGCTTCCCCGCCCGCGCACGAGATAGGTGGGGCTGGCCATGGAGCCGGGGATGATGCCGAGCGTCCCCAGGCCGGCGGGAGTGGCTCCCTTCCGGTGCACGATCACCTCCCGGCCGTCGTGCCGCTCCTTCCAGGCGAAGTTGTGGTGGTTCTCCAGGTCGAGGCGCACCTCGGCGCCGAGGTGGCGCGCCACGGCGCGGTGGATGCAGGCATGGTTCGCCGCCGCGTACTTCCCCATCAGCTCCATGGCCCGCCAGTAGGCCTGGCCGTCCTCGCCGTCCAGGTCGAGCCAGGCCAGGTGCTGCAGCTCCGAGGGGAGCTCGGGGTGGGCCGCCCGGGCCACCTTGCTGTAGTGGCCGGCGATGGCGGCACCGGCGCCTCGGCTGCCGCTGTGGGAGAGGAGGGCGAGGTGCTCCCCCGCCGGCAGGCCGAGGGTCTCGCGCTCGAGCACCAGGGAGCCGAACTCCACGAAGTGGTTGCCGCTGCCGCTGGTGCCGAGCTGCGCCCAGGCCTTGTCCCGCAGCGACCGAAGGAGCGGGGTCGCCGCCCAGTCCTCGTCCAGCACGTCGTGCCGGCGCTTCTCCCGGAAGTTGGACCCCACGCCGAAGCGCGTTTCCCGCTCGATGGCGCCGGCCAGGCGGTCGGGGGCGGTGTCGAGCGTGGCGGAGGGGAGGTCGAGGACGGTCATCTTCATGCGGCAGGCGATATCCACTCCCACGGCGTAGGGGATGACCGCCTCCTCCGTGGCCAGCACGCCCCCGATGGGAAGGCCGTACCCCACGTGGGCGTCGGGCATGAGCGCGCCCCGCACCGCCACCGGCAGCGCGCAGGCGTTGCGCATCTGCTGCACGGCCGCCGGCTCGAGGTCCTCGCCCCACTGGCGCCAGGGTGCGGGCTCCCGGCGCGGGGGGAGCGGGGCGCGGCTTTTTCCCATGCCCGCATTATTCCCCACGTACAATCCGGGGCCCTCCCGGAGGACCGATGAGCCAGCCGCGCACCGCCAATCCCGCCCCCTTGCCCGCGGAACCCGAGGACGGCGAGCGCCGCTGGCTGCGGGAGGTGCGCGTGGCCGAGCCGCGACAGCTCACGGCGCGCGCGGTGGTGGCGGGCATGGCGATCGGCGCCGTGATGTGCCTGTCGAACCTCTACGTGTTCTTCAAGACGGGCTGGTCCATGGGGGTGACGATCACGGCGGCCATCCTGGCCTTCGCCCTCTTCCGCGCCCTGCGCGGGGCGGGGATCGTCAAGCGGCCGTTGACCGCGCTCGAGAACAACGCGCTCACCACCGTCTCCTCGGGCGCCGGGTACATGACTGGCGGCGGCAACATGGCGGCCTTCGGCGCCTTGCTCATGGTGACGGCGGTGCGCCCGCCGGGGCTTCCCATGATCGCGTGGTTCGGCGTCATCGCGGCGCTCGGCGTGTTCGCTGCCATCCCCATCAAGCGCCAGCTCATCAACAAAGAGGGCCTGGCCTTCCCCACCGGCACGGCCACGGCGGAGACGATCCGCTCCATCCACGGATCGGGCGCGGCGGCGCAGCAGGGCTCCCGGCAGGCGCGGGCCCTGGCCTTTGCCGCGCTGGGAGCGGCGGTCCTCACCTGGCTGCGCGATGCCAAGGCGGCCTGGATGCCCTTCAACGTGCCCGGTGCTCTGCCGCTTCCCATTCAGGTTGCGGGTCGTGCCGCCGCCGACTGGACGCTGGGCCTCAAGACGGAGGTCGTGCTGCTGGGCGGGGGCGCGCTCATGAGCTTCCGCACCGGCTGGTCGCTCCTCCTGGGCGGGGTCCTGACCTACGCCTTCCTCGCTCCCACCATGGTGGCGCGCGGTGTGATCCCGACCGTGACCTACAAGGCCATCGTGGGCTGGACGGTGTGGCCGGCGGCGGCAATCCTCGTGGCCTCGGGGCTGACGTCGTTCCTGCTGGACTGGAGGAGCGTGGTGCGCTCCTTCGGCGGTCTGGGGCGCATCTTCCGGAAGGAGGCGGCGGCCGCCGAAGATCCGATGGACGCCGTCGAGTGCCCCGCCTGGTGGTTCCCGGCCGGCTTCGTCGTGCTGGCGCCCGTTGTGATCGTGCTCATGATCTGGCTCTTCCAGATCCCGCTCTGGGCGGCGCTGGTCGCCCCTCCGCTCGCCGTGGCCATGGGCTTCGTGGCCGCCCGGGTGACGGGGGAGACGGACGTCACGCCGACGAAGGCTTTCGGCCCCGTCACGCAGCTCGTCTACGGCGGCATCGCGCCCGGCAACCTCTCCGGGAACATCATGGCCGCCAACGTGACGGGCGGGATCGGCCTGCACGCGGCGGACCTGCTGACGACGTTGAAGACAGGGTGGCTCCTGGGCGCCGACCCGCGCGCGCAGTTCCGCGCGCAGCTCTTCGGCGTGCTGGCAGGTGCCTTCGTCGTGGTGCCCGCGTTCATGCTGATCATTCCCGATCCGTCCGTTCTTGGCAGCGAGAACTGGCCGGCGCCCTCGTGCCTGGTGTGGGCCGGCGTCTCGGAGGTCTTCGCCAACGGCCTGGGCGCCCTGGGAGGTGTGGCCCGCACCGGCATCGCCGTCGGCGCCGCGCTGGGCATCGCGCTGGCCCTCTCCGAGCGGTTCGCTCCCAAGCCCTTGAAGCCCTGGGTTCCGTCGCCCTCCGGACTGGGGATCGCCATGGTCATCCCGGGCAGCAACTCCATCGCCATGTTCCTGGGCGCATTCATCGCCGAGGTATTGCGGTGGAAGAAGCCGGCCGTGGCGGAGAGCTATGTCGTTCCGGTGGCGTCCGGTCTGATTGCCGGGGAAAGTCTGATGGGAATCGCCGTGGCCATGCTCATCGTGTTCGGAGTGTTGGCGGGATGAACGAGGCGTGGACGATTGTTTGGTTTGGCGTGGTCGTGATCTTGCTGGGACTGTTTTCCCTCTCCATCAGCCCCGGCATGCCCACGCTGCGAGCAAGCCGGAATACGCAGTTCCGAAACGCCTGCGGATCGCCCTCGTCGTCTACGGCGTGCTGGTGATCCTTCTCGGGTTGTCGCGGCTGCCTCCCAAGTTGTAACGTGAACGGCTCCATGAAGACACTCCTGGCCTACACGGCCGGCCCCGAGCTGGCCGAGGACTACTTCGCGCGCAAGATCCCGGTCGGGCTCGGGATCCTGAACGCTGTCCTCAACGAGGCCGGGTTCCCGAGCCAGGTGGGGAATCTCTCCAGGTTTTCCGACGATCGCGTCGTCAAGATGCTGGAGCGGGAACGTCCTGACGTGCTAGGACTTTCCGTCTTCACCTTCAACCGTCACGCATCGCATCAGCTCGCGACTCTGGCCAAGCGCGTCCTTCCCGGTCTCACCGTCGTGGCCGGCGGGCCGCACGTCACCCATCTCGATCGCGCCTGGCTCGAGGCCTATCCGGAGTTCGACGCCATCGTTCGAGGAGAAGGGGAGGACACGCTCCTCGAGGTCGTGCGCAGAAAGGCCGCAGGGGAGCCGCTCGACGGCGTTCCGGGAACGACGACCCGCGCGGTCCGCGCTCCCGACCGTCCCACGATCACGGACCTCGACCGCCTGCCCCAGAACGCCGATCACCTGGCGCGCTCGCTGGGGGTGGACGTCCCCGACCAGCTCCGCTACTTCATCTCCTCGCGGGGGTGTCCCGGCGCCTGCACCTTCTGCAACACCCCGGACTTCTGGGGGCGCCGCGTGCGCTTCCGCTCCGTGGACGACGTGCTGCGGGAGCTGCGCACGATGCGCGGGCGGCACGGCCTGGTGCACTTCTCCTTCCGGGACGACACCTTCACCGCGCACCGGCCGCGCACGCTGGAGCTGTGCCGGCGCCTGATCGAGGAGGGCCCCACCTTCCTCTGGGACTGCCAGTCCCGGGTGAACCTGGTGGACGAGGAGAGGCTGCGCTCGATGAAGCGCGCCGGCTGCCACCACGTGCAGTACGGCATCGAGTCCGGCTCCGAGCGCATCCTCGAGCTCCTGCAGAAGGACATCTCGCGCGAGCAGATCCGCACCGCGGTGGCCATGACGCGCGCCGCCGGCCTGGTGGTCTCGATCTATCTCATCAGCGGTGTCCCGGAGGAGACCGAGGAGGACATCCAGGCCACGGTGGACCTCATCCGCGAGATCCTGCCCCACGACGGCATGGTGGCCCCGCTCGCCATCTACCCGGGGACGCGCCTCTACGAGGACAGCAAGCGCTTCCTGGGCGTGGGGGACGAGATCTGGGTGCACGATCCGCGCGCCGCCATCTACGTCCGCGAGGACGAGGCCGCCCAGCGCCACTTCCGGGTGCTGACGACGGAGCTGCAGCGCACCGGCCGGCGCGCCGCCTACGGGCCGGCGGACTTCGACCGCTTCGATCGCGAGCTGGGGTTCTGCTTCACGACGGCCATGCAGCGGAGCGAGTACCACCGCGCGCGGGGGAACATGGACCGGGCCCTGGCCGCCGCCGAGGAGATCGTGCGGCGGGAGCCGGGGAATCCGTGGGGCCCGCTGCGCATGGCGGAGCTGCACGCGGAGGCGGGGGCGGCGGGAGAGGCCTCGGCCATGCGGGCGCGCGCCAAGGCGCTCGTGCCTAGGCTCGTGGCGTGAGGTGCAGCGCGGTCCCCCAGGGGTCCGCGGTGGCGATCCCCTCCGGCACGCGCTCCGCGCGATAGCCGGCCTCCTTCAAGCTCGCCGCCGCCTCGAGCAAGGACGCCTCGTCGGGGAGGACCAGCTCCCAGTGCAGGAGCCGCGCCTGGTCGTCGGCCGCCGCCGGTCCCGGAGACCAGGTGTTGGTGCCCAGGTGATGGTGGTAGCCGCCGGCGGACAGGAACAGCGCGCCCGGGTAATGCCAGACCGTGACGTCGAGGCCGAGCGCCTCGTGGTAGAAGCCGCGCGCGGTGTCCAGGTCCCCCACGTGCAGGTGCACGTGCCCGAGCGTGGTTCCGTCCGGCATCCCCTGCCAGGACGTGCCCTCGGCCGCGCGCACGAGGTCCGGCACGTCCAGGGGGTCGGTGGTCATGACGACCTCGTTTCCGCGCTGCGGCCACGTGCTCCTCGGCCGATCCGCATACACCTCGATCCCCAGGTTGTCCGGGTCCCACAGGTAGAGGGCCTCGCTCACCGTGTGATCGGCCATCCCCACCCGCTCGTCCAGCTGCCCGAGGTGGGACACGAAGGCCCCCAGCGTGCGCCGCTCGGGGAGGAGGATCGCGTAGTGGAAGAGGCCGTAGGCGCCCCGCCGCGGCACGGGGCGCACGCCCTCCCGGAGGTGCAGGTGGACGAGAGGGCGATCGGCGCCGAGCACCGCACCGCGCGCCTCCTCCCTGAGGACGCGGAAGCCCAGGACGGTGCGGTACCAGGCCAGCGAGGACGCCAGGTCCGCGACCTGGAGGTGCACGGCCCCCACGTGTGTGCTCTGGGGAAGGCGGAAGCCCGGAGGTCGCGTCCCCGCGATCATGGCGACAGCTCGATCACGAGGTAGCGGCGCGGGTTCTTCTCCGTCCCGTCGAAGCTGGCCACGACGCGGAGAGCGCTGGCGGGCACGCCCAGCAGCTCGCCCATGTAGCCGATGGGCTCCACGTCCTTGCGCAGGGCCTGGGCGATGTACCGGACCCGGTGCTGCCGCAGGTAGGCTCCCACGCGCCGCGGCCGCAGGTAGTCCCGGTAGTAGTCCAGCGAGTTGAGGAGCCCGTCCAGGCTCACGATGCGCCGGTCCGAGAACCAGCCCAGGAATCCGATGCTCTCGGAGGCGATGATCTCCCGGGGGGCGGTGTGCGCGCGCACCCAGGCCACGCCTTGCTCGAACTGCTCGACGCCGGTCGTGTAGTCCCGGATGGTTCCCGCATGGTGCGCCTCGTCCCGGAAGTGCGCCCACATGGACGCGAGGAGGACGAGCACGGCGCCCGCCGTGGTCACCCGGGCCACGCGCGCCAGGCCGGGGAGGGCGAGGAGGGGATGGACCAGACGGGCAAGCAAGGAGGCGACGCAGGTGGTGACGAGCAGCAGCTCCGGACCGCGGGCCCAGGACAGGGAATACCGGTCCCGCTGCAGCACGCTGTAGTAGAGGGCGTGGAGCAACGCGTAGCCCACCAGCGCCCGGGCCGCCAGGTCGAGCTTGCCTTCCCGCGCCAGCAGGCGGAGCCACACCGCCACGGCCAGGGCCACCGCCAGCAGGTAGAACGTCCAGATCGTCGCCGACGCGTGGCTGCGGAAGGGATCCCAGGGGGTCAGCCGTGCCGGCCAGTCGAAGGTCTGGGGGACGAAGAGCAGGAGGAGACGGTCGAAGCCGGGGACGAGGTCGGAGAGGCGGGTCCAGTCGGCGGCCTTGATGCGGCCGCTGATGGGCATGGCCGTCCCGAAGGTCAGGAGGTTCCAGCCCAGGTAGGCTCCGGCCAGGGAGGCCGGGAGCGCGAAGAGCCGCAGCACCGGCCGGAACCCCTCCCGCCGCAGCAAGAGGAGGGCGAGCACGACCCAGAGGAGCCCGCCGTCCAGGCGCGAGAAGAACAGGGCCAGGAGCGCCGCCTGCAGCGCCGGTCCGCGGGTGTCGCCGCGCCGCAGCAGGAGCAGCACCGCCAGCAGGGCCACGAAGGCCAGGTGCGTCTCCATCCCCGTGGCCAGCACGCGCGCGAAGGTTCGCTCGTACACGGCGATCAGGCAGACCAGGAGCGCGATCGCCGGGCCGGAGAGGGGGAGGAGCCAGCGGTGCAGGAGGAGCAGGGCCGCGGCCAGGAGCACGAACTGCAGCGCGGCCAGCACCGGCAGCGGGTTTTCCGTCACCGAGCGCGCCAGCACGTGGATCGCCATCCACAGAGGGTGGTAGCCGTTCGTGGCCGAGATCCCGTCGCTGGTGAAGCCCCGCCCCTCCACCACGTTGTCGGCGACGATCACGTAGAAGAAGGCATCGTCCACCCAGTCCCGCATCATGGCGCGCGCGATCCCCGCCGCCTGGAACCAGAACGCGGCGATGAGGACCGCGGCCAGGAGGATGGAGCGCGCGCGCATGCTCTAGAGAGCGGCCAGCAGCGCCCGTGCCCGCCCCTCCAGGCGGTCGAAGCGGCCCTGGGCGAGGTCCTCGTGGTCGAACAGCGCCTTCACGAATCCGACGGCGAAGCAGCCGGCCTCCAGCCACTCCCGTGCGTTTCCCGCCTCCACGCCGCTCGTGGGGACGAGACGGAGGAAGGGGAGCGGCGCCAGGACGGTGCGCACCCAGGCCGGACCCCCCGCCGGGGGCGGGAAGATCTTGAGGACCTCCGCCCCCGCCCGGTGCGCGCGCAGCGCCTCCCCCGGCGTGGCGATGCCAGGGAGGAGCGGCACACCCAGGGTCTTGGCGGCGTCGAGCACCTCGGGGTCGAAGACGGGGGAGACCAGGAAGCGGGCGCCCGCGGCGGCGGCGGCGTGCGCCTCCCCCGGCGACAGCACGGTGCCCGCCCCCACCACCACGTCCGGGGTGGCCGCCATCTCCGCGATCCGCTCCAGGGCTTCCGGGGTGTTCAGCGTGACCTCGACCACGCGGAATCCACCGCGGACCACGGCGCGGAGCGCCGGCGCAGCGGCCGCTGCGTGGGGGGTGCGCAGCACGGCGAACGCGCGCGCCTGGCGGAGGGACTCGAGAACCGGGGAAAGGGACACGGAGGGATCGTAGCCGAAGCGGTGCGCCGCCGCGTCGGGACGGCGGCGCACCGTGCGCGAGCGCGAGCTACCAGCGGTAGCCGACCCCCGCGCCCCAGATGAAGGGATCCACGTCGATGCCGATCTTGGTGCCGTCGAGGACGCCGCCCTTGACGGTGGCGTCGGTGGAGAGCGTGACGTACTTCACGTCCGCGTTCAGGAGCCAGTGGTCGTTCAGGTTCCAGTCGAGGCCCGCCTGGACCGCGAAGCCGAAGGAGGAGTCGGTGTCCACGTCGGTGGCGCCCAGAGCGCGGATGTCGTCGGCGGGGTTGCCGTCGTCGGGCAGGTCGTAGGAGATGGTGGTGAAGTTGATGCCGGCGCCGACGTAGGGACGGATCTTGTCCTGCCCGAAGAAGTACTGGACCGTCAGCGTCGGGGGCAGCAGGTTGACGGTGCCGCTGTCCACCCCGGACGCAGCCCCGCCGGTCGTCTTCAGGTCGTGGGAGGCGTAGGTCGCCACCAGCTCGACGCCCCACTTCGGGTTCCACTGGTAGGAGAGGTCGATTTCGGGGACGAACGTCGAGTCCACGTCGACCTCGGTCCCGCCGGTGCCCGGGATCTGATCGCTGCTGTCGTTGGGCTGGATGGAAACGCCGCGCAGCCGCACCTTCCAGGTGCTGTCCGCCGCGAGCGCCGTCCCGGACACCAGCACCACCGCCAAGAGACAAACGAGCGCCTTCTTCATGCAGACCCCCTGGCCGGGTGGAACCGGCAGCTTCGGTCGTGGCCGGGGAGTCTAGGATCGAGACGCGGGGGGATCACGGTGCAAACGGGCCGCTTTTCCTCCACTTCCCCCGGTGGAGGCGGCGGCCACCGGGCCGGGGGAGGGCGTCGAAGCGGGCCTGCTGGTCGGGGCGCAGCACGGCGCGGATCTCCTGGCGCGTCTCCTCGAACATGGGACGCATGCGCTCGCGCTGGCGGAGGAGGATGGCTCCGATCTCGGTCCGCTGCGCGGGGTCGAGGCGGAGGTCGCGGCTCAGGCGCTCGAGAGGTCGCCCGCGGCGCCCCTCGTGCCCGAGGGCCCGCTGCGAGAGCGCCAGGCCGGCGGCTCCCGCGGCCGCTCCGGCGAGGAAGATGGCGAGGAGGAGGGCGGCGGCCCGGCCGCGGGAGGGGGCCGTGCCGTTCACGGCGCGTCCACTCCCGTGATGGCGTCGGCCACGATGTCGCCGGCGGGGGCCTCGGCGGCGGCCTGTGCCCCGAGCAAGCTCTCCCAGGGGTCGGCGGAGGCCGGCTGGGAGAAGAGGAAAGCCAGGACCGCAAGCGAGGCCGCGGCGGCCACGAGCGCGGGAAGCCAGCGCCGTGTGAGCGGCACGAGGACGTCCCATGTCGTCATGGGCGTGGCCGCGTCCCGCTCCCGCCGCGCGCGCGCCAGGATCGCAGGGAGAGCGGCCTGCAGGGACTCCAGGTCCCCGGGACGGGCCGGCTCCGCCGCCATCTCCATGACGCGTCGCGTCCACTGCCGAAGGGTCATGCGGGATCTCCTTCCAGGGGGAGGTCGCCGAGCAGGCGGCGCAGCTTGCGGCGGGCGCGCGAGGCTCGCAGACGCACGGCGACCTCCGTGCTTCCCAGGATCCGCCCCACCTCCGCCATGGACCTCCCCTCCAGGTCCGCCAGCACCAGCGTGGCCCGGTCCAGGGGGGCGAGCCGCGCCAGGGCCTCGCGGACGGCGAGCACCGCCACCCGGGAGCCCTCGCCGCCGGCGCCGGGGTCCCTTTCGGGATCGAGGAGGCCAGTGGTCTCCGGCCGGCGCGCGTGGACGCGCCGCGCGTCCAGGGCCTTGCGCACCGCGATCGCCCGCAGCCACGCCCCCACGTCCCCCGTAGGGAGTGCCTCGGTCGAGAGCGCCGCCACCCAGGCCTCCTGCACCACGTCCTCCGCCTCGCCGGGCGACGCGCGGCCCAGGGAGGCGCGCGCCGTCCGCATCATGGAACCGCCGTGACGCGCGAGGAGGGTCCGGGCGGCCTCCTCGTCTCCCTCCCGGGCGCGGAGCAGCGCCTCCCGGTCCGGCCCCTCCGTCGTCACCGGCCTCCCTCGCGGCAGCCGCGTGCGCGCGCTGCCGGAGCGAGGCTACCGTAAGGGAGACGGCGGCGAGTCTCCTCCTGTGTCGCTCCCCTGGAATGACACGATCCGCCGCTTCACCCCGTCTCCTAGACAGAAGAGGCAGGAAACCATGAAGCGAGCAGGTTTTGTTCTGGCCGCCCTGGCGGTGGTGGCGGTGGCGGTCTGGTTCGCGGTCCGGGGCCGGACCGCCGCCGCCGAGTACCGGCTGGTCCCGGTGGAGCGCGGAGACCTGACCTCGGTGGTCTCCGCCACCGGCGCTCTGCAGGCGGTCACCACCGTGGAGGTCGGCACCCAGGTCTCGGGCCAGGTCTCGGAGATCCTGGCGGACTTCAACTCCCAGGTGAAGAAGGGCCAGCTCATCGCCCGCATCGATCCCACGATCCTCCAGCAAGCCGTGCGCGAGTCGTCGGCGGACCTCGAGAAGGCGCAGGCGCAAGCAGCCCAGAAGAAGTGGGCGGCGGAGCGCGCGGACACGCTCTACAAGGGCGGCCTGGTGCCGGAGAGCGACTACCGCTCGGCGGCGGCCGAGGCCGCCACCACCCAGGCCGACCTGGAGGCCTCCCGGGTGGCGCTGGAGCGCGCGCGCCGCAACCTCGGGTACACGGAGATCCGCTCTCCCATCGACGGTGTCGTGGTGGAGAGGAACGCGCAGGTGGGTCAGACCGTGGCGGCGAGCCTGCAGGCTCCTGTGCTGTTCCGCCTGGCCGAGGACCTCTCCCGCCTGCAGATCCTGGCGGCGGTGGACGAGAGTGACATCGGGAAGATCCACGCCGACCAGGAGGTGCAGTTCACGGTCCAGGCCTACCCCGAGGAGAAATTCAAGGGCACGGTCTCCCAGGTGCGGCTCCAGTCCACCACGACCGAGAACGTGGTCAGCTACGGGGTGGTGGTGGACGTCGCCAACGCCGAGCTGCGCCTGAAGCCGGGGATGACGGCCACGGTCGAGTTCGTCGTGGCCCGGGCCCAGGACGTCCTCAAGGTCCCAAACGCGGCCCTGCGCGTGCGCCCCACCGAGGCCATGCAGGCGCAGCTGGCGGCGCTGCGGCAGGAAGGACGCGCCGAAGGCCAGCGCACCGGCGAGGGGAACCGCTGGCGGAGCCGCGGGGACGGGCAGCGCGCCCGGGGAACCAAGGCCCAGGCCCAGGGCCAGGGGATGGCGGTGGTCTGGATCTCCGAAGGCAAGCAGGTGAAGCCGCTGCGCGTGCGCACGGGGCTCACCGACGGGCAGGAGACGGAGATCGCCTCCACCGATCTGCGCGAGGGGATGCAGGTGGTGGCAGGTGTGCTGCAGCCGCAGGCCCAGGGGGGGAGCAGCCCCTTCCAGCAGCAGAACCGCGGGCCGAGTGGGCCGGGCGGCCCCGGCGGGTCTCCCGGCCGGGTGATGTGAGCGCCGCCATGGCGGAGCCGCTCATCGTCGCCGAGCGCCTGGAGCGCGTCTATCGCGTGGGGACGACCGCCGTGCACGCGCTGCGCGGGGTCGATCTCACGGTGGAGCGCGGAGAGATGGTGGCCATCATGGGAGCCTCCGGTTCCGGGAAGTCCACCCTCATGAACCTGCTGGGCTGCCTGGACGTTCCCACCTCCGGGATCTACCGCCTGAACGGGGCGCGCGTGGACCAGCTCGGCCGGAACGGCCTGGCCGAGATCCGAAACCGGGAGATCGGCTTCGTCTTCCAGGGCTTCCACCTCCTGGCCCGCACCTCCGCCCAGGAGAACGTGGAGCTGCCGCTCCTGTACGACCGCTCCGGCCGGCGGCACGACCCCGCGACCGAGGCGGCCACGGCCCTGCGCCGGGTGGGGCTGGGAGAGCGCCTGGCCCACCAGCCCACGGAGCTGTCGGGGGGACAGCAGCAGCGCGTGGCCATCGCGCGGGCGCTCGTCACCCGTCCCTCCCTGCTGCTGGCCGACGAGCCCACGGGAAACCTGGACACCCGCACCTCCATCGAGATCCTCGCCCTCTTCCAGGAGCTCAACCGGGAGGGGATGACCACGGTGCTGGTCACCCACGAGCGCGACATCGCCGCCTACTGCACGCGCGTGGTGGAGCTGCGGGACGGCAGGATCGTGCGCGACGAGCCCCTGGCGCGGCGGGACGCGGCGGCCGACCTCCGCGCCCTCCCCGTGCAGGAGCTGTCGGCATGAACGCGCAAACGCTCCTGCGGGCCTCCGTGCGCAGCATCCTCAAGAACCGCACGCGCGCCCTGCTCACGGTGTCGGGGGTGGTCATCGGGGTGGCCGCCGTGATCGTCATGGTGGCGGTGGGCCAGGGGGCGCGGGACGAGATCAAGAACCGCGTCACCCGCCTGGGCACGAACCTGATCGTGGTCACTCCCGGTGCGGCGCAGCAGGGCGCGGTGAGCCAGGGAGCCCAGTCCTTCACGCGTCTCACGGTCGAGGACGCCGATGCCGTCCGCAAGCAGCGCCTGCTGGTGACGGCGGTGACCCCGGTGATCGTCACTCGCGGGCAGCTCGTGGGAGGGCAGGGGAACTGGCGCTCCGCCGTGTACGGCGTGCACGAGGACTACTTCACGATCCGTGACTGGTCCGCCGAGAGCGGCAGCCTGTTCACCCCGGACCAGGTGCGCGCCTCCCGCAAGGTGGCCCTCCTGGGGAAGACGGTGGCGGACGCGCTCTTCCCCGGTGCGGATCCGACGGGGCAGAAGCTGCGCATCCGCGACGTCCCCTTCGACGTGATCGGCGTGCTGCAGCGCAAGGGGCAGACGGCGGAGGGGGCGGATCAGGACGACGTCGTGATCATCCCCTACACCACGGCGCAGACGCGCCTGGCCGGCCGCTCCTTCCTGCCCCAGATCCTGGCCTCGGCGACGTCGCCGGCGGACGTGCCGGGCGCCCAGGAGGAGCTCCGGGACGTGATCCGGGGGACGCACCACCTGACCGAAGGCGAGCCCGACGACTTCACCATCCGCAACCAGGCCGACCTCATCGAGACCGCCTCCGCCACCACCAAGGTGATGACCGTGCTCCTGCTGGCCATCGCCAGCATCTCGCTCCTGGTGGGCGGCATCGGGATCATGAACATCATGCTGGTGTCGGTCACGGAGCGGACGCGGGAGATCGGCCTCCGCCTGGCGGTGGGGGCGCGTGGCTCGGATGTGCTCACGCAGTTCCTGGTGGAGTCCGTGGTGCTGTGCCTGGTGGGGGGCGCCCTGGGCATCGGCCTGGGCTTCCTCTCCGCGGCCCTCCTGCAGAAGGCCACCGGCTGGCAGACGGCGGTCTCCATGCCGGCGGTGATGCTGGCGCTCGGGTTCTCCGTGGCGGTGGGTGTCTTCTTCGGGCTCTACCCGGCGCGCAAGGCGGCGGCCCTCGATCCCATCGAGGCACTCCGGCACGAATGACCTAGTGGTCCTTGCGACCCTCCTTCAGGCGGGGGACCATCGCCGCATCCAGCGCGTCCACGTCGGCTCCGAAGGTCACGGTGTAGGTGCCGCGCACCTCGCCGCTCCGGGAGCGCAGGGCGAAGATCGTCGCCTCGTCCCCGGGATCGGAGTCCCCTTCGAAGCGCGCCACGTCCTCCACCACCAGGTCCTCGGGAGGAAAGACCCGGTCCGTGGCCACGCTGCGCAGTCCGTCCGGACGGGCCTGGAACGCATCGGTGTATCCGCGGCTGCCGAAGCGGCGCAACGCATCGACCATGGTCTCCATGGGATCGCCGGGCATGGAACACCTCTCGTCCTTGCTGGAATGCTCCCATCGTAACGCTTCGGGGTACCCTGCGCCCCGGAGGGAGACGGCATGCGGCGCCTCGTCGCCTTGCTCGCGTTTCTGCTGCTGGGATCCGCTGCCTCGGACGAGGTTGCGCTCCGCCGATTGCTGGACGAGTTCCTGGCCGGTGCCTCGCGCAACGATCCCGCCGTGCACGCGCGCTTCTGGGCCGACGACCTCGTGTACACGAGCTCGTCCGGGAAGCGCATGGGGAAGGCGGACATCCTGCGCGACGTGAACGCGCCCTCCGCCCAGGAGGAGCCGCAGGTGACCTACAGCGCCCAGGAAGTGCAGGTGCGCCTGTACGGGAAGACGGCGGTGGTGGCCTTCCGCCTGGTGACCCCGGCCCAGCAGTACTTCAACACCGGCACCTTCGTGAAGCGGGACGGCCGCTGGCAGGCCGTGGCCTGGCAGGCGACGAAGATCCCTTCCTAGCGCCGCAGGCGGCGTTCGCTAAGATGTGCGGCCATGCGTCGTGCCGTTCTTCTCGCCCTCCTGGTCCCCGCCCTGGCTCATGCCGCCCCCGCCCGCGACCTCCACGTGGAGCTGACACCGGACGCCCACTTCCTGAGCGTGTCGGACACCGTGCGTCCGGAGGTGGACGGGCCACGGACGCTCCATTTCCTGCTCGACGCCTCCCTCCAGGCGGGCACGACCTCCCCGGGGGTGACGGTCGAGGAGCTCCCGCGGGCGCCCAAGGCCTCCGACTTCGGGATGGCCGGCGATCGGTTCCAGCCCCCGACGGTGCCGGTGAAGCTCTGGGAGGTGACGGTCCCCCAGGGGCGGGTCTCCTTCGTCCTCAACTACGACGGGCCGCTCGATCATCCGGTGGAGCCGGAACCGGAGGAGCAGGCCCGCGGCTTCGCGCAGACGCCCGGGACCATCGACAAGGAGGGCGTGTTCCTCACTGGGGAGGCCTTCTGGACTCCCTGGTTCGGCGGCGACCCCTTTCCGTTCAAGATCATGGTGGATCTCCCCGCGGGGTGGGACGCGGTCAGCCAGGGCCGACGCCTCGAGCACACGCGCGGGAGCGGCGCCACCCGCGTGGTCTGGGAGTCCACCGAGCCCCAGACGGAGATCGTCCTCCTCGCCGGGAAGTTCGTGGAGACTGCGCGCACCACCGGGAAGATCGCCACCTACGCGTTCCTGCGGGACAAGGACGACGCGCTGGCCGCCAAGTATCTGGACGCCACCGAGCGCTACCTGCGCACCTACGAGGACCTCCTGGGACCCTATCCCTATCCGAAGTTCGCGCTCGTCGAGAACTTCTGGGAGACGGGCTACGGCTTCCCGTCATTCACGGCCCTGGGCCCGAAGGTGCTCCGCCTTCCTTTCCTCCTCCAGAGCTCGTATCCCCACGAGATCCTCCACGACTGGTGGGGGAACGGGGTGTACGTCGACCCCACGGGCGGGAACTGGTCGGAAGGGCTCACCGCCTACTTGGCGGACCACCTCCTGCAGGAGCAGTCCGGAGACGCTTCCGGACACCGGCAGGAGGCGCTGCAGCGCTACGCGGACTACGTGACCACGGGGAAGGACTTCGCCCTGGCGACGTTCCGCGAGCGGCACAGCCCGGCGAGCGAAGCGGTGGGGTACGGGAAGGCGATGATGCTGTTCCACGAGGTCCGCCGCGCCGTGGGAGACGCCGCGTTCCTCTCCGGGCTCCGCCGCTTCTACGAGGAGCAGCGCTTCAAGGAGGCGAGCTTCGACACCCTGCGCCGCGCGCTCGAGGCCGCGTCGGGGCGCGACCTGAAGGGCACGTTCTCCCAGGCGCTCACGCGCACGGGGGCGCCGCAGCTCGTGGTGCGCGACACCGTCGCCGCGCAGGAGCGGGACGGCTGGCACGTCCGCGGCGTGCTGGCGCAGGTGCAGCCCGGAAAAGCCTACGTGCTGGACGTGCCCGTGGCGGTGACCCTGGAGGGGGCGACGGCGGCTTTCGAGAGCACGGTGCGCCTGGCCAAGGAGACCGCGCGCTTCGACCTGAAGGTGCCGGCGCGTCCGCTGCGCCTGGACGTGGATCCTGCCTGCGACCTCTTCCGTCGCCTCGACCCCGCGGAAGCCCCGCCCGCGCTCTCCGGGGCGCTGGGGGCGGAGCGCATCGTGGCCGTGCTGCCGGCGACCGCCTCGGCTCCCCTGCAGGAAGCCTACCGGGTGCTGGTGCAAGCGCTGGCCCCGGAGCCCGGCCGGGTGGAGGTGCGCTCGGATACCGACCTGGCCGCGCTCCCCGTGGATCGCACGGTGTGGCTCCTGGGGTGGGAGAACCGCTTCCTTCCGGAGCTGAAAAGCGCGCTGTCCGCGTACGGTGCGTCGGCCGGTGCCGCGTCGGTCGCCTTCCCGGAGCTGTCGCGGCCGCGCGCGGGGCTGGCCGCGGTGGCGGTGACCGCCGCTCCCGGGGAGGGGGGCCGCGTGGTGGCGTGGGTCGCCGCGGACACGGCGGAGCAGCTCCCGGGCCTGGCACGCAAGCTCCCTCACTACGGAAAGTACTCGTGGCTCGCCTTCGAGGGGCAGGAGCCGGCGAACGTGGGGAAAGGCCGCTGGCCGGTGCTGCGCTCTCCTCTCACGGCGGCGCTCACCTCGGGCCCGCCTCCCGCACGCGGGGCGCTGGGGCGGCGCACCCCGCTCGCCGTGCCTCCGCCCGAGGTCGCCACCGAGCCGCTGGCCGCCGCGGTGCGCACGCTGGCGGGACCGGAGATGGAGGGGCGCGCGCCCGGCACCCAGGGACACGCCCGCGCGGTGGCCTTCGTCGCCGAGCAGCTCCAGGCCGCCGGCCTGACGCCGGTGGTGGACGGCAACGTGGTGGCCACGCTGCCGGGGACCCGGTCCGAGTGGAAGGACCAGGCGGTGGTGATCGGGGCGCATCTCGACCACCTCGGCACCACCGGGGGAGCGCTCCACCCCGGGGCCGATGACAACGCCAGCGGCGTGGCAGCCCTCCTGGCGCTCGCGCGCGCGTTCTCCGCCGGGCCTCCTCCCGAGCGCACCCTGGTCTTCGCCGCCTTCGACGAGGAGGAAACGGGACGCCTGGGCTCCAAGCGGCTCGCCGCGGACCTCGCCGCCCGGGGGACGACGGTGTTCGCCATGGTGAACCTCGACACGGTGGGACGCCTGGGAGAGGGGAAGCTGCTGGTCCTGGGAACGGGGACGGCGGCGGAGTGGCCCCACGTCTTCCGCGGCGCGGGCTTCGTGACCGGCGTCCCCGTGGAGCCCGTCGCCGCCGATCCCGGAGGCAGCGACCAGGTCTCCTTCCAGGAGAAAGGCGTTCCTGCGGTCCAGCTCTTCACGGGCCCGAATGCGGACTACCACACGCCCGGCGACACCGCGGACAAAGTGGACGTCGCCGGGCTGGCCAAGGTGGTGGCCGTGGCCCGGGAGGCGGTGGCCTATCTCGCCAGCCGTCCCGAGCCGCTGACGGTCACGGGAGGGCAAGCTCGTCCCTCCGGGGAGGGAGGGGAGCGCAAGGTCGCGCTCGGCACCATCCCGGACTTCGCGTACGCCGGCCACGGCGTACGCCTGGAGGGGGTGGTGGCGGGCTCCGCGGCCGAGCGGGGAGGACTGGCGGGAGGGGACGTGCTCGTGGAGCTGAACGGGGAGCCCCTCGCCGACCTGCGCGCCTACGCCGACGCCCTGAAGCGCCTGACCGCCGGGGACCGGGTGCGTCTCACCTACCTGCGGGCAGGGGAGCGGAAGACGGTGGAGGTCGAGGCCGCCGCGCGCTGAGGGCCGCTACCGCTCGATCCGGTACCCCGACTTGCGCGCCGTGAGGATGTGCCGGGGAGCCGACGGGTCGTCCTCGAGCTTGCGCCGCAGCTCCGCGATGTGCGTGTCCACCGTGCGGGAGACCACGTCTCCCGCGTACCCCCAGACCTCCCGCAGGAGCGCCGTGCGGGAGACCACGCGCCCGTCCCCGCGGAGGAGCGCCAGGAGGAGGTCGAACTCCTTGGGCGCGAGATCGATCGCCCGTCCGCGCAGCCGGACCAGGCGCAGCGCGGGATCCACCTCCACCTCGCCGAAGCGGTGGACGACGGGCCCCAGGCTCCGGCCCGTCCGGCGCAGCAGGGCCTCCACCCGGGCCAGCAGCTCCAGGAGCCCGAAGGGCTTCGTGACGTAGTCGTCGGCCCCCAGCCGCAGCCCGCGCACCTTGTCCGCCTCCTCCCCCCGCGCGGTGAGGATGAGGACGGGCATGGCGAACCCCTCCGTGCGCAGGGTCCGGAGCACGCGGAAGCCGTCCATCCCCGGCAGCATCAGATCCAGGATCACGAGATCGGGATGGAGCGCGCGCGCCAGCGTCAGGCCCGCGGACCCCTCCTCCACCGTGTCCACGAGGTAGCCCTCGATCTCGAGGTTGCTGCGCAGGCCCAGGGCCAGGTCCGCCTGGTCCTCGATCACGAGGATGCGGCTCACCCCGGGAACTCCACCACGAAGCGCGCGCCCCCGCGCGCTCCCGTCTCCACCCAGGACCGCCCCCCGTGCAGGGCCACGAGATCGCGAACCACCGTGAGCCCGATCCCCGTCCCCGCGATGGCCGACTCGCGGTGCGCCTCCAGGCGGAAGAAGCGCTGCCAGATGCGGTCCCGGTCGCCGGCAGGCACCCCCGGCCCCTCGTCGTCCACCCAGACGCGGGCGCCGGGGGATCCCGGCGTCACCCCCACGCGGACCTCCTGTCCCTCCGGTCCGTACTTGACGGCGTTGTCCAGGAGGTTCAGCAGGACCTGGCGCAAGGCGTCGTCGTCCACCGAGGCCATGGTGCCCTCCCGCACCTCGGTGGCCAGGCGGGCACGGCG
>Ga0070695_100000260_pt1 | contig 26475 bp, 30 predicted proteins | sample KBSK1252metaG_FD_65471 | JGI IMG/M metagenome (GOLD analysis project Ga0070695, IMG submission 65471) | Corn, switchgrass and miscanthus rhizosphere microbial communities from Kellogg Biological Station, Michigan, USA - KBS K1-25-2 metaG | ecosystem: Host-associated > Plants > Roots >...
CCCCGCCTGCGTGCTGGGCGCCTTCCCTTCGCGCCTGTCTCGCTCCGCTCGCCGTAGCGTCGTCTTCTCCGGCATCGATCTCTCTCCCGTCGCGATTCGGATTGGTCGCCGCTCGTGTGCGTAGCAAGCCATGTGCCGGTCGGTGGCACGGCCCTTGCGGCCCGGAGGGCCCAGGAGCCCGTCATGGATAGCGCCGCGATGATCAACCGGTGTTTCAGACATCAGCACCCGGAGGCGTACGGTGAGATGGAGGTCGCCGAGCCCCCGCTCCCGATCCGGCTGAACCGATCGCCCGGCCCATCCCGGGAATGTCTCCTCGAAAACACGCTGGGCTACCCGGACGTCATCCCCCTCGCGCCCTACTGCCCTCGCGCCCTGCTGAATGTATGATTCCCCTGCCCCATGACCGCGACCACCCGCTTCCCCGAAGCGCGCGCCCCCCGCGGCATGGTGGCCACCCCGCATCTGCTCGCGACCCAGTCCGGGGTGGCCGCGCTGCGCGCGGGCGGCAACGCGCTCGACGCGGCCATCGCGGCCGCGGCCACCATCGCGGTGGTGTACCCGCACATGAACGGCCTGGGCGGCGACAACGTGTGGCTGATCCACGACGCCCGGAGCCAGGCCCTGCGCGCGCTCTGCGGGATCGGCCGCGCCGCGCGCGCGGCCACCATCGAGTGGTACGCGGCGCATGGCATCACCCAGGCCCTGCCCGCCCGCGGCGGCCCCGCGGCCCTCACGGTGCCCGCGGTGGTGGACGGCTGGTGGGAGGCGCACCGCTACAGCCGCGACACGATGGGCTCGCATCTCCCGTGGAAGGCCCTGCTGGCCGACGCGGTGCTCTACGCGCGGGAAGGCTTCACCGCCTCGGACGGCCAGCGCACGCCGCCCCCGCGTGAGCCGGATCTGTTCACCGAGCGCGCGCCGGAGGTCATCCGCCGGAGCCTCTGGCCCCTCTACCATCCGGACGCGCTCCGGCACGGCCGGCTCGTGCAGCGCGACCTCGCGCGCACGCTCGAGGCGGTGCGCGACGGCGGGGCGGAGGCGTTCTACCGCGGCGACGTCGCCCGGCGCCTGGTGGACGCCGCGGCGGCGGCGGGCAGCCCGCTCACACTGGAGGACCTGGCCGAGCATCGCTCGGACTGGATGGAGCCGCTGCGCATCCCCTACGCGGAGGGACAGGCCGCGAGCTTCCCGCCGCCGACCCAGGGCCTCTCCGCCCTCGCGGTGCTGGGCATCACCGAGCGGCTCGACCTGGCCACGCTACCGGAGGCCGATTACATCCACGTGCTCGTGGAGGCCACCAAGCTCGCCTTCGACGATCGCGACCGCCACCTGACCGACCCGGCCCACATGCGGGTGGACCCCGCCGAGCTCCTCGCCCCCGACCGTCTGCAGGCGCGCGCCCGGCTGATCTCCCGCGCGCACGCGCGCCCCGCGCAGCCCGTCGCGGCCGCGGGCGGCGACACCATCGCGCTGGTCACCGCGGACCGAGACGGCAACGCGGTCTCGCTCATCCAGTCGCTCTACTTCACCTTCGGCTCGGGCCTGATGGCGGGCGACACCGGCGTGGTGCTGCAGAACCGCGGCTCGTTCTTCTCGCTGGACCCGGGGCACGTCAACGCCCTCGCCCCCGGCAAGCGCACCGTGCACACGCTGATCCCGTCGATGTACCTCGAGGGTGGCCGGCCGCGCTTCGCCTACGGCACGATGGGCGGCGAGGGCCAGCCGCAGACCCAGGCCGCGATCCTCACCCGGCGGCTCTTCCGCCGGCTCGGGCCGCAGGCCGCGGTCGAGGCGCCGCGCTGGCTCTACGGGCGTACCTGGGGCACGGCCACCCGCGCGCTGAGCCTCGAAGGTCGCTACCCGGCCGAGCTGGCGCGCGATCTCGAGAGCCGCGGGCACGAGGTCGCGATCGCGGGTGAGTGGGACGATCTCTTCGGCCACGCCCACTGCATCTGGATGGCGCCGGAGGGAGGACTGGTCGGCGGGTCGGACCCTCGGGCGGATGGGGGAGCGCTGGGGTTCTGACCCCCCTCACCCTGGTGCCCCTCACCCTGCCCTCTCCCCGAGGGGGAGAGGGAGCGTTAGACGTTCCCGCCGGCCAGGGCCTTGTAGAGCTCGACGCCCACCTGCGAGAGGTCGGAGCGGGTGTCGATGGGCAGGCCCGCGTTGGTCCACGCGCCGAGGCCGCCCTTGAGAATCTTGACGTCCTTGAAGCCTTGCTTTCGTAGATCGCGCGCCACCCGGGCGCTGGTGTCCTCGTCGGGTCAGGTACAGTAGGCGACCACCGGGCGCGTCATGTCGAGGTCGAGGCCGGCCAGGCTGGTGGCCAGGTCCTCGGGCGTGACCCGGATGGAACCCCGGATCGTGAGCGGCAGCTGCTCGTAGGAGTCCGCCCGCCGCGCGTCGAGCAGGATGGGCGCCTTGCCGTCCTCCATCAGCCGCACCACCTCCGACGGGTGCACCCGGTAGCGGTTCTTGTTCCAGCGGTGCAGCCACTGCCCGCCGAATCCGCCCGCGCTGACCAGGGTGACCCCGATGGCGACCCAGAACCACGGGAAGGGCTTGGGCTTCGGGTTCTTCACCGCCTCGCGCGCCTCGGCCAGCATGCGCCGGGCGTCGGGCAGGTTCGGATGCAGCCGGTCGGCCTCCTCGAAGTACCGGAGAGCCGTGGGGCCGTCGTCGCTGAAGAGCGCCCGCAGGCCCGCGTACCAGGCGTCGTTGAACTTGCTGCCCGCGTTCACCTTGACCGGGGTGTCCTTCACGAAGTCGGTCACCGCGGCGGACGGGATGACGAAGTTGAAGCCCTGCACGATGCTGCCCTCGGGGCCGGGGGCGAGGGATACGAACGTCAGCAGGCCGACCACGTCGCCGCGGTCGTCCACCGTGGGACCTCCCGAGTTGCCCCACGCCGCGGACGCATCGGTCTGGATCACGGTGTTGTTGTTCCGGTCCTGCTTGAACCCCGAGATCGCGCCGTTGGTGATCGACGCCTCGACCATGGAGGACTGGTTCAGGAGCTCGTGCGAGAGGACCACGCCGGGGAAGCCGATGATGTGCACCGGGTCGCCGATCTGGGCTGCCGCCTTGGAGTCGGCCAGCCTCAGGACCGGGTAGTTCTCCCCCGGGACCTTCAGGAGCGCCAGGTCCCGACCCGACATCTCGTTCACCGGGGGGCTGTACTTCTTCACCTCGGCCTTGAAGCGGCCTTTGGCGGTGACCACGAAGACCTCGGGCTTGAGGTTGACCTTCGCGGACGGCAGCACGGTGTCGAGGAGCCGGCGCTTCGCCGCCTCCTCGGCGTCCGGCCGGTCCCCCGGCTGGAGACCCATCTTCTTGAGAACCCCGGGCAGGCAGGCGGTGGTGACCGCCCGCTGGGCCTGCTGGTTGGCCAGCCAGCGGGGCGGCTCGTAGGCGGGCTGGACCACGTGGCCGTTGGTCATCAGCCAGCCGTCGGCGTCGAGGAACCAGCCGGTGCCGGTCTCCCGGAAGACCGGCGGGGTGATCTTGACCGGCCCGCTGCCGCAGTCCAGGCTGACCTCGGAGGAGACCTCGGCCACGACCAGCACGACGGCCGGCTTGGCTCGGAGGAGGGCTTCCTGAACGGTGAGGGTCTTCTGCGCGAAGACCGGGCCAGGCAGCCCGCTGGCGGTCGCGATGACCGCCGCCACGAACAGCGCCAGACGCAGTATCATAGGCCCACTGCGTGACATTCTACACTGAAGACGGGAGTTCATGAGCCGCCAGATCGGGGAAGTGCCGACGAGGACGTTCGAGCCGGGGACGGTCATCTTCCGGGAGGGAGACGACGCCAAGGGCGAGGCCTTCATGCTCCACCAGGGCCGGGTGGATATCCGCAAGCAGATCGGCGGGGAGGAGCGCCTTCTCCGGACCCTCACCAAGGGCGAGCTGCTCGGGCACATCGCGCTCTTCCGCAACGCTCCGCGCTCCGCCACCGCGATCGCCGCGGACGCGGTCACGCTCATGGTGATCCCCGCGAACCGGCTCGATCACCTGGTGCGCGCGAATCCGGCGCTGGCCCTCGCGCTGATCCGCGAGCTGGCCACGATGCTGCTGGCCGCGGAGGATCGACTGCGCGAGGGGGAGGAGCGGCAGGGGAAGAAGTAGTCCGCCTCAGGCGGCGCCCGGGCTGCCCAGGCCGAACGTCTCGGCGGCCAGGCCGGCCACGTGCCGGCCGATGGCGAGCGAGGCCGTCGCCGCGGGAGACGGAGCGTTGACCACGTGCACCGCCCCGGGCGTCACGCTGATCTTGAAGTCGTCCACCAGGCTCCCGTCGGGAGCCACCGCCTGCGCCCGCACCCCCGCCCCACCCCGCTCGAGGTCGCCGATCCGGATGGCCGGCACCAGCTTCTGCAGGGAGCGCACGAAGGCGGCCTTGCTGGCCGAGCGATACATCTCGTAGGCGCCGACGCGCCAGTACTTCCGGGCCATGTGCCAGAAGCCGGCGTAGCCCAGCGTGCCCGCGAGCTCGGCGGGCCGCACCGTGCCGAGGGAGTAGCCCTCGCGCGCAAAGGCGAGCACCGCGTTCGGGCCCGCCTCCACGTCGCCGTGGACGGTGCGGGTGAAGTGCACGCCGAGGAACGGAAACTCGGGGTCCGGCACCGGGTAGATCAGGCCCCGGACGATCGAGCGCCGCTCGGGCCGCAGCATGTAGTACTCGCCGCGGAACGGGATGATGCGCACCTCGGGCGTCGCCCCGGTGAGCCCCGCCACCCGGTCGGAGTGCAGCCCCCCGCAGTTGACCAGGTGTGGCGTCTCGACCGCGCCCTGCGCGGTCTCGAGCACCAGCCCGGTCCCCTGGCGGCTGATCGCGCGCACCCCGGCGGAGGTCAGGATGCGCGCGCCGCGCTGCTGGATCAGCTCCGCCATCTTGCCGGCCACCTGGACGTAGTCCACGATGCCGGTCTCGGGCACGTGGATCGCGCGCACCGCGCGGCAGTTGGGCTCGAACTCGCGGACCTCCTCGGCCGACAGCATCTTGAGCCCGCTCAGGCCGTTGGCCTGGCCGCGCTCGTAGATGTTCTGCAGCCGCGGCAGCTCGACCGCGTCGGTCGCCACGATGACCTTGCCACAGCCCTCCCACTTGATGCCGTGGGTGTCGCAGAACTGCTTCATCCGGCGCGCCCCCTCCACGCAGGTCCGCGCCTTCAGCGAGCCGGGCTTGTAGTAGATGCCGGAGTGGATGACGCCGCTGTTGTGACCGGTCTGGTGGGAGGCGATCTGCGGCTCCTTCTCCAGCAGGATCAGCCGGAGGCGGGGGTGAGCCTCGGTCAGGGCCAGCGCGGTGGCGAGGCCAACGATGCCGCCCCCGACGATCGCGAGATCGGCGCTCTGGGTCACGGCCGAGAGCATACCATCACCCTCTCGCCTCTGGGGAGAGGGCAGGGTGAGGGGTCTAGCTCAGCTCGAGCACGATCGGGCAGTGGTCCGAGCCCAGGATCCCCGGCAGGATGGTCGCCCCGGCGATCCGGGCGCGGAGCTCGTCGGACACGAAGAAGTAGTCGATGCGCCAGCCCACGTTGCGGGCCCGCGCGCCCGTCTTCAGGTCCCACCAGGTGTAGTGCCCCGGGTCGGCGACGAAGAGCCGGAAGGTGTCGTGGTAGCCCGCCGCGATGAAGCGGGTGACCCACTCGCGCTCCGCGGGCAGGAACCCCGACGTCCCCTCGTTCTCCCGCGGGCGCGCCAGATCGAGCTCGGTGTGGGCGGTGTTCACGTCGCCGCAGACCACGACGCCCTTGCCGCGCTTGCGCAGCGACTCCGCGAAGGCGAGGAACGCCTCGTAGAAGGCGAGCTTGTGCTGGACGCGCTCGGGGCCCATGCCGCCGTTGGGGAAGTACACGTTGAGGAGGTGGAAGTCGGGCAGCTCGACGTGCACCAGACGCCCCTCGCAGTCGAGCACCGGGTGATCGCAGACCGTGCTCACCGCGAGCGGGGTCGGGCGGGCGTAGGTGACCACCCCGCTGTAGCCGGGGCGCTCCGCGAAGGCCCAGTGGCTCGTGTAGCCGGCCGGGGCCCGCATCGGGTCGGTGACCTGCTCGGCCTGGAGCTTGGTCTCCTGCACGCAGACCACGTCGGCGGCCTGGGCGGCGAGAAAATCGGGAAAGCCCTTCTTCCACGCCGACCGGAGCCCGTTGACGTTCCAGGAGACGAGCTTCACGGGCGGCCGCGGTGATCCTCGGCGCGGTCCTCGGGGACGAAGCCCACCGCCGCCCGCGCGTGCTCGATGTCGCGATAGGTCCACTTGTTCTCCGACGTCACGAAGAAGACGTCGAAGCGCAGGCTGTCCGGCGCCGCGAGGCAGCGCTCGACCATCTGGGCGATGTCGCGCTGGCTGCACCACACCGAGAGCTCGCGCGGCCCGACCGGCCGGTCCGCCGCGGTCACCCGTCCGATGCGCAGGCAGATCATCGACATCGGAGAGGTGTCGGCGAAGTGGCGGGCGAGGGCCTCGCCCCAGATCTTGCTGCAGCCGTAGAGGCCGTGCGGCCGCGTCGGCGACTCGTGGGTGAGGATCGGCCACTCGGCCACCTGGTCGTGGCGGCCGGCCACCAGCGCCGCGTAGGGCTCGTCCCGCTCCCAGGCGCTCACGGTGGCGCCGCTGCTCGCGTAGATCACGCGCCGCACGCCCGAGCGGCGGGCCGCCTCGAAGACATTGTAGGTGCCCACTACGTTGTCCCGCACCACGTGGTCGATGGGCGGGTTGGCCTCCAGGTTGGCCGCGAGGTGCACCACCGCGTCCACGTCCCGGAACGCGGGCGCGATCGCCTCGAGGTCGGCGATGTCGGCCTGGTGGCACTCCACGCCCGCGAGCGGCCGCCGGTTCAGCGCGCGCAGCGCGAAGCGCCCCTCGAGCCGGCGGCGCACCGCGCCCCCGATGAGCCCGCTCATCCCGGTGACCAGGACCCGCCGCATGGCCCCGACGATACCACGGCGCGCGCCGCGCCTTGACCTGCGCCCGGGGCCACGGCTAGTATCCGCGACCGGGAGGACACGCCATGCTCGATCTCGGTCTCACCGGCAAGGTCGCCATCGTCACCGGAGGCAGCGAGGGGCTCGGGCGCGCCACCGCCATGCGCTTCGCCCAGGAGGGCGGTCACGTGGTCATCTGCGCGCGGCGCAAGGACGTGCTGGAGCGCGCGGCGGAGGCCATCCGGAAGCAGACCGGCGTCCAGGTGCTGGCCCAGGTCGCGGACGTCACCCGGCCGGCCGACGTCGAGGCGGTGGTCGACGCGACGCTCGCCGCGCACGGGGGCGTGGACATCCTGGTCAACAACGCCGGCACGTCGTCCGCCGGGCCGTTCGAGAAGGTGGACGACGCCACGTGGGCGGCCGACATCGAGGTCAAGCTCATGGCCGCGGTGCGCTTCTGCCGCCTCGTCATCCCCCAGATGAAGAAGCGCGGGGGCGGCCGGATCGTCAACGTGACCACGGTGGGTGGCAAGGTCCCGGCGGCCCGCGCCCTGCCCACCAGCGTGACCCGCGCGGCCGGCATCAACCTGACCAAGTCGCTCGCCAACGAGTACGCGCCCGACCACATCCTGGTGAACACGGTCTGCCTGGGGCTGGTGAAGAGCGCCCAGTGGGAGCGGCGGGCCAAGGGCGGCGACATGGAGGCCTACTACCGGGACGCCGCCAAGCGGGTGCCGGTCGGCCGGGTGGGCGAGGCCGAGGAGTTCGCGGACCTCGTCGCCTTTCTCTGCTCGGCCCGCGCGGCCTATATCACCGGCACCGCGGTGAATTTCGACGGAGGCATGTCCGCGGCCTTCTAGGCCCCCCCGACCCCGGCGGCCGCTCGGGACGCCCCCCCCGGGCGCGATCGGCGTTGGTCCGAAAAATCCGGGTCCGGTAGTCTGGATGGGTGGGTCCCCCCGCCATCCCGGTTGGAGCCAAGGTCCTGTCCGCGCTGCGCTGGTCGGCCGCCACCCGGCTTCTCGGCCAGGTGGTTTCCTGGATGATGACGATCGTGGTCATCCGCCTGCTCTCGCCGGCCGACTACGGCGTCCTGGCGATGGCGGTGATCCTCCCCTCCGTGCTCTATCTGCTGAACGACCTGGGCCTCGACGTGGTGCTCGTGCAGAAGCTGTCGCCGGACGAGGGATTCCGCCGCCAGGTGTTCGGCGTGGTGATCGGGGTCAACCTGCTCTGCGTGCTCGTCCTCGTCGCGGGCGCGCCGCTGGTGGCCGCGTTCTTCACCGAGCCGATCCTGGTGCCGATCCTGCGCGTGCTCTCGCTGCAGTTCCTGCTCCTGGTGTTCGAGACGCTGCCTCGCGCCCGGCTCGAGCAGAGCCTCGACTTCCGGAGCCAGTCCCTGATCAGCCTCGGCGCGAGCTGGCTGGGCGGCCTCACCACGCTCGTGCTCGCCTGGATCGGCCTGGGGGTGTGGGCGCTCGTGTGGGGGCGCCTGATGTCGACCGCCGCGGGCACGGTCGCCCTCAACGTGGTCGCTCCGTCTCTCTGCTGGCCGAGCTTCTCCCTGGCCGCGGTGCGCCGCGCGCTCTCCTTCGGCGGCATCGTGACGCTCGAGCGCGGGGCCTGGCAGCTCTTCACCGACGCCGACAAGGTGATCGGCGGCCGTCTCTGGCCCGACACGACGCTCGGGCTCTACTCGGTGGCCCAGGATCTCGCGACGCTGCCCATGCACCGGACGGGCGGCCTCATCACCTCGATCGGCCTGCCCGCCTTCTCGCAGGTGCAGAATAGCCTGGCCGACGTCCGCTTCTACCTGCTCAAGGCCACGCGCATCACCAGCGTGCTCTCCTTCCCGATCTTCATCGGGCTCGCGGTGACCGCGCCGGAGGCGGTCGCGGTCCTCCTCGGGTCGAAGTGGCCGGCCGCCGCGCCCCTGCTCCAGATCCTGGCCCTGATCATGCCGCTGCGGATGGTGGCCACCCTGCTGCCCCCGGTGCTCTGGGGCATCGGCCGCCCCGGCGTCAGCGCGACCAACGTGCTGATCGCCGCCGCGGTCATCCCGTCGGCCTGCCTCATCGGCGCGCAGTGGGGCGCGGCGGGCATGGCCCTGGCGTGGCTCACGGCCTACCCGGTGGTGTTCGCGATCACGCTCCGAAGGGCGGGCGAGGTGCTGGGGCTCGGGACGCCGGATTTCCGTCGGACGATGCAGGCCCCGGCCCTGGCGAGCCTGGCGATGGCCGCGGTGGTGATCGGCACGCGATACCTGCTGCCCGACCACGCGGGAGCGGCCGCGCGCCTGCTCGTGCTCGTGCCCGCCGGCGCGGTCACCTACCTGGTCGCGCTCCTGACCCTGGAGCGCGGCGCGCTCCAGGAGACGATGCAGCTCGTCGGGCGCTGAGGCGGCCGGGCCGCGGCCGCTCCGCCGGTCAGGCCTGCTGGATGGCGCTCAGGCGAAAGGCGCCGGGTCCGACCGGGCGCGCGAAGGTCCAGTACTCCTCGAACTTCACCGGCTCGGTCCGGCTGCCCTCGAGCACCTGCGCCCCGCTCTCGTCGGTGGTGTAGTCGAGCAAGCTCGCCAGGAAGTGGACGGTGACGAAGTCCTGGCCACTCTCCTGCCAGGCTTCGGTGACCAGGGCGGCGCGGACCGCGATGTTCTCGAGCCGGTTGACCTTGCGCTCGGCCCTCAGGCGATCGCAGTCGCGCTGGAGCAGGGTCACCATCTCGGGGGTGAGCAGCGACGACACTCCCGCCATGCTCCGCGCGGTCCACGCGCCCTGCACCTTGAAGAACGCGTCCGAGGCGGTCTCCGCGAAGGCGCGGGGATCGAAGCCCGGATCCATCTGCCGGACGTGGCCCAGGCCCCGCTCGAGATCGGACGGCCCGGCCGGGGCCTCCATCGTGGCCGCCCCGGCCGCGGGAGCCTCGTAGCGGGACGCCGGGGCGGACCCGTAGCCGCCCGGCGTCGCGTAGCCGGAGGGAGCGGCCGCCTGCTGCCGTCGCATGTAGGAGAACGCGAACCAGGCGAGCCCGCCGATGATCAGGATCTCGAGCAGGCCGATGCCTCCCCCGCCCGCCTGACCGAAGAACAGCCCGCCGAGGAGACCTCCCAGCACGAGGCCGCCGAGCATGCCGCCCAGCATGCCGCCCCAGCCCGGTCGCGTGGGGGCGGGCTGCTGATAGGCGGGCGCCGCGGGCTGACTCGGAGAGGACGGGCTCGAGGACGGCGGCCGGGAAGGTGACGAGTAGCTGCGCGAGCCACGGCTGCCGCTCGAGCTGCCCCCGCCCGCCCGGGCCCAGGCCTCGGTGACGGAGAGCAACGGAGACAGCGCCGTCGCTACCAGGATGATCGTGATCAAGGTCCGCTTCATCGCGCCCCTCCTCGAGACCTGTCGATGCGCCGTCGTCAGTATACGCGATGCGCGGAACTTCCGGCCCGGACGGAGGTCTAAGCGGGCAAACCCCCCGCTAGGCGGGCACGGAGGACGACATGAACGCATTGCGACGCTCGTTTCTGAAGCTCCTGGCCGCGGCCGGCGCCGCCGCCGTCTCGCCCGGACCGGCCCTGGCCGACCGCATCCGTATCCTGCCCGACGCCGGGGGCACGGCCGATCCCGGGCTACCCGGCCAGAGCAGCCCCGAGCTCGGGCGGGCCCTCGGCCAGCTCGCGCTCGGCCCGGCGGCCACGCACGGCGCCCTCTCGGCGCTGTGGCTCCTCGGCGGGTCGCCGAAGAGCGCCGGGCCGCTCGAGATCGCCACGCTCGACGAAGCCCGGGCCCGGGGCGCCCTCACGGTGGTGGAGCGCGACCAGGCCAGCGTGCCCGAGCTGATCGCGGAGAACCGCGGCAAGACCCACGTCCTGCTGCTGGCCGGCGAGATCCTGGTCGGCGGCAAGCAGAACCGGGTCCTGCGCGAGGACCTCCTGCTGCCGCCGCGGAGCGGGCCGCGGAACATCGCGGTGTACTGCGTGGAGCAGGGCCGCTGGAACGAGGGCCGGAAGGACTTCGAGAGCCGGTCGAGCGTGGTGCAGCCGAGCGTGCGCTCGAAGGTGCTGCGCCGGGCCGAGCAGGGCCGCATCTGGTCGGACGTCGCCTCCGCCTCGCGGCAGCTGCAGGCCCCTTCGCCGACCGGCAGCTACCAGGCGGTCTACGACGCGCCGGACGTGCGCGTGCACCTCGAGCAGGCGACGCGAGGCCTGGAGGGGGCCGCCCCGGCGGGGGCGGTCGGCGCCGCGGTCTTCGTGGGCCCGAGCCTGGTCGGCGTGGACGCCTTCCACGGAGACGGCCTCTTCACCCGCGAGTGGCCCAAGCTGCTGCGCGCCTACGCACTCGACGCCTACCGCGCCGCCCCGGGCGGCTGGGACGAGGCGGCGGCCCGGACGCGGGTGGACGGCCTGCTGCGCGGGGCCGCGCGCGTCGAGGGCACGCTCCGCGGGAGCGCGGGAGTCGGACGGCTGTTCGAGTTCGCGCTGGACAAGCATCGCGGGGCCGCGCTGCTCTTCGAGGGGCGGGCGGTGCATCTGGCGATCCTGTGAGCGCCCGCTTGACCGGCCGGAGGGCCCGCGCCATGATGCGGCGACGCGCCGAGCCGCGCGCGGGACCGGACCCGCCGCTTTCCCCGGCGCGGAGGAGACACGCACGATGGCGGCGAGGCTTCCCTACCTGGATCGGGCGCAGGTGCCGCCCGAGGTCCAGTCGCTCTACGATACGCTCGAGAAGGGCCGCGGGCGCGTGCTCAACATCTTCCGGCTCATGGCCCACCACGCGCGGTCCCTGCCGCCGTTCCACGCATGGTATCCGCGCCTGCGCGAGGGGCCGCTCGACCTCCGGCTCCGCTACCTCGCCTACGTGCGGGCCTCGCAGCTCAATCGCTGTCGCTACTGCGTGACCCACAACGGCGCGGCCGGCCGCAAGGCGGGCATCCCGAAGGAGCAGCTCGAGGCGCTGGCCGACCATCGCACGAGCCCGCTGTTCTCCGAGCTCGAGCGCCTGGTGCTCGCCTACGCGGAGGCCATGACCACCGAGGTCCAGGTGGACGGCGCCCTCGTGGAGACGCTGCGCGGGCGCCTCGGACCGGAGGCGCTGGTCCAGCTCACCCTCACCGTCGCCGCCGCCAACTTCACCAACCGCTTCAACGAGGCACTCGGCACCGAGCTCGAGTACGAGGAGACCCGCCATGGCTGACACGGTGCAGCGCGTCGACTACTTCTACGTGCAGGTGCCGAACAAGCCGGGCGAGGGCGCGCGCTACCTCGACGCGCTCCGGGAGGCGGGCATCAACCTGCTCGCGTTCTCCGGATTCCCGGAAGGTCGCGGAGCCCAGCTCGACTTCGTGCCGGCCGACGCCGCCGCGTTCCGCGGCTTCGCCCGACGCTCGAAGTGGAAGATCACCGGCCCCAGGCGCGCCTTCCTGCTGGGCGGCGAGGACCGCGTGGGGGTGATCGGCGAGATGCTCGGCAAGCTCGCGGCCGTGCGCATCAACGTCACCGCGGTCGACGCGGTGTGCGCGGGGGCCGGCCGCTACGGGGCCATCCTCTGGGTGGCCGCGCGCGACTACAAGCGGGCGGCCACGCTCCTGGGCGCGCTCTGAGGTGACCCCGCGCCACTGCCTGGTCTGCGGCGGCCGGCTGCGCGCGCGCCGCGAGGACGGCTTCCCCCGGTGGCGATGCGGCCGGTGCGGATGGGTCTTCTACAACAACCCGGTGCCGGCCACGGTGGCCATCGTGCTCGGCCGTCGGGGCGTGCTGCTCTGCCGGCGGGCCGCTCCGCCGCATCGCGGGACCTGGGATCTGGCCGGCGGCTTCCTCGAGGCCGGCGAGACCCCCGAGCGCGGGCTGCGCCGCGAGCTACGCGAGGAGCTGGGCGCTCGCGTGCGCGCGGCGCGCTTCCGCGGCTTCGTGCTCGATCACTACGGTCGGGGCGGCGTGCCGGTGCTGGGGCTGGTGTACGCGGTGCGCCTGTCCGGGCCGATCGCCGCGCGAAGCGATGTCAGCGAGGCGCGATGGTTCCCGCGCGACGCGATCCCCTGGACTCGGATCGGATTCGCCTCGATCCGGCGGGCGCTTCGAGAGCACCTGCGCGCCGGCTGAGGCGAGGCCGCCCGCTCGCGACCCCTCCGCGTCGCGACGCCCCCAACTCCCGGCCCTGCGGCAATGTCGGGCCTCTGACGGCCCCTCGGCAACGCTGTCGCGGCGCTGACGAGCCGATGGCGCCTTCCGGAGCAGAATTCCCCGCCATTCCAGCCAGTTGCGCCACGGCCCCGGTGGCATGGCCTATGCGGAATCTGGCCAGCCGCCGGCCGGCCGGATCCGGGCCCGGCGCCAGAAAAGGAGCAATCCCATGACGCAGACCGAGGATGTGCTGGTCGACTACGTGGAGCGGCTGTTCGCGAAGGCGAGCCTGCTGAGTCTCGCCGTGCTCGGGCACGGTCGCCTGCTGGAAGACGGCTGTCTGCGGCCGGACGGCAATCGCCTCGACCAGCTCCAGTCCCTGGCGACCGAGCTCGAGTTCGGCCTCGGCATGCTGCACGATCGGCTGACCGAGCGCCACGAGCTGGCCTGAGCCCGGGCACGCGCCGATGATCCCGATCGTGCGCGTTGTCATCACGCTGGGCGCGCTGGCGATGTTGATCGTCGGCTGCGCGCGACACGCCGAGGGGCCGCCCGCGGCCGGGCTCACCGCCGAGGCGCCCGCGGCGCCTCCCCCCGCCCCGGTGTGGCCGGACGCGGCCGCCGCGCCCGAGGCGCCCACCGAGGACGCGGCCGGGCCCACCGGGACCGCCGCCGGGTTCTCCGCGCGGGAGAACCTGCCGGATCTGCATTTCGCCTCCGGTCGGGTGGACGTGCAGCGGAGCGAGCGGAACGCGCTCGACGCGGCGGCCACGTGGCTCAAGGCCAACCCCGAGCAGCTCGTGATCCTCGAGGGCTACACCGACGTGGCGGGACCGCAGGCCGCCAACCTCGCCCTCGCCCGGCGTCGCGCGAAGTGGGTGATGGACTACCTGGTCGGCAAGGGCATCGCGGCCGGCCGGATCACGGTCGTCTCCCGGGGCGAGAGCGAGCCGCTCTGCGCCGAGCGGAGCGCGGCCTGCCAGGGGCGGAACCGCCGGGTGCGCTTCTTGGTGCGCGACACCGGGCCGGTCCAGGTCACCGCGTCGCCCAGCCGCTGAGGCAGGCCGTCGCGTCGGCGCGCCCTCGCGCGAGCGCGCCGGCGATGGCGGCGGGATCGAAGTCGAGCGGGCGCAGCGCCAGCGGCGCCGACGGCGTCAGCAGCTGTACCTCCACCGCGGGAAACTTGAGCCGGGCCAGCTCCACGTCCCGCCGGATCTGATGGATCATCCCCATCTCGAAGGCCTCCTCGAGCGCGTGCCGCATCGTGGTGGGCGGGATCCCCCGCTCCTCCGGCGCGTAGCTCATTACCACCACCGCCCGCGCCACCGGGGCCCCGGCGGCGAGCGCCTCCAGCACCGGCGCGCGCCCGGTGAGCCCGCCGTCCATCAGGAGCGTGCCTCCGACGTCCACCGCGGGAAAGGCGCCCGGCACCGCCGCCGCCGCCATCAGCGCCTCGCGGGTGACCGTCCGGTTGTCGAAGACGCGCGGCTCGCGGCGGGCCAGATCGGTGGTGACCACCAGGAGCCGCACCGGGGACGTCCGAATGCGCTCGAGGTCGAGCGAGGCATCGATCAGCTCGCGCAGCGGCCCCGGGTCGAAGAGGGAGCCGGCCCGGTCGAGGGTCAGGAGCGTGAGCCAGCCCGGGAGCAGGCCCGCGAAGAACACGCGCGCCCGCAGCGAGTACACCCGATCCCGGGTGAGCCCGCGCCACAGCGTCTCCAGCCGGTCGAGCCGGCCGTCGGCGATCATGGCCGCGTTCAGCGCGCCCGCCGACGAGCCGGCGACCAGCTGGATCGGCACCCCGCGCTCCACGAGCACCGCGGCCACCCCCGCCTCGTAGGCCCCCTTGGCCCCGCCCCCCGAGAGCACCAGGGCGATCGGGGTGTCGGCGGGAAGCGGAGACGGACCGCACTCGGCCGACGCGACCGCGGGGCCCAGGGCGAGCCCGGCGAGCGTGAGCGCGGAGAGTCGCGAGCGGATCGAGGATGACCTCATGGCCCGGCTCTTACACCGAGCCGGGCCGCGGGTCAATGCGCGCGTCGCGCTAGCGGGCGGGCGTGGTGGTCGGCGCGGGCGCGCGCCGGTCCAGCACCATCTGCACGCGCCGGGTCAGGTACTCGATGGTGAACGGCTTGGTGATGACCGGCCCGCCCGGGTTCAGGCCGCGGGCTACCAGGAAGTCGCGATCGTAGGCGGACATGAACATGACCTTGAGGCCCGGGAGGAGCGCGACGAGCCCGGCCGCGAGCTCGCAGCCGTTCATCCCCGACATCATCACGTCGGTCAGGAGCAGGTGGATGGGTCCGGTGTGCTCGGCCGCGACCCGGATCGCGTCCTGCCCGTCCGCGGCCTCGAGCACGCGGTAGCCCTCGGCGGCCAGGACGTCGCGCGCGAGGACACGCACCCACTCATCGTCGTCGACGACGAGAATCGTTCTCATCGGCGTCAGCCCACCCGCCGGCGCAGGGCGCCTCGCGCGCGCGCGGCGAGCGCCGCGCCGGGCTGCGATTCGCTCTCGAGCCGCGCGACCTGCCGGCGCTCGTGCCAGGACGGCCCCGGCAGGGACGCGACCACCGCGAGCGCGCCGGCCAGCTCCTCGTGGAGCGCGGGCTCCGGCTTCTGGACCCGAGAGCGGTTGAGCCAGGCCTCGAGCGGATAGAACTCCGAGCTGCCGCACGTCGGGCAGTGACGATACATGCCGGCGTCGAAGATCGTGTTGCAGTCGAGCTCCATGCAGAGCTTCGCGTAGCGCAGTTCGATGCGGAACGTGTCCTTCTCGAGCGTCATCGGATCCTCCCGTAGCGCGCGGGCGCTGTTTCCACGTCGGTGTGACCAGGCAGGCCCAGGGCCGGATGCTCGAGCCGACGTATCGGTGGAGAAGGGACCGACACCCCGTCCCGCTCACCCGCCCCTCGAGCCTGCCTGATCCGTACGTGGTCCAGGGGGCAAGTCCTGTACCAAGGGCTCGTCGCTCGTAGAATCAATCGCTTGCTCGCGGACGACGAAATCGACCTTCCCTCGTGGCTTCCGTGGCTGGGTAACGAAATGCCCTCTTGACTGGAACGCGGCTCCACCGCAGTTTCTGCGGTGTCGGCGCCTTGACAGCGCTCGACCCGCCCCGCATGATCCTTCCCCATGGACGCGAACGATCCCGCATCGCTCTCCGCCGTCGAGGCCGCGCGCCGCATCGCGGACGGCACGCTGTCGCCGAGCGCGCTGCTGGAGGATTGCCTGCAGCGGATCGCGGCGCGCGACGATTCCGTGCGCGCGTGGGTGACGGTGGACGAGACGGGCGCCCGGGCGACCGCGCGCGAGCGCACCGAGGAAGCGCGCGCGGGCCGCCGGCGCGGACCGCTGCACGGCGTCCCGGTCGGGATCAAGGACATCTTCCACGTGGCGGGCATGACCACGACCTGCGGAGCTGCGCCCGCCTTCCACACCGCCGCCACCGCGGACGCCGCGGCGGTGGCGCGCCTGCGCGCGGCCGGCGCGGTGGTCCTGGGCAAGGCCCACACCACCGAGTTCGCCTACTTCGAGCCCGGCCCGACCCGCAACCCGTGGAATCCCGCGCACACGCCCGGCGGCTCGTCGTCCGGCTCGGCGGCGGCGGTGGCCGCCCGCATGGCGCCCCTCGCCCTCGGCACCCAGACGGTGGGCTCGGTGCTGCGCCCCGCGGCCTACTGCGGCGTGGTCGGCTTCAAGGGCACGTACGACCTGATCCCGACCGACGGGGTGGTCCCGCTCGCCTGGAGCTTCGATCACGTCGGGGTCTTCGCGCGCCGCGTGGCCGACGTGGCCCTCGCGGTCGAGGTGCTGGCCGCGCGCGCCTCGGACGCCCCCGCGCCGCGCCCGCCGCGCCTCGCGGTGGCGCCGGAGCTGCTCGAGCGCGCCACTCCCGAGGTCGCGGCGCTGATCCGCGCGACCGCGGAGCGCTTCGCGCGCGCGGGCGCGACGGTGCGCGAGGTGACGCTGCCCGCGTCGTTCGCGGACGTGCACGCCGCGGGTCGCTCGGTGCTGGAGGTGGAGGCGGCCGCGTACCACGAGGAGCTGTACCGCGCCCACGCCGCGCAGTATCGCCCGCGGACCCGCGAGCTGATCGCGGCCGGCCTCAGCCGCCCCGCGGTGGCCTACGCGCGCGCCCAGCGGACCCGCCTCGCGTTTCGCCGCGACGTGATGCCGCTGCTCGCTGCGCACGACGCGCTGCTCTCGCCGACCGCACCGTCGCCCGCGCCGGAGGGACTCGGCGCGACCGGCGACCCGTGGTTCTGCGCGCCGTGGAGCTTCGCGGGCGTTCCCGCGATCTCGCTGCCGATCGGCGTCTCGCCGCTCGGGCTCCCGCACGCGATCCAGCTCGTCGGCGCGGCCGATGAGGACGCGGCGATTCTCGCGGTGGCTGCATGGTGCGAGCGCGTGGTAGACTTTGATCTCTCGCCATCGCGGTGATGGCGATGGTTCGCGGTGCCCACGGCGCAAGCATTGCATAGAGGAACGTCCGGCCCGATCGGACGGTTGATCAAGCAGTGGCAGACTCCGGCAGCCGCTCTTCGCTGAGGCGTTTTCTCTCGGCGTCCCGGCCTGCCTCGCGATCCGGCCTGGCCCCCGCCCAGCCCGCCCTCGCGACCGCGATCGGCACCGACGTGCTGCCGGGGGCCCCGGCGGCCCCGCGCTGGAGCGCGCGCCTGCGCGGGCTGGTGCTGCGCCGCTCCCTCCTCCTGTCGGTCGTCGCGCTCGCGCTGCTCCTGCTCGCGCTCGTCGAGATACGCACCTCCGCGCTGCAGGCCCTGGTGCTCTCGCAGGCCGCGCGCGTGCTGACCTACCGCGTGACGCCGGGGCCGAGCCCATCGGTCGCCTTCCCGCGCTCGGGGCCGTACGACGTGCGGCTCGGCTACACGCGGCTGCCCGACTTCGTCGATCGTTTGGCCGCGGGCGGTTACCGCGTGGAGCAGCAGGCCCGGATCTCGGCGGCAATGGTGTACGCCGCGGCGTGGGGCGTCTACCCGCCCTATCGCGAGAAGAGCCGCGCCGGCCTCGAGGTGCTCGACCGCGAGGGCCACCCGCTCTACGCGACCCGCTATCCGGAGCAGGTCTACGACCGCTTCGACGCGGTGCCGCCGCTCCTGATCAACACCCTCCTGTTCATCGAGAACCGCGAGCTGCTCGACACGACCCAGCCGTATCGCAACCCGGTGGTGGACTGGCGCCGCCTCGCCAAGGCGGTCGGGGTGGAGACGATCGGCCGCCTCCACCGCGACCGTCGCTCCATCGGGGCGAGCACCCTGCCGACCCAGCTCGAGAAGCTTCGCCACTCTCCCGAAGGCCGCACCCGGGCGCCCGGCGACAAGCTGCTCCAGATGATCTCGGCGAGCCTGCGCGCCTATCAGGGCGGCGCGGTGACCCGGAACACCCGCCGGCAGTTCGTGGTGGACTACCTCGACTCGCTCCCCCTCGCGGCCGCGCCCGGCCACGGCGAGGTGTACGGTCTGGGCGACGGGCTCCGCATCTGGTACGGGGTGGATTTCCTGCAGGCCAACGCCCTGCTCTCGGCCAAGCCCGTGGCGGTGGACGCCGCACGGGCCCGCGTGTTCAAGCGCGCGCTCAGCCTGATCCTGGCCGCGCGGAGACCGTACTACTACCTGGTCGAGAACCCGCGCGCCCTCGAGGAGTTCACCGACGGCTACCTGCGGGTGCTGGGGCGCGCCGGGGTGATCGACTCGCGCCTGCGCGACGCCGCGCTCGCGGAGCGACTCGAGCTGCGACGCGGGAGCGCGGCCGCCCCGGTCGCGTTCGTGGAGCGCAAGGGCGCCAACCTGGTGCGGGCCCGGCTCACCGCGATGCTGGGGGTGCCCGCCCTCTACGACCTCGACCGCCTGGACCTCACCGCGCGCAGCACGCTCGACGTGACCTCCCAGGACGCGGCGACCCGGCTCCTGCGCTCCCTGCGCGAGCCGGCCACCCTCGAGCGGCTCGGGCTCGTGGGCGACAAGCTCCTCGGCGGCGGCGATCCCGCCCACGTGGTCTACAGCGTCACGCTCTACGAGCGGGGCCAGGGGCAGAACCGCGTCCGCGTCCAGACCGACAACCTCGACCAGCCGCTGGACATCAACGGGGGAGCGCGCATCGACCTCGGCTCGACCGCCAAGCTCCGCACCCTGATCTCGTACCTCGAGGCGATCGCCGCCCTGCACGACCGCTACGCGCGGCTCGAGCCGGCCGCGCTGGCCAAGGTCTCCGTCCACCCGCGCGACCGGCTCGGGGAGTGGGCGGTGGCGTACCTCGCGAGCGCGCGGGGCACCGACCGGACGCTCCAGGCCATGCTCGAGGCCTCGCTGGAGCGGCGGTACTCGGCGAGCCCGGCCGAGGCCTTCTTCACCGGCGGCGGCCTGCACACCTTCGGCAACTTCGATCGCGAGGACGACGCGAAGATCCTCACGATCCGCGAGGCCTTCCAGAATTCGGTGAACCTGGTCTTCATTCGCCTGATGCGCGACCTGGTCACCCACCATCTCTACGGCTCCTCCGGCTCGCTGGCCCTGGTGCTGGAGAACCCGGGGGATCCGCGCCGCGACGCCTACCTGAGCCGCTTCGCCGACCGCGAGGGCAGCGAGTTCGTCCGCCGCTTCTACCGCAAGTACCAGGGCCTGCCGGTGGAGGAGGCCCTCGAGCTGGTCCTGAGCGCGGCCCACCCCACCCCGCACGGTCTGGCCATCGCGCTGCGGTCGGTCTATCCGGAGGCGAGCCCGGAGGTCTTCCGCGATCGGCTCGCCTCCCGCGTGCCCGGACGCGCGCTCTCCGACCGCGCGGTCGCGGAGCTCTACGAGCAGGCCGCGCCCGAGGACATGCCGCTCGTCGACCGCGGGTACGTGGCCGGCGTGCATCCGCTCGAGCTCTGGGTCGCCGGATACCTGCGCCGGCATCCCGGGGCGGGCATGGGCCAGGTGGTGCGCGCGAGCAGCGCCGAGCGCCAGGCGGTCTACAGCTGGCTCTTCTTCACCCGGCACCGGAACGCCCAGGACCACCGGATCGCGAGCCTGCTCGAGCTGGAGGCGTTCCTCGACCTGCACCGAAGCTGGGAGCGGCTCGGCTACCCGTTCGCCTCGCTGACGCCGTCGCTGGCCACCGCCATCGGCAGCTCCGGCGACCGGCCGGCCGCGCTGGCCGAGCTGATGGGCATCGTCATCAACAACGGGGTGCGCCAGCCCACCGTGCTCATCGACGGGCTCGACTTCGCCGCCGGCACGCCCTACGAGACGCGGATGGGCCGCGCCGAGATCCCCCCCACCCAGGTGATCGCCCCCGAGGTGGCCGCGGTCGTGCGCGGCGCCCTCGCCCAGGTGGTCGACGGGGGCACCGCGCGTGGGCTCAAGCCCGCGCTCGCGAGACCGGGCGGCCCGCACGTGGCCGGCGGCAAGACCGGCACCGGCGACCATCGGTACTTCGTCTACGGCAAGAACGGCTCGGTGGTCGAGTCGCGCGTGGTGAGCCGGGCCGCCACCTTCGTGTTCATGCTCGACGACCGCTACTTCGGCGTCGTGACCGCCTACGTGCCCGGACCCGAGGCGGCGCGCTTCCACTTCACGAGCGCGCTGCCGGTGCGCATCGCGGGTCTGCTGATCCCCGCGCTGGAGCGGCTCGCCAGCTCGCCCTCGCCCGACCGCCGGAGCGCGGCCGCGCGCTGAACCCCGGGCCGCGCCGACCTTCCGGGCGGCCTAGAAGACGTCGTCCCGCTCGCCGAACTCGAACTGGTAGGTGGTCTCGTCGAGCTCGGGCCCGGTGACGAGACCGTTCGCGGCGAGCAGATCCTCGAAGGTGCGCAGCCAGATCTCGTAGTAGACGAACGGCCCCGGGCCGGCTTCCGCCTCGGCGATCCGGGCGATGAGGGCCCGGCGGAACTCCTCCCATGGCAAGAGCCCCCGCTCGTGCAGGGCCACCGCCATGCCGAAGACCCGCCCCTGCCACGGCTCCTCGAACACGAGCTCGCCGTTCTTCCGCGGCAGGGCCGCCTGGCCCTCCATCACCGCGACCACCCGGTCCACCGAGAGGGCCCGGCCGTCGGCGGTGACCCCCGAGGCGGGCGTGACGCAGGCGTGCGCGCCCCGCGGCGGCCAGAGCCGCGCGTCGTCCACCGGCTGGCCGTCGGGCCGCGGCTGCCAGGTCGAGGCGGTGAAGTGATAGGGGGCGAGCGCGGGCGGCGGAGGCAGGCAGGCGTCGGCCTCCAGCATCCGCTCCACGTGGTCGTACAGCGCGAGCGCCTGCGCCTCGGAGTCGATCGAGTGGAACCACTGGGTCTGGCCGTCGAAGAGCAGGAGCACCACGTTGGCGAGCGCGCAGGGGCCGAGGCAGCCGCCGATGGTGAGGTGGATCACGTTGCGGAGGCGGCGCCGCTCCCACTCGCGGTGGAAGGTCTCGGTCGGCACCGCCGCGAAGCCGTCCTCGGTGCGGCCGCAGCAGCAGCCGGTCGCGCACACGAAGAGCTGGCCGCGGAAGCGCGCCACGTTGACGCGGCGGCCGTCGCGACGCACCACGAGGTTGCGCCGCCGCTCGTACACCGGGCGGCCGCCTCAGCGGGCGACGGGTGCGGGCGGCCGCACCTCGGCCACCCCGATCAGCGCGTCGCGCGTGATCCAAGGGATCAGCTCCGCCTCCCCGAGGCCGGCGGTCGCGGCCGGCCGCTGGGGGAGCACCATGTAGCGCATCTCCGCGCTCGAGTCCCACACCCGGATCTCGCGCCGCGGGTCCACCGCGAGCCCCATCTCGTGGAGGAGCGCGCGCGGCTCGCTCACCGCCCGCGAGCGGTAGGCCGGCATCTTGTACCAGGTGGGCGGCAGCCCGAGCACCGGCCACGGGTAGCAGGAGCAGAGCGTGCACACCACGAGGTTGTGGACCGCGTCGGTGTTCTCCACCACCATGAGCATCGCGTAGTCGAGATCGAGGCGCGCGAGCGCGGCGCGCGGGTCGTCGAGCAGCAGGCGCTTGTAGGCGGGATCGGTCCAGGCCCGCGCCACCGCGCGGGCGCCCACCATCGGGCCGGTGTCCGACTCGTAGCGCTGGATCACCCGGTCGACCGCGTCGGGGGCCAGGATGCCCTTCTCGAGCAGCAGCGACTCGAGCGCGCGCACCCGGGAGACCACGTAGGGATCGACGTTGGGGTGGTTCTTGCCCATGCGGTCACCTCCCGGGCAGGAGATAGCTCTCCCACAGATCGATGTGCACGACCTGGTTCGGCTCGGCGGACTCCCCCCACAGCTCGCGCGCGTCGAAGCGCACGCTGTAGAGCGGCTGGGGCTGCTCGCCGGCACCGTGGGCGTGGCTGTCGGGGAAGACGTGGATGCCGTGGCAGCGGTGGATCACCCCACGCTTGCCGCGGGCGTAGCGGGGCAGCCGCGTGTGCCCGTGGGGGTGCATCTCGCGCGTCCGCACCGGATCGCCGGGCGCGAAGCGGGGCGCGGTGGCGGCCTCGCGGATCACGTCCTGGGCCCACCGCGCGTTGGCGGGCGGCCGCGCGGGGAGCGGTGCGGTCAGGGGCTCGGTCGCGGGCGCATCGGGCCGCGCCTCGAAGAAGGCCCGGCGCGCGGCCAGCTCCCCCGCGTCCACCACGCCCTTCTCGAGGAGCAGGCGGGTCACGCCGTCGAGCCACTTCTCGTAGTAGGTCGCCCGCAGGTAGTGGGCCGGGGCCATGCGCTCGATGCTGTGACGGAACTCGTCGATGTTGTAGAGGCCGCGCCCGCCGCCGGCGCGCTGCATCGCCAGCACCGCCGCCTCCCACGCCGCGTGGAACACGGGCTCGTTCTCCTCCCGCTCCACCGGCCCGAAGCCCTGCATGCCGCCCAGATCGTGCACGCCGTCCATGCCCGGTGATTCTACCTCCATCAGTGGGTGCGCGGGGGCGTGAGGTCGGTCGGCGGGGGCTCGGCGGGGACCCCGGCGTGGCGGGCGCGCAGGCTCATCCACAGGTCGAGGCGGGACCAGTCCGGGGTGTCGAGGTAGCGGCCCCGGGCCGGGTCGATCCACGGGTTCGGCAGGAAGACGGTCAGCATCTGCTCGTCGCGCCCGTTCCACAGGCGCAGCCCCCACGCGCTCGGCCGCCCGGCCCGGTCCCGGCTCTGGAAGAAGGCGGCCCGCCGGCAGCGGCGCCACTCCGCGAGCGCGGGCGGCGTGGGCGGGCCGGGCGAGCCCCGGTGGGGGCCGATGCAGAGGTGGAAGTGCCAGGACTCGCTGCCTTCCACCTGCACCGTGACGTAGCCGTCCAGCAGCGACAGGCGGGGCCGCGCCCCGAAACGCCCCTCGAACACCGCGCCCTCGATGCAGGGGCCGAAGATGACGTGCGCCCAGTGCTCCTCGAAGACCTCTCGCAGCAGCGCGAGGAGCGCGGCCTCCGTGCACTCGACCGGGAAGTACTCGGTGCGGCTGCCGTCGAGGTGCTCCTGCACGGTCATCGCGTCAATGCTCACGGTAGCCCACCATCCCCGCGGCGAGCGCGCGCCGGTCCACCCGCGAGAGCGCGCGAATCATCGCCGGGCGGAGGAGCCGGGCGTGCGGGATCTCGAGGAGGTGCTCGGCGATCCACCAGAGGTCGCCCTCCGCGGTCGCCCACCCCGGCCGCCGCCGGTCGAAGCGGGCGAGGCTCACCGGCCGCGAATAGGCCCGCAGGGTCCGCTCGCCCCGCAGGTTGATGTAGCCGTCGAAGTAGCTCATGACCAGCTCCCGCAGCGTCCGGTACACCGGCTCGCGATAGCGCAGCCCCGAGAAGTTGGACTTGGCGATGGCCCCCCAGTGCCCGCGCACGCGGAACACCGCGACCACGTGATCGGTGTCCTGCACCGCCTCCAGGTCGAGCAGGAGCGGCGGGAAGCCGAGCACGCGGAGCGCGGCCGCCGCGAACACCGCGCCCTCGAGGCAGTGCGCGGTCCGCTCGCGCAGCACCCGCCGCGGCGACCACGCGGTCCCGGCCAGGTGATAGGGCATGGCGTCGAGCGCGCGCTGGATCCCGTGCGGGCTCCGCAGGGCCCGCAGCGCGCGCAGCTCGCGCGCGGTGAAGCCGGAAGCGGTCACCACCTACCAGTCGAGGCGGGACTCGAGCACGACCCCGCGCCGCAGGTTCGTCCAGCGGGTGAAGCGCACCACCTGGTGGAAGAACCAGAGCGAGGCGTGCAGGTGCTTCGGGAGCAGGCCGAACGAGCCGCCCGCGAGCACGCCGGTGACCGCGGGAATCACCCCGAGGATGTTCTTCGGGCGCATGAAGACCTCGAGGAAGGCCCGGTCGTAGTACGACTCGATGAAGCGCTCGAAGGGCTTCGTGCCCCGGCAGACCGCCCGCTCGTAGGCGCGGAAGCGGCGGGCCTCGAATCGGCCCGCGCGGAACGCGCGCAGGATCGCGCCCGCGGCCAGCTCGCCGGTCTGCATGGCCAGGAACACCCCGGGGGAGAAGATCGGGTCCACGAAGGCCACCGCGTCCCCCACGCAGAGGAACCGGTCGCCGGTGATCGGCTCGATGCGGTAGGCGAAGTTCGACGTGGTGTAGAGCTCGGTCACGCGCTCGGCGCCCCGGAGGTTCTCCGCGATCTTCTCGCAGCGCTCCACCATCTCGTCGAAGAGCGCCTGCAGCGTGCCGCGGCGCGCCTTCACCACGCGCTGGTGGAGCACGCAGCCCACGCTGGTCTCGTCGCGGGCCAGCGGGATGTACCAGAACCAGCCCTCCGGGAAGATGTAGAGGCGGACGTTGCCTTCCGACCGGCCCGGGAAGCGCCGCGCCCCACGGAAGTAGGCGTAGATCGCCACCTTGCCGAGCCCGGGCCGCGGCTTTCGCTGGCCCTGCCGCGCGGCCAGGAAGGCGTCGCGGCCGCTCGCGTCCACCACGAACGCGGCCCGCAGCTCGCGCTCGCCGTCGCGGTCGCTGAGCCGGGCGGTCACCCCGTCGGCGTCGAAGGCCACCTTCTCGACGGTGGCCGGCTGGTGCAGGGTCACGCCGGGATCGGACACCGCGTGCTCGAGCAGGATCTGGTCGAACTCGGCGCGATGCACGTCGAGCGTGAACGAGGGCCAGGGCCGGCCGGGGCGGAAGTCGAAGGTCGTCTCGAGCCCGAGCTCCTGGTCGTGGAAGGTCGCCCCGTACTTCACCTGGAAGCCGTGGCCGAGGACCCGGTCGAGGACGCCGAGCCGCTTGCAGATGTCCATGCAGGTCGGGATGAGCGACTCGCCGACCTTGAAGCGCGGGAAGGCCTCGCGCTCGACCAGGGCCACGCGCAGGCCGCCCCGGGCCAGGAAGGTGGCCGCCGTGGTTCCGCCCGGCCCGGCGCCGATCACCAGCACGTCGGCGTCACGCGAGGAGCTCGTCACCCCCGGCATGTTACCCGATAGGCCGCCGCGGGGCGAGTCTCGGGAGCGCCCCGGATTTGCCGCCCCTCCCGCCCCGTGCTAGCCTGCGCCCGCCCGGCCCCCCGAGCGGGGCGAAGGGACGACGACCATGAGCGAGCTCCGCATCGAGTCCGATCCCCACGCGTCTGAGAGCCTCAAGCAGGCGGTCACCGATCACCTCGACATGTACAACGTGGGCGTGACCGGCCTGACCGAGTACTCCCCGGTCAATCTCTTCCTCCGGGACGGAGGCGCCGAGGTGCTGGGCGGCCTCCTGGGGGCGATCTGGGGCGGCGTGCTCTACGTGCGCATCCTCTGGGTCGCCCGGGACCTGCGCGGGCAGGGCCACGGGCAGCGGCTCCTGCAGGCGGCGGAGCGCCGCGCGATCGAGCGCGGGTGCCGTCACGTCTTCCTCGACACGTTCAGCTTCCAGGCCCCCGGCTTCTACCTCAAGCAAGGCTACGAGATCTACGCCCGCGCCGACGACTGGCCGGTGGGGCACGCCCACTACTTCCTCCGCAAAGGTCTCCCGGGCCCGCCATGATCAAGCTCGTGTTCTGCCTGCGTCGCCTCCCTCACCTCTCGCGCGAGGAATTCCAGCGCTACTGGCTCGACTCCCACGGGCCCCTCGTGCGCCGGCTGGCCCCGTCCCTCGGGCTCAAGCGCTACGTCCAGGTGCACACCGTGACGTCCGCCTTCAGCGAGGCGATGCGCCGTCATCGCGGGGCCCCGGAGGACTACGACGGCGTGGCCGAGCTGTGGTGGGACTCGGTGGACGATTTCGCGCGCACCGGCACCACCAAGGAAGGACGCGACGCGGGACGGCGGCTGCTCGAGGACGAGAAGCGCTTCATCGATCTCGCGCGCTCCCCGATCTGGTTCGGCGAGGAGCACGCCCTGGTCGATCTTACGCGGTAACTCCCGCGAGACCTTGTAGGGCTTACGCAGTAACTGGTACCTACCCCGGCCTCGGCCCCCATAGGGGGTAGCCGCGGGTTGCGCTGAAGCATCCGCATTCACGAGCGTTTCGCTCTCTCCCCGTCGTCACCCCGCGACGCCCCGCGCGCCGCGATCGGGTGGCACGCAAC
>Ga0070695_100000262_pt1 | contig 26447 bp, 25 predicted proteins | sample KBSK1252metaG_FD_65471 | JGI IMG/M metagenome (GOLD analysis project Ga0070695, IMG submission 65471) | Corn, switchgrass and miscanthus rhizosphere microbial communities from Kellogg Biological Station, Michigan, USA - KBS K1-25-2 metaG | ecosystem: Host-associated > Plants > Roots >...
GCCCGCGATCCAGCCCCGCGCGTTGATGTCGTATGCCCAGGCGTCCGGCCCTCCCAAGTCACCGAGATCTCGCACCGCGCCATCCGCCCAAACGCACGCCCGCATCGGCTCGCGACCGATCGCCGGATCGAAACCGGCTTGGCAGGCACCGACGATCTCGCCCCGTGGCCCGAGCGCGAGGCCGCTGCCGATGTGGCCTCCCAGCGTGGGCAGCTCCTGGAGCGCGCCATCGCTCCACAGGAAAGGACGCGTTTCGTGGTCGTTGCCGTTGCCGTAGTAGTCGGGCGTCTCGGCCGCCCCCACCACGCGGCCTCGCACGTCAACCGCGTAGGGATAGGAGCTGGGGCCACCAAAGGTGCCCAGGTCGATCACCCCTTCGTGGGACCACCGCACAGCCCGGAAGCCGGGGGAGTCGAGGCAGGCCACCATGCCGACCACCCACTGCCTGGTGAGACCGTGCTCCAGGGAGAAGGATTCGCAGTCCGGCGGGGTTGGAAGGACCTCGATCGAGTAGCGGGGCTCGCGCGCGGAGGGCCAGCCGGCGAAAGCAAGCAGCAGTGCGATGCCGGGGGTCATTCGCATGCGCGGGAATGTACGCGCAGGAGCGGCCCCGTACACCCTGGGCTATCCTCCCGCACCGTGATCCTGGTATTCCGCCCCCTCCTGCTCCTCCTTGCGCTGTGGACTCCGTCCCACTCCGTCGCGTCGGCGGCGACGCCGCCCGCGCAGGCGCTGCAGCGGTGGCGGAAGGCCGTCGGCTCGGCGAAGGTCCAGAGCGTCGTGCTCCGGGGCGGCCTCAAGGAATCGAGCCTCGAGGGCCGGATCGAGATCTCCCTCGAGGGCAGGGCGCGCAAGCGGGTGACCACGTACGGGACCCGGGTCCAGGAAGACGTCCTCGGCAGCGGGAAGGCGTGGCGGAGGGACTGGAACGGCCAGGTGGAGGAGCTGTTCGGCCGCGACGTGACCGACGCCGTCACGGTCGCCGCCATCGAGTCCTTCCTGTTCCGGGGCACGCTCGACGCGCTCGATCCCGACGCGGCGGAGACCCGAGAGGACGGAGCGATCCGCTTCCACCCGCCGGGTGGGGTCCCCTTCGAGCTCTACCTCGATGCGGCGAGCGGGCTTCCCCTGAGGGCCGTGAGGCAGGTCAAGCACGAGACGGTGGAGCTCTCCTTCGCCGACTGGCGGCGCGTGGGAGGGCTCAAGGTCCCGTTCTCGATCCAGGAAGGGGAGGACAGCGCGATCGTGCTCGAGGAGGTGCGGCCCAGCCGCAAGCCCGCGGGTGTGGCGTTCACCCGTCCCCAGGACGGCCCGCCCGATCGCCGCTTCGCAGAGGGGACCCAGGCTCTGGCGATTCCCTTCAACTTCGAGAACGAGCACGTGATGGTGAAGGGGCGCGTCGACGACGCCGGCCCCCTGTGGTTCATGATCGACACCGGCGCCGCCGTGAGCGTCGTGAACAAGAAGCGCCTGGAGGAGATGGGGCTCCGCGCCATCGGCAGCGGCAGCATCCTCGGCGGCGGGGGCTCGGCCGATTTCGCCTACGCCGACGTGCCGCGCTTCCAGCTCGGCGGCGCCGCCCTCCTCGGGCAGCGGGTGGGGGTGATGGACCTGTCGGGTCTGGAGCGGATCTACGGGATGCCCATGGGGGGGATCCTGGGCTACGACTTCATGAGCCGCTTCGTGGTGCGCGTCGACTACGACAAGAGCACGGTGGACCTGCTGGATCCTCACGGGTTCCGGTACGAGGGCCCAGGGCGGCGCGTCCCCTTCGTCATGCAGGGCGAGCGCCCCTACCTGACGGCCACCGTCACGGTTCCGAACGCCCCGCCCCTGACCGCCGAGCTGGTGGTGGACTCGGGGGCGGCGGGGACGGTCAACCTGAATTCTCCCTTCGTGCGCGACAACCGCCTCCTCGAGCTCGCGCGCAAGACGCCCGCCGGAAAGCCCAACACCTTCGCGGGCTCGGAGAAGGAGTTCTTCGCCCAGACCAGCGTCCCCGGGAAGCTCGCCGGGTTCACGCTCCCGCCCTACCAGCTCAAGGAGGTGCCCGTCTCCCTGATGGTGCAGACGACGGGCGCCTATGCCTCCGCCCACTACGCCGGCGTGGTCGGGCAGGGGGTGCTGCAGCGCTTCAACCAGGTCTACGACTACGCGGAGAGCACGATGATCCTGGAGCCGCGGGGTGACCCGGCTCAGCCGTTCCCGCCCCACCGCTCCTTCGGGGCCACTCTCCTGGCGGACGGGCCCCAGTACACGACCTTCACGGTGACGGGCGTGACCCCGAAGACCCCGGCGGAGGGGGCGGGACTGAAGAAGGGCGACGTCATCACCGCCGTGGACGGCAGGCCCGCCTCCGCATTGCGCCTGGCCGACGTGCGGCAGCTCCTCCTCGAGGACGGCGCCCACCGCGTGCTCGAGGTGCGGCGCGGGGAGGAGACGGTGACGCTCGACTTCACGGTCTCGGTGCTCACGGCGAAGGACGAGTAGCGCCGGTCAGGAATCGAGAAATCTTTCTCGATCTCCCGGAGAGGGGACGACGCAGGCATCGGCGCCGCCCAGGATGCGATGGCGGTGGCGGGCGATCAGATCATAGGCGGCGTCGAGCCACCGGCGGGGCAGCACGCGGAGGACGGTGATCGCCCTCCAGGGCCACCCCAGGGTTGCCGCAACGACCAGCACCGCGCCGGCCCGGCTGTGCAGCAAGGGACGCGAGCTCCGGTAGCGCTCGATCACGTAGAACGTGCCGAGGTCCGTCGGCACACCGCCGAAGGGACCCAGCTCTGCGGCGGCTGTGGCGCTCTGGAGGGCGGCGAAGCGAAAGGCAGCCCGGCGGTCGTGTGCCAGGACGAACCGCACGGCGCCATGGCAGAAGCCGCACTCGCCGTCGTAGAGCAGCAGGTGATGCGGATCCTCTTGCATCCGGCGCTCGCAGTGTCGCTCTAGCGACCTCAATCTCGGGGCGGAGAGTGTAACGGGGGTGGGTGCGCCCCGCTCGGTGCGATGGGGCCCGCTCATTCCGCGATGCTGTTATTCACAGAACGGCTCCGTTGCTTCCCGCAGCATCATTCTGTCTCTTGACCGTCCGTCCGGGCCGGGGTAGAAGCGCCATTGCACCTTCATCGCGGGGGAGAAGATCCATGAAGAGGAAAGCTCTGTTGAGTCTCGCGTGCGCGGGAGCGCTGGCGCTCCTGGCGGTGTCGCCGCTGCGGGCGACGGAAGGACTGGCGGATCTCGAGATGCAGCTCCGCCTGCTGGGCGTGGACCGCGGCAAGGGGAATGGTCCCGACACGCCGGGCGCGGCGCGCATCGAGGTCGTGCTCACGGCGGCCAAGGAGACGCAGTTCATCGAGCTCGCCATCGAGAAGGCCGACGGCTCGCCCTGGGTGGTGGGCGCCCGTCCCTTCGAGCTCGATCGCGTGCAGTGGCGCCGCGCCGACGGCACCGAGCCGCCTCGGCCCGCCAACGACCGCCCCATGGCCCGCGCAGGGGAGACGCTGCGCGCGGTGGTCATCGTTCCCCTCCAGGGAGCGGCCGTCCACGAGGTCATCCTGCGGGCCAAGGGATTCGTCCGCGAGGGCCGGGTGTCCACCGAGGCCATGGTGCGCGCTCCGCTGGGGGCTTCATTGAACCTTCCCATCGAAAAGGACGGCCTGGCGGTGTTCGAGCCGAAGAAGGAGAAGCCATGAAGCGGCTCGTCGTCACTCTCGGCCTGCTCCTGACGCTCGCTTCGCCGGCGCTGGCCAACTGGACGGCCTCCGGGACCTTCCAGTACCAGGACCGCGAGTGGGACAACACCGGCTTCACGGGAAACACCGCCAACCTGCCCATCCGCTTCGCCGACGTGCAGGTGTACGACGTCAACAAGAGCGGCCCCAACGCGATTCTCGCCAACACCAAGACCGACGCCAGCGGGGCGTACAGCGTCGCCGTGACCGACAGCCAGACCCGGACGGTGGCGGTTCGCGTCCTCACCAGCACGACGCAGACCTCGGACCTGTTCGTGAAGGTGGTCGACTGGCACGGCCAGGGGACTGTCTATGCGGCGGTGACCAGCCCCGTCTCCGGCCACAACCCGAGCACCAACGTGAACTTCGGGACGTTCGTGGTGCAGGCGTTGTCGGGAGGCGAGGCCTTCAACATCCTGGACATGGGGATCTACGGGGCGGACTTCATCAAGGTGCTGACGGGATCGCGGCCGGACTCCACCAAGCTGGTGACCTTCAGGTGGGCCATCGATGGCGGGATCTCCGGCTCCGGGACCACCGGCAACACGTGCTCGATGCGGGACTCGGCCGGGTACGACGACCTGCCGATCCTCCATGAGTGGGGGCACTACATCATGACCTCCAACTACTCGCGATCGAGCAATCCTGGAGGCACCCACCAGCTCTCCAATTGCAACGAGAACATGGACCTGGCCTTCGACGAGGGCAGGGCCTCGACGTTCGGCGCCTTCGTGCGCCGCTACAACAACATGCCCTTCGCCAACTGGTACCTGCGCACGGACGGGGGCTCGGGGGCCGGCCACCTCGTCAACGCCTACAACCTGGAGTCCGACACCGAGTACCAGTGCTTCGGCGACACCAGCGAGGTCTCCTGCTCGCGCAGCATGTGGGACATCGGCGACAGCGCGTCCACCACGGACGACTCACCCGGCGTCGACGACAACCCGCCCGACGCGCTGGCGCTGGCGGACTCCCAGACCTGGGAGGTCTTCAACGGTCCCATCAAGAACGGCACGGGCAACGTGAACCTGGAGGACTTCTGGGACGGGTGGTTCGACGCCACCGTGGCCAACGGCTTCAAGCCCGAGATGACGGACATCTTCACCACCTGGTACATCGAGTTCCTGCAGGACGCCTACGAGCCCAACAACTCGACCGCCACCGCCACCCTGATCGAGCCCACGGGGATCAGCATCCACAACACGTACTTCTACGATCCCGACGGGGACGGCAAGGGACAGGCCGACACGGACTACTTCAAGTTCAGCGCCGTCTCGGGGCAGCCGTACACGATCCGCACCGAGAACCTCATCTCCGACGCCAACACCAAGCTCGAGCTGCTCGACACCAACGGCACCACGGTGCTCGCCACCAACGACGACCAGAGCGGCAGCGATCCATCGTCGCTGATCTCCTGGACCGCTCCCGCCAGCGGGACGTACTACATCCGCTCCACCCACTCTCCGGACCTGGGGTTCTACGGCTCCTACGACCTGGTGCTGGAGGGGCCTCAGTGCGGCATGACCTCCTGCCCGTTCCAGTTCTGCGTCACCATCGGGGGCAGTGACAGCTGCCATCCGGGCGTCGGGACGTGCTCCGGCAACACCGACAGCGGCTGGAACACCTGCTCCAGCCAGGGCGTCATTTACTCCTGCCCGGCCGGGCAGCACGTGCACTTGCAGACCTGTCCCTGCACCTGCCTGGGGAACAGTTGCGGCAGCCGTATCACCTTCCTGGGCTGCCAGTAGAGTCGAAGGCATGGGCCCTCGTGGGGGAGCTCACGAGGGCCCACTGTGGGACGAGACAGCAAGCGGAGCTCCGCCTGCGCTAGGATCTCGTTGTTCCCATCAGCCCGCCGCACACTGCCCACAGGAGGTCTGGCATGCCTGTCGCCAAAGTGACCGAGATCATCGCCTCATCGCCCAAGAGCTTCGATGACGCCGTCGTCAACGGCATCCGGCGCGCGAACAAGACGATCAAGAACATCCGGGGCGCGTGGATCGCCGAGCAGAAGATCAAGGTGGAGGGGGGCAAGGTCAGCGAGTTCCGGGTCACCATGCGGGTGACCTTCGTGCTGAAGGACTAGCATCGATCCTGTCGTTTCCAGGCGGCGGCGGTATTCGAGGAGGTTACCTTGGTGCCGCCTCCGCCTGCGCCCGATCCCCTCTGATCAGCGTGGGCACATCGAACTTCCGAGACCATGCATGGGCTCGGAGGGCGGACGTTCCCATGGACCGAAGCCATGCAAGTGGGCGGACTATGTTGTGGATTAGTATTCCAGTTCTCGTCTGGAGTGAAGGCTTGGAACGAGGCGCGGAGGGGGGAGGAGCGGATGGACAAGCCTCGCGTCTTTCTTGGTTCGTCGGGAAAGCAGGCGAAGCTGGTGCAGGCGCTGACGCGCGGCCTGGAGGACGTCGCGCACGTCGATCCCTGGACAACCTCCTTCAATCCCGGGACGACCACGCTGGAGCGCCTGGTCGAACTCGCGCACGAAGTGGACTTCGCCGCGTTCGTGTTCGCCCAGGACGACTGGACCACGGTCGGTGCGCCCGCCTCCCCGGCCCCCGGACCCGGTCAGGCCTCGCCGCGTGACAACGTCGTCTTCGAAGCCGGTCTCTTCGGCGGGACGCTGGGGATGCGCCGCACCTTCATCCTCCATGCAAACGGCGCCAAGCTCCCCACCGATCTCCTTGGTCTGACGTCCGTCCGATACGGCGACGCGTTCAGCGCGGCGGAGATGAGGGCCGTCAACCAGAAGCTCCGCAAGGCCATCGAGGAGGAGGGGAGCGTCGCCCGCATCGAGGGTCTGTGGTGGCAGTTCTCCCTCACGGAACGCAGCGAGCGAGAGCCTTCCGCGGTCAGCCTCCTCCGAATCGCCCGCGACCGTGACGGCGACCTGGAGGTGACCGGCCGCTCGTGGCAGAAGGATGGCCGGCTGTCCGCCCGATACTGGAGCGAGGCCGCGAAGGACAAGAAGGACCCGCCCGGAGTCTTCTACTACTGGAAGGGAGAGCGGCCGCTGGACACGAATGCCCCCAAGCTGGAAGGAACCGGCGAGATCCGGCTGGAGTCCCCCGATCGCGCGGCCGGCTATTTCACGACTCGCGGGGAGGGGCAGCCCATCGTGAATGCGCGGACGGTGGGCATCTATGTGCGGGCGGCGAGGGAGGATCTGACCACCCTCGACGGAGACGACAATCGGCTACGCGTGAAGCTGATCGCGGACCGGCTGAAGCGCTGGAAGTCGATGAGCGCCTGACCTCACCGGGCGCGCCGAGGCCTGCGGCAGAGGCGGCCCCCGCGCGAAGGAGACCTCGCTGACCTCACGCTTCAGGCGCCCTGAGGGCCTAGCGTCCCAGGCAGGGCTGGAAAACCGATGCAGGGACGACCAGCGGCTTCGCGATCGTCCGTCGATGCAGAGGATCCGCGCCATAAAGGTGGACGCGGTCGTGGCGGATCTCGATGCGGGCCACCATCGTGCCGCCCTCGGGAAGGTCGGAACCGGGCGAGTAGACGCCCCGGCAGACGGCGTGGCCGCCGGCTCGCGCGAACCGGGCCACGACTTCCCAGTTGCCGCTGCCCCCGGTGTTCCAGACGATCTCGACCACGGCCGACGGCTCGCCGGCCAGCTCGCCGAAGGCGAGGGCTCGCATCTCGGCAAAGGGGATCCCGGGCCCGCTGTATTTGCCGCCGGCGAAGCGGACCAGGTGCTCGCCCTCCTCACCGATTCCGGGAAGGCAGACCTCCGCGTCGCGGACCTCCTCGGGGGTGAGGGCCCCATTCTGCGGCGCTCCCGCCAAAGGGCTCGCGACCGCGAGCAGAAGGAGGATGGGCGCGCTAACGCGACTTGAACACACGCCCGCCCCTCATCACGAAGACCACCTTCTCCAGGGCGCCGATGTCCTGCAGCGGATCTCCCTCCACGGCGATGATGTCCGCCTCGTAGCCCGGCGCGATGCTGCCGATGCGGTCGCCCAGGCGCAGCGATTCCGCCGCCAGCGACGTCGCGGAGGTGATGGCATCCATCGGGGACTGACCCCCGATGCGCACGCGATACTCGAGCTCCTGAAAATTGCGACCGTGCGAGCCCGCCACCGCGTCGGTGCCGAAGACGACTTTCAAGTTCTTCGTCTTCAACGCCTTCTTGAACACTTCCAGCACCAGCGGCACGGCCTTCTCCATGGCCGCGAATCCCTCTTCCGTATAGCCGTCCGTGCCGAGGAACTGGCTCTTGTGCTCGAAGTAGTTGCGGAAGATGAGGTCCGTGTTGGGATCGAAGTAGACGCCGTGCTCCGCCATGAGATCGAGGGTGGGCTGATCCACGAGCACGCCATGCTCGATCGACGTGCAGCCCGCGTGGACCGCGCGGGCGACGCTCTCCACGCCGTGCGCGTGCACCGCCACACGCAGTCCTCGCTTGGTCGCTTCGCCGCAGATGGCATCCATCTGCTCCTGCGACATCGTCGGTCCACCGCCCGTGCGGATGCTCTGGGACGCGAACACCTTGATCACGTCCGCGCCTGCATCCGCCGCCTTGTCCACCTGCGCGCGCAGGTCGTCCGCAGAGAGCTTCTCCTCCGACAGAGGCTCGATCGCGGTGAGGATGCGGGGCCCGGGAAGAATGCCGCGGGCAATGGCATCACGGAGAGGCCTGTCCACCGGTGCGCCCAGGGATTGCACGGCGGTGATGCCGCCCATCAGGGTCTTGTAGGCATTCTCGGCGGCGTAGAGCGCGCTCTCTTCCGGAGTCTCCTTGCGATCGGTTTCGTCTCCGGAATGGGAACGGCCATCGGCGTCGAAGTGCCAGCCGATGTGGACGTGCGTATCGATCCCGCCGGGCATCAGCGTGGCGTTGGGCAGAATGATGTCGGCTCTGCGCGGATGCGTCTCCACGGCGACGATCTTTCCACCGTCGACGACGATGGCAGCGTTCCGGAGCAGATGGCCTCGCCCGTCGATCAACCGCGGTGCGCGAATGACGATGGGATCGGCGAGGGCGGCGGTGGAGAAGAGGAAGAACAGGGCAACCAAGCGGCGCATGGACAGAAGAGTGCCACATCTCAGTCCGGTTTCGGAGGTTCGCACCCTTGGGGGAGACCGGTGATGCGGTCCCGCGCTTCCGCTTGCACCCATTCCGGCGCGCTCCCCACCACGCGGTCGATCTCGAAGCCGCCGGTATCGGTATGGATGCGAGCGAGCCAGGAGGCGCGATCCTCGGCCGAATACTCCACGAGCGCCGCAGGCGCGTAGGTCTGCTCAATGAAGCGCGCGTCACCGGCCTGGTCCCCGGTCCTCAGCATCTCGACCAGCTACCACAGGAGGGCGGAACCGGACTCCGTGCGGGGGGCGGCTCCGAGAATGCAAGCGAGAACGACGAGTGTCGGCATCGCTCCGCTTCCTCAGGGGTTGCGCAGGTCCTCGCGCCGCAGGCCGCGCTTTCGCGCCTCGGTCTGGTCGGCCACCTCGCCCGAGAGGGCGAGCCACAACGGTGCCGTGATGAGCAGGACGAAGGCCACCGCGAAGATCAGCCCGATGACGAAGACGGTCCAGCTGTGGAACAAGGCGGCGGCGGCGATCAGGGCCAACAGCGAGAATCCAATGCCGTAATGCGCGAGCGTCCGACCCACGTTGCGGGACACGTCGTCGCGACGTTGAGGAGGCACTTCCATGGTGGGACCTCGGGGAAAGGTCCTTCGAGTGTAGCCCCCTCAGTCCACCTGCTCCACCGTGACCTCGTCCCCGAGCTTGACCACGCCCCCCGCCAGCACGCGGCAGTAGCTGCCGGCGCGCCGGCCGGGGACCAGCGCATCCAGCAGGCCGGGGCACGCCTCGTCCATGCGCTCGCAGGGGCGCGTCTCGCCGCCGATCTCGAGCAAGACCGTCCCGATGCGGATGCGGCCGGAAGCGATGGCCAGGGGCGGGAGACCGTCCAGCAGCAGGTTGGCGCGGCGCGCGATCCAGGGAACGGCCCGCCCCACGGCATCGCAGGCCTCCTCCCAGCCCGCGCGGGTGAGCACGGTGACGCGGCGCTTCTCGTGGCAGCCCCGGTAGTCGCCCTCGAGCCCGGCCTCCACGGAGATGGCGATCTCGGAAAGGGACTCCATGGACGCCAGTGGGGCGGCGTGACGGGCGATTCCGGCCAGAGACCCCTTCAGCGGACCTCCCACACGTCCCCGCTGTAGAGGAGCTTCTGCAGGTCCCCCTTCCCCTTCTTGGCGATCACGCTCTTGATCTGCTCGTGCACCGAGGCGTCGAAGCAGGGCGCCTCCACCGAGCGGAACACGCCGATGGGCATGGGGAAGTGCGGCGGCTCCAGCTGGCTCAGCATGGTCGCGTAGGCCACCGGCCCGGCCACGTCGTGCACCAGGAGGTCGGCCTCGGTGACGCCGTTCCCCAGCTGCACCACCTCCGGGCGGTAGGGGCCGGCCATGCGGATGCCGCGGTCCTTGTTCTTCCCGAAGATCAGGGGCTCGCCGTGTTTCAGCTCCACGACGTTGTCGTCGCGCACGGCCTTGTCCTCGAAGGGCTCCCAGGCGCCGTCGTTGAAGATGTTGCAGTTCTGCAGGATCTCCACGAAGGCCGCCCCCTTGTGCTCGGCGGCGTGCCGGAGCGTGGCCTTCAGGTGCGGCGCGTTCACGTCCACGCTCCGGGCCACGAAGGTGGCGTTGGCGCCCAGGGCCAGGGAGACCGGATTGAACGGCCGGTCCACGCTGCCGAAGGGAGTGGACTTCGTGCGCTTGCCGATCTCGGAGGTGGGCGAGGCCTGACCCTTGGTGAGGCCGTAGATCCGGTTGTTGAACATCAGGATCTTCAGGTCCACGTTGCGCCGCAGCGTGTGGATGAGGTGATTGCCGCCGATGGATAGCGCGTCCCCGTCTCCCGTGACCAGCCACACGGCGAGGTCGGGGTTCGCGGTCTTGACGCCGGTGGCCACCGCGGGCGCGCGGCCGTGGATGGTGTGAAACCCGTAGGTGTTCATGTAGTACGGGAAGCGGCTGGAGCAGCCGATGCCCGAGACGACCACGAACTTCTCGCGCGGGATCCCCAGCTCGGGGAAGATCGACTGCACGGCGGCCAGGATCGCGTAGTCCCCGCAGCCGGGACACCAGCGCACCTCCTGGTCGGTGACGAAGTCCTTCCGGGTGAGGGTCGGGGTACTCATGCCAGCTCCTCGATCTTCTTCAGGATCTCCGCCTCGCGGTACGGCATCCCCTCCACCTTGGTCATGGAAACCACGGGCACCAGGTACCGCCCCTGGAGCACGAACGCGAGCTGGCCGAGGTTGATCTCGGGGACCAGCACGCGGGTGTAGCGCCGCAGCACCGCCTCCAGGTTCTCCGGGAAGGGATTGAGGTGCCGCAGGTGGAGGTGGCTGACGCGCTTCCCGCCGGTGCGGGCGCGGCGCGTCGCGCCGGCGATGGCGCCATAGGTCGAGCCCCAGCCCACCACCAGCAAGCCGCCCTCGGCCTCCCCCTCGGGAACCGCGGGCGGGATGTCGCGCGCCACACGCGCCACCTTCTCGGCGCGCAGGCGGACCATCTTGTCGTGGTTCACGGGATCGTAGGAGACGTTCCCCGTGCCGTCGGCCTTCTCCAGGCCGCCCACGCGGTGCTCGAGCCCGGGCGTGCCGGGGACCGCCCAGGGGCGGGCCAGCGTCTCGGGATCGCGCAGGTAGGGGAGGAACCCTTCGGCCTCCGTCCGGAACTGCGGCCGCGTGCGGGGCAGGTCCTCCAGCCGGGGCAGCTTCCAGGGTTCGGAGCCGTTGGCGATGAAGCCGTCCGAAAGCAGGATGACCGGGGTCATGTGGCGCACGGCGAGACGGCAGGCCTCGAACGCGGTCTCGAAGCAGTCCGCGGGCGACTTGGCTGCCAGCACGATGAGCGGCGCCTCGCTGGGCCGCCCAAAGAGCGCCTGCAGGAGGTCCGCTTGTTCCGTCTTGGTCGGGAGTCCGGTGGACGGTCCGCCCCGCTGCATGTTCACGATGACGAGCGGCAGCTCCACCATGATCGCCAGGCCCATGAACTCGCTCTTGAGCGCCATGCCGGGGCCGCTGGTGGTGGTCACGCCCAGGGATCCCGCGAATGCGGCACCGATGGCGGCGCCGATGGCGGCGATCTCGTCCTCGGCCTGGAAGGTGGTCACCCCGAAGTTCTTGAACTGCGACAGCTCGTGCAGGATGTCCGAGGCCGGTGTGATCGGGTAGCTCCCCAGGAAGAGCGGCAGCCCCTGGCACTCGGCGGCGGCCACCAGGCCCAGCGCCAGCGCCTGGTTCCCCGCCACGTTGCGGTAGGTGCCGGGGGAGAGCTTGGCCGGGGGCACCTCGTAGGTGACCTGGAAGAGCTCGGCCGCCTCGCAGTACGCGTAGCCGGCCTTGAGCGCCAGCTCGTTGGCCGTGGCCAGCAGGGGCTTGGCCGCGAACTTCTTGTGGATCCAGTCCAGCGAGACGGAGAGGGGTCGGTTGTACAGGTAGTACATCATCCCCAGGGCGAAGAAGTTCTTGCAGCGGTCGGCGTCCTTGTGGGTGAGGCCGGTCTCGCGCAGGGCGGCGCGTGTGAGCGAGGTCAGCTCCACCTTGAACAAGCGGTAGCCGTCGAGGGAGCCGTCCTCCAGCGGGTTCGTGGTCGCACCCGCCTTCTTCAGGTCCATCTCCCGGAAGGCGTCCGTGTTGACGATGAGGATGCCGCCCGCCTTGAGGTCCGCGAGGTTGACCTTGAGGGCGGCAGGATTCATCGCCACCAGCACGTCAGGCTGGTCCCCCGGCGTGTAGATGTCCTCGGAGGAGAAATGGAGCTGGAACCCGGAGACGCCGGGGAGTGTCCCCGCCGGGGCGCGGATCTCCGCCGGGTAGTCCGGGAAGGTCGCCAGGTCGTTGCCGACCGCGGCCGCCGTGGCGGTGAACTGCGTGCCGGTGAGCTGCATCCCGTCGCCGGAGTCCCCGGCGAACCGGATGACCACGCGGTCGAGGGTCTTCACCTCGTGCTTGGGCTGGGCGGGCGGGGCTTGCGCTTCCAAGAGAGACCTCCCGGACGGACCTTCGAAGCGCCCGCCATTGTGGACCAAAGCTAGGGGGGGTTCCAGCCCGGGGCTAGTTGATCTCGGACATTCTCCGGCGCAGCCAGGCCAGGCGGCCGCGCACGGTGTCGGCGTCGGGGGCGGAGGGGGCGAGGGCCAGGTAGGCCTCGAGGTCGGCCACCGCCGCCACGGGCCGGCCCAGATAGGCCTGCAGGAAGCCGCGGTCGCGCAGCTCGCGCGGGTCGTCGGGGGCCACCAGGAGCAACCGCTCCACGGCGGAGAGGGCGCGGGTGTAGTCCTCGCGGGCCAGGTAGATCCGCTTCAGGTTGAGCAGCAGCCGGCAGAGCGTGGTGCGGGCGGAGGCGCCCTCCAGCAGCTCCGGCCGGTAGAGCGAGGGACGGCCGGTGGCGCGGATCACCAGCTCGCGGCAGTCCTCGGGCGTGATGACGTGGCCGCCGTGGAAGGCATCCACCAGCAGCGCTCGCCCTCCGTAGGTGAGGCGGCTGACGTAGTGGCCGGGGAGGCCGATCCCCCGCGCCTCGAACCCCGCCTTCCTCGCCACCTCCATGAGCAGGACGGACAGCGTGAGCGGGATCCCCACGCGCCGCTCGAGCACCTCGTTGAGGTAGCAGTTGCGGGGATCCTCGTACTCCTCCTGGTTGCCGCGGAACGCCAGCTCCTCGAACAGGTACACGCGCAAGCCGTCCAGGCGCGCGAAGGGATTCTCCAGTCCCTCCACGCGCGCCGCACCGGTCTGCGCGATCTCCTCGATGCGCTGCCGCTCGTGGTGGAGGTCGAGCTCCGGGTACTCCTCGAGCGCGACCAGGAGCGCGGCGTCCACGAGATCGAAGGTCTCCTGCGCGGAGAGCAGCTCGGTCAGGCGGCGTCGCGCCTCGCTCCGGTGCTCCCGTGCCGAACCCGATGTGGCCACCGCTCCTCCACCGCCCTCGACGCGAGCCTTATGGTACGGTCGGCCCTCGGCCCCTGCCAGGAAAGAACGCGACGTCAGGGCTGCGGTCCCACCGCCAGGATGCGCTCCACGAGCCCCGCTGTGGCCGGGAGCTGCTTCACCTGCACGAGGCGCGGCACCAGGAGCATCCACGAAGGGTTCATCCGGAACGCGCGCGCGAACACGGGGAGGGATTCTTCCAGCTTGTCCACCCCCGCGAGCGTCACCGCGTGCCAGAACACGAATTCGTCATTGTCCGGGACCAGGTCCTCGGCGGCGGTGTACTCGCGCAGGGCGTCCGCGAGCTTCCCCGCCGCCACCGCCTCGTCGCCGCGGTTCATCCGCTCGTAGGCGCGGTGGAGCGTGAGCAGGCGCCGCATTTCCTGGAGCGGCCGCGGCGCGTCCTCGATGCGCAGGTCCACCAGGCGATCGGTCCAGGGCTTGTCGGACGGCTTCGCCCGCACCACGAGCAGGGCGGCGGACTGCTTGCCGCGGATGTCCCCGCCCACCGATTCGGCCGCCTCCAGCGCGGCGAGGAGGCGCTCGGCGAGCGGCCCCCGCGCGGCCTCGAACCCCCGCGCCATGGCCTCCGGCACCTCGCGCGAGAGCATGAGATTGGCCTGCACGGAGTAGCCGGCCCCGGTCCGGTGCCCGGCGGCGGGGATGCAGCCGGCACCGGTGTGCGCGGCCACGCGCCCCCGGGCATCCACCATTCCTACCTGCCGCACGTCGGGGTGAGGGTCGGCGGCGAGGAGCGCCGCGAGCAGCTTCTCCGGCGCCTCTCCCTTCTTCATGCCGGCCAGGCCGAGCGGCCCGTAGGAGGGCTCCACGAAGGACTGCGTGGCCACGGCGCCCACGCCCGCCTCGGCCCAGGGCACGACCGACCCCACCGAGAACCAGTGGCTCTGCACGGCGACGCCCATCTCTCCGGTGGCGGCGTCGCGCGCCACGATGGAGTACGTCGCCACCGGCCGCGCCGGCAGCATGAGGGCGGCAGCGAGCACGAGCGACAGCACGTCCATCTCTCCTCCTCCCTATTCCTCCAGAAGCCCGCCTCCCTCGCCACCGCCCCGGCGGCGGCGCCGGCCGCGTCCGCGTCCACCGGCTCCCGCGGCCCGCTGCTCTCCGGTGCGGCCGACCGCCGCGGGCATGAGCTGGTCCGCGCGGACGTGCTTGGGCACGATCACGCGGTCGTCCTCGGGCTCGGCCTCGCTCCTTTGGGGAGGGACGGGAGGGACGGGTCGCGGAGGGAGCGCGGCTTCGGGGAATCCGCCCGTCGGGGGGACCACCGCCGCCTCACCGGGCGGCACGCCGCGGCCGCGGCGGCGGCGACGGCGACGCCTGCGGCGCCGGGGCTCTCCGGGAGCCGGCTCCGCCTCGTCCGCCAGCGCCGGATCGGCATCGGCGTCGGCCTCGTCTCCGGCATCCCCTTCCCACTCTCCGTTCCCTGCGGCGGCCACCGCCGCCGGCGCCCCGACGGGGGCGGGAGCCTCCTCCTCCTCCTCGGCCTCCTCGGATTCCTCGGCCTCGCGCGGTGCCTCCTGGGGGGCGGCGCCCTCCAGGGGAGCGCCTCCGCGGCCGCGGCCGCGACGGCGGCGGCGCCGACGCTTCCGGCCACCCTCGGACGGTCCCTCCGCCTCGGACGACGGCGGAGCGGCGGCGACGGCTTCGCCCTCCGCGGGCTCGCCTTCCTCCTGCAGCGCCCGCTTGAGCTCGGCGGCGTCGGGGGGGAGCGGCGGCAGCGAGCGGTCGGGCGAGGCCAGGGCCGGCGGCGCCTCCACGCGCTCCCGCGGGAAGGTCTCGAACTCCGCTTCGTGCCGGCGCAGCGCGCCCTTCCCCTCCACCACCACCTTGATGTTCTGGCGGCGCTCCAGGACGGTGAGCTCCTCCCGCTTGTTGTTCAGGATCCAGGCCGCGACCTCGTTGGGGACCGCAATGCGCATGCGCCCGAAGTCCCCGCGGGCGCAGCGGGCCTGCAGCTTGCGGAGGGCGGACAGCGCCGCCGACTCCACGTTCTTCACCAGGCCGTACCCCTCGCAGGCGGGACAGGTCGCGTAGGAGGCCCCCATCTTCTCGCCCTTGATGCGCTGGCGGGCGATCTCCAAGAGGCCCAGCTTGCTGATGCGGGTGACGTCGTAGCGAGCCTTGTCCCCCTTCATGGCGTCCCGCATGGCCTTCTCGACCTTCTTCTGGTTCGTCGCCTTCATCATGTCGATGAAGTCGATGACCAGCAGGCCGCCCAGGTCGCGCAGGCGCATCTGGCGCCCGATCTCCGCCGCCGCCTCCAGGTTGGTCTGCACCGCCGCGTCCTCCGCCTCCCCGGAGCGGGAGGCCCCGCGGGTGTTGACGTCGATGGCGGTCAGCGCCTCGGTGCCGTCGATCACGATCTCCCCCCCGGAGGGAAGCGGCACCCGGCGCTTGTAGATGCTCTCGATCTGCTCCTCGAGGTTGAACTTGTTGAACAGGGGCCGGTCCCCGGAGTAGAGCTTGAGCACCTTGGCCTTGGTGGGGACGACGTCCTCGAAGAACTCGCTGGCGCGCTCGAACACCTCGGGGCTGTCGATCCAGACCTCATCGATGTCCGGGGTGAAGTGGTCGCGGATGGTACGGATGACCAGGTCCCGCTCCCGGTACACGAGGCCGGGGAACTCGGCGGCGCGGGAGGCGCGCTGCACCGACTCCCAGAGGCGGAGCAGGTAGCGGAGGTCGCGCTGCAGCTCGGTCTTGGTCTGGCCCATCCCCGCCGTGCGCACGATGAGGCCGAACCCCTCCGGCGGCTTCAGCTCCTCCACGATCTTCTTGAGCTTGTCGCGCTGCCCGGAGTCCTCGATCTTGCGGGAGACGCCCGAGGAGTCCACCCCCGGCATCAGCACCAGGAAGCGGCCGGGGAGGGAGAAATAGGTGGACACCGTGGGGGGCTTCCCCGCGAAGGGCTCGCGCACGACCTGGACCATCAGGCGCTGCCCCGAGTGCAGGTGCTGCCCGATGCGGCCGCGGGAGCGGGCCTCCCCCCGGGAGGGGAGGAGCTTGAAGTTCACCTCGTCCAGGGGCAGGAACCCCTTGAGGTCGCCGCCCAGGCGGACGAAGGCCGCCTCCAGGGAGGGGATGACGTTCTCCACGACGGCGTTGTAGATGTTCCCCTTGAGGCTGGCGCGGTTGCTGGTCTCGATCTCGTAGTCCGCGAGGACTCCGTTCTCGAGGATGGCGACACGGGATTCCTCCGCGTGCGTCACATTGACGAGCATGGTCTTCGACATGTAGGCGTCGGTTCTCCGGTCCCTCGCGCCCGGATCCGCGTTCGCGGCCCCGGGCGGGGCGCTCACGCCGCCCGCCGGGGCCCCTCCCAATCGGGGGGCCGCACCGGCTTTGGTGAGCGGCGGGCGGGAAGCGATCCCGCCGGATGAAGCGCGGGGACTATACCACGCGCTTTCGCAGCCGCCACGCCCGTCCCTTCCTGTACCATGCGCGCCGATGGAAGCGTCCGAGCGCGTTGCCTCACCGGCCGCCACGCTCGCGACCCTGGTGCGCCTCCTCCCCCCCGGGCCGAGGGTGTAGGCGGTGCGGATCACGGCCAACCAGCTCACTCTGGGGCGGCTCGTCCTCCTCCCCCTCCCGGTCTTCCTCATCCACGTGGGGATGCTCCGGGGCGGGGGATTCCCGTGGCTGGTGGCGGCGCTCCTGGTCTTCCTCGTGCTCGGTCTCACCGACGCCTGGGACGGGATGCTGGCGCGCCGCTATGGATCGACGCCGCTCGGGTCGCTCCTCGACCCCGTGGCCGACAAGATCTTCCTGGTGGCGACCTTCGGCGTGCTGGCCCAGCACGGGATCGTCTCCCTCCCCCCGGTGGTGGCGCTGTTCGTGCGCGAGCTGGCGGTGACCCGCCTGCGCAGCATCGCGCTCGAGGAGAAGTTCTCGCTTCCCACCAGCCGCATCGCCAAGCTCAAGACCACGGCCCAGATGGCGGGGGGCGGCTACCTGCTGCTGATCTGGATCCTCCCCCGGGAGCGGGCGATCCTCCCCCTGCTCTTCGCCCTGGCCGCCGGTGCGGCCCTGGTCCCCGTGCTCGGCTATCTCCGGGGACGCACCCCGGGCTGGCGGGCCTGGTGGGGGATGGGGCTCATCGGCCTGGTGGCGGTCTGGCGCGCGCTGGGGTCCGCGGCCTCCACGATGCGCATGATCCTGGCGCTGGCCCTCCTCTTTACCATGCTGTCGGGGATCGAGTACGCGTGGAAGATGCGGCGGGTCCTGGCGGCGCGGTTCGCGCGGTCGCCGGTGGAGCTGGTGCGGCTGGCCTCGCTCTCGCTCGTGGTTCCCCTCCTCTGGCTCCCCGCCCTGAACGACGGAACGGCCGGCCACCCCTACGTGGTGCTGGGCCTGGTGGCCACCGAGCTGGCCATCGGCGGCCTGGACAACTCGCTGGCGCAGACCGGGCGCGTGCGGGGAGCGGGCTGGGACCTCGGCCGGACCGGGATCCAGGCGGTCTGCGGCCTGCTCCTGTCGGTTCCCGCGGGATGGCTGGGCCTGGGGGTCACGGTGGCCGACCTCGCCCAGCGGTCGATCCGGCACTACGGCGTCTTCCGGGGCGTGGGGCGGTTCGCCGCCGCAACTTGATTTCCCACCAATCGGCGCCGAGATTCCCCCCGGCTGCGTGTGCGCCACGGGGGGAAGGTGGCTGCCGTCGTGTCCGGTTGGGGTTCTGTCCTGCGGAGCCTGGCGCTCCTGGTCTGCAGCGCCTTGCTCGTCGCCTGCCCGAGCGCGCAGGCGGACCGCACGGCCGCCCCCGCGGTGGAGCCCCAGCGGGGCGGGACCCTCCGCCTGCACCTGGAGGTGCCGCAGAGCCTCGATCCCCTGGGAGCGGACAGCGTCTACGAGTCCCTTCCCATCCGGCAGGTCTTCGAAGGTCTGGTCGCCACCGATGCCGGGCTCAACATCGTGCCGGCGCTGGCCACCACCTGGACCATCAGCCGGGACGGCCGCACCTACGAGTTCCACCTGCGCGAGGGGGTGCGCTTCCACGACTCGGCCCCGCTCTCCGCGGACGACATCGTGTTCACCTTCGAGCGCGCCCTGCGCTCCGACGACCCCGGAAACCTGGCCCGGCCTTACCTGAGCGTGCTGGCGGGCGCGGACGCCTTCGCCGCCGGGCGGGAGACGCACCTCTCGGGGGTGCGGGCGGTGGACTCCCTGACCCTGCAGATCCAGCTCGCGCGCCCCTACTCCTGCTTCCTCGAGGTCCTGGCCATGGACGGCCTGCGGGTGGTTCCCCGGCACGTCCTGGCGTCGGTCTCGGCCGAGGCGTTCGGACGCGCGCCCGTGGGGACCGGCCCGTTCCGCTTCCATGCCTGGGACGAACAGGAGCTGGTCCTGGAGCGGAACGCGGACTACTGGGGGGAGGCGGCATGGCTGGACTCCGTCGCCGTGCTCTTCCAGGCGGAGGGGGACCGGCTGGACACCGACCGTCTGCTGGCCGGGGAGGTGGACGTGGCCGAGATCCGCGACGGGGATCTCGAGCGCCTGCGCGAGCCCCAGGCGCGCGTGCTCCGCTTCCAGGAGCTGTCGGTCGCCTTCCTGGGACTGCTCACGCGGGCGCCCCCCCTGGATGACGTGCGCATCCGCCAGGCCATCGCCTGCGCCATCGACCGGGACGCCCTGGTGGCCGACGCGCCGCTCCTGCGCAGGAAGGCGGTGGGGATCCTTCCCCCCGGGCTCCCCGGCTACTCGCCGGACGCCAAGGCCCTTCCCTACGACCCGGCGCGGGCGCGGGCGCTGCTGGCGCTGGCGGGAAAGCCGGGCGGGCGGGGGCTCCCTCCCATCGACCTCTACACCTCGGGGTCGAGCGCCGCCGCCACCCGCGTCATCGACCTCATCCGCGAGGACCTCGCGGCCGTCGGGATCGACCTGCGGGTGCACATCGTGCCCTGGGGGGAGATGTCCACGCGCCTCCAGGAGAAGACCGCCCCCGCCTTCATGCTGGGATGGGTGGCCGACCTCGCCGACCCCGACGCCTTCCTGCGCGCGCTCTTCCAGTCCGACGTCATCTCGAACCTCTTCGCCTTCGAGGACGCCCAGGCCGACACGCTGCTCGACGAGGGCGCGCGCGAGATGCACCCCGTCCGCCGCGTGCACCAGTACCGGGAGGCGGAGCGCCGCATCCTGCAGCTGGCGCCCCTGGTGCCGCTGTACCACTCGTCGGGCCTGCTGGCCACCAGCCGCCGGGTGCACGACTTCGATCCCGGGCCGATGGGACTGTCGGCCATCGACCTGCGCCGCGTCTGGCTCGACCGGCGGGAGGGAGCGCGGTGAGGGGCGGCGCCTTCGGCCGGTCCACGCTGGACCGGAGCTTCACCGTGGCCACGGCGCTGCTGGTGGCGGCCCTGATGGGCACCACCATGCTGCTCGTGCACAGCCGGTACGTGGCCGGGCTCAAGCAGGGCCTGGAGGCGCGCGCCCGCTCCATGGCGCGCGACGTGGGCGCCCTGGCCACGCCGTCCCTGCTCGCCTACAACTATCCGGCCCTCCAGGCCGCGGCGGAGGCGGCGGCCAAGGACCGCGACGTCTTCTACGTCGTGATCCACGACAAGGAAGGTGCGGTGGCGGGCGCGGCCGGCGACGTCCAGGCGGCCATGGCCGACGACCGTGCCTCCACGGGCCGGCCCGAGAGGCGGCAGCGCCGCGACGAGGCGCGGCGCGTGCTCGAGGTGTCGGTCCCGGTGGAGGTGGAGGGCGTGGTCGAGCCCTGGGGGACGGTGCGCGTGGCGCTCACCACCGTGGGGATCGTCGACGAGATCCGCCGCCTCGATCTCGGCCTCTTGAGCCTGGGCTTCGCGCTGGCCGCGGTGGCGGTGGCGCTGGGACGGTTCGTGGCCCGGCGCATCACGGCGCCGCTGCTCCGCCTGGTGGAGGGGACGGAGGCGCTCTCCGCGGGAGACATGGAGCACCGCATCCCGGTGACCGGCCCCCGCGAGCTCGCCGACCTGGCCCGCGCCTTCAACGCCATGATGGACCGCGTGCACGAGAAGGCGCGGGAGTCCTGGGCCTTTCAGGAGCAGCTGGAGCGCCTCAACGCCACCCTGGAGCAGCAGGTCACCGAGCGCACCCGCGCCCTCGAGGAGTCGGAGGCCCAGTACAAGACGCTGGTGGAGCATTCGCCCGACATCATCCTGATCGTCCAGAACGGGCGGGTCTGCTTCGTGAACCGGCCCTTCGTGGACACCTTCGGCGTGCGGGAGCAGGAGGCGCTGTCGGACGGGTTCCACCTGCGCCGCATCTTCGAGTCCTCCTCCGCCTCCATGGCGGAGGGGCGCATCGCCGCCTGGGAGCGCGGCGAGCACGCGGCCCCGGTGGAGGTGCTGGGGCGCGACGCCTCGGGGAACGTCCGCCACCTGGAGATGCGGGGGAGCCGCATCGAGTACCGGGGCCGGCAGGCCGCCGAGTGCTTGCTCATCGACACCACCGAGGCCAAGCGCCTGCGCGAGCAGCTCAGCAACTCCGAGAAGCTGCGCGCCCTGGGGGAGCTGGCGGGAGGGGTGGCGCACGACTTCAACAACCTGCTGGGGGCCATCCTGGGCCGGGTGCAGATCCTGAGGCGGCGCGGCCACGCGGCCGACGAGGATCGGGAGCTGGCCGTGATCGAGAAGGCGGCCCTGGACGGGAGGGAGACCGTTCGGCGGATCCAGGAGTTCTCGCGCACGCGGCGCGACCGCCGCTTCACGGCCGTGGACCTGGGCGAGATCCTGCGGGACGTGGTGGAGATCACGCGGCCGCGCTGGAAGTCCGAGTTCGAGGGGCGGGACGTCACGATCGAGGTGGAGGCGGACACCCCGCCCGTCCCTCCCGTGCTGGGGAACCCCGCCGAGCTGCGCGAGGTCTTCACGAACCTGGTGCTGAACGCGGTGGACGCCATGCCCTCGGGGGGAAGCCTGCGTCTGGCCTGCCGCCACGAGGGGAAGCGGGTGGTGGCCAGCGTGACCGACACCGGCACGGGGATGACCGAGGAGGTGCAGCGCCAGATCTTCGACCCCTTCTTCACCACCAAGGGGTCGCGGGGCATGGGGCTGGGGATGAGCGTCGTCTACGGCATCCTCACCCGTCACGGGGTGGAGATCGACGTGGCCACCGCCGTGAACCACGGCACCACCTTCACCCTCCGCTTCGAGGTGACCGACCAGGCCCTGCAGCCGGCCGGCGGCGACGGCGCCTCCCTCCCCCATCTCGTGCGCCCCGGCCGCATCCTGGTGATCGACGACGAGGCGGAGATCGTGGAGATCGTCCGGGACGTGCTCTCGGCGGAGGGGCACGAGGTGGCCACCGCCTTGAACGGGCACGCCGGGCTGGCCACGGCGCGGGACGGAGGCTTCGACCTGGTGTTCACGGACCTGGGGATGCCGGACATGACGGGCTGGGAGGTGGCCGAGCGCGTGCGCCAGCTCTCCCCCGCGTCGGCGGTGGTCCTGGTCACCGGCTGGGGCGCCACCCTCGACCAGGACGAGGTGCGCCGGCACGGTGTGGAGGCCGTGCTGAACAAGCCCTTCGAGATCGACGAGCTGGTGCGGATGGCCGCCTCCCTGCTGGTGCGGGCCCGGACGAATCAGACGAGCTAGAATCGCCGGCCTTCAAAACCGCGGAGGCTCCGGCTTGCCCGCTCCCCGTGTCGTGCGCATCGCCAACGGTCAAGGTTTCTGGGGCGACTCCGTGGACGCGCCCGTGCGCCTGGTGGAGGGGGGCCCCCTCGACTTCCTGACCCTCGACTACCTGGCCGAGGTCACGATGTCGATCCTGCAGAAGCTCCGGCGCCGCGACCCCAGCCAGGGGTACGCCACCGACTTCGTGGACCTGATCCGGCGCATCCTGCCCCAGCTCCGGGCCAAGAACATCCGGGTGCTGGCGAACGCCGGCGGCGTGAACCCCGCGGGCTGCCGCCAGGCGCTCCTCCAGGTGGCCCGGGAGGCCGGGGCCAAGGGCCTCAAGATCGGCACCGTCACCGGGGACGACATCTTCGATCGCCTGGACGCGCTGATCGAGGCCGGCGCTCCCCTGAAGAACATGGACGACGGCCGGCCTCTCTCGGAGATCCGGGACCGCGTGCTCTCCGCCAACGTCTACATCTCGTCCTTCCCCGCCGCGGAGGCCTTTCGCCAGGGCGCGCAGATCGTGGTGACGGGACGCTCCACCGACCCCGGGCTCGTGGTCTCTCCGCTCCTGGCCACCTACGGCTGGGGACAGGACGCCTGGGACCTGCTGGCGGCGGGCACGGTGGCCGGGCACATCATCGAGTGCGGCGCCCAGTGCACGGGCGGCAACTTCTCGCGCTGGTGGGAGGTGGACGGCTGGGACCACCTCGGCTACCCCATCGTGGAGGTGGCCGCGGACGGCACCTTCGTGGTCACCAAGCACGAGGGGACCGGGGGGCTGGTCACGGTGGACACGGTGGCCGAGCAGCTCCTCTACGAGATGGGGGATCCCAAGCGCTACGTCACCCCCGACTGCGTCGCCGACTTCACGTCCATCCGGCTGAGGCAGGACGGCAAGGACCGGGTGGCGGTCCACGGCATCCAGGGCTCCCCGGCCACCGACAGCTACAAGGTGTCCATCTCCTACCTCGAGGGGTACAAGGCGGTGGGCGAGCTGACGGTGTCGGGGCCGGACGCGGTGGCCAAGGCGGGCGTGTCTGCGCAGGCGCTCTGGGGACGCTTGAAGCGCGCCGGTTTCGACTTCAGAGAGACGTTGACCGAGCTCGTGGGGCTGGATGCGACGCACGGCTCCATCCCGCCCCCTACCCACGTGAACGAGGTGGTGCTGCGCGTGGGGGTGAAGGACCCCGACCGCGCCAAGGTGGACCGCTTCGGCAAGGAGCTGGCCCCGCTCGTGACCTCGGGCCCGCCCGGGGTCACGGGGTTCGCGGGGGGCAGGCCCAAGGCCACGGAGATGCTCGGCTACTGGCCGGCCTTGATCCCCAAGCACCTGGTGAACCCCGTGGTCGAGGTCGAGGAGGTCTGACTTGAAGAAGGTGCCGCTCTACGCCATGGCGCACGCGCGCTCGGGGGACAAGGGGGATGCCAGCAACGTGGGCGTGATCGCCTACGACGACCGCGCCTTCGCCATCCTGCAGATGCAGCTCACGGCGGAGTCGGTCAAGGACCATTTCGGCGACCTGGTGGCAGGCGAGGTGGAGCGCTACGAGATGCCGAACCTCAAGGCCCTGAACTTCATCCTCCACGACTCGCTCGGCGGGGGCGGCTCCGCCAGCCTGAAGACCGACGCCCAGGGGAAGACGCACGGCATGGCCATGCTCCGGCTCCTCATCGAGGTGCCCGACGACTACGCGCCGCCCGAGAAGATGGTGGCGCCGGACGGAGAGCTCCCGTGCGCGTGGTGAGGATCGAGACCCCGGAGGATGGGATCCGGGTCCTGGTGCTGGACCGGCCCCCCGTGAACGCGCTGGGGCGCGAGCTGGTGGACGACCTCTTCACCGCTTGCGACACGCTGCGGGAGGACACCCAGGCCCGCTGCGTGGTGGTGCGCTCGGCGGGGAAGCACTTCTGCGCCGGGGCCGACCTCAAGGAGCGGCAGGGGATGACGCTCGACGAGGTGAGGGCGTTCGTGCCGAAGCTGGCCGGCGTCTGCAACGCCCTGGCCGGCCTCCCCATGCCCACCATCGCGGCCGTCCGGGGCACCGCCGCCGGCGGCGGGTGCGAGGTCGCCCTCGGCTGCGACCTGCGCATCCTGGCGGAGGACGCCACCATCGGCCTCCGCGAGACGGCGCTCGCCATCCTGCCGGGAGCGGGAGGGACGCAGCGCCTGCCGCGCCTGGTCGGCCCCGCCATCGCCAAGCGCTGGATCTTCACCGGCAGGATGCACACGGCGGCGCAGGCTCTGGAGGACGGCGTCGCCCAGCAGGTCGTCCCCGCCGGATACCTCGAAGCCGCCGCCTTGGACCTCGCCCGCGCCATCGCTGCCAACGGCCCCGTGGCCATCCGCCTGGCCAAGCGGGCCATCGACGGCGGCGCCGACCTCGGCCTGGCCCCCGCTCTCGCCCTGGAGTGGGACTGCTACCAGGGCGTCCTGGGAACCCAGGACCGCGTGGAGGCCCTCGCCGCCTTCGCCGAGAAGCGCCCACCGAAGTTCCAGGGGCGGTGATCTGGAGTCCCTTGAACTGCGATCGCTTCCATCCGGATCCGCCATCCCGCCAGGGATGCCGTCGGACTAGGATGCGGCGTGGTCGCCAAGCCTCCCGAGAAGCACCGGACCCACACCATCGGCTGGCTCCGGGCCGCGGTGCTGGGAGCCAATGACGGCCTGATCTCCACCAGCAGCCTCCTGGTGGGGATCGCGGCGGCCGAAGCCGCGCAAGCGTCCATCGTGCTCGCGGGCTGTGCCGGCCTGGCGGCCGGTGCCCTCTCCATGGCCGCCGGCGAGTTCGTCTCGGTGAGCTCGCAGGCGGACACGGAGCAGGCCGACCTGGCGCTCGAGCGCAGGGAGCTGGCGACCGCCCCCGAGATGGAGCGCGCGGAGCTCGCGTCCATCTACGTCCACCGCGGCCTCACAAGCGACCTCGCGGAACAGGTCGCCACCCAGCTCATGGCCCACGACGCGCTCGGCGCCCACGCCCGCGACGAGCTGGGCCTGTCGGAGGTCCACCGTGCCCGCCCGCTGCAGGCGGCGGTCGCCTCGGCGGCCGCCTTCGCGCTCGGCGCGCTGCCGCCTCTGGCATTGGCCTGGGTGGCGCCCCTGCCTCTCCTGAGCCTTCTGGTGGGCGCCAGCACGATGGTGCTGCTCGCGCTGCTGGGCGGCCTCGCCGCGCACCTCGGCGGTGCCTCGCGCATCCGGGGCGCGCTGCGCGTGGCGTTCTGGGGCGCGGTCGCCATGGCCACCACCGCGCTGATCGGCCACCTCTTCGGAACCGTGGCCGCCTGAGGACCCTGCGGTGACGTACATCGGCGCTGGGTTGGTGGCCATTCTGGTGGGGTGGGTGATCGACGCCTTGTTTCAGTCCTACCTCGGCACGGGCGCGACCTTGTTTCTCTCGTTCGTCATCTCCACGGTGGCCTTCTTCATGGCCCGGAGGTGGCTCAACGAGTTGCGCAACGGCTAGAGGGCCCTCGCCCGCGGAAACCTCGTATCCTGACGTCATGGCCGAGCCGCGTCCCAGCCAGGATGTGACCGCGGAAGAGTGCTTCGCTCTGCAGGAGCAGGGGTATCGCGTCGAGCTGCAGGCCGGCTTCCTCATCGAGGAGCCGAGGCCTGTGATCCGTCACCAGATCACGCTCGAGCGCCTGCACGGGATCGTGGCGCCGATTGCCCGAGCCCACGGAGGCAGAGCGGTGCAAGAGGTGGATCTCATCCTTGCCCGCCGGCCGGATACGGTGCGCGCTCCCGACATCTCCGTATTCACGCGCGACCAATGGGAGCGGATCGATCCCGACCGGCCCTACGAAGGTATTGCCGAGCTGGTGATCGAGGTTCTGTCTCCGGCCAACAGACCGGGAGACATGCACGCGAAGATCGCGGACTACCTGGCTGCGGGCGTGGCGACCGTCTGGGTCGTGGACCCAGGGAGCGCGACCGTCCGCGTCTACCACACGCTTCTGGCGCCGGTAGTCCTTCGCGGAGAGGATCGGCTCGAAGGTGGAGCGGCTCTCCCCGCCCTCGACGTTCGCGTCTGCGACCTGTTCGATCCCGATCTCCCGCCACCACGAGACGAGTCATGAGCAACGGCCAGCTGATCCCAGCGCCCATCAAGCCGATCGTTCCCCAAAAAA
>Ga0070695_100000264_pt1 | contig 26381 bp, 34 predicted proteins | sample KBSK1252metaG_FD_65471 | JGI IMG/M metagenome (GOLD analysis project Ga0070695, IMG submission 65471) | Corn, switchgrass and miscanthus rhizosphere microbial communities from Kellogg Biological Station, Michigan, USA - KBS K1-25-2 metaG | ecosystem: Host-associated > Plants > Roots >...
GCGCAGACCATCGCCCGAGCGATCCATGAAGAAGCTCCTGAAGCAGCGACTGAGGAGACACGCCGACGGCGCGGGACGTTGGCCGATCCGCTCTTCAGAGGCAAGGCGTTCAGCGCTGATGTGGTCACTCAGTTCCTCGGGAAATACTTCACACCTGAACTGACTCGGGTTGGTGGCGGCAAGAACCAGCCTGATTTCGCAGCGCTGGCGAATCTGGCTGAGCTGCGGCCCAAGGAGTCCGGGACTGGCAGGGCAGTGGCTCAAGGCGCGAATCTCATCGGCTTCGAGCCGGAGTCGGCCGGGGAGTCTGCGCGCCGCCTGCAGCGCGGCAAGACCGTTCGCTACCCCGAAGGGGACGTTGTCCCGCTCTCGATTGCCCAGGTCCTCACTCGGGGCGTCTCTCAGTTGCGGGGGCAACCCGCTTCTGATTTCCCTCAGGAGATTCAGGAGCGCCTGGCCAAGATCATCGAGGTCGCCCAGAACGCCGCCAAGAACGTTCCTACTGTCAAGCCGGGCAAGGAGAACCGCTCAGGCATCCTGGCTCTGGGCACATCTCTCCAGCAGTTCGCCGAACAGGATGTGCGGCTGACCGAGACGCTGCGGCTGATCGACAAGCTGCGCGGTGGTCGGTTCGGTGCTTCTCGCCAGCGGCGAGTGGAACAACTGTCTGGACTGCGGGATGCGCTCATCGAACAGGGCGCTCAGCCGGTCGGAGAACTCCAGCCGCTGGAGCGGCGGATCATCCGGGAGGCGCTGCGGCGCTCGTCTCGGCAGAGTCGCCAATTGGTGGAGGCTGGAGTTGGTCTGACCACTGGTGAACTCCGCGAACGGGAGCGCCAAGAAGCCCGACAGCGCGCTGCTCAGCAGGATGCCTCTCCGTTCACTCGCCGCATCACCGGCATCGTGGACGAACTGGCGGGAACCGAGCGGACCCTGGACTCGATCACCTCGATCCGTCGGTTCGTCAACACCCGCTACCAAGAGATCAAGAAGGAAGCCCAGGAGTTCTTCGGGGGCAAGCTCCCGGCCGGTGTGGGCCAGGAACTGGCCGCTGCTCGCCAGGCCGTCTTCGAGGCATTCAATCCCACCGGTGGCGGAACGGCGGTTCCTCGATCTGGTTCAGGCCGGGCTGGCACGACCACCTCTGGGTTCACCCGCGGCGAGAGCTTCGCTGAGCAGGATGTCCGTGCTCGGGAGCGGCCGGGCGCAACACCCACGGGCGTGGCACGGTCAGTCCTAGAGACGGCCGTCTCGAAGGCGATTGGCGAACTGGAGTCTCGGTTTCAGCAGAGCGCAAGCAACGTGGCCCGGAGTCAGACCAGCCCACAGGGTGGGGTGGACGCCCAGACACAGCTCTATGTCCGTACAGTCCGCGCGCGGGATGAGGCCAAGACAGCCGAGAAGCGCATCCAGAGCTTGCTCGCGCAGAAGGCCCTGGCTCCCCTCGGGCTGGGCAGCGAGTTCTCGGAGCGGTACAAGACTGCCGAGAAATTTGTCATCGGTGGCGCAGCTGATGCTGAAGGCGCGAATGACAAGAGGCTCCAGCAAGCTCGGCGTCGATATCTGAAGCTCGCCGAAAACAGCCCAGAACTGGCGGCTGCCCGATCAGCACGTCAGGAAACTGAGGCGAGCGAGGCCGAAGATCGGGCGCGGTTGGGCCATCTCCGACAAGTCCGTCAGCGGGCTCTCGACTTCATCGAGAAGAACGCTGATCTGGGGCCTGAGGGGATCATCACCAAGGCCGGATCGAAGCGTGGTGCAGCCAACATCCTGCCCCGAGAAGTGATCTCAGAAATCAAGGATGCTCTCCGCGTTCCTGAATCAGGTGAGCCGAACTCAGTGGCTCGGGCTCTCGGTCGAGACTTCATCCGAGAAGCAAACAAGCCGCTCTCCGGTGATGAACTCCGCAAGACCTTCGGCGGGCTGGCGTTTGTTCCGCCTGGTCCGGGGGCTCCCGGGTCTCGGAGTGGTGCGGCTGAGCTGGGACGTGGGACGCTGGTTGGAAGTGGCATCGGTGGTGGATTCACGCCTGGTGGCGGCGGCCCGACATCGGGTGGCGGTGGTGGGTTCGCTGGCTTCCCGGTGCCGTTGCCGGTATCCATCGTCCAGAGCATCCCGCTCACGATCATGGGTGGCCGTGGGGCTCCACGCGCTGCTGAGGACGCCGGTGGCGTGGCCAGTGCTGCTGATCAGGCAGAGGCCACAGCATCAACGCGACAGCCGAAGGGCATCCGCTATCGACGCAAGCCCATCACGCCGCGGGATATTGGGACCACGCTCAGTGGTGGCACGCCGACCAACCCACGGGTCTTCACGTTCGACCCGGAGGTCTACGAAGAGGAGGATCGGTTCAAGGAAGCCAAGTCCGCGCGAACGCGCGAGGATGCGCTGACTGCCTACAATGCCCGGCTTGATCGACAGCGTGGCCCTGGGCGGAACATCGATATCCGCAGTCGGATCAATGACATCGCCGACAAGACCCAGTCAGACCTGGAATCTCAGTTGCGGCGAGCCGAGCGGGGTGTCCCGAAGCGCGGATTTACGGCATCGATCACGGACCTGATCACAAGCCGTCTCGGTGGCGAAGCGCTGGAGACGCAGTTCACGTCCTCTGGGCGAGCCCGGAGAGAGGCCACTGAGATCACTCAGTTGAACCGGCGGCGGTCTGAGCTTCTTGCCGAGGAGCGTGTGCTGCGGAATGCTGGCTCAACTCGCGGCGGTGAGGACCCGGGGTCACAACGCATCCGGGCGATCCGAAATGAACTCGATCTTCTGCGGCCCGCGGTGCGTCGATCGACGGCCATCTTCAATGAAAACGTGGCTATTGCCACCAAGGCAACGAATGTCCTGAAGAGCTTCACCGCTGCAGGAGTTGGTGCTGCTGCATCAGCGGCGATTGGCTCCGTCACATTCGGTCTCGGCCTCGCCGTCACTGGCCCAATCATCCAGGCGATCGGTCAGGGCTTCACTGAGGTCGGCGGTTCGCTGGTCGAACGGCTTCTCCGGTATCCCGGTGCAGCCGCAGCTCAGCAGACAGCACTGGGACAGGCCACTCGACAAGCTCCGGGGGCTCGGGCAGAGGTGGCCTTCGCCCAACAGCAACTCCAGACCGGACTCGGGAACGAGCAGTCGGTGCTGATCGGCGGCACGCTGGTGAAGCGCGCCCAGATCGAAGCGGGCAACCAGGCGTTCCGCGAACAGCTGGACCAGTTCCGCGCCGCACAGCGCTACCGTGAGCAGAACGCTGGCCAGCTGGGCGATGCCGCTCTGAGTCAGAACGTGACTGGGTTCCTGGGAACTTCCATCGGTGGAACGCCCTCCTTCGAGGAGACCCTCACTGATCTGTTCCAGGACGTCCCTCGTGGTCGGGCAGCGGCACAGGGGCAACTCGATGCCCTGAAGAAGGCCCAGGCCGCCAACCCCGAATCCCGTCGTCTGACGGCCATCATCCAGCTGGAAAACCAGGTCAAGGACCTGACGGACAACCTCGACAACAGCAACGACGCCCTGGAGTTCTTCAACGCTCGGGCCAAGGACAGCGGCGTTGCCTTGAAGGCCATTGCTGGCGGCAACCTGTCCGACCAGGATCGGCAGGCACAGGTCGATGCTCTGCGGCAGTCAAATCTGTTCCGACTGGCTGGCCAGGTGTCCAGCGGGCAGGTCGGTCTGACGAATACAACAGGTCAGGCGATCACGAACCCGCAACAGCTGGTCGATCTCCTGACCAAGATCGCGACCAACGCCCCGAAGCCCAGTCCGGAGGCGTTCCTGGCGGCGCAAGAGCCCCAGATCAGGGCCCAGCAATACCTCAATCAGCGCCAGCGAAACTTCAGTCTCCAGCAAATCCCCATCCAGGAGGGCATCGAACTCGGGCAGCAGCCCTTGCTGCCTGCCTCTGCTGGGTTTGCTCCAGAGGATGCGGCGAAGTACAAGACCGAACTGAACGGCGTTCAGACGATCTTCAACCAGATCACGAACGAGGCTGCGGCTGCTCGACAGGAAGCCGTGAACTTCTTCCGGACCGCCATCCCTGATCCAGCGGCGGCCACTCAATTCGCCGCATCGCTGGAGAAAAGCGCCCAGTACGGCCAGGACATCGCCAAGGTCCAGCTCGGAGTGGAGACGGCTCAGGCCGCTCTCGCCGCACACCAGTACAGCTTCCAGCTGTTCACCGCCAAGCGTTCCCTCCAGGACGCGCTTGCCCTGCAGGGCAAGATCACCAGCGGTGCCCAGAACCTAGGTGTCATCGAGCGCCAGCAGTTCGATCTGCAGCGTCAGTCCCAGGCGCTTTCGTTCGGCCAGAGCCAGCGGCAGATCAACTTCCAGCGGGCCATCGCGGGCCTGACCGCCCCGGGACTCACTGGTGAGGAGCGGGCTGCCCGCATCCAGCAGGCCAAGATCGAGGCTGACTTCGCTCAGAAGCAACTGGACATCCAGAAGAAGCTGTTCGGGCTGGGCGGCAAGCAGTTCCAGATCACCGCTGACCGGAACGTTCAAGACCTGACGCGACAGATCGGTCTGCTCTCCGAGGGTCGTGAGGTGGTCCTGAAGACCGCCGTTGCCCAGAAGCAAATCCAGGCCCTGACGCTGCTGCAGGCTCGGGAGAACAAGCGCATCCAGACCTTCTACCAGAGCGCAGTGGATGCCACGGGTCAGGTCATGCAGCTGGAAGCCCAGCTGGTGGCAGCCACGGCTGTTGGGCTGAACAAGGTCGGGACCTTGGTCCTCTCCCAGTTCCGGCGGGTTTACTCAGGGCTGATCGACGACCTTCAGCACCCCGGTCAGCGGAACTCCCTGGGCGGGTTGTCGGGCGGGTCCTCGCCGGATGAGCGCAGCGGCCATGCAGCAGGCATCGTCGGCATGACCAAGGGGACCACTGATCTCGGCATCGCTGGTGAAGCTGGCGGTGAGGCCGTGGCCATCATCAAGAACCCGACACCCTTCACCGCTGGTGGTGGCGGATCAACGACCGTGATCATCGACCTGCGCGGAGCCACGATCAGTGACGACGATTTGCTCAAGAAGGTGGTCTCGAATGTCCAGGGTGCGGTCGAGCGTGGTCTGGCTCGGAAGGGCAACCTGCTTGGTCTGAGATGAGCATCGTCATCACCTATGACGAATCCGAGGACATCACCGACGACGTCGTGATCGCGGAAGCCTCGTTCATCAGTCAAGTGAATGGCCAAGCCGGTCAATGCACCCTCAAGGTCAGGGACCCCAACCGCGACAAGACGTTTGTTTCAGGCAGGCGATTGACACTCGACATCGACGGCAATCGGACGTGGTCGGGCTACATCAGCGCCGTGAAACGGTTCTACCCGTTCGCTGACACGTCCCCGCAAACCAGGCTCCTGTTGATTGAGGGCCTGGATATCAACATCCTTTTCCACAAGCGGTTCGTGGAGAACCAGGCCACCCCGACCAAGATGCAGGGACCGGTCTATGCGGCGGCCACCGCAGATACGACAGCGATTTCCGATTTGGTGGACGACTGGCTGGATTTGTCGGGCGACGATCTGGATACCAGCTCCCTTGTGGACAACGTCGGCAACGTCAACGTCGACCAGAAGGCGAACCTGTGGCAGGCGGGCTGGGACTGGGCCAGTGCCATGGCCACGATCGCTCGGCTGACGCAGGCCATCTGGTACATCGATCCCGATCGGAACCTGGTCTACGCCGACGTGGATACGCCTTCAGCGCCATACCAGATGTCCGACACGGGCGTGGGTGTGGGCTACCGCGAGATGGAGGTTCTCCACGACGGCACGAACCTGGTCAACGACGCGCTGATCTGGGGTGTTGGTGGCGGCTCTCCGACGCCAGTCTTCTCCAGGCTCACATCTTCAGCATCGGTGACAGAGCACGGCACCTGGCAGGTCGGCCAGACCTACGCCGGAGCGTGGAAACAGGCGACTGTCGACAAGATTGCCGACTCGATCATCAATGGCTCGCCGCTCTCCAAGCGGGGCGGCAAGAACGACCGAGTCAGCGTGACCGTCAGCACATTCACTCCCGGGTTCCTGCCCGCCCAGAAGGTCACGTTCACCAGTGCGGTCCACGGGTTCAGCGATGTGATCCCGATTCGCCGCATGGAAGTCACGTTCCCCACAGGCCACCCGAAGTACCGCCTGACACTCAGCCACGACATCGATCAACCGTTCAACCTGATCGATGTCATCCCGATCCTTCCCATCAACATCAACATGCCGCCTCTGCGGGGCATTGGGGACCCGCCCGTTCCCCGTGAAGGGGAATGTCCACCTCTCTGTGAACAGCCCACCTATGACGCCGATCTGGACATGTACCGCCTGTCCCACGGTTATGAGCCTGGCAGCCTGAGTGTCACCCTCGACGGCGATCCGATTTCAGTCACTGAACACAACCCGGACAACGGCATCTTCGAGTTTGAGACCGGTGACCAGAGCGCCACGATGATCGCCTGCTATCAGCCAGTGGATCGATTCGACAACTTCAATCGAGAGGACCCGAGTGGGCCTGGGACATCCGACGCCGGATATGTGTGGCACGGAGCCCCGTCTCGTATTTCTGTCGTCCGTGACGGTGTCCCTGGTGAGGACGCGCTGCTCTTCAGCGGTGGGACCGGGGTGTCCCTTCTCCACGACGCGATCTATGTCGATGGTGCGGACATCGATGGCCCCGACCCGTGGAGTGGCACGTTCACAGCTTTCATCAAGTTCGCGACGCAGGCAGTGTCGAGTACGGACGTCGGGGAGATCGTGGCGACATTCACGAACCCTGGCACCAGCGAGGTCCGGTACGTCGACATCATCATGAAAAACGCTGCGGGGGGCAGCATCTACGGCTTCACCAGCCCGACCGGCGATGACAACGGTTCAGGAGAGCCGAAGACGGACTGGGTCGCGAACCGCTGGTACGTCCTGAAAATCCAGCATGAGCCCGGTGTGGCCTTCCGGTTCAACGTCTACGAGGCGGACGACGGAGACCCGGGAACCTGGATCGATGAACTCGATGACACAGGCGGGGCCGCGCTCGGCGATGACAGTCAGTTCCAGCTCGACTTCTATGTCTTTGCTGGAGGGACAACGAACCTCTGGGTCGACTGGATCGATTTCGACTACGACGGAAAGCCCTGCTATCAGGATTGCAGCGGGGCTGATGCCGGGCCACTGATCGATGAGGACACGTTCAATCGAACGGTCAGCCTGGGTGAGACGTGGGGTCAATCGGAGTTCGCGGGTGGGCCGAACTGGACGGATAACTCGGGAATCACCTCCAATACGGCGTCGGTTGATGGCTCCAAGGCCAAGATGGTTACGGCCAACAGTTTCCCGAACAGTTCGACCGACCAGAAAATCACGAACTTCAACATGGTCTTCCCGGTCATTACAGAGATCAAGTTCCAACTGCATCGTGCTGCCGGTGCCGGGGATATCTCGTTCCTCATGTCATTGACCGACGCGGATTTCGACCCATTCGCCTTCGTCACGGCCGACCTGAGTTCGACTGGTGGAAGCAACAACTACGTTGCTGGCGGCCTGGCCGATAGCACGACTAACTACGACGCCCAATTGAATGACGTGATCCAGGACGCTGTCTGGCACATCGTCAAGGTGGCGTGGGACGCAGGCGTGACTCGTGTTCGTTTCTGGAACGACGGCGACCCAGAGCCCTCGACATGGAACGTGGGCGAGGTGAGTAATCCGCTCACGATCACTGACCTGAACAACAGCAACACGTTGTTCTTCTCAACTGGTGGCTCCAATGTCGGCAATGGCTCCTATCTCTACCTCGACTACATCAAGTTCTTCGAGATCGGGGAGTGCGAGGACGTTCTACCGAGTGCGGCCTATGACCTCCGCTTCCGGGTCTGCAGCGTCCTGGAGACGGACGGGGCCACAACCCTGTTCGAGCCTGGGGCCTACGCGGCAGGCAGTCTGGAGGTCTATCTCAATGGTGATCGACAGACCTACGGCGTGGACTACACCGAGACCTCACCTGTTGACGGCACATTCACGATGACCTCGGCTCCTGATGGAGCGGACGAACTCTATGTCTGTCGTCATGACATGACCGAGCCGGATGGGTTCGGGACCGGACAGAGGCAGATTCCCCTGTGAGCAGCACGATTGTCATCACCTATGACGGAAACGACATCACCGACAGCGTGATTCTGTCCTCGGCCCGATTCGAGAGCCTGCTCTCGGCAACCCCGGGAACATGTGAGTTCACCTGCAAGGACCCGTTCCGATTGCTGTCGTTCGTCACGGGCAAGGAACTCACCCTGAGCGTGGACGGCACCACGATGTGGGGTGGCTATCTCCAGCAGGTGAGCCGCACTCACGCCTTCGATGCTGACGACACCACGCCGGTCTCCAGCTACGAGAACCGCTACTGGACCCTACGAGGGGTGGACTACAACATCCTGTTCGACAAGCGGGTGTTGCGGCGAACCGCGAACTACCTCTCCCGCATCCCGTCGGTGGCAGGAACCACGATGGATGGGGCCGTTCTGGAAGACGCCCTCGCCAATTACATCGACGTTCCGGCTGGGTTCGACACGACGACGTTCATCGACAACGTCGCCGCAGTGAACGAGCACGACACCAGCAAGCAATGGGCCTATCCCGCTCAGGGCGAGAAGCTCCGGGTCTTGTTCGAGGAACTCTCGAAGTTCCGAGGTCAGATTTACTACATCGATGGGGATAAAAACTTCCACTTCCATGCTCTCGAACGAGCGGAGAGTCGATGGGGGTTCTCGGATATCCCGAACAACGGCTCGATCAACACCTCGACGTCTTCATTCCAGAACGCCAGCTACGGCTTCCGGGAGGTGGAGGCCACCGAGGACGGCTCGGTGATCATCAACGATGCTCTGGTCTGGGGTGGCTCGGCTTTCGCGGGTGCGGGGAGCACGGTCTTCCACCGCACTCAGGATTCCACTTCTCAGACCGATCACGGGCGCTGGCAGGTGGGCGAGACACACTTCGGCGAGGAGGGATTCGGTATCCAGGCAGGCGTCAACGCTCGGGCCGACGCCATCGTCAACGGTCCACCGGGCACCGATGCGTACGGCCAGCAGAAGGGCCTCCGCTATCCCCAGTGGACGTTCCGGTTCACCTGGTTCGCTCACGACGTGCCCAAGATCAGCGGGGTTTCTCAACATCTGAGAGCGGGGATGCTCACGGTCATCGAGATGAACGTGTTCTCGGTGACCAAGGTCTTGCCCCTGAGACGACTGGGCATCAGCTTCCCCTCTGGGAAATCCGATGGCACCACCTATGTGGAGTTTCAGGGTGACTTCGGGATTCAGACCGATGACCCGTTCACGCTCTGGGCCTATCTCCTGAAGGCAGAGCAGCGAGCACGGTTGAACCAGGCCGTGTTCTCCACGGTGGACGACAGCTCTGACAGTGCGGTCTACGGGGCGATCGGCAACTTCGTCCCGACACCCACACCAGATAGCTCGACCACGTTGTTCACCATCGCCTTCGGCTACATCGCAGGGACGCTCCAGGTCTACAAGAACGGCACCCTGCAAACTAGCGGGGTCACGCAGACAGACCCTGAAGCGGGGACGTTCACCTTGTCCCCCGCTCCCGCTACCGGCACCACGTTGTTCGTGGTCTGCCGGACGCTCGCGGGCTAACCCGAGGGCGGACCGCCGCCCGGTTTCTCATCCGTACTGGAGGGTCGTGATGGCCTGCCCTGGATATCAGCCTGCCTACGGGGTCGGCCAGCTGGATGGCTCGACCTATGAGGGGCTCAATTGCACATGCTGGTCAGCGGGCAAGGCCGCTGACGATGACTCGTGCGGCGCGAAGAAGCCGTCGTCTTCCAGCATTCGCATCTGGACGGGCGACAAGTCCGGCGGGACCAACCTCGCTCAAGTGGACGACGCTCTGCGGACCCATGTCGGGATCGATCTAGACACCCGTTATCGCTATCCGTGGGCGGAATTCACGCGGCGGGTGCAGGGCGGAGCCAGCGCCATCCTGCAGGGTTGGTACGCCGTCATCCGTGACTCTCCGTACTCCGGGTCAGAGACCTTCGGCGGCAACCATGCCGTCCTCGTGACCCCGGGACTGGTGGTGATGGACCCCCTGGCCGATGGCCGACGGGCTGGCATCTATCGCTATCACGGAGAGCAGTACCCCGAGAGCCTCCTCCGGACGTTCGCCGCTCGGCTGAACGTCGGTGGCTCCACCTACAAGCCCCTCGGTGACGGCCTGGTGTACGCCGCCTTCAGCCGAGACAACGAGCCTGACGTCTATCGCTGCTCGATCCATCCAGCCCCGGGAACCAAGGGCTATCCCAACTACCGCTACTACAACTATTTCGCGGTGGCCAACGGTGTGATCACTGGCTTGCCCAAGGTCGGTCGGACAGCTGGCTTTTCGGCCAACTGCACCGCACCTCGCCTCTATCGCTGGCCCGGCCACAGCTCTCAGTCCCTGGTGCGGATCACGTCTGGCTCTGTGGCTGGGCGTTACGTCCGATCTTCCTGGGCGAAAGGAGTCTAGGCATGACTGATCCCGATCCCGAAGAGCGGGACGAGACGCCCGAGGACGACGACGTCCCCGAGCCAAAGAACGACGAAGTGGAGGAACCGTAATGCCTGACATGACAGCCGGATCAACCGGCGTTGTCTCAACCCTGACCGACGGGACGGGGATCAGCGCGATCACCACCAGCAAGTTCATCAAGGACTTCGTGGCGGATGTGCTCCTGTCTGGCGCGGCTGCCCTCGGCGCGGCCCAGATCGTGGACTTCGGGTCTGCGGTTCAGGCACCCACAGTGGCGGCGTTTGCCCTCGTCGGAGCTGTTGTTCGCGCGGGGTACCGGGCGATCCTGCGCTGGGCGACGTCCTGACATGAACCGGGGCAAGACATTCGGCCGACCGCTGAAGTGCCCGAAATGTCCACCGAAGCATTATTTCGGCCTGCTCAAGGGACAAGAGATTCCGACTGAGCTGGTTCGGATTGGTCGGTCGGATGTCTGCCCCAACTGCAATACCCCCCTGACTAGCGCCGACAGCTCTAGCCGCCGGTGAAGTAACACTTGACAATGAGGCGGTGTCTATGAGCGAACAGCTGATGCTGGGAATTGCTATCGGAATTCCGCTAGGAGCTGGGCTGCACGCCTGGTTTCAGTCGGGGGTAGTGCCTTTCCTCATGCGACATGGCTGGCGATGAGACCCCAAACCGGCCAGCCGATCCGACTGAGGAAAAGCTTCTCCGACGACTGAGATTGATCGCGGGCATCGTCGTGCTGGCGATGATCGTGCTCCAGGTCCTCGTCGACAATCTTGGCAAGCTGCTCATTGACCCGAACTTCCATGCTTCCGAACTCATCCTGGGCACGTTGGTCGGCACGCTGATCATCCTGCTGGGCATCGAGACGGTGAGCCGGTTCCCCGGCGGGAAGGGTGGATCGTGATCACGCCGCAAATCCTGTTCATCTCCACCTTCCTGTCGCTGACCTGGGGCATCTTCTTGGTGGCGTCCGTCATGGACTACCGCGGCACCCTGGTCCAGCAGCACTCCCGACGAGATGTCGTGATTGGCTTCCGGCGGATGTTGGTGGCCTTCTGCATCTGGCTGATCTGTTTCGCCTATGTCTTCCGGACCATCTGTGTTCTGGCTGGTGTTGGCGAAGGAGTAGCCGGGCAGATCACGTTCTTCGCCCTTCTAGGAACCAACGTGGTGGGTTCACTGTTTGCGGTGATTTCTCTCAAATACGACTGACTCGTCTGCTAGAATTCAGCTCAGGGCCCCGCCGTTCTTGAACTCCTTCTGACGGTGGGGCTCTTTTCTTCTGCCTGTTGACAGACCAAATGTTCCTATGCCACAATTCCCGCAATGTTCCCGGTCGCCCCGGGGGCAGGGAGATGGCTGAAGTGTCGGGACCGCGAGGCTCTCGACAAGGCAATGCCGGGTTCAGAAAACGACAGGGGAAACTCCGACGCGGTGAGCGGGAGCCAACTCTGGCGGAGGCGTCGGTGGACGCTGAACGACTGCTCGACAGGGCAACGGTGGGTCGTCGAACTGGCGCTTTTACCAGACCAGTCTCGCTAGACGTGCGGGTAGACAGTCCCGCCTCCATCAAGAGAGTCAGATCGGTTCCCTCCCGGGGGAGTCAATCTGGCTCTTCTGATTTCTGGGGTAGTCAGCCTGCCACAGGAGACAGAGAAAGACCCCCGGACCTGCCTCAGGCCCGGGGGTCTTTTCACTTGCTCTTCTTGTGCTTGCGCTCTCCTGGCCTGCCATGAATTCCGACGTAGCCAGCGGCGATCAAGCGGTGGGTGAGTTGAAGGTGGTTCTCGGTGGAGATCATCGTCCGTGGATCACGAAGTTCGTTGACCCAGGGACTCACTCCCTTCTTGCCCTTCTTGATTCCGTTCTTGTGTGAGCTGGTAACGGTGATGTCCCTTCCACGGGACGGCTCCGGGCCGTCAACCTAGACGGCCTGTCTTGCGGGCCGTCCTACGTGTGGGTCATCTGGTTCACCTTCATGCTGTTCCTCCTGCTAGTTGCTGCCCTGGCGATTGATGGCCCTGAAGGTCATCGGTGGCCGGAGGCGACCGGCCTCGATCCTAACCAGGGCAGCTGGAGAATCCTAGAACATTTGTGCGTCAGTTGCACGCTGAGCAGAACAGCTCAATCCGCTCCTGAGTGAGGTACTGCGGGCTGGTGCTGCCGTAGGTCGTGATGTTGGTGTAGTCCACCTTCTTCACGATCCTGGGCTGTTCATCGACGATGTAGAACACCTGCTGACACTGAACGCACACCCACTCCCCAGGCAACAGCTGCCGGAATGTGTTGGTGTAGGGCGTGAAGTTGCTGTTGAAATTGCTCGTGGTGGCCGTGCCATTAAAGATCGGCCAGTAGGTGTTGTTGGTCACCATCGGATCGTCACCTGACTCCCTGTCTTCGCAAACACGTCGTAGTAGAGGTCGATGACCTTCTCGATCGAGGTCTTGTAGTAGCACTGGCACCAGTCCACCAGCGTGACCGGAATCCCATCAACGAGGACCCCTCTGCCGCGCCAGCAGTTCGATGCCTGGCTGCCGCAGATCGCGGCCCGGAGCTTCGGCCCTGCCGCGGCGAAGGCATTGAAGCCCGCTGTGTCGGGGTGTCCTTTCATGCAGATCGAGGGCATTGCCCGGCTGGCGTAGTAGTTGCAGTACCAGCTCGCAACGCCTCGCACGACATGTGCGTCCTGTGCGTCCTGTGCGTCCTGTGCGTCCTGTGCGTCCTGTGCGTCCTGTGCGTCCTGTGCGGACTGGGTCGGTGTCTTCTCGACTACTTTCACCACCGATGGCGGAATCGGTACCTCAGGACGCCTGACTTCGGGGGCTTGCGATCGACTTGCGCCGACTTGCGGTGTACTTGATGGGCTTGAGATGGGTCTTGTTTCGTGCATCGGTGCTGGAACTGGCCTGAACAGCTGGTCCGGCACCGGGGTAGAAGGCTGCGGCTGTGCCGCCGACCCGCTGGAGACCCAGAGGAGACAGCAGCAGAGCACGAGCAGAGGTCGTAGGAGTTTCACGGAGAAACCCTCCTTCCCGGAGGCTTTTCACCGCCTGCCACACGTTGGAGTGAGCAGAATTGACGCGGAGAGAGACCTCGCGATAGGTGGGGGGATAGCCCGCTTCGAGCGTGAACTCGTAGAGGACTTCAAGGATGTGTTGTTCGAGATCGGCGCGGCGCTTTAGGCCCATCGCCGTGCCTTGTCGATCCCGAGGAGCGCCAGAACCGCGACATCGGAGATGCCATAGCGCTCAGGCTTGCCGATGCGGATAGCCCGTTCGGTCAAGCGTTCAGCGATCTGCTCGATCGAGAGACCGTGCATGACCGCGAGATAGAGGACGTCGAACTCCAACGGAGCGTGTTTGCGGACCTTGTGAAACGCCCGCTTCATCCGGGTTCTGTGGTTCTGGTCGTAGTCGAGGTAGCCGTCCCCGTCCACAGGAATGCGCTCGCCTCTACGACGGCGCTGGCAGGAGGAGCAGTCTGGCTGCTTGCACTCGATATAGCCGATGTAACTCTCCATGTCCCGAGAGAACGGTGGTGCAGAACCGAGACCCCAGGCTTGCTTGAAGCCCGATTCGTGGATGCGGATCGGCACCTCCCCTCGCCAGTCCCGTCCCATGTCCTCTAGGGCACGGCGGGCGAGTTTCACTTCATGGCTTTCGCCAGGTGCTGTGGTCGTGCGGGTCCGGGATGTTGAAGCTGTAGTTCCCGCTGCCGGTCCAGATGAGCGTCCCGACCGATGGCGGGTACGGGAACGTGATCGTTCCCGGGACGTTGTAGATGCTTGGGTCAAGTGGCCCTCCCTGCAGGACTCCATCATCGGAGCCCAGCAATTCTGGGCGTCCGGTTTCTCCCAATCGATAGGCTTCAACCGGGATGTTTCTGGCAAGAGCGGCCTGAACGACGTGTCCAGTCCCACCTTCCATCTCCTGGTCTGGAGCAAAGAATGCCAGAACAGCGACCGCATGTTCGACCATATCGTAATCTCGCCGCCAGACATCCCCCTTCTGGTTGGTGTCGGCACGGTTTCGGTCAACTACTCGGCCCAGCGATGGCCCGATCTGAGCCACGAACCGTTCCAGCGGTGTTGTTGGCTCATCTGCCCCCCGAGGGACCCGCACCCCCAACGGATGAATGGGTGGGGTGTTGAGAATCTTGCCGATCACGATCGACATGATCTCCGGCGTGACCCACAGGTCTCCGGACCCGACGATCACAAGACTGGGCACGCGGTCACCTCCACCTTGTACTGATCTGCATCCAAGATGCTGAGCACGATGCGCGGATCGTCGTGCCCGCTGGACTTGCTGAGCACGATGGGTAGGAACCGAGAGTCATTGACGTCGAGTGCCTTGGCAACGGCGTCATTGACCAACTTCAGGACGTTGTCGGCGTCCATGTTGCGACGAAGGAACAGCTGATAGCAGATGAACAGCTGATTGAGCGGGTTGAAATCAGCAGGACGGGCGAGACGGGTCAGATGGGTGACGCTGGATTGATAGGACTCTGCCTCAGGCATCTTCTTCCAGGACCCGTGTCCCCGCAGGGTGATGATCCGGTAGCTGGCGTTCCAGCTGGGTGGCTGACCAGGAACATCAACCCGGAACGCGCCGCTCACTTGGATGGGATGAGGGTCACTCCCGACGTGGTGATGTCGAGGTTGATGTCAACGACAGAGAGAGCCACAGACTCGACGAGAAACACCCCACCGGTGTACCACCATTTGTTGAACTCATCGGTGATATGCCTGAGTTCGATCTCGGACATCTTGTCCTCGAAGGCCAGCATGGCTGATGGTTCCTTCGGGCCACCTCGAATGATCGTAAGCGTGGCTTTCACTTCTGATCCTCCGGGAGATCGGTGTACCAGTCGTAGACCCAGACTCCCGTAAACACGACGAAGGCCAGCAAGATGACCCCGACCACTCGCTGGTCCTGCTGGGCGAAATTGATGACGGCGAGTCCGACCCCCATCACGAACAACGCACCGAGTGCGGCTCCTGCCGCAACCAAGGTTCGACTGGTCATGCTGACCCCTTCTGCAACCAGCGGGCTGCGCCCGCACATCGATGAGAACAATACCTCGCCCGACCAGCCTGCCACTCAGCCCAGCGCGGATGAAACTCCACGCCATCGATCGGACAGGTGACCGTGAGCTGACGATGCTGGTCGAATTCAGCGGGCGTCTTGGTGAATTTCTTGCGCTGACAGTCCATGCAGCAGCGGACGATGTTACTGATGTCGTTGCGGCCACCCTCGGATAGGGCGACCTGATGGTCCCAGGTCCCATCCGAAATGCCCATGACCGTCGGGCAGTAGTAACAGCGACCTCCGAATCGAATATCGATGAGCCTGAGCGTCTCGGCACTGACCACACCGAGAGATCGATGCTTCCGAGCACGGGCGTTGAACCCACTGGCAATGCGACCGAGCCGTCGTTCAGTCGTCTGCATCGTCTTCACCGTGGCCTTGAGCCTTCTTCACGAGAGCCAGTTGGTCAGCCGGAGGGAGTCGAGCGAAGCGCTCCACCTCGTCCCGCCACGGCATCACGGTCGGGTTCGAGGGGTCGAATCGATCCGAGCGCCAGCTGATCCCTGACCACACCCCGAACTCCTCCAGAGAGTGAATGAGGGTGTTGAGTGGCATCTCACAGAAGCCACAATCCTCTTCATGGAAGGCACTGAGCCCATAGGGGGATTGTGTGCGGGCCAGCCAGCACTTGGCCACTGCCACAGCAAAGGCAGGGTCCCGGATCACCGGCACCTTACCCCGACCCTCCGTCATGGGTGGAACGGTCGAGAGATGGAGACTTGCAGATTGTTCCCCTTTTGCACATGGAACGACGATGCCATCTGGATGAATTCCAGTCCGTGCTCATCTTGCACCGCCATCCAGATCGCCTCGAACTCCTCCGTCATGGTCCGCTTCCAGACCAAGACCTCGGTGACGACCCCTACTGATGGCACGACGTGCTCGATTGAGATGGGCTGACCGAGATCAACCCATCCCTCAGTCCGAACAATCCAACCTTGCCGCACCTGCCTCACCCAGCCTTACCTAACCGTGCCGTGACAAGACTCACCACGACTGCCACGCCACACCACAACGAGCCAAGCCCTGCCTTACCACACCCTGACTGCCACGCCGAGACCATCCTCACCATGCCTAACCGGACCTTGACTGCCCAGCCTGGACTTGCCACGTGATACCGCGCCCAGACGAACCGTGACTGCCCAGCCAAACCGCAACGCACCCAACCTAGCCGGACCTTGACTGCCGCACCAGGACAAACCTTGCCGTACCAGACCCGGCCTTAACTGCCAAGCCCTGCCCTGCCTTGCCCTACCGAACCGTGCCCCACCCTGACTGCCTAGCCATGACGGGCCATACCAGGACGAGCCACGACTGCCTGGCCCCACCAAGCCAAACCGAGACTAGCCGCACCGCGACTGCCGCCCCGCACCCAACCTAGCCGGACCGAAACACGCCCAGACTGCCAAACCAGAACACGCCTTGTCTTGCCACACCGCACCGCGACTGCCCTGCCGAACCAAGACATGCCTAGCCAGACCCGGCCAAGACTGCCGCGACGGGCCCTGCCATGACGTACCTAACCAAGCCCCGACTGCCACAACCCGCCCAGCCTTGTTCAGACCCAGCCTTGCCTAGACTGCCCAGCCTCACCGCGTCTCACCCAGCCGCGACGGACCCTGCCTTGACTGCCCTGCCAGAACTAGCCGGGCCTAGCCGGACCCTACCCCACCAGAACTGTCGGGCCAAGCCTTGCCTAACCCCGCAACACCCCACCATGCCCCGACTGCCACACCATGCTTCGCCGCACCATGACGAGCCTTGCCGCACCGCGACTGCCAGACCTCGCCAAACCCCACCTGGCCCCGCCTAGCCGGACCATGGCTGCCATGCCAGACCGCACCCCGCAAAGAATCACCGTGACCGACCGGGCCCGGCCCAGACTGCCCAACCACACCTAGCCCTGCAACGCCTTACCTCACCGAGACTGCCAAGCCAGACCTAGACGCGCCTTGCCTCAACCGACCCTGACTGCCGAGACATGCTGCGCCCTGCCAAACCCAACCCGACCTGACCTCGACTGCCTGGCCGTGCCGGACCTTGCCCAGCCATGCCCCGCCGCGAACTAGGTCCCGGTGTCAGCCATGTCCGCCCGGATCACCTCCCAGAACTCCACGAACGATTCCCAGCGCTGCTTCATCAGCAGCCAATCTCGCTGCATGTCCCGGAGCAGCATCTGCCGAGCCAGAGGATCATCGATGATGTCCTCGGCCGGTTCGTACACGTGCCCCTGGTCCTGGCGGTAGACGGCGTGGAACGCCCGGATGGAGTTCGGTGCCTTGTCGCCAGCCGGGAAGTAGCTGATCCGGACGGACCGGATCAGCTCCTGAGCCTGAGCCTCGCGGTACTTCTGTCCAGCCACGCTGTCATCCCACTCGAACTTGTTGTGGAGGGGGTTGCGCGGGTCACGCGCAGCCTCCACCACGACCTTGGGGGTGAGCCGCCCGTAATCCTCACGGATCGCGAGCAGCGCATCCTGCAATTTGCTGGCCATGTTGTCTCCTTCTAGTCGAGGACCACCACATCCCGGTCAGGATCGATGCGGTAGGTCCCGAAGTCGCCATCGCGCTCCGGTCGCCACTCACCGACCCCGACACCCATGCCCCCAGCGTCGATCAGCGACAGCACCGACTGACGGGTGAGCGAGGAGGTGACGTAGGTCACCAGCAGCTCCGTCCGCCACTCCGTGAACTGCGGCCGATAGCGGAGGTCGGTTCCACCCCGTCCGACCCGGACCACATCCTCCCGCATCTGGGGCTCACCCTCGATCCGAGCCAGGCTCTGGCCGTCGAGACCGACTTCCCCGCGGAAGAACATGTACTGCTTCAGCTCCCGCATCGTGACCCCGGCGTAGAACCGGGCCCCACCCACGGTCGCCTGCTTGAAGGCCGTGATCGGCAGTCCATAGCCCCCGTCATGGAACTTGTAGAAGGCGGCATCGTACTCCGCCTCCGGGTCCTTCGCCTGCTTGGGCGTCTTGCGACCCTGCATGGCGTCGAGCATCTGGCGCTTGGCCTTCTCACTGAAGCGGTGGACGACGAGTGGCGTCGTGCCGAGGATCGGGACCCGCAGCGTCTCAACGGCGATCCGATCGATGTTGATGGTGGCCACCGGGTCTTCCACCGGGACCGGGAGGACGTCACGCTTGGTGACGGTGCGCGTAGTAGCCATGTTCAGTTCTCCTTCTTAGCTGAAATTCTTCTTGATGAGTGTGCCGATGGCGATCGCGCCAACGATGGCGACGACAACCAGCAAGTCCCACATGTCACAACCTCGGCTTGGGGTACTTCAGATCGGCGAGGTGCCAATAGAGATAGGCGATAGTCAGCGTGATGATCAGGACAGCCGCCACTCCGACGATCCGGAGAAGCTCCATCACACGAACTGCGTCTTGGACATCGCCTTGGCGGAGTAGGTCGAGTTGCTGACGGTGAAGCTGCGCTGCCACCCCCACTGATCCTGGACCCACTGGCTGTATTGACTCTCGTCAAGCTTGACCGTCTCATTGATGTCGAGTTCGAGCATCCCGATGACCCGGTCGTAGTCCTCGGTGTGATCCTCGGGCATCCGGAGACCGACGTTGATGTCGATCTTCTTGCCCTCCTGGGCGAGATGGAGCATCTCATCGAGACGCTCGATCACCTTGGCCCGGAACCCCTGCTGAGCCTCCACGACGATGTCGTGGTGCTCGGCGCGGTTCTTCTTCATGATGTCGATCAGCTTGGCCTTATTAACCACAATCTCTTGCACTAGTTCTCCTTCTCTGGTCCTTCTGTGGCGATGCGATCCATCGCCTCCTGGAGTTTCTTCTCCAGCTCAGGGTCCTTGGCGATCAACTCATCAAGCTTCCGTCGGACCGTGGCTGACATATGAATCCCCCGCTTGATCAGCGTCCCGTCTGCGTCGTACTCGGGCTCACTGACCTTGATGCTGCTCTGATCTCGGAACGGCTCGGCTGGCCAGTTCTTCGAGATCGCCCTGAAAGCGAACCGGCACAACCAGCAGCCGTATTGGCCGATGGTGTAGGGCCGGATGCCTGGATGAACCCACGGATGAATGACGTTCATCAGACGGCGTCCAACCGGGTTCGTCATCAGGAACTTGGCGATTACGGTTTCCATGGGTGCCAGTCTCCGTATTCCTCATCGATCTGACTGATGCGCTGAGAGACTCTGTCCCAGAAATCCCCCTGTGGTGCGGCTTCCTTGCCAACATCGTTGATCCAGGTGGACAAGACGATGTCGAGGTTGCCTGCCTGCATGGTCCGGATGAAGTCCTCGGCGGCGTTGACCGCCTGCACTGAATCCAGACCGAAACGCCGGGCCAGCAGTTGAGCGACCCGGATGCGAATGAGCGGGTTGATCACGATCGATTTCCCCAGATGACGATGGTCAGCACGACCGTGATGAGGCAGATCACGACCAGGGCGATGGCTCCCCCGAACGCCAGTTGCCCCTTCCAATCTGCCCCACCAACAGCGACAAATTGAGCGGTTGCCCATTCCGTCAGCTGATTCATGCTCACCCCGGTTTCCCTCGTTTCTTGAACGTGCCCGATCCCCGGATCACATCCCACAGTTCCATCGGCACTCCGACCCGTTCTCCGATCCCCGCGTCGTAGAGCACGGCGTGCTTGAGGGCTTTCTTCATCAGGATGCGCCAGCACTCGTTGTGCTCGTGATCGATGATCTCGATCCAGTCGGCCTTGCCAACGATGGCAATCCATGCCTCCTTGCTGACGGTGACCAGCCCTCGTCTCCAGAAGACGAAGGATGACAGCTCACCCCCCGACTGGTAGACCCGCTGGCTCTCATCAAACAGGCCATGGACCAAACTCCCCCGTCGGCCCTGCCCCCGAACCTCGATCGTGTGCTTGTGATCGAGCGGTGTCCCCGCCCGCCCATTGACGGGCGGACGGGGGACCGCTGTCCCGAGATAGGCTTCCTCCTCCATCTCGGGCGGGGGATCGTCATAGAACATGGGCATCTGGCCCGGCAGTTGTCTCATTGGTAGCCCCGATTGAAGTCATCGAGGTTTTCCTGGGTCATCTCCTTCATCGTGAACCCCGGCTGCTTCTGCATCCAGAGGACGAGGTTGTCGAGTGGCTGACCGACGAAGCGATGGACAATCGGTGGGGTGTTGATGATCACCCCGATGTGATTGACCTCCACCACGACGGTCATTTGTTCACTACTCAGCCAATGGAGGCTGTTCGGTGGGCTCATCTCCTTCTCTCTTTCCGCAATGACGGCGACACATCAGCCCAGTGGCGTTGTCCTTCGTCCAGGGACCAGACCCCATCCCCCGCCAGTAGGGAGTCATGTCGTGACGGCCAAGCCGACAGAGCACGGCTCCGATTGGGTCGGGTCGCTGGTAGTCCCACCACAGCTCGATGTGCCGCGTGGGACCCCCATACCACCCGAAACACTCCCGACTGAACGGGCGGTGCATGAGCGGGTGGAACTGGCTGAAGTCGAGTTCCTTGATCTCCGGTTCTTTCACGGTCGTACCGGCACGAGGCCGGGTAGCGTTGTTCAATGATGCTTGCCCAACGGACAGAACATGCACGTCAGGCCCATCACCAGCAGCCGGTCAGATGCCTGGTCGTAGCTGTTCCACGTCACCCAGAGGTGCATCCCGAGGGGATGGAGGAGCTTGGCCACGATGATCCTGGCCCGCGTGGCATTGCTGGTTCGCCGCTGGAGCGGCTCGACCTTGGCGACGATCTTCTCGATGATCTCCTTGTCGGTGCCAGGCGGCACAGCCACCTGGTGCAGTTCTCGATCAATCACGGAAACACCCCACTGAAGAGGCGGACGGGGACCCCAGCAGCACGGGCGATCTCGACCATGTTGCGGGTTCCCCGGGACTTGTTGAGGTTGCGATGGAAAGCGACCACGAGGTCGGGCCCTTCATCGAGCATCGCCCGGTTTCGGATCGGCCCGGCAGCCTTGCCGTAGCGATCCCAGTCAGCCGGACGATGAATGATGGGAACCTCGTACCAGTCGGCCCAACTCTCCGCCATCGAATCGGCCCCCCGAGCACAACCCTCGATGATGGTCAGCTTCGGGAACTCGATGGCCAGAGCCTCCAGCTCTCGATCAATGACCCCCTGGTTGGTCCATTCCCGATCACCACAGACGATGATCTTGGTCATATGAACACTCCTTCTCCGAGCATGTCGGCATGTCCCTGACAGAGCGGCTCCGTTGAGACGTTCTGCGGCACAGCCTTCATCTCGCAGCCATGGAAATGGCACATCAGATCATATGTTCTCCACAGATATCTTCGCAAGCGGTAGCGGTTTTCTTTCTTGGTGTTCCACTGCTCCCCCGCTACTCGGAGGAGCCCGGCGTGCAGCTCACAGAGGACGACGAGATGCTCTCGATCATCGGGAGCCCTCTTCCCTCTCGTGCTCTGATCGTTCACGTGTTCGAGGGTCCAGCGTCCCGAGCAGGGTCCCGATCCGGACGGGTCCAGAAGCGGGGCCACGCAGCCGTGATCTCGCCGGATCACCTCGTTCACGAGCACCTGCTTCATCCCGGTCCCTCGCGAGTGGTTTGTTCTCGGCCCGATCATAGCCCCGGCGGGTAGCCAGAATCTTGAACAGACCGATGGGTGATGTCTTAGCTTGGTTTAGCGCATCGGTGGCGGTTTTCCAATAGGCAATCACGCAGTCTTCCGGTCTATATGGACAGTCTTCACTGCCATATGGGTTGATCGCGGGACAGTGGTACTTCCGCCAGAAGCGTTGGAACACCCCGTAGGGGGCCTTCGGGTTGATGGCTCCCAGACGGGGGTTCACTTCATCGTGGATGAGGGGGTGCTTGAAGATGCAGGGGTACTTCTTTACTGCCACCGACAGCCCTCATGGGTGGCATACCAGTCGGTTCTATCCCACCAGTCGTCGAACTCTCGCTCCGACTGGAGGTTCAGCTGCCAGGGCTGCAGCAACTCTGACAGGCACCACTTCACGTTCGGATCATCTTCTGGGTTCACGATGACTCGATCGGCGTAGAAGCTCTGGGCCCCCCACCCCCAGAGGTCCTTACACCAGATCAAGATGATCGGGCCGAGCAAGTCGGCCAGATCGCTCGCGTCTGCGTCGCAGATCACGGTGTTCACTCCTTCTACTCCTTTCCTACTCCTTCCAGTAGATGTGAAGAATCTCTGGTTCTCTCTTGCGGGTACAGACGATCAGGTTCTCGTGACAGACCAGGATGTCCCAGTGCTGTCCGATTCTCATCTGCCCCCTGGCCCACTGTCCGATTTTTATCTGCCCCCTGGCCCACTGAAACAAGAAGTCATCCGTCAGTTCGGTCTGTATTCCACGAGCGGGCTGTCCTGTGGACCATGCTCGCCACATGTCTACTCCTTCCACGCCATCCAGAGATGTGGCCGGACGGTGGACGCCGAGGAGTGGGCGGCGATCTTCAGGTCCGGCAAGTTCACAAGGACAATCCACGAGGGCATTCGTTCGATCTGTTTCCAGGTCGACATGGCCAACGAGGAGTCTCGCCTAGGGAATGGAACTTCCTCGTTGCTCCCCTCCTGGACCAAGTAGCTCCACCTCAACACCAGTCAGTCCCTCCAGGCAATCCAGAACGAGGACATCTTGTTCGGTTGGCTCGCCCAGTAGCCTTCGAGCGCCTGCTCGGCAACGAACAACTTCGGGCTGTCGATGATCACGTTCCAGTTCTCGAACCAGCGGTTCGTCCTGATCACCTTGCGGCGCTTGCCGAAATGCCAGTTGTTGACGTGGGTCTGGTGATACCACGTGCCATGAACGCTCCGTTCACTGATGTTCCACATTGATTTCTCCTTTCTGTTGATATCTCATCTTCCCCCCGGATGTTGCGGCGATCTATCATTCCGGGGTGGCCAAGACCTTCCGCTACCACGACTCGATGGGCCGCATGAAGCTGGCCCATCGCAGCCCGAACAACCATCTCGGGCGGCGTCTCGTGGAGCGGTGGTCTGGCAAGTCGGGACCCGTCACTCGTTTCGTCCCCGGGACCCCCGAGTATGACGAGCTGATCGCCCAGCGCGAGAAGCCGCAGGACTGAAGAGCCCTGCGGGGCGATCGGTCCGAGAGTCATTCGCGGACCGAGACATCGGACGACTCGCGCTCATGGACGGGACCGCGCATCCCATTGGCCAATGACGCCAAGCCATGCTGAGATGCAGGCATGGAGACCACGGTCAGGGCAGACCCCGCAGCCGTGTCCAGGTAGCTGGTAGCACCAGCGTTCACCCGACGACGAGCCCCGAGAGGGGCTGGACCGCTGACTGAACAGGTCAGTGACGAATGATCCATGACGGCGATAGCGTCACCTGGACGTCGATCATTCGTGTCTCCTGATACCCCCGACGGCGACTCACCGACGGCAAGAGGAGACAGACGTTTCCCCCAAGACGGGGGGACGTCTGCCCTCCTCCTACCTCTGAACGATCTACCTCCGGCAGTGAGGGAGAGTTACCCGAGAAGCCGGATGATCTCCTCTTCCAGCGGGCTGATCTCGACCTTGCTCAGGAGCTGGATCGCGATCTCCGGTTCGTCATCGGCCAGGGTCTCCGCCGCCAGCCGATAGCGCTGAACCTTCTCCCGCTTGGCGAGGACTGCGGCGATCTGCGGGAACCTCTCAGGCCGGAAGGTGAATCCCTGCCACTGCGCCCGTCCGAGCTGTTCCTCGGCCATCGCCGCGTAGTCGGACTCAGTCCCTGCCCGAGCAGCTGCCTCTGCGGCGAGCCGAGCCCGCGGGTCATCGGGATACTCAGTATGGGTATCCGTGGATGCGGCCATTCCATCCGCTTTCGCAGGCTTCTCATCCACTTCCGTGGACTTCCCAGAGACTTCTACCGCAGTTTCTCCATCGGTGGAAGAACTGGCAGTTCGCTGCTTGATGGTCCGGGAGGGAGTCTCCCGGTACTGCTTCGCCTCCTCTTCGTCGAGGATCACGAAGGGCACACTGTCCAATACGGTCTCCTTCTGCAGGGCGTGTTCGATCGGCCCGCCCACAGCCACGGCTCCATGCCGTCGGAAATCCGTCATGTCCTGGCCCACCGCGTGGGTGGCTCGGATGCGCTGCCCCCGACCGGCCGGGATCACCCGACCGACATCGACGGCCTTGACCTCCATCCCCAACAGCTCTCGAACGGTGGCAGCGCCACGCTCAGTGATCTTGATGTTGGTCAGGAATGACTTCCCCCGCTCCTTCCTCTCCAGGAAGGTGATCTTGTTCTCCTTGCTGAGTGGCCACATCACATGGGCCACGTTATGGCCATCGGTGTTGATATTGAGCTTGGCCCGGAGGTGCTCCACGATCGGAGAGACCTCACGGACATACCCGCCGAGCTGGTAGATAGCGACGAGTGTCCCGTTCTTCTGGGACAGTTCGGTTGCCATCTCCTGAGCTGTTTGGGTGGCGATGTCGTTCATCGTTTCTCCATCCAGACCACGGTGCCCCCGCTGCGATGCACGCGAGAGCGAATCACGTAGCCGTCTGCCTTTTGCGAGGGCCGCGTCAAGGAACCCACGACCCTCTCGGGTCGGAGGGTCGGGAAGTGGAGCGTCTTGCCGTCCATCACGGCTTGAATCGCGGGGCCCCATTTGGTGGCTCCTGTCTTGGGTGGTTTCTTAGCTGGTCTTGTCATGCTTCCCCTTCGTTGTTCTCTTCGTGTCGAGCCACGTGACCACGCCTTCCGGTGTCGCGTTCACTCGAACGGTGTAGAGGCCCCGAATGCCCTTCCGACCACTCAGTCGTCCGGTCACGTTGGGCGAGGTCCTCTCGGGAATGCGGATCACCGCTCCGCGCAGGAGCGCTTCCGCGACGGCGTCCCAGTTCTTGGCTGGGCCGTATCGGTTCGCCTTCATTGATCTCCTTCAGATTGATCACCCGTGCCCCCAAGCAATGTGGGCACAAGGCGTTCTGGTATTTGCCCCGCCCTTTGCAGAGGGGGCAGAGACGATGGACGCCGAACTCGATCTTCGAGGGCGGGTCCACTGGATGAGGGCGCTGCTCCTTGGGCAAATCACACTCCCTCATTCAGCGCGATGTTCTCCAGAGCAAGGACGACCTTGCCGCACTCCTCGAAGGACAGGTCCGTGAGGAAGCCCATCACATCGTTGGCTCCGTCGGTGGTGTCATCCACGTCGTCCACGTAGAACGGCAGTGGCCCGTCGTTCTCCACCGGAGGCTCCGGCACTGCCTGACGGACCACGGCCTGCAACGCTGACGGCGTCAGCGACAGCTCCTTGGCCTTGTCCCGGATGGCGTTCAGCTGGGGCTGGGTCGCCTTGGTCTGACGTCCACCCTGCTTCACGCCCGGGATCGCCGATGCCTCGATCTTGATCTCGGCCGGAGGCTCCGGGACGGTCGGCAGATGAGGGATGCGGAGCGGAGCATCGGCCAGGTTCTCGCCTTCCTCGAAGGCTGCCTCCGTGCCATAGCCCGCCGCTGCTAGAGCCCGACCAATCGCTGCCGTCTCGGCCTTCTCGACGAAGTCATGGAAGACCTCGCTTCTCTCGAAGGCATTTCCTTCACCGATGATCGGACCAGCCTTGCCGTTGTCGAGTCGAGTCAGGACCCGGGCCCGGACGTGGGCGTAGCCGCCCTTCACATCCGGGACTTCCTGACTCAGCCCGCCAAGACGGACGGTCTTGGTGCCCTGATACTGGCCGGGCTCCATCCGCAGCACGTCGGTCTGGATCAACCAGTCCGGATGTGGCTCCGGTTCACCCCGCATCCAGGTCACCCGCTGTCGGACAGGTAGATAGA